>JACCDU010447836.1_pt1 | contig 23955 bp, 25 predicted proteins | sample 7446081 | NCBI WGS metagenome assembly JACCDU01 (sample SAMN15323447, study PRJNA562643) | freshwater metagenome | isolation source: river surface water | place: USA:Blue River Watershed | collected 2017-08-17
GGCCTTTATCGATGACTTGTTTGACTGCCTCGTCTTTGAACTCAGGGGCATATTTCGCTCGTTGCATTTGCAATTCTCCATTTCAGTTTTGACATCATATTTGTCTACTGATTTGGGGGAATGCCACATCGCGCAACAAGAAGAAGAAAAAGTTCGCGGATTACGTTCTTCAAAAAGAGAAGGGTGTTTCGATGGCCGTGATTGAGGCCAAGGACAACAACCATACCGTTAGCGAAGGCTTGCAACAGGCCTTAGGCTACGCCGAGCTGCTAGATGTCCCATGCGCGTTCAGCTCGAACGGCGATGGCTTCGCTAGCCATGACAAGACAGTTCCAGAAGGGCAGGACATCGAAACTGAGTTCGGTATGAGTGCGTTTCCGAGTCCTGATGAAATCTGGCGTCGTTACAAGGCGTTTCGGGGTATTTCGGATGCGCAAGAGTCACTGGTGACTGAACCTTATTTCGACGACGGCACAAAGAAGGAGCCACGCTACTACCAGGCTGAAGCCATTAATCGCGTGGTTGAGAAAGTCGCCCAAGGCGACAAGCGCCTGTTGCTTGTCATGGCTACTGGGACGGGCAAGACCTACACTATCCAAGACATCACGCTGCTGATTTCGGAACTGTTTACAGACACCCTGGTTACCACCAACTACGATCGCTTACTAGAGCAGGTGTACGACAAAGGTGATGGATCGCACGTACAGTTGCTGGACGGCACCACGGCTATGACGGTGGTGCCTGACCCGGAGTGCGTTACCCTGATTAAGATCCACGGTGACTTTGCAGACCCTGGGCATTGCATCTTGGGAAAGGCCCAGTATGACACGGCGTATGGCGCAGGTGCGTTGGACCTTCAGTTGCCTGTGCCCAAGGTTCTGGCCCGCTTTTACCGCGACAACAGCTTGCTGTTCCTGGGCTGCAACCTGCGCAATGACCGCACATTACAGGTCTTCCAGGCCACTAAGCTGGCTGCTGGAGATGCGTTGTTACCTCAGCACTTCTGTATTGAGCAAGCGCCCGTCCAGTTAGCCGATTTGACTGCACGAAACGCAAAACTGGCGCGGCTGGGCATCACGGCCATTTGGTACCCCGAGAGGCAATACCAGTTCGTAGACGACATCCTTCGCCTTGCAATAAGTGAACTCAAATATAGAGAGTCTCAGGTATCTAGAGCACAACATTTCATGCGATGCTAGGTCTGCTAGTTTTGCATGCATTCAAATTTCACATCCAAAGACTCTTGGCAGATAGATTAGTCACCGATTTTTTTGAGTTACACGAGCAGATCATGTATGGCCTAACTCTCAGTGATTGCAGTGCTGCATTTAACCGAGTCGTGTTGTCATCAACTAACTTCACTTTACGAAAAAGTGGGACCTGTTGCACTGTTTGATAAATCATTCTTGCAGTCGCTTATACGAGAGTAATCTTAGAAGGGATTGGGCACTTTCCACAAAGGGAGGCCCCTAAGCGTGTTTTTGATGAAATACTTAATTTTTTTAATTCGACAAAAAATTAGGGGCCAAAGTTTCATGAATTGTTAGCGTCATCCTGGCGTGCGAGCATTTTCCTCAAAGAGCCCAGCACCGGTGCTAACTTGCACACGCTTGTATTAAGTGTTGATTGTGCACCTAAACTGCACAATCCATTAGATAAACTCGTTTGTTGAATTCACGACTCCAAACTAAAGTTCATTTCAGCGGCTAACCCGAGTCGTATCTAGCTGATAGAAGCTAGATGCATAAGGGTTGTCGTTGGGCAGTAATGCAGAGCGTCGAGCTTGAGTCGAAAAATTTGACTCAAGGAACATAAAGCAAATCGAAGGAGACAGCATGAGGCAATCGAAAAAATCATTGGCTAGCGTCATTGCAATTGGTGCAATGGTTTTCGCTGGGAGTGTTGCAGCGCAAGTTAAGGAGGTGAAAATTGGATACCTTCTTCCCCTGACTGCTGACAATGCTCCTCAAGGTCAGCAAAGTAAGCGTGCTATTGATATGGCCGTTGAAGAGATCAATGGCTCAGGTGGTATCAAATCAATGGGCGGTGCGCAGTTGAAGATCATCTACGCTGATACCCAAAGCAAGCCGCAGGTCGCAGTTCAAGAGGCTGAGCGATTGATTGCAGCCGAAAAAGTTGATTTTCTGGCTGGTGCTTACAACTCAGGAGTGACTTTGCCAGCCTCTGAGGTTGCTGAGCGTTATAAAAAGGTCTGGTGGTGCCCAGTATCTTCAGATGATTCGATCACGAATCGTCCTGGCTTTAAGTATGTTTTCCGTTTGGCTGAAAAGACATCAATGCGCGTGGTTGCGCAGCTTGATTTCATTGAGGCAATGGCAAAGCAATCCAATACACCAATCAAAACGGTGGCACTAGTTTTCGAGAATTCTGGCTACGGGCAGGGGGCGGCAAATCAGTGGCGTAAATTAGTTCCGCAACATGGTTGGCAAATTGTTCTTGAGGAGCCCTTTGATCCAAAGACGACAGATCCCTCTCCTGTGGTCACAAAGGTGAAAGCTACAAAGCCTGATGTCGTGCTCTTGGCGAATTCATTTATGCCTGCTGCAGTGATGATGGCTAAAAGCTTTAAAGAGCAAGGCGTGAAACCCAAAGCATTTTTTGCAACAGCCGCTGCTCATTCTGACCCAGATTACTTGAAGAATGCGGGTGATGCTGCTCTTGGCGTGTTTGATGTGTCTGGATGGGAGCCAGACGTTAATCGACCATTCTCTAAGGAGGTTGCTAAGAAGTATCAAGATAGATTTGGTTTGCCTCTTAACAATGAGACCGCCAAAGAGTACGCTGGTATGTACGTTGTGAAGGATGCACTTGAGCGCGCAGGTAGTAATGATCCTGAGAAGCTTCGCAATGCCTTTGCTGCAACTGATCTTCAAAAGGGTTTAACAGAAATCTACTCAAGTCGTGTTCGTTTCGACTCTACAGGTACTTTCCCAGACACCTCGAGTCTAGTCTTGGTGCAATTCCAGAAGGTCAATGGAAAGATTGAGCGAGTGACTGTTGGTCCATCGAATCAGGCTCGACCTGGTTATAAGTTCAATTTTCCTGGTGATTATTGATATCTGAATGAAACCCCGTAGGGGTACTTGTTGCCCCCGGGGATTTCAGAAATCAAAATCTATGAGCAATTCTTGAGAATTTTCATGTTCCACTCTCAGTAATGGTATTGAAAACGCTAAAAAATAGCTTTAAAGAATAGAGGTATACCTGTGCTTTCACTATTAGTTCAAGGCATCCTAATTGGCGCAATATATGGTCTTATAGCTTTAGGACTTACGTTGATTTTTGGGATTATGAGAGTTATTAATTTCGCCCACGGAACATTATTGATGGTGGCGATGTTTATTTCATTTATGGCTGTAACGCAGTTGGGTTTGAACCCGTATCTATCATTGATAGTAGTTGTGCCATCGATGTTTGTAATTGGATATTTGATTAACTGGGGCCTTATACAAAAGGTCTTGAATAAGGAGTCCGATGTACGTGAGCCAATTGGTGCACTAGTGCTCACCTTTGGACTTTCAGTGCTGATTGAAAATATATTTTTGGCAATTTTTGGGCCAAATTACCATTCAATAAAAACGGATTTTGCAACACAAACACTTGAATTTGGTAGTGTAATTGTTGCGCTTCCTAAACTCTACGCTTTCATTCTGGCTGTAACAGTTGCTGCAATTTTTTATGTTTTTTTGCACAAGTCTGAGCTTGGACGGATCATTCGTGCAATTGGTCAAAGTCGTAACACTGCTCTGTTGATGGGTGTCAACGTTCCGCATGTTTTCAATATAGCTTTCGGGATTGGATTGGCAGTTTTAGGAACTGCTGCTGTGGCGCTAATTCCGTTCTATAACGTTCATCCATCAATCGGGAACATATTTGGAATCAAGGCATTTTTAACAGTGCTACTTGGTGGGTTGGGGAGCATCCCAGGGGCTTTGCTTGGAGGGTTGCTAATTGGAATTGTTGAATCAGTGTGCACATTGTGGGTTCCCAGCACTCTTTCATCTGTTGTAGTCCTCTACGCCTTTTTAGTATTTCTGTTCATCCGTCCGTCGGGCCTTTTTGGTTCGCGTCATGACCATTGAGATTCGAAATGAAAAAATATATACCACTCCTATTTTTGGTGCTTATTGCGGTGTTTATCCCCGCAGTTATTGAGAGCCAGTTCGTACTTCACAGTATTGTGATGATTCTGCTATATGCGTATCTTTCTACTAGCTGGAATATTGTTGGCGGGTTCGCGGGACAGCTTTCACTTGGGCACTCTTCATTTATGGCGATTGGTGGTTATGCCTCAACCCTGCTTGCCTTGCATTTGGGGATATCCCCATGGCTAGGAATGATCGTCGGGGCTTTTGCAGCGGCATTTCTTGCAGTGATGATTGGTATTCCTAGTTTTAGATTGAAAGGTGCATACTATTCGTTGGCAACTATTGCTTTTGCAGAAGCTTTGGTTATGTTGCTGCAGACTGTTAAAGAAATTGGTCATATTGAACTTGGAGGAGCGGAAGGGTTGAGGGTTCCCATGATTCCTGATGCAGGACTTTGGGACTTTCAGTTCATGAGCAAAACCCCTTATTACTACATCATCCTTTCATTTTTGATTGTTGTTTTGTTTGTGTGTTGGTATATTGATCGCTCAAAATTAGGCTATTACTTGACAGCGATTAAAGAGGACGAGGATGCTGCAAAAGCATTGGGAATAAATACTCAGCGTACAAAACTAATTGCAGCTGGCCTATCAGCATTTTTCACAGCAATCGGGGGTAGCTTTTTTGTGCAACTGATTAGATATTGTGAACCTGCAACTATTGCCGGAATTGATCTATCTGTGCAAATGGTTTTCTTAGCAGTGGTAGGTGGCCTGGGTACTGTGTTTGGGCCGCTGATTGGGTCAATCATATTGACTACCTTGGCAACTTTGACACAGATTTACTTAGGTAACTCAAGCTTTGGATTGCACTTGATTATCTATGGTTTGGCAGTTGTATCAGTAATTCTGTTTATGCCACCTGGTCAAGGCATTATTCATCCGATTCTCCGCCTTCTTGGTTTGAACGACGGACAAGGGACTAATAGTTCATCTGAGAATGTTACTTCAGCATCAAAATCAAAGGGGGGGCATAAATGACTTCTTCCGAAAAGAAACCAATCCTTAAACTAGAAAATCTCAATAAAAAATTTGGGGGCTTAGTTGTAACTAAGGATATCTCTTTGTCTGTAAATGAGGGGCAAATATTTGGAATTATTGGTCCAAATGGTGCAGGAAAATCAACGCTTTTTAATGAGATTTCAGGATACATTCCGCCTGATTCAGGTCGAATTTTGTTTGATGGAATTGACATAACTGGCCTTCCGCCGCATGAGCTTTGTCATTTAGGAATTGGTAGGACATTTCAAATCGTTAAGCCGTTTCCATCAAGAACAGTTTTGGACAACGTTGTTGTTGGGGCATTCGCACGCACATCAAACCGTCATGAAGCGCTTGAGAATGCCGAAAAAATTGTTTATGACTTAGGCTTGGGTAAAAGAATTGGTCAGCTTGCTAAAAATTTATCAATTGTGGATCGCAAGCGCTTGGAATTAGCTAAAGCGCTAGCAACAAAACCAAAGGTATTGTTACTAGATGAAATTCTTGCAGGGCTCACACCTAGTGAAGTAGAAGAGGCAATTAAATTGGTACGTAGCATTCGTGATCAAGGTGTAACGATTGTAATGATTGAACATGTAATGCGTGCTGTGATGGCTTTATGTGAGCGTGTATTGGTAATTAGTTATGGTGAAAAAATTGCCGATGGCACACCTTCAGAGGTGATTAGTCATCCACAAGTTATTTCTGCTTATTTGGGGGATGATCATGCTGCTTAACGTTCAAAATCTAAGTGTCCATTACGATGGAATGCAAGCGTTGTCAAACGTCAGCCTAAATGTGAAACAAGGTGAAATTGTTAGCATACTTGGTTCGAATGGAGCGGGTAAAACAACATTCATGAATGCAATTTCAGGACTGTTGAAATTAACAAGCGGAATGATTGAATTTGAGGGTAATTCAGTTCTGAATATTCCTGCATATGATCGTGTTCCATTAGGCATTGTCCAAATTCCTGAGGGACGTAGACTCTTTCCTTTGATGACAGTTGAGGAAAATTTGTTGCTTGGCTCGACTCATCCCGCAGCTCGTAAGGTAAGACAAGAAAGTTTAGATGAAGTGTATGAATTGTTGCCTAGACTTAGAGAGCGACGAACTCAAATTGCAAAAACTTTATCGGGTGGAGAGCAGCAAATGGTTGCAATTGCTCGGGCAATGCAATCGAAGCCCAAGTTGCTTATGTTTGATGAGCCATCACTAGGGCTATCTCCTTTGCTAGTTCAGGAGTTATTTGAACTGATACAAAAGTTAAACAGTCGTGGAATAACCATTTTGATGGTTGAACAAAACGTAAGAAAAACCCTCCAGATTGTCGATCGTTCATATGTACTAGAAAACGGACATATTGTTATGGAAGGTACAGGCAAAGAACTGCTTGGTAATGATGAAATTAAAAAAGCGTTTCTGGGTATGTAACTCAGAATTAGTTCCTTAGCCATGGTGTTAACTTTTGAAAGTTAAATCGATGACAATCAATGAGAATTACAATAATTTTGGTAATAGATTTCGTGTTGATGGTAAGACAGCCCTTGTGACGGGAGCAAGTAAAGGGCTTGGAGAAGCAATGGCTCAAGCCCTTGCTGCGCAAGGCGCGCATGTCGTTTTGGTTGCCAGAACCAAAAGTGATTTAGAGGACGTTGCGAAAAAAATCAAAGATGCAGGTGGAAGTGCTGATGTCTTAGCTTGTGATGTTACTGATTCACAGGCGATTCGTACTGCAATTGGTAATCTGCCAGTTCTGGATATATTGATAAATAATGCAGGTTCAAATATTCCAGAGCCAATTGAACATGTTACGGATGATCATCTCGATTTCTTATTAGATCTAAATACGCGCGCGTACTTTGTGGTTGCACAAGCTGCTGTAAAAAAAATGAAGGAACACCCTGACAGATTGCAACGTACTGGCTCCATCATAAATATTGCTTCTCAGATGGGACACATTGGCTCAGAATTTCGAACAGTTTATTGCATGACAAAGCATGCTGTCGTAGGTTTGACAAAAGCAATGGCAATTGAATTAGCAGCGAGTGGAATCAGAGTCAATAGTATTGGCCCTACGTTTGTAGACACACCCTTAGTTAGAAGGGTAGTAGATACACCTGAAAAGTACAACACTCTAGTATCAAGAATTCCTATGGGGCGTATGGGGCAGGTCGATGATATTGCCGCTGCAGCTGTTTACCTTGCCTCGCCAGCTTCCGGCATGGTAACTGGTGCGGGACTTCTTGTTGATGGCGGTTGGACTGCGCAATAACCGGGAGATCAATATGTTTGTTGAGGAAAGAATTTATACAGTTGTTCCAGGTAAAGCTCCAGATTTTCTTAAGCTTTATGAAGAAGAAGGAATGGCTATACAAGCTCGATATCTACCTGCAATGGTGGGGTATTACACATCTGATATCGGGACCCTGAATTTGGTTGTTCATCAATGGGCATTTGATGATATCAATCAACGTGTTGAAGCACGAACAAAGATGATTGCTGACCCAGATTGGCAACGATACTTAGATAAATTGATGCCACTAATCCTGCATCAAGAATCAAGAATGCTTGTTCCTGCTCCGTTTTTCAAGAGTAGGTTAGATGCAGTTGTTGATTTCAGTAAATCAGAGCGAAACGCTCTCCTTGAGAAGAATAGTCGAGAACTTCCTGTAATGGTGCCAGCGTGAATGAAGAACTGATCAACAAAGCAGCTGATTATTTAATTTCAGCTTCAGTTACTGGTAAACGGCTAGATCAACTACCAATTGAGTGCAGACCGTTGTGCGTTGAGGATGGGTATGCAATTCAAAATGCAATCGCCAATAAATCAGGTCGAAAATCAGTAGGATGGAAAATTGCCGCAACTAGTATCGCCGGTCAGCAACATATAGGCGTCGATGGCCCAATAGTTGCCAGACTTTTAAGTGAGCATGTAGTTGCGAGCGGATTAAGCTTTAGCTTATCTTCGAACGTCATGAAAGTTGCAGAAGCAGAGATTGGCTTCCGAATGTCTTCAGATTTGCCACCTAAAAACTCTTTGTATTCTGTAGATGAAGTTATGCTGGCTGTTGGACAGCTTCATCCTGCAATTGAAATCCCAGATTCTAGATATCACAAATTTGATGAGGTTGGAGCATCACAATTAATTGCAGACGCAGCTTGTGGTTTATGGTTGGCAACAGGACCAGCTGCAACTGAAGACTGGCGAAAATTGGATCTAATTTCACACGAAGTAATTGCATTTAAAAATGGTAAGGAGTCAGGGCGTGGAACTGGGCGAAATGTACTTGGCGATCCGAGAATTGCTTTGACATGGCTTGCAAATGAATTAAATAAACATGGAAATATGCTTCATGCAGGTGATTTTGTAACAACTGGCGCTTGCGTCCCCCCAATGCCGGTTGAAGCAGGTGATGTTATGCATGTTGATTTTGGTGTCCTTGGGACAGTAGAAGCATTTTTCTGTTAACTGCATTTTTATTAATAAATGGTTTATTCGAGATCTTTTCTATTTGTACCAGCTGAAAGCTCAAAGCATTTTCAAAGTGCATTAAACAAGGACTGCGACTGCGTGATTCTTGATCTTGAAGATGCGACGCACCCCAGCCGCAAGGAAGCCGCTCGAGCGGTAGTTCCTGAAAAATTAAAAGAACTGAAGAGGGTGGGTAAGAAATCAGCTGTGAGAATTAATGCTGATTTAAGAAATTCTGTGAGTGATCTTCAGTCGGTTGTTAGTCAAGATTTAGATATTGTAGTTCTACCAAAAGTTGAGCATCCAAGGGATGTGAAAGTGCTTGCTCAGTTGGTGTCTAACTTAGAAAGTGAGCGCGGTGTTGAAGAAGGAAAAATTAAGTTTCTACTTTTGATTGAATCACCACAAGCTTTGTTGTTTCTTAATGAAATTGCATGTGCGCACCCGCGCATCATGGGGATGATGCTTGGGAGTGAAGATTTCTCCTTAGAGTGCGGAGTGCTACCGACTAAAGAAGTTCTTACAAATCCTAGTTTGCAAGTGCTTTATGCATCTAAGGCCGCGGGAATTCAAGCCATAGGATTCATTGGTTCAATAGCGAATATCGGTGATGTAGATGAATTCCGCTTGACAGTTGAACATGCCAAATCACTTGGATTTCAGGGGGCAATTGTTGTACATCCTAAATTCTTGAATTCAATAAACGAATGTTACAAAACCAGTCAAGAGGAATTAGATAAAGCAAAAGAGATAATTGAAACCTTCGAGAAGGCGTCAGATAATGGAGTTGGAGCTTTCAAACTCGGAGATCAAATGATTGATAAGCCTATATATTTAAGGGCAAAAAGGCTTGTTTCAGAGTGCTCTATTAACTAAATAAAACTGCGTTTAATTTTGCTTTTTTGGCATTAGTACGGTGTAATCAAGGTCCAAAACAAGCTCGGATTTAACGTCTCTGTTTATAATTTTTTGATTAGACATGTTGTTTGATGAGGTTGGAGAATTTTTATAACCAAGCAATCTAAGTCTTAGTGCGCCAACATCGCTACGGCTAGGTATTTTCCATTTATCAAGTACCTCGGTTCGAGCGTAAAGGGTATCCCCTGCGGTTGTGGGATTAACGTGTGTTCCAGAATTAATGGCTAATATAGAAATTACATTTTCCAAACCATCATAAGATAAAGCTCTACATATTGAAATGACATGGCCTCCGTAAACTAGTCTTTTGCCGAATTTAGTATCTTTCATTAGTTCTTCGTCGAAGTGGGGGCGAGCATTATTTTGGTACAAGCGAGTGGCTTGCATATGGTCTGCTTCTTCAATAGTCATACCAGACGGATGAACTATTGTGTCACCTACGCTGAAATTATCCCATACCGTAGTTGAGCATGTGTTTTCACACCATTCATCTAAGATGTCGCGCGAAGGAATATTTGCGGTCGGAATGAGTTGATCTGTTCCAACAAATGAATCAAATAAAGGTACATAATTTTCAGTTGAATGAGATGTCTCTTTCTTTTTATGAACCATTACCCATCGAATCCAACTTAGTACTGTGCAATCATGTTGGTTATAGCAAGTTGAACGTACATAAACTACACCAGTTTTCTTATTTGTATTTTCTCGCAATCCTAGTATTACGCTTTCACAGTGAAGTGTGTCTCCTGAAAAAACTGGGGAGACAAAGCGTATATCTGCATATCCTAAATTAGCGACGGCATTGAGCGAGATGTCTGGGACTGTTTTGCCAAACGCGATGTTAAAGATCAATAGGTCATCGAAAGGCTTGCTTGGGTATCCTAGAAGTGCTGACAATGTTGCTGAAGAGTGCAATGCATGTCTAGCGCCAGTAAGAGATAAATAAACAGAGGCATCACCGTCGGTAACTGTTCTATGCGTTCCATGTCGTATAACTTGTCCGAGATGAAAGTCCTCAAAAAAGTTACCTTGAAATACTTTTCGATTTTTTTGCATTCGTTGTATCTTTTTAATTCTTGAATGGATCTTTATTTGGGCCAGCAACAATACCTCTATCGTGGAGTCGGCCTACTGTTCCTGAATCTAAACCGATAACATCTAACAAAATTTCATCTGTATCCGCACCAAGCCATGGTGCGGGTTTAATGATGCTACGTTTTTCTTGCATGATTCGAACTGCAGAACCTGCAGCTAAGTGTTGGCCTACACCTGCCGTAATAATGTTTTCAAATATGGGGTTTTTAATTGACAATCTTGGATCTTCTTTAATGGCATCCCTGACAGTTCTATAGATTCCCCAGCAAACACCGTTTTCATTAAAGCAACTTCTAATTTCGTTTATTTCATGTGAACGTATCCAAGTTTTTAAAATTTTTGCAATCATTTCTCTTGCATTAAATCTGTCGCCTTCATCAAGAAAGTTTAATTTCAACTGGGACTCAAGATTGCTAATTTCCTCACTTGCGTTGCATGCGTTGATCAAGCCTTTCCACTGGTTGATTGAAATTGCAGCTACGTAAATTCTTTGACCATCTTTTGTTTCAAAATCACACCCAAATGCTCCATACAGAAAGTTGCCAATTGGCTCTCTATCGTGTTCAAGTAACTCTGCTTCAGTTGTGAACCCAAGATGCGACAAAACAGAAAAAGCAATGTCTGACAGTGCAATTCTTAGCTCTGCCCCAAGACCAAATTGATTTCTTCGATTTAGTGCTGATGCGATTGCAAATGAGGCTTGGTATGCACAAGCTACATCCCACGCCGGTAACACGTGATTGACTGGAGAATTACGTGTTGCATGTCCAGTCATGTAAGGAAAACCTGCTGCACAATTTACCGTGTAATCTACAGCAGTTGTGCCATCTGTACTTCCTTCTATTGTGCATGTGATCACATCGTCTCGTGACTTCGAAAGTTCTGAGTGTGATAGCCAAGCAGCCCCCATATTGGTCAGCAATACGCCTCCTTGATTGTTTGCTGAGTCTTTTCGTGTTACTAACTCTTTGACAATTTCTTTTCCTTCAGGTTGTCTGATGTCGACAACAAATGATCTTTTTCCCTTGTTGAGACCGGTCCAATACACGCTTCGTCCTTCAGGAGATAAAGGTAAGCGGCGATAGTCGATACCTCCACCAGGTACATCTATTCTGATTACATCTGCGCCGAATTGTGCTAGCGTCAATCCAGCAAGCGGGGCTGCTATGAAGGCAGAGCTTTCAATGATCCGAGAGCCTTCGAGAAAGTTATAACTCATTGAATTTTCCTCAGTGATCTCAATAAAGTTGCTTGAGATCTAGTCGATCAATTTTTGATCTACCGTAATTTATCTGGGAGATGAAGATCCAACAATCTAACTTATCGAGTCGATTGTGCGGAAAACGCGTTCAATTAGTGAAGAGTAACGTAGTTAAGGTTGATGCAAAGCAAGCAAATTTCCAAGAAGAACACTATTGCTTGAGTGTCGGCAAGAAGTGCAAGAGGCTCGGCGTTTTAGATATGGCGGTTGCTTTTCAGACTTTAAACCGCACGAATTCTTATGGCATTAATCTGATTGTGAGGCTTGAGGATAAGAAAGCATCTTTTCCTTGTTGGCTCTGAAATTCATGGCTTTCTTTCGTGAGTTCAAGGCTTAAGATTCAACAACAACTTTCTTTCCTGACCTTTTAGGCGCGGTATGCTCGGAGGGCATTAGTTGCTTGATAAGCTCAGCAAGTCTCAGTGACGCTGGTGATAGTTTTTGTCCTCTAACTGTAATGATTGCGACTTCACGCATAAGTTGAGGGTTGACGATTTGCAATAAATGTGTGGCAGGGTCAATGCGACTCGGAATTGCAACCCTAGGAAGAATTGCCGCGCCAAGCCCAGCACTGGCCATTGAAATTAATGTTTGAGCTTGCGCAAATTCATACCGCGTCTGAAAGCTAAGGTTGCGCTCGCTAAGTGCTTGTTCAAGCATGCCTCGTAAAGCTGTCGCAGAGTTCAGCACTAAGAGAGGCATGTTAGTCAAGGTGGCTAATGATATCGATCGCTTCGATGTTGATATGTATCTCTTTGGGACTAGCGCATACAAGGGGTCATCCATTACTTTGTCAAAATGAAATTCCGTCGTATCAATTGAGGGGCCGATGCCAAAGTCAACCTCTCGTTTGCGAACGCTTTCAAAGAGGGCCATGGAGGTGATTTCTCGGACATGGACTTCAATTCCGGGGTATTCTTTCTCAAATGCTGCAAGTACATGAGCAAGTCTAGTTTCTGCGACAGTCGGGGAGCATGCAAAGGAGACTCTGCCGCGTCGTATATCAGCGGATTCTTTAATTTTTCGCAGTCCAGAGTCAACTTCAAGCATCGCTTTTTGCGCGCACTCAAGAAGCTGTTCGCCTTCAGTTGTTAGACGAACATTTCTAGTTGTTCGATGAAATAACGCTACACCTAACTGTTCTTCAAGTTGACGTACTTGAGCGCTCACGGCCGATGGTGATCGGAACGATTTTTCCGCGGCAGTTCGGAAGCTATGCTCTTCAGCGACTATCAAAAAAGTTTGTAGCAATTTCAAATTTACGCTAGCTAGTGACAGTGATGTTGATCGCATGGCTTCTTGACAAATCGAATGTGAACACTTGATTGTGCATCTAAACTGCACAATCGACATTATAAACTCGTTTGATTGTTCTTGTCTTAGCTTCTAAAGTCCTTTCATCGACAACAAAGTCATGGGATTGGTGAAGCGTTCATCTAGTTCATGGCTGAAGAATAGATAGAACATGAAATGACAACATCTACAGCAAAAAATTCTGGTGCTCTTTCGGGTTTGCGGGTTTTAGATATAGCTACCTTTGTCGCTGCCCCTTTTTGTGGAACTGTCCTTGCTGATTTTGGTGCTGAAGTAATCAAAATCGAGCAGCCTGAGGGGGGGGATGCGTTACGCAAATTTGGAACTATTACAGAATGCGGTGATAGTTTGGTTTGGCTTAGTGAAGCAAGAAACAAAAAAGCAGTGACCCTTGATTTGAGGCATCCTGTTGGTGCTGACATGTTTCGAAAGCTAGTAGAAAAGTCAGATGTTGTTTTAGAAAACTTTCGTCCCGGCACGCTTGAGAAGTGGGGTTTAGGGTTTGAGGAGCTTCGAAAAATTAATCCAAAGCTGATCATGCTTCGGATAAGTGCATACGGTCAAAATGGACCAAAGAGTGGTGAGCCTGGGTTTGCAAGAATTGCTCACGCGTTTGCTGGCTTGTCATGGTTGGCTGGTGAGGCTGATGGTCCGCCTGTTGTGCCTGGTTCAACTTCTATGGCAGATTACGTTTCTGGCCTTTGGGGGGCTGTTGGCGTTTTAACGGCTTTACGTGCTAGAGATCAAACGGGTAAAGGTCAATTTATTGACCTTGGCTTGTATGAGTCAGTATTCCGCTTGTTGGATGAGATTGCACCGGCATATGCCAAGTATGGAACCGTTCGTGAGCGCATGGGAGCGGATACGGTTAATGTGGTGCCACACAGTCATTACAAAACAGGTACTGGAGAGTGGGTGGCCCTTGCATGCACAAATGACAAAATGTTTGAGCGTCTCTCTGCTGTTATGAGTCAGCCTGAACTGGCGATCAAGTATCCAACTAGTGCTATTCGTGTTGAAAACCGTGACTTAGTTAATGGGCTTGTTTCGAAATGGATGGCTGCGAGAAGCCTCAATGATGTCCTTAAGTTGACTAGTGATGGGGGGGTGCCTTGCGCGCAAATTTACTCAATTAAGGAAATCTTTGAAGATGCGCAATATCAAGCTCGTGGAAACATCTTTAAAGTTGTTGACCCCAGAGTTGGTGAGTTAGTTCTTCCTGCATCGGTGCCGCGTCTTTCTGAAACTCCGGCCCAATTTCATCACGCAGGACGTGCCCTAGGTGAAGATAACGCAAGTGTCTACAGTGAAATTTTAGGGATGACGATTGATCAAATTGATGATGCCAAGAAAACTGGTGTCATTTGAGTGAATTTAAAACTTGGAGAAACATATGAAGCAAGATTTAGAGAAATACAGCATGCTTATTGGAAACGAATGGGTTCAGGCTGATGATGGTGATACTTTTGAATCGATTGATCCCTACACTGGTCAAGCGTGGGCAGTATTGCCTCGCGCGAAAATCTCTGATGCAAATAAGGCTGTTGAGTCTGCTAGTAAAGCCCTTGAGGGGCCTTGGGGGCAAATGACAGCAAGTGCGCGTGGTTTGCTTTTATTTCGTTTGGCTGATTTGATTGCAAGGGATGCTGATCGCTTAGCGCAGATTGAAGTTAGAGATAACGGTAAATTAATTAATGAAATGCGCGCGCAAATTGGTTACTTGCCTCAATATTTTCGATATTTTGGCGGATTGGCTGACAAGATACAAGGCGCAGTTCTGCCGATCGATAAGGCTGACACATTTAGTTACACAACACATGAGCCACTAGGTGTATGCGTTGCAATTACAGCATGGAATTCCCCTTTATTGTTAGCGGTGAATAAATTGGCACCAGGATTGGCAGCAGGCAATACCTTTGTTTTGAAGCCATCTGAGTTCACATCTGTATCTGCTGTTGAGCTTGGCAAATTATTTATAGAGGCGGGCTTTCCACCAGGTGTTTTTAACGTTGTAACTGGTTTTGGTCAGGAGGTAGGTTCCCGACTTGTTGAGCACCCGAAAGTAGCCAAAGTTGCATTCACTGGAAGTGAAGGGGGAGGGCAAAGAATTTATGAAACTGCAGCCCGCGACTTTAAACACGTCACTCTTGAATTGGGTGGTAAGTCCGCAAACATTGTATTTGCCGATGCAAATTTGGATGATGCTGTAAAGGGGGCGATTTCGGGAATTTTTGCTGCCACTGGTCAGACATGCGTTGCAGGTTCTCGCTTGTTGGTGCATGAATCGATTCATGATGAATTTGTTAAGCGTTTGGTTTCATTTGCTCAAAAAGCAAGAATGGGAAATCCACAAGAAACAACAACGCAAGTTGGACCAGTTACTACTCCGCCTCAATATAAAAAAATTCTTGATTACATTGATATAGCCAAGAATGAAGGTGCCGTGTGTGTTCTTGGAGGTAAGGCCGCAAATAGACCTGAGTGTGGCAAGGGGCAGTTCGTCGAGCCAACAATTTTCACAGGTGTGAAAAATGGGATGCGAATTGCACAAGAAGAAGTATTTGGGCCTATTTTGAGTGTTATCAGCTTTAAAGATGATGACGATGCAGTTCGTATCGCAAATGACAGTCTGTATGGGCTAGCAGCAGGCATTTGGACTCAAGATATTCGAAGGGCTGTGTCATTGCCCAAGCGACTTAAAGTCGGTATTGTTTGGGTAAATATGTATCGGGCTGTGAGCTACATGTCGCCATTCGGTGGTGTTAAGAGGTCAGGTATTGGCCGAGAAAACGGAATGGAAGCGATTAATGAATACCTCCAAACTAAAGCGGTTTGGATTAGTACAGCTCAAGAAACGCCTGATCCCTTTGTTATTCGTTGATAAGTTTCAACCTATGGCGAACTCATTGAAGATGCCGACACTTGAACTAGATGATCGTATTGCGATTGTTACAGGAGCTGGGGCTGGAATCGGTGCAGCGATTTCATCGAAATTGGCTGCAGCTGGAGCAGAGGTATACATGGTGTCAAGAGACCTTACTCAATTGCAAAAAACAGTGGATGAAATTAAAAGCGCTGGAGGAAATGTCCACGCATGTCCATGTGATGTTACAAATTCAGCAGCAATTCGAGATCTTATTGGAAAGCTAAAAAAATTAGACATCGTTATCAACAACGCAGGTACAAATATTCCCGAGCCATTTCTTGATGTTTCTGAAGATCATCTTGATTTCATGACAAATTTAAACGTGCGTGCAAGTTTTGTTGTGTCACAGGCCGGTGTATTAAAAATGAAAGAGGACCCACGACGTCACGAGCGAGGCGGCTCGATTGTGAACATTTCTTCACAAATGGGGCATGTCGGCTCACCTAATAGAACAGTGTATTGCATGAATAAACATGCAATTGAAGGATTAACTAAAGCAATGGCGATTGAGTTAGCGCCTAGTGGGATACGAGTAAATAGCGTCTGTCCCACGTTTGTTGATACCCCATTAATAAAGAAGATTGTTGATACTCCAGAAAAACACGACTTCTTAGTTTCAAAAATACCACTTGGGAAGATGGCATCAATTGATGACATAGCAGATGCAACCCTTTTTTTGGTTTCACCTTCAGCCCAAATGATTACAGGTCATAGTCTGTTAGTCGATGGTGGCTGGACTGCGCAGTAATTAACCCTCAGAGAAAGAAAATCATGACTCAAAACTACGGAAAAATTGTTGTCGAACAAACAGGTGCCCCTGAAGTAATGAAATGGGTAACGTCGCCTGTTGAGCAACCTGGTGCTGGTGAAGTTCGTATTCGACATGAAGCTATCGGTGTTGACTATATCGATACTCAAATTCGAGGTGGTTTACTTCCAGCTACTCTTCCGACAGGTTTAGGTTTCGCAGGCGTAGGAATCGCTGAAGAAGTAGCTAGTGACGTGAAGCATATAAAGAAAGGTGACAGAGTTGCCTACATGTACTTCACAGCGGGTAGCTATGCAGAAGAGCGAATTGTTCCCGCCGATCGCGTGATTAGTTTGCCTGATCAATCGTTGTCAGCAGAACTTGCTGCAGGTGCATTGTTCAGAGGATTGACTGCTTGGTATTTGTCTACCAGACTGCGCACCATCGGAAAAGGGGATGTTGCTCTTGTTCATGCAGCTGCAGGCGGCGTTGGATTAATTTTGGTTCAATGGCTAAAGCACCTTGGCGTTGAGGTAGTGGGAACTGTAGACACTGAAGAAAAAGCAGCAGCATTGAAAGAATTCGGATGCCCACACCAAGTAATCCTGCCTCACGGTGATTTTGTTGCAAAAGTTAAAGCTGTTTCAGGGGGGAAGGGTGCAGCTGTTGTTTATGAAGCAATTGGCCAAGAGACATTTGCTCGATCACTTGACTCCGCTAAAAGGTTTGGTCTTGTTGTGTCTTATGGATGGCCATCGGGAGATCCTGGAGCTGTTTCGTTAATGGATTTACGCGCGAAAGGTTCACTTTTCGTGACGCGTCCAACTGTTACGCAATACACAGCAGAAGCGGAAGATTTTCGCGCTGGAGCTGAGGCTTTGTTCGGGTTAGTAAAGAGTGGTGTTCTCAAAATCAAAGTTGGAAATTCGTATCCTTTGCGTGATGCTGCACGAGCTCACACAGATATCGTTGCTGGAAAAACCCTTGGTTCAGTTGTGTTAATTCCTTAAGGAGATTTGAAATGTCATCACTTATGAAAGATAAGGTAGCCATCATTACTGGAGCTGCTTCATTGCGTGGAATTGGCTTCGCTACTGCAAGACGTTTCATAGAAGAAGGTGGTTCAGTTGCGATCTTGGATCTTGATTCCAACGCGGCAAATGCCGCAGCTGCTGAATTGGGCACCAAAAGTAAAGGGTGGGCTTGCGACGTCAGAAATGCGAAGCAGTGTGATGAGGTTGTTCAAGATGTAATTAGGCATTTCGGAAAGGTTGATGCGCTTGTAAATAATGCTGGTGTAAGTCAAGCACATCGAATAATGGATTCGACGCCTGCTGACTATGAGATTGTTATGGACGTGAGTTTGCGCGGTGCTTACCACATGGCTCGTGCTGTAGTACCACACATGCGATCACGCAAAAGTGGAACGATTGTGTCCATGGGATCAGTTGCCGCTCAGCGAGGCGGTGGCATCTTGGGTGGACCTCACTATGCCGCCGCAAAAGGTGGTGTTCAGTCCTTAGCAAAAGCTTTAGCTCGTGAATTGGCTCCAGATGGAATTAGATCAAATGCCATTGCACCAGGCTTAGTGGATACGGAGCTATTGGTTGGAAAGATTGATGATGATGGCAAGAAGAAAGTGGCTGAGACAACCCCCATGGGACGGCTCGCTCAACCAATTGACATTGCTAATTGCATCCTTTTCTTGTCATCAGATTTGTCAAGCTATGTAACCGGCGTTGTGTTGGATATTAATGGTGGATTGCACATTCACTAAGTAACCTAGATTTCTGGTTAATTAGAGGAGAAAAAATGCCTAAAGGTTATATATATGCTGAACTCACGGTTACAGACCCTGAGTACTTTAATCGTGAATACGCACCTAGGGTCCAGCCGGTATTAGAAAAATACGATGCCCGTTTTTTGATAGCTGGAGGGAATCCTGATGTTCGTGAGGGCACTCGTGATGTAAAGCGTATTGTTTTTTTAGAGTTCGATTCAATTGAGCGAGCTAAGGAATTTTATGATTCTGAAGACTACCAATCAGTGATCAAGTATCGCTTCGACTCTGCTAAGACAGATCTTTACTTGCTTGAGGGCGCAGTTATGGGTAGTCCGGCTTTGTAAGTTTCTAGAATTCTTGGAGTAATGTTGTGGAAGATGAATTCGACTATGTAATTGTTGGAGCAGGTTCAGCAGGCTGCGTGCTTGCTAACCGCTTGTCTAGGGATTCTCGCTATAAGGTGCTGCTACTAGAAGCTGGCGGGGAGGATAGCAATCCTTGGATTGGGGTTCCTGCTGGTGTTCCAAGAGTCGTAGGTCACCCAAAGTTAACTTGGGGCTATGTTTCAGAGGGGGAACCTGGACTAAATAATAGAACAATTATTTGGCCTCGTGGTAAGACACTGGGGGGGAGTTCGTCCATCAACGGGCATGTCTATATGCGAGGTAATCCTGGTGATTACGATGCGTGGGCAGAAATGGGCAACTCAGGTTGGTCCTGGAATGACGTGCTTCCTTACTTTCGGAAGAGTGAATGCTATTTCGGAAAAGAAGATGCACTGCATGGCGTGAATGGCGAGTTGCATATTTCACCTTTGCATGAGCCACACGAAGCCTCTAAAGCATTCGTAGATTCTGCCAAAGCTATTGGGATTCAACCCAATGACGACTTCAATGGTCCTACTCAAGAAGGGGTAGGGTACTTACATTTCGCAATTCACAACGGTGTACGAGACTCAGCCGCGAGAGCATTTTTACATCCAGTAAATAGCAGATTGAATCTTACCGTCATAACTGGAGCATTAGCTGAATCTGTTGTCTTTGAGGGCAAACGGGCTAGCGGTATTAGGTTCCGAGTGAATGATGAAGTGCATACAGTTAAAGCAACAAGACAAGTAATTTTGTCTGGTGGAACAATCAATACTCCACAGTTGTTGATGTTGTCTGGTGTCGGGCCCGCTGATCATCTGAAATCCTTGGGCATTGTCGTGCGATCCGACATGCCAGAAGTTGGTCAGAACTTGCACGATCACATATATGCACATTGTCTTGTTAGTGTTGATCCAACTTATTCAATTAACAAGAAAATTGCGAGTAATTTTCGAATGATCCCTGATGTAATTAGGTACATCTTCACTCGTAAAGGCTTATTGACTTCCGCTGCAGCACAGGTTGGTTTGTTTTTTAGAACTAATTCAAGTGCGAAATATCCGGATATTCAGATTCAAATGCGCCCCTTTAGCATGATCAGCAAGTCTGCTGGTATGTATAAAGCGGAACCTGATCCAGCAGTGACAGCCTCTTGCACTTTGCTTAGACCTTATTCAAAAGGTTCCATCACACTTAAGTCCTCTGATCCCAAAGTGCCACCCAAGATGGTTGCAAATTACCTTACAGATGAAAGAGATTTACGCCCGTTAATTGACGGGTTCCGTTTAGTACGGAAAATTTTTAATACAGAACCTTTCAAGCCTCATGTAACAGGTGAAATCATGCCTGGACAAAATTGTCAAACCGATGAAGAGCTAATTGCTTATCTTCGTGGCAATGCGCAATCAATGTACCACCCAGTTGGGACTTGCCGTATGGGGGTAGATGAGCGGGCTGTAGTAGATCCTCAGCTGCGTCTTAAAGGATTCGATGGAATTCGCATTGTTGATGCATCGATCATGCCTCGTATTCCTTCGGGAAATACGAATGCTCCAACGATTATGGTGGCTGAAAAAGCCGCCGACATGATCATCGCAGAACGATAAGCAAACATTAATCTCTTATGAACAACGCCAAAACACATCCTGATGTAACACTTTTTCCAGGTGAGAAAATTTTTCCAAACATTCCCGCCTGTGAGCATTTCGCAGGAAGTGAAAAACTCATCACTAAGGCCCTGCAACTGCAAAATGAACTCGGTCCAATTTTTGATATCACTTGTGATTGTGAAGATGGTGCACAAACCGGGACCGAAGTTGTACATGCGGAAATGGTTTCTAGGATGATTAACTCGCCTAGCAATAAATTTAATCGTCTAGGTGTTCGTATACACGATTATTCTCATTCGTCATGGAAATCTGACGTAGAGATTGTTGTTGGACGTGCAGGTAAGAAATTGGCGTATGTGACCATTCCTAAATCAACAACTGTACATGCGGCAGAGGAAATGATTTCTTATGTGCAAAAAGTTGCAAACAATTCAGGTCGGACAGAGCCTTTGCCAATCCACGTGCTAGTTGAAACACACGGGGCTCTTAGACATGCATACGAACTAGCAGAACTTCCACATGTTGAAGTGTTAGATTTTGGACTCATGGATTTTGTAAGCAGCCATTTTGGCGCTATTAGTGATGAAGCACTGCGCAGTCCTGGTCAATTTGAAAATGCATTAATTGCGCGTGCCAAATCTGATGTTGCTGCAGCCGCGTTAGCCGCTGGAGTTGTTCCTGCTCATAATGTTTGCTTGAATCTTAAGGACGCCGCGGTTGTTTCTGCTGATGCTAAGCGAGCTCACGATCAGTTCGGTTTTCAACGTATGTGGAGTATTCACCCGGCTCAAATTGAACCGATTGTTTCAGCTATGAAGCCGAGTATGGAGGTTGTTGAAGATGCGAGTGCAATACTTGTTCTAGCTCAAGATACCAGTTGGGGGCCGATTCAATACAAAGGTGAGTTACACGATCGTGCAACCTATCGTTATTACTGGAGCGTTCTCAAACGTGCATATATAACTGGCGTCCAAATTCCTACGATTTCTGTGCAGAGATTTTTCTCCAATGATCAACGCACATTGTTAAATTAAATGAGCATTCATTTTCAATGCAAGAGGCTAACTTGAATTTGCCTGCTATTAGTGACGATACTCTGACCTTTCTTAAAGGTTGGATCGGCAGGACTGAGTCGATGGAGGATTCCATTTCTCCCGCTCCTTTGCGAGCGCTTAATGCAACATTAGATAGAGAAGATTCGTTCCCTAAGCTGGGCGATGTTTTGCCGCCGCTATGGCATTGGTTGTACTTTTTGCCGCATCATCGCCAATCTGAAATTGGTCCCGATGGGCATGCACAACGTGGTGGATTCCTTCCGCCTGTGCCATTGCCGCGTCGAATGTGGGCAGGTGGACGGTTGCGCTGGCATTCGCCATTACGTGTTGGAGATATTGTTACGAGAAGCTCTACCGTAAAGTCAGTTACACATAAATTTGGAAAAACTGGAGATTTACTGTTCGTCGTTGTTAATCATGAAATTAGGAATTCATCAGGAATTTGTCTAACAGAAGAACAGGACATTGTTTATCGCGGGGCTACTCAGCAAAGGGGAGAGATTTCAAACCCATCTGTTGAAAGAATTACACCTAATTGGGAGCGACATATCACACCTGATGAGGTACTGTTGTTTCGTTATTCTGCAATGACTTTTAATGGTCATCGTATTCACTATGATCGAGCTTATGCAACAGAAGTTGAGGGATATCCAGGCCTAGTAGTGCACGGCCCCTTACAGGCAACTCTTCTTGTAGATCTTGTGAGAAGAAACTCAACTAATCAGTTGGCTTCATTCGAATTCAAAGCGTTGCGCCCTGCTTTTGAGTGTCAAGATCAGAGAACTATGCATTTAAGTGCTTTGTTGGATTCATCAGGAAAGCAAATTCGTTTGATGTCTCGAGATCATGAAGGTTACCTCACCATGCAAGCAATTGCTGAGTTAGTCTAAGCATTTGATGTTGTTTTCTTTATTGTGTGAATTTGGGTTGGGGATTTTCCTGGGCTGGCTTGGTGGAATTTTCGGGATCGGTGGCGGTTTGATTGCAATTCCTGCATTGGTAGGCATATTTGGGTTTACTCAGCAACTGGCGCAAGGGACAGCGCTTGTCATGATTGCTCCTAACGTATTGCTAGGATTTTGGTTGTACAGAAGACGAAATCCTATTGAAATTAAATCAGCGTTTCTGATAGGCATTCCTTCAATCATTTCAACTTATTTAGCAGCCTCTTATTCATCATCCTTGCCTTCAAGATCATTGCAAATTGCTTTCGCTATTTTCTTAATGGCTGTATCTTTGTCATTCTTCGTGAAGGGGCGACCTCCTAAAAATTCACCTTCACAGAGTTTGGTTTTGCCAAGATGGTGCTTGTCGTTATTGGGTTTGGTTAGTGGCGTGTTTTCTGGGTTGTTCACCGTTGGTGGTGGTTTGATAGTTGCTCCAGCTCTTTTAAAGTTTTTTGATATCAGTCGTCAGACTGCAGCCCAGGGTCTCGCGCTTGCAGCTGTCGCTCCAGGTGCAGTTGTAGCCCTTTTGATCTACGCCTCGCAAGCACGCGTTGATTGGGCGGCAGGTATTGCAATGGCTGTCGGTGCAATGATAAGTATGTCTTGGGGCGTCAAAATCGCACACCGCTTGCCTGAACGCCATCTTCGTAATTTTTTTGCTGGATTTATTTTTCTCATTGCCCTTTGGTTGATTTCTTAATGATGCCGTCTGTAGTAATTTTTAAACCATTCAAAACATTTGGATTTGAAATGATTCGTTTTAAATTTCCCATTTTTTTAGCGCTAATTCTTTGCTCTTGTATTTGTTCTTCGCAACAAATTTATCCAAATAAAGTCGTAAAAATAGTCGTTCCTTGGACTGCAGGTCAGGCAACAGACGTCGCTTCCAGAGCAATTTCTGAAGCTCTTTCATCTTCCTTGAATCAACCATTTGTAATCGATAACAAAGCTGGTGCAGGAGGCGCTGTTGGCAGTGAATTTGTTGCAAAGTCCAGCCCGGATGGTTATACATTGCTAGCTGGCTTTGGCATTCCCCCAAACCTCTAGACACTTTTCATAGCGCAGTTTGACGCTGCCGCTCGAACTCATAGGGACTGAGTTGATCGAGATGCTTGTGGCGTCGAACACGATTGTAGAAACCCTCGATGTAATCGAAGATGTCTGACTTGGCCTCAGCTCTTGTGCTGTAAATCCGCTTCTTGATTTGCTCGCTCTTCAAGTTACTGAAGAACGATTCAGCCACTGCGTTATCCCAGCAGTTACCCCGACGACTCATGCTCGGGCTCAGTCGGTTGTCTTTGCACCA
>JACCDU010887490.1_pt1 | contig 23946 bp, 55 predicted proteins | sample 7446081 | NCBI WGS metagenome assembly JACCDU01 (sample SAMN15323447, study PRJNA562643) | freshwater metagenome | isolation source: river surface water | place: USA:Blue River Watershed | collected 2017-08-17
ACACCACCCTCACTATCAGTGGATACTAACATTGGTAAGAGAGGTAAACCTACAACAATTTCAGTATCAAATACTAGTTATCTTTCAACAAATACTGGAATTTATGGATATTATAGAGGATATTACTTAAATGATCCATCTAAAAAATTATTTTCAGTATTAGGTTATTTGGAGAATAGAGGACTTGAAGGATATTATTTCTATTCTTTAAATTCATATTCAGATGAAATTATTTTAGTTAGCACTGGGAATCCATTCTTGAAGGAAGAAAACACAAATTCAATTGGAGAGATCGTTTCACCATTAACAACTGAATTCACTCTAGCACAACTATCATCAATTAAGGTTAATCCTCAAGTGAGAAGTCCAATTCCAAACACTGGAACAATTGTTGCTAGTTTGTTTATTCCAGCATCTGGTGAAGAATATGATTTGTCACCATACTTTGATTACAATAAAGAATATCTATCATTCCCACTCACAAACAAAGTGGAAAGTTTGTATCTTTGTGTATCATCACAATCAAATTATACTAGTGAATCTGCTGCTGCTGATATTTCTGCAAGTCTTACCTGGGAGGAACAGTGATTTATGAATGGTGGAAAGGACATAAAAATTGGGGATGATAAGAGAAAAGTTTCTATTGTTCCCCAAGATGAACAACCTCTTTATAATATTAACGACGGAAAACCTTTAGTTGATGAATTTGGATTTCCATTAACGACAGAAGTTGACGCAATCTTCTTACCAGATGCAAGCAAGGAACGTTCAACTTCGGTTACATTTTCAACAGTTGTTGGCAAATATTTAAAATTATCTGAAGATAATGTTGCAATAACAACTGCAACATATTCATCAGGAAATACAAATCTTGTAGGGATCATCACTTCAAATTTAAATATTGGAGATATTATTGTTGGATCTTACATACCAGAATCCACCATAATATCAAGAATTGGTATAGGTAGTGTTTACATCTCAAATTTTACAACAAATTTAGTTTCTACACAAGAAATAGTTAAAATACAAAGAAAAAAACAAACAACTGTAAAATCGAACCCAGTATGGAAAGTTGAGGAGCAATTTCCTGAAAAAAGTGAAGTAAGCACTACTTTACTTGGTATAGATAGACAAGAAGTTCAATTAAGTTTATTTTCAAACGTTTCTTCTTATGGTTTAGACAATGATGACTTTGAATATTATGTTTTTCGTGCATCAAATACATTTGCATCTTGGGAAAATAGAGAAAGTGAATTTTATGGTCCAAGATATCAGGGGGAAATAACTGAAGAAACTCAAGAATCTGGTATAAAAATTACAGCATTTCCAACTCCATATACATATCCATTTGGACCAGAATTTCAAAAAATAGGTTTATACAATAAAACTTTGTTTGACCAATATATAAATTTTATTGATGCTGGAAATAAACTTTACGATTATTATGATACTGGAGCTGGATCTGGATATCCTTCTACCTGGAAGCAAAAATTCTTATCAAAATCTTTTGCAACTTTAGATGATGATGACGTTGCATATGTTGCTGGTATTACTACAGCATTTGCTCAAATAGATATATGGACAGAAACATGGAAAGATATTTTAACTAATAATCTTACAGATCCTGTAACTGGAACAACTTTTGGAGTAAGTAATGTACAAAATATTATTGGGTCTACATTTACACGGGATACAACGAGACCTGGATATTCTAATGAAAGTCAAAGATATGTTTATTTACAATCAAGAAAAGTATTCCGATATCAACCGGGCAGAATTAGTGGATTTACATTTGGTGTAAGAGCAACTCCTGTTAGAGTTGCTGGTGTTGCTTTAGAATGGGGCATTTCAAACCCAACAGATCAATATGTTTTTAGAGTTGATTCTCAAAATATATTTTCTATTGTAAGAAGAAGTACAATTCCATTATCACCATCTGTTCTTACCAGAAATAAATTAACTAGTGATGATCAAACATTACAAACAAGTGGAGATCCTTTTGATCCTAATCAATATTATACAGTTGTAATATCTAGAGATAAATTTAATGGAGATCCATTAACTGGAAATGGTCCATCGGGATATTCTTTGAATATCGATAAAGTTACAATGTATAAAATTGAATTTGGTTGGTATGGTGCTATTGGTGCAAGATTTTATGCCTATATTCCAACAGATAATGGTGATGCAAGATGGGTTGTATTACATACTTTAGTAATTGAAAATTCATTAGATCAACCATGTTTAAGAGATTCTTATTTTAGATTCAAATATTCAGTTAATATTCCAAATACTGCTGATGTAAGAGTTCCTTATTATGTTTACAAGTATGGTGCATCTTATTATATTGATGGTGGAGATGAGGGAACAACACAAATTTATTCTGCAAGTTCTAGGCAAGTTGGAATTAATACTACAAAAAATAAAACTTTAATAGGAATCAAACCTAAAGATTTTATTTTTAATAATGCTGGGATTGGAATTCAAAATAAAAAAATAATTTTTCCAACAGAATTGAATTTATCATCAGATTCTCTATCTGAAATTAAAATTGTTTCTTGTTCGGCTTGCCCTGGATTTGGACATGTCTATACTCCAGGTTTGGCAACTACGGAAAGTGGTAGAATTTTAGAAATACAATTTTTAAATTCCAACACAATTGCTGCTATTGGAACAGATTTTAGTTCTAGTGATATTGGGGCGAAAATTATAGCACCATCAATCTACAATGCATATATTTACGATATTGTAAATCCCGATCCTGTTACTGGAGCGGGACAATCTGCAGTTGTAAGAGGGGCAAACAGAAACGTCAATAGAAATCTTGGTGGATCAAAAGTTCTTGATAGATTTACTGGAATAACAACAACTATTTCAAATGGGGCATATCCATATCCAGTAAGACTAAGTAATTTCAATTCATATGCAGCATCCGACTTTAAATTTACAGGATCAAAAATAGAAATACAATTTGTGAATCCTGGTGCGGGTGATGAATATGGACATTTTGCAGACTTTTTAATAGGTGTTACAAATAATCAACCAGATATAAGTGAACCAGATATTTTGAATGGGTTTATAATTAATGATACTACCAATACTGTTTTGCCAAACGAAAATATTCTTTATGGAATGCATAGACAATCTAGACAAGATATAAATGAATCTGGTGTTGAAATTAATGAAGCGTGGACTCCCAGGCAACCATCAATCCCTATGGGAATTGATTATAGAATACCAACACTAGCAAATCCTGCGGGAGGACATTGTTGCAAACTTACAGTATCAGTTTCAAATCCAATTGGAATTAATGGTATACGTGAGTATAATATTAATCCAAAAACAGGTGATAGTGAAGGAAAGTATTATTTACAGATTCAGGGACAATTTCCAACATATGACTATAATAATGGACAAATTGCAATACAAAGTGTTTCTGGAATTACTACATATAATTCAAAGTTTGTAGGAGTTGTAAGTACTTACAGTCAAATTGTAAGCGGGGTTACAACTCAATATTCATATATTGAAATTAGTGAAACATTGAATCTTATTCCGAGTGGTAGTAATTTTAGTTCACCATTTATTCTTGCACTTAGACCTGTAAATATAAAATCAACGAATGGAGATGTAGATTCAACTAAAATTTTTAATTATAATCCGTTCCCACTTTATCTTGTTGCAAAATTACAAGATAATGCCCAAATCAACAACATTTCAGTAAGAGAAACTATAGGAGATAATCAAAGAACAATTTCTCCAAGATGGTATGTGTATGAAAATACCGAAATTACAGATGCAAATGGAAAAGCAGATAAATTAGGATCTGCTCCTACTAACTTTAAAGATAATTATAGGTTATCTTCTGCTTTAATTGATAATCAAAATCAACAAGAATTGAGACCATATTTGGAAAAAGATACATTATATGTTGGAGCAAATTCCACAAATATAATTGATTTGAGAAAAATATTTGGTCCAGATAGAACTGTCATAACACCCGATAATAATAATCTGGAGGCATTCTTTATAACCGCAAAAAAAATTGATTCTGGGGAAACTGGTATAATACAAGCAAGTATTAATTATAAAGAACAATAATAAATAAAATAAAATTGATAAGACATGGCTCTTAGGAATCCGAAAATATTTGGGTTAAATGTCCCGAGTAATTTTACAGACGTAAGGGATAAAAATACTGCACTAAAAACTTTAAATCTACCTTCAAATGATTTAGATGTTATTCGTGGATCAAAAAATGCTGGAGCAACTTCTGAAGATTGGTCAAGTTTTTCGAGACTTAAAGATCCGATTTATAGGACACTCGATAGAATTTTATCTGAAACTGATTTTTACAAACCCATTTCAGATCTAAGATCTTCAGCAGATTCAACTTTATTCGGAGACTTAACCATAAATGGTAGATTAAGTGGAGCATCTATTCGCTACCGATATGTTGATGGATCTGGATCTTCTGCTACGATAAAATTCGCAGATATTTCTACTTCAAGAGTTAGTGCTTGGATTTCTAGTTTAAGTCCGGCAACGGCAACTACTCCAATTTCTTATAATTCAAGAGTAGGAATTATAACAGGAGGATCTTTAGAATTTGGAACTCCAACGACTGTTGGACAAATTAGATTACAAACTTCAATTACACCACAAGCAAAAGAGTTTGCTGCAGAAATTCCAACTCATAAAATTAATTGTACTATTGGAGGTAGAACTGTTTCTCTTTATGCCATGAAGGGAATTCCATTGACTTTTACTGGTAATTTTAGAACTTTAAGACCAGCAGTTACATTAACTTCATTAATAGGAACAATAAGACCAAGTTGGAAAATTGTAGAAACTGCAAATCCACTTGGGTTTTCTACATTTACTACCAGTGGATTAAACTCAACTATTGTTTTCAATTCTCCCGTAGCAAGAGAGCGAAACATACAATTTTATTATAACCCAAATAATATCCAAACAATTACAATTAATAGTGCAAATATTTCTACGTTACCAGAAATAAAGTTATCAAATTTAGTAGGGATTAATTTAGCATCAAATAATTTCAGAAATTTTCCAGATTTAAATACATTTTCAGATAACTCAGGAAAATTAGAACTTGTTAATTTTAGTCAGAATCCATTCAATTTATCAGATACTCAGAGTGAAAGAAGACTTGATGCTATTTTATCAAAAATACCTACATCTGTCAAGCAATTATTTTTAGGTGGATGTTTCTTTGGATCAGTAGGTATAAATTCAATAGCAGAACGTTTACCAAATTTAACAATACTAAATTTATCTAGAAGTGGTGGTCCATTTTTACATCCAGATAATTTGGGTATAGGTACAATTCCAAACGTTCCAGAAACTTGCACAACTTATGAAGTCGCTTCCAATGACTTTAGAGTCATAGGACCATCAAGTGGAACTTCCAAAAATATAAAAGAATTGGATAATTTAGTTTCATTAAATCTTGCTGGAAATAGAAATTTATCTGACGCTAATTTTTCAATTTCATCAGGAAACAATGTAATACAATCTATCAATATTTCAAATACAAATTTACCTTGCCCAGATTTATCTGGAAAGCAATCTCTTATTTCTTTTACAGCAACAGATTGTAGAAATATTGGATTTTTAACAACAACAAGTAACAATTACAAATTTAACGAGTGTAATTCATTAACATCATTATCTTTTCCATCCTCCTCTTTATCAGGAAGAATTCCCCAATTTAGAAATTCAAATTTAAGAACTATTAATTTTGAAGGAACTAGATTGATTGGTGGATCAATTGATGGCGATACATCTTTCGTAATTCCGGAAAGAACTTTTGAATTCTGCCCCAAATTAACAGCATTTCTACTAACTTCCCCTTCTCTGTTGCTATCATCTCCAATTCATCCAAATGTGTTCGATTATACTCCAGAAATAGCAACAATACGATATTCATCAAGTAGAAGAACTGGAGGGGCAATTCCTAATTTTGCAAATTGTTCAAAATTAGTCAGTCTTTACTTAAGCAATAACAATTTCAATTCCAATACGCCAACATTTGTATCCAATCCACAAATAACTATTGTGGACTTAAGTTACAATTCACTAACTGGTGCAATACCTCAATATAGAAATCTTTTAAGGTTGAATTCTATATATCTTAATAATAATCAATTTACACAATTACCAAGTCCTAAAAATCTTCCGCAACTACAAAATTTTTATGTAAATAATAATTTATTGTCTGGAGATATACCAGATTTTAGTGAGTGCCCTAGGATATCATTTTTAAGTCTTTTTAGCAATAGGTTTACAAATTACACCGCAGGATCATTAACTACCTTATATTTTCTTAGATACTTTGATGTTGCAAATAATTTACTTTCTGAGCAAGCGGTAAATACAATAGTAAATGATCTTTTCATTAATTATGATACTGTAAAGCGTGGAAGAGTCACTATTAATCTAAGAGGAAATGCACTACCGACAGGGAATGCGGTGATTCAAATAAATTTTTTAAGATCAAAAGGTTGGACAATCGTATACGAATAAAATGGCAGTAAGACAAAACCAAGGATTTTTAAGAGACTTTAATCTTCAAGAAACTGAAAATGCATTTGTTGCAATCAATGTTCTTGGTGGAAGTGGAATTGCAGATGATTTATTAATTATTAGAAATAACCTAAGAAATATATCAACAATATCATATAATTCATTATCTGATGGATTTTTCTTTTTTGGAGAAAATAACGATTTTGTATTTACTAATGATGACATTGTAACTGTAAGTACAAATGTAAATGTTGGTACGTTAACTTTAGTTGCTGGTCAAGATTATTATGTGTGCAATTCAGACGCTCAAACAAAATTTAAATTATCAAATACACCATCAAATGTTGGATTGAGTACAATTAATGTAACTATAGTATCGCCAACCAATTTTAGTTTTGTTCGAAAAGATCCGGTATATCTAGAAAATATTGTAAATTATATTCAACCAGAAGTATCTGATCCAAATTTTGGATATAGAAGTTCTAATATTAATTTCACATCTGATGCAATTCAAGAAATCATAGATTCCGTATCAAATGATATTAAGAAAAAGTATAAAAAAGTTGGAGATACAATAGTAAGTAAAGATGTAATTATTGACGGTGTTGTCACAGTCAGCGATCCTACATCATACAATAATACTTCCGCCAATTTAGCAACTAACATTTCTCCAGGTCTTTTTATTGGAACAACTCGTGCATTTTCTTCTGATGATAGTCCTTGGCAAAAAGTTGGAACAGCGTTGAGCACATCAAGTAGTTCAGTTACTGTTGGAGAATTGTATTTTGATAATGCAATTACTATAACTGGAATAAGCACCGAATCCGGAACAAACGTAAATGTTACCACATTTACTCATAAAATTCCAGTAACTATTAATGGTGAAATTTACTTCATCCTTTTACGCACATAAAATTCTGTAAGTTCCTATTGGGGTTTGTAATACTAATCTACTCCGTGACGTATCGGATGTAGTTGCAGTTGTAATATTTTCTGAAGGTATATTTGCTCTTAAAGATCCGAAAACAAGGTTTCCAGAGTCAATTCTTAAATTTGGAGCATCTGAAACAGTTTCAAGTCCATTTGCTGTTGGATTAAATGGTGGAGATGTATCTGTTGGTGGGCAGCATAGTTGTTTATTGCCACTAGTTGGATCTGCAATGGTAAAGTTAGAACCAGAAGTTATTGGTCTGGTTGTAGGTAAACTAATCGTAATTGTACCACCAGCAACATCAATAGAAGTGATGATTGTTCCTGGACTAAATGAAAATCCTTGAACTGTCCAATTTGTGGTGGCATCTGATGCGTTAGTGACAGGAATTACAGTTGATCCAGTTGCAGTGTTAGTAGATACTAACATGCAGCGACTTTGAGAAATTCCACAAAATGCCGATAGTCCGTTATTAATTAAACCCCTTGAATGATAGAAATATAAATTTGTTGATCCTATAGATTGACTTGGAGAAATAGTAAATGAAGTTGATGATATGATTGTATTAATTTTTGTATATGCTTGAAGACCTGTTGCAATCACAATCATGTCTTTTGTCAATGAGTTTGTATTACCAGAGGTAACATTGACTGTTCCAGAACTTATGCTACCTGCAACTCTTTTTACAAACCCACGATGCTCTACAAACGTATATGATGTAGTTGTTGAAGAAGTTGCGTTTTGACTTAACAGAATAAAAACATTTGGGACAATTTGTTCTACTTTAGTTCCTTCAGGAACTCCAGTGCCAAATACATAGTTTCCAATCTCAATATTTGAGGTATCTGATATTTCCATTACATTGATTCCAGAAAACACCGTCCCAGATACTGTAGATTTTACAACATTTGCAATAGATGTTTTTGGTTGATATCTAATATCAATATTTTTTGTTGTATTGACTTTTACATATTGATTAGCATCTGTAGTGCTTCCTATCAGACCTCCACCATAACTAATAGAATTATCTAAGAATCTATTGAATTCTCCCTTTGCATTTTCAGAAAAATCATAGTCTAATGCATAAAGATTAACATATCTTAATCCATAATCTGCATATGCTGGACCAGAAATATCAAAGAAAATATACCTTTCTTTATCAAACGCATCAATATTTTGAGGAATAAAATATCTAAATCTAATTCTATATTTTTCTCGTTCGGTTAAAGTGTAAGTAGTGTGAGTTATTCTTGTATTTTGCCCTATCTCTTTTGAAAATGTAATATTTCCACTGAATGTTGATGAAACTGCAAAATCAGTTCCATCTGGCGGAGTGAGTCCAACTTCACCAGTTTGTCTATTATAACTCGCAACTCTTGTTCCAACAACAATTGAAGACGCTGAAACACTTTGACCTATTGCAACATAGTTTGTATTTGTTGGAGATGCCAGAGTAATTGAATTTGTATTAATTGTACCAGATCCAGAAAAGGTTGATGCTATACCAATTCTAGATATTTCAGTATAAGTTCCTATTCCAGTGGTATAACCCTGTGTTTGAAAATCAAATGTGAAACAAGCACTAGAATCTATAATGAAAGTAAGTTCGCCAGATCGGATTGGTATGAAGTATCCTTCCCATTCTACACCACCATTTGCATTGATTGATTCTGGAGTGATTTTTCCAGAATATGTGAATATTCCTCTTTCCCAGAAATTATCAACCTTAAAAGGAGATCCAGAAAAAATTCCTACCGTATTTTCATAGACATCGGTAGGATTGAAATATCTTGCTGTTAAACCGTCTCCGCCATTAATTCTTGGTTCCCCAGAAAATAATTTAAATTTATCTATTCTATTTTGATATGTAATCTTTGGTTTAAATGCTTGTGTTGTTCCATTTTTTTGTGTGACTAGTGCGGCACTTCCAATTATCTTTTGATATTGTTCATTTGTAAGTCCAAATGATGATATTCCTCTAATCGCATCTAAGTCTTCACTATAAAAAGTATCAGATGATTGTGCAACCAGTTTAGCAAGAAGGTTATTCAGTGCAGTATTAGTATTAGATAAATCTCCAAAGTTATTATCTCTTCTAATGCCTATTCTTGAGTATTTTTGAATTGCCATTCTAAGACTTTTTTGTATTATTTAGATAATGACTTGACACAATACCCATAATACTGCTAGACTAGGTTTGTCTCCATTGAAGATAAGGATTAAGTAACTTAAAGATACTTTAAAGACACTTTCGAAACCGTCCACTGAGACTCTTCAGGGGCGGTTTTTCGCTGTATAATATCTGCATACACACGACCCCCCATGATCACTCTCCGTCCTCATCAAGACCGTGCTCTGAAGGCACTGGATACCTATCTGAAGGGTCAGGTTATCATGCCGACTGGTTCAGGTAAGACTCTTACCATGATTGCAGATGCAATTCGTGAGTTTCAGAAAGAAGAGTCTCAAACCATTGTAGTAGTTGCTCCACGCATCATGCTTGCTGAGCAACTGTCTGCTGAGTTTCTGGAGCACATTACAAATGCTTCTGTTCTTCATGTTCACAGTGGTGAGACTTCTCATTACAGCACCACTAATCCTAGTAAGATCTTTGCTTGGAACTATCACAACAAAGGTCACAAACTGATCTTTACAACTTACAACTCACTGCAACGATTTCAACAGTCTGATATTTGGATTGATACCATCTATTTTGATGAAGCACACAATTCTGTAAAGAAGAGTTTCTTTCCTGCAACTAAGCATTTCTCAGATGCTGCTAAGCGTGCCTATTTCTTTACTGCAACTCCAAAGCACTCCGCTACGGTTTCTAAACCTGGTATGAATGATGGATCAGTGTATGGTCAAGTGATTTGCAACGTTCCTGCTCCTGAACTTGTAGATGGTGGTTTTATCGTTCCTCCTCAGATCAAGGTGTCTTCTATTGATTCGATTCGACACAAGGAGTATGCTGCAGAACGTGACTGCATGACTCTTCTGGATACGATTCTCAATGAGGACAACATGCAGAAAGTCCTGGTAGCAGCACCCAATACTAAAGTTCTGATTCGGATGCTTGCAGAGACTGACTTCATGTCTGAAGTTCAGTCTTGGGGTTATGATGTTCTGTGGGTGACTTCAAAGTATGGTGCATTCATCAACAATCAGAAAGTTTCCCGTGATGTGTTCTTTGACACTCTGACTGCATGGGGTAAAGATCCTGACAAAAAGTTCATTATTCTTCACTACAGCATTCTGTCTGAGGGTATTAACTGCCCTGGGTTGACCTCCTGCGTCCTCATGAGGAACATGGATTACATCTCAATGGCACAGACCATCGGTCGGGTGATTCGACTCCATCCAGAGGATTCTAAGCGTCTCTCAGAGGGCACCCTGACTCCTGGTAAAGTGGAAGATTATGTGAAGTCCTACGGTTTCATTCACGTTCCAGTGTATAGTAACACTGGAATCACAACTGCTAAACGACTGCAGAGTGTCGCTGAGACAATCTTTGTTCAAGGCGAACCTGCAATTTCCACCATCAAAAAGTGAGGTAATTTATCATGAAGCATCGTGTCATGTGCATGGTCAGTGGACAAACATTCTATGTTGAATGTTATGCTCGCAATCGGGAAGAAGCAATTCGGGTTGCTCTTTCTCAATATCCAAATGCCCGAGTCATGTCCTCTACAATTGTTTATTGATCATATGAATTTTGATGCTGAAGGATTCGAATCCCTTGTATGGATTTACGGTACTATGGAGGGTACTATTAAACCAAAGACCTGGGAAAAGATTATTTGTAAGTCCTTCGGTGGGACTCATATTCCAGGAGACACATTCATGGCAGACGGATATGTGAATCGTGATGGTCTTAATGTAAAAACTCTTAATAAAAAACTTAATAAAGGTCACTTACAAACGTGTGATTTTGTTCAGTGTCGCTGCCCACTGGATGAAGGTTTAGACATAGGTAAGGGTGTAATTAATACTCTGGTTAAAAAACGAGAAGAAAGTTTCAATAAATTTAATCTTGATAGAATGCAGGATGTTCTAGTTCTTCATAGGCGTGATGATAATGAGTACAGTGTGAGGATGTTTATTTCTGAGCAAGAGAAATATGAAGATCTAAATTTGATGTGGGTTAATAATATTGCATACCTCAATTCAAAAAAGCAGTGGAAACTAAAAAGAATTCCTGGTAACGGAAGCGGATTTCAAACTTGTGTCTACGTTAAAACAATTCTTGATGCAAGAAATTCAATCATTGACTTAAAAATTCATTGCGACAATGAATATGATATTTCCTTAGAGGAAGCAAAAGAAAAATACGCTAAAATGAAAGAAAGTGGTAATCTAAAATGAACATTCAAAATGAAAGTCTATTAAATCCTAAACCATCAAATCCCAATGGGTATGTGACTAAAGATGGAATGTGGGCGGCAGTTCCTTTTGGAAATAAGTTTGTAATTATTCACAATGGATATCAAGTCCATACTGCAAATAATTACAAAACCGCCAAATCTTATATTTCAAAACAACTCAAAGTAACCAAAAACAAAACAAATTCTTCTGTTGAAAATTTTCTGAAATGAAAAAAGCACTCATCGCATGTTCTGTTCTACTTTTCAATACCCCAGTTCATGCTGAAAGTATGATGATCTACGTTAATGTGAATCGGGTATGTGCTAAAATTGTTGGAATTCCCTACGCATCCGATAACTTTTCTGATGCTGAGTGGGAAAAGTTTAAGCAATGTGTTCGTTTTATGAGGAAGTTTGATGGTATTGAATAATTTTTCTTGCACATCCGATGTTCCCTATGATAGGCATAACTATGAAATTGTATTGAAAAATCAAAAGAATGTTGTTTTCGACAACTGGGACGACGCTCAAGTTTATTGGTTACAACACTGCCAAATTCCAGATTTTTTGGATCTTATAATTGTTAAAGATAAACAAAAAGTTAAGGGAAAGGGATTTGGCAAATAAATATTCAAATCATAGGAACTCCTATGGAACCAATATTTCTTACTACAGTTATATCTTGTCGTCAGTTGCTAGGAATTGCAAACAGATTAGTTAATAATAATTTACTATCTTCACAACAAAAGACTGAGATTATTTTAGAATTAAAGAATATTGTTCCCTCATGTCCTCTAATCATCAAACCTCATGACCCAAAAAGAACTCCAAGCAATTGATCTCATGCTAGAAGATTTGCATACTAATCATCACGAAATACGGGTTATTGCAAAACAACTTGAATGTGAAAAGGAACTTGAGGAGTTGAAGATAAATCTTATTGACTATTTGTATTCTTTAAAATGAACCCATTTTATATTTGGTTTGTTATATTTTCACTTGTCGGATATTTAATTGTATCTGATGCTTCTGTCGCTAGATTTTTTCTGTTAATTTTAAGTCTTGCAAAAGTTGAATATGAAAAAATAAAATGGTGGATAGTTTATAATCCACAAAATCCTGTTGTAAAATATCTAATGTGGCGTAGGGCATGGAAACTTGCAAAGGAATTGCAAAATGAAATCGAAATGGAACGTCAATCCCGAATCAGCAACGACAATAGCAAGACTTCTGAGTGAACTGGAAGGTGCTACGTACATCTTAGATTGCCTCGGTGAAGAAGAAGATTATAATATTATCTGTGAGATGAAAAAGAAATACTACAAAGAGTATTTTCGTAGAAATAAATAACACTACATCTGCTGAAAATTATGTTATCTACACAATATCGGCTTCGTCTTGAAGGTATTTGTAAGCGTATTGAAAATCAAGAAGAAGTAAGTTTACAGGATATTATTTGGGCGGAAAAATTAGCAAAAGCAAACCGCACAGCAGGAACAATGCTTCGTCAAGCACGTAGAAAAGCAGCAAATCCTGATATGGTTGAAGACAGTTTAGATGGATTTCTAAACGCACTTGATATTGGTGGCATTGGTCATGAAGGAAGAGGAATTTCTGGATTTAATAGCGTTGACGATATTATCGATTTCTTTAAAGAAGATCGCCCAGATGATTGGAGGCAGAGAGACTAATGAAATCTTTTAAGGATTTTCTTACAGAAGAGGAAAAAGTCGCAAAATCAACCGCCGACTACAAGAATAATCCTAAGGGGCAGCAACGTTGTGACAAATGTACAATGTGGAGACCACCTGCAGGATGTACTGCAGTTCGTGGTAAAATAGCAGCAGATGGTTGGTGCAAGTATTACGAAGAAAAAAAGACAGATTAAAAACTGTCCATTGACCCTTGACATTCTTGGTCAGGGGTTTTATAGTAAATCTGTTCAAACACTTTGATCATGTACAAAGCGAAAGTCACTCTGACCTATCACTCCGAATGGACTCATACTGTTGGCAGTTCTTTTGGTGAAGATATTCTTCCAGAAGAACACGTAACTTATGAGTTTCCTGTAGAAGATGCAACTTCTCCCCAAATGTTTAATGCATTTTCTAAGTTTCTTTTCATGATCGGACATAATGAAATTGGTGTAATGAAAGGAGGTGCGTCTGTTGCATTTAATGAAAGTCGTAATTATGAAGACATGCGTAAGGTCGCAGATGAATATGATTTGATTCTCTCCGAAGACCATGGGAAAAAGGTGATTGAACTTGAAAATAAAGTCTATGCTCAAGAAAAAGAGATTCGTGACTTGAAAGCAAAACTATCACGTCTTGAAAATCCCGATGCACCTCAATATACTGACGAAGAAATTAATGCAATGACTTACGGAAGCAAATGAAATTAATCAAATTTGGTGTTAGAGACGATTACGGAAAAGAGTATTATCTCTTTCTATTTTCCACAAAAAGATACTCACTCCTTCAAGCGGAGTTTGATATTGGAGTCTATTCAAAGTGGACTGAACTTCCTTATCTTCAAATTAATATGGGACAAGGGAGACTATTTTCATTCCTTTTCACAGTTTCCAAATTTGGATTTACTTTTGACATTTTTGGAAGAAATTGGAGGGACATTGAATTTTATGACCTAGACAGTTGAATAACTGTCACACTACCTCAACCAAATCATCCATCATCCTTTATAATACTTAAGTAGTCCAGAGGAACGAATGAGTTTCACGAAGACCATCTCAACTGTTGCTGCACTCGCAAGCATCTTTGGTGCTGGTGCTGCTGGATGGAAACTTGCTCAAGACAATCAGGGAACTGAGAGTCAGAGCATTCAAACACAATACGAACAGCGTATTACTGAACTACAACAACAAGTCTCAAATCTTCAACAACAAACTACAAATGTAAATCCCCCTGCTCCTGAAGTGCTTCCTCAACCAACCATCGTAAAACAAGTTCCTCCAGTAACTCCAATTCTACCTGCCGCGACTACTACAACTTCTGTACCTCCTGCCGTTCCTCCTGCTCCTTCTGCACCACAACCTCCAACTCCGTAATGATTAGCGACAATTTTCTTGAACTTGCAATTGAAACCGCAAAATCTTCACCTTCTAAAAAGAAAGTTGGAGCAGTTCTACTAAAGAAGTCTAAGGTTATTGCAACTGCCGTAAATCTTGAAAATAAGTCTCATCCACTTCAAGCAAAGTTTGCAAAACGAGTTGGATTGTGGCAGAAGATATATTTACATTCAGAAATTCATGCACTTATTAAGGCAAGAGAAGATGCTGATACGATAGTAGTGGCAAGGGTAAATCCTCAGAATAAACTTCGTAATGCTAAACCTTGTCCAATTTGTGCTTTAGCATTAGAAGAAGCAGGAGTAAAAAATATCTATTATTCTACAGATGATGGATTTATGTATAACTATCCTTTTGAAGAGGACACTTCAGAGACTGTCACAGAGACCCCCTGATGGGGGTCTCTTCGTGCTATAATACTTTCAGATTAAAAGGCAAATGAAACTCAATCTTATTGATACAATCGACTTCTTCATTCGACAAATGGAGGGTGATCTTGAAGATCTTGGATGGCAGATTCGTGAAGAAACAAATTATGAAGATTGTAATTTAGATTGGTTATCTGAACAGTGTGAGACTGCAGAACAACACTTAGAAAATCTTCAAAAAATCAAATCTGCTATTGAAATCTTAGAAATTGACGAGGAAGAAAAATGAGTGGTGGAGCAATTTATCCTGACTACTGCTACCATAATGTAAGCACTTTTGCTGATGAGTTGGAGCAAGAAATCAAAGACAACTTTATGAAAGATGATTGGGGATATTATAAAGGTTATAAAGAAGAAACCTTAGAATGTATGAAGTCTTATCTACCACAAATCCGCAAAATTGCTGAAATTATGAGAGCTGTGGACTACTTATATGCCGGGGATTATGGAGAGGACAGTTTTATGAGTAAAGTAAAAGAAATTGAGGAGAGATACAAATGAAAAACTTTTTTGACGAATACCTTGCAATTCCCACTGCTCTTTTATTTCTTTTATTTCTAATGCCCACTGTTTTTATTGGTGGACTTACCTTTGCTATTCATTTATTTGGATTTCTACCTGACAGTGGACTTTGCGAGAAACCTTCCGAAGTAAAGAAATGAAACTCAAAGTCAAACTTGAAAAATTTCCAACAGGAACTTACTATTATGTAATTTACAAAAGAGTATTTCCATTCATCTGGACAGAAGTTGGTGATCTTTACGGTACAAAAGAAGAAGCATGTGATGTTGCCGTGCATATGCTTCAACAAGCAGCAAAAGAACTAAAAAACAGAAAAGAACCACCAGTATATTTTGAACTACAAAATGATTGTGGAATTATAAAAAGTTATGAGTAATAGAAAAATCAAATGAGCAAATACGAAAAAAACTACAAAGGATACAAATACTCAATTTCTAATGAGTTTATTGTGGATATGGAGAATAATCACCAAATTGATATGATAAAAGAAATTGAAAAAATCCTTGATGATGAAATTAAACTGAAGAGGACTAAAAATGACTGATTACAGGATTGTAGAGTGCTTTGATTTTGATGAAATGGAGGTTTATTTTCGCATCCAAATGTATAATGTTGCTCAAAACGAATATGTTCTTTACTCACCTAAAAGATTTCCAGAACTTATGCAGGCAAGAGCAGCAATCAATATGCTGAGGAAATATAAACAACCAATTTATCATTATGTGGAGTGAGAAATGACTGAACGAGCACAAAAAATCTGGGAAGCATTCAAGGCAGAATTGATTGTAGAACCTACGGATGATATGCGAGAAGCACTTGCTACGGCACTATTGAAAGTAATATCTGAATTGGGATATACAAATTATGATATTGATGGAGACCACGGAATTCCTGTGGTAAATGTGAAAGACCTTGTGAAGGTGATTGAAGAACTGGACACCTGATGAACTGTCCACTGACCCTACAAAGGTTGGTGGTTTTGCCCTATAATGACTTCATACACAACAAACCGATGACTTACCAAATCACACGAGAAATCCGTCTTCATCACGAAGATGGTTGGTTCTATCAATTTGACGATGATGGTGAAGGTTGTATTGAGGTTTCTTCTTATGAAACTCACGGGATGGAAGAAGTAATGACAGGACAAAAACTTTACCTTCCTAAAGATTGTCTTGAAACTTTCATTGCTGTCCTTCAAGAACTGAAATGACTTCCACTATTCCTGCTTGCCGCAACTGCAAACATTATCACAATTCTAATGTGTATGATGATGTGTTTCGGATTGATACTTGTAAGTTTTATGGATGGGAAAAAGTCAACTACATTACTGGTGAAGTAAAACAAATCTATATGCTTTGTGGAGAAGCACGGGATAGTGAAGAACGTTGTGGTCATATGGGTAAAAACTTTGAGCAACGTGAAGTCCCTGTTGAAATCAAAGAACCAACTAAATGGAACCACTTTAAAAACTTTCTTCGTTTGATTGATTTCTAAAATGAACTACCTATGTCTTGTTGATGGTCTCGTAGAATACGGCAGTACAGACCTCTACCAATTCAATCATTATCGTATGATGTATTACGAAGACCACAAAGATGCTGAAAATGTAGAGTATCTTGTGCTCACTGATGAAGAGTATGCTACAATGTTTCCAGTGGAGGATGATGAACTATGACCCTCACATCTGCACTTCTTTGGTTTCTCTTTCCTTGTCTTGGTTCTTATCTTGCTTCCAAATTTTTCCAATACAAACCAGAACCACAACCAAAAGAATACAAGAACCCTTTTGACCCAGAAGACCCTTCTACTTGGAACTACTCTTATTCACGATTGATGAGGACTTATGACTGAACAAGAAGAACTCCTCAAAAAGTATCAAGAAGAAGTTGAGAGGTGTTATAATCTTGCTCAACGACTTGATACTCTATATCCTGAGTTTGCTGGAACTCGTACTGGAACTCCAAGTGATAGAATGAAACACATACTTTATGCTATGGGTATTTTGAAATGACTAAAACACTACTCCAACGAATTGCTACGGCAATCTCAACTGCCCCACAGGGAGAAACCTATGAGGACTGCCGAAACAACGAAGCAAAGGCAGTTCTTGAAGAGATTGCTGATTGGATGAAAGTGGTTTATTTTAAGAACCCCAATCACGACATAGATGATATATTAGATTTGCTTAAAAGAGAGGCAAACAAATGAAACTCAATACATCAAGTTGGGGATATATTGCCTGTGTCCAATGCGGTATAATTCTTTTTCTGGTACTCGCAAAAACTTTTGTAAATCACTTCAACTAAAATGAACGACCAACTACAAGCACAACTCTCTGATATTCTTGCACAAATCACAACCTCAGTAAGCCAGGTTGCAGATTTCTCTGTCGCACAACTACCAGAAATCGCACAACAATACATCACTTATGGTGTATGGTCTAATATTTTTACTGCTGTTATTCAAATTGTTATTCTGATTGGTCTTGGTATTCTTATTACCAAGTGCATCAAGAAAGGACAACAAGTCAATAAGGAAAGAACGAGTTATTATACTGCTGGTGATGGGTATTTTATTGGTGCAGTGTTCTTGGGCATCTTTGCATTTGGCGATATAATGTTCTTTATTGATACTGCCCGCAATCTAATCCTTGCACTGACTGCACCAAAAGTGTGGTTTATTCTTGAAATCAAAGACCTTATTTCCTGATTATACAAATGACTGACGAACGACTAATGGAACTCTGGGGAGATGGAACTGAATTTGGTATGTCTCCCGATATGATTGGTGCTATGAACAACGCATTCCGTGAGGTTGCTATGAGGTTTGCTGCTAAGGTTATGGAAATTGAATATCAAGAAGGATATAATGATGGTCATTCTGATGGATATAGTAGTGGTTATGATTCAGCATATTATGAGATTGAAAATGAAACTTTTTGACCCTGATATTTTTGTTCCTCTTACACTTGCTCTCATACCAATTGCTTTGCTTGGTAGTGGAGCACTTTATCAAGAACAACAAAACGCACTCTTCCAAGATGCATACAATAAGAATATGGAGTGCCGTAAGAGTGTGAAGAACCTAAGTGCTGATATTATTTGTGGAAAACCACCGCAGTATTCTGATTTTGTGAATAACAAATGACTTACCAAGTAAAGTATAAATCTGGTTTTGATGGAAAAGAACGAACCCAAAAAAGAGACACACTATCTGAAGCAGTCGCTTATGCTCTTATTCTTGAGGTAAAACAAGACCTGAATGTGGAAGTGATTTCTATTGAAAAGGTAGAAGAATGAAAATCTATGCTGTAATTGATAATGTTGATTTAGGTTATCACGTTGAGTATGCTTCTACTTCCAAAGACAAAGCAAATGAGGTTTTGGATATGAAACTTGAAGAAAGCACAAAAAAAGGTCTTATCTATGCTAGTTATGAAGTAATTGAGATTGAGGTGGAAGAATGAAACTCAAAAACTTTATCAAAGAACTTCAAAAGTATCCAGAAGACCTTGAAATAATCATACACGATGATGCTGATTGGACTGATGATATGGAAGTTGTACGAACCTTTGTGAAAGTTCATCGGACGAAACATTACAATTATTATCTCACTCGGGGAAATTGTAAAGATTATGATAATCTCCCAGAGAATTATGAAGAACAAGAAGTTATTATGGTGATTTGAAATGAAACTCAAAGTTGAAATCAAAGAATTTGAACCTGGAAAGTTTTATTGGGTAATTTACAAACGATTTGATTTTTTCTTTTGGGAACGAGTTCTGGGTTTGTATGATACAAAAGAAGAAGCATCAGCAGTTGCTGTAAAAATGCTTGAAGATGAAAGCAAACGCAGAAAACGCAAGAAAGAAAAACCAGTTTATTTTGAACTACAGGGTAGTATGGTTGTTAGGAGTGAATGATGACTACCAGAGCACAAAAGATTATGGAAGCATTCTATGAACCTGTGAATAGAAGTCCTCATTATTATGATAAGTATTCTGTTGCTGCTGCTCTCCGTGAGACAATCAATCAACTACAAGATGGTTCTGGTATGATTTCTGCTGCTGATATGCTAAAATTATCAGAAGAAATTGAAGACCTATGATTGAACCATCAGTTGTTATTCCTCTTATGTTGGGACTTCCAACATTTGCTTCTCTAATATTCTTTCTTGGTTTCAATATCGGTGAGGATAATGGTATGAGTGTAGGAAAAAACGAAGGTATTGTGTATTGTATGGAACAACCAAAAAATTGTAAGATTGCTTATGACTACCTGAAACTTCAAGAGAAGCAGAGATGACTAAATGCACCTGTTCTTACATCCAAATAGGAACCAAGACCTCCAATAACAAAAACCTCAATCCAGATTGTCCATTACACGGAACTGATAGTGTGTGGTATAATAGTCCAGAACAAGTCAAAAAAAGAGATGAAAGGTCTCAACGACTTCGGGAACTTTATGATGCTGCTCGCAAAGCAAGGGAGAACCTATGACGGAAACTATTACTGCCCTATTCATTGTTGCACTTGTAATAGGAGGTCCAATTGCTATTATCGGTTCTGAAGTAGAAAAAGCAGTAAATCAGACCACAGTTGAATGTATTGAAAAACCGAATATTTGTAAGGATAGGTATGAATACATCAAACTTGGTGAAAAACTGACTGGAATTGAAGTGGAGAAAAATCAAAAATGATTGAAATGCGTGTTTTAGAAAGTGAGATTGATGATTTTCCTGTAATCCAGTATCGTCATCATATGCTTAGAGTTGATGCAAGTGGAGCATTATGCCCACCTCCATATGAGTATGTGTGGAGTGAATGGAAAACCGCACCTTATTTGACTACGGAAGATATTTACTCACAAGTTTCTAAAAAAGGAGAACTATGAAAGTTTATTCACTCTATCATAAAGAAGCATATGTTGCTTCATTTCCAAAACGTGAAGATGCTGTTGATTATGGTAAGGAGATTTATGCAGATGGTTGGGATTGCAACATTATTGAAGAGTATCTAAGTAAATCTCCATATAATATGTGGATTGGTCCTCCTCCTCTTACTCCTACAAAGTTTGTTCATACCTCCAATCCTAATGACCCAAAGCCCTATTTTGATACTTATGGTGGAGTAAAGGCAGAATGAACTACGCACTCATAGAGTATGAACTGATTATGGAAGAAGTTGCAAAACTTCCAAAAACCACAGACACTTCTTATGTGCCTCCTGATGTGTTAGAATTGGTGGAACAACGATTTTGGGATTATGACTGAAAGAACTCCAATCCAAATATCTGAAAACTTTGTCCTTTGTTCAGACAATACTATTTGGAAGTGGTATGGGTATGATATTTACACAGGGAAATCTGGTGGATGGGAAAAACTACCACCTATTCCAAGTGATGAGGAATATGAAAAACTTCAAGAACGAAAGGTTGAACAAATAACAAAAACTGCTGAGATGTGGAGAAAAGCAAGTGAAAGACCTGACTAAAATCAAAGAAAATCTAAAATCCATTCAGCATTTTGCTGTTCTTGCTCTTGATAAACATAAGAGGTCTGGTGTAAAATTTATTGGTGTAAATTATGGAGACCTGCGAGTGGTGGATGTTTGGGTAAAGTATTCTCTTGGTGATAGTCGTGAATATTATGGTATAACAATTGAAGAATGCTCTCCTTATGCTGGAGATTTATACCAGTATATGAATGAATACCTAGAAGAACATTTGCCTGATTACTTGGGAACTTGTATTGATATTGAATTGGAGTGGTAGATGGAAGAACAAACCGAAACACAAGAAAACTTAAATGATTTGATTTTTTATACTAAAGGAGAAGAAGAGTTTCGTATTTCCTCTCCAGACATTAGACGAGGAAATGTATGTCCTGAAACTAAACTTGAAGTAGAGAAAAATGACTGAACTTACACAAGAACAAAAACAGACAATTGAAGATGCTTTGAATTCAATTCCAGAAGTAGCAAGAAAAGGAATGTATGGAACTATGGAAGGAATTGAAGAACAACTTGCCCGTGGAGATAAAATCATTTTTTATATGAAACCTAATGAACTCGGTGGGTTTTCTATTGATAAAATGAGTGTTGGTGAAGAATGACTGAAAACCGAATAAATCATAAATTAGACACAAGTAAAATCAAAACACTCAAAGATGTGCGAAATCTTTTTGAGATTTTGAATATGTCTGTTTCTCTTTCCGAAGATAATGAACTATACGAATTAGCAAAAGAATACTTCACTATTCCAAATCAACCACAAGAATTCAAGTTTGAATATCCACGAAAATCCTTAGAGGAAATACAACAAGAGTTTGATAAGAAGATTGATAAACATATTGAGGATGTAGAATATAAGTTCGCACAACTCAAATACTATCAAGAGTATCAGTTTAGTAAAAAGATTACTAAGATTATTGAGGATATTGAGTATGCGAAGGAAAATGGATTTTTTCCAATCAAACTTACAGTAGGTAAACTAGATTACTCTACTCTTGGTGTGAGTAGTACCATTAGCACTAATGCATCCTTTGTGGTTAGAGGTAATACTGGTGTTGGGTATTATGGTCTTGATAATGGAAATTATCGGTTTTATATGGACAAGAAGCCAAATGTAGTTTTTCGTTGGTTTGTGAAACGACTTATGGGATTTGAATGGAGGGATGAGAAATGAAATTACGTGCTGCTGATTTGATGGTGATTGTAGATACTCTCAATCATAGTTTGCGAATTCAAAATTTTAGTGGTGGATTTACCCCAGAAACTAGAGAAAGAACTATGAATGATATTATTGAGATTATGGCAACTATGAATGTGGAAGTTGTTTGTAGTGATGTAGAACCTATTGTGGTGAGTGGAGATGTTGGGGGTTGATGGACACTTGACGAACTGGCACAGGAGCATCCCACAGGTGCTCCTTTTGTCGTATAATACTTTCATACACAAAGGAGGTTCTCCAAATGGTTCGTGTGGTTTATAATGCCTGCTACGGTGGGTTCTCTCTATCCAACGAAGCAATGGACCGAATGGTTGAACTGGGTTATGAAGGATTGATACTAAATCCAGAATATGACCAAAACCCCAAAACTATGTTCAACACTTACAAATACTATAATGATTATGATGTTCCTCGTCATAATCCCATTCTTGTACAAGTTGTAGAAGAACTTGGAGAGAAAGCAAACGGAATGTGTTCAGAACTTCGTATTGAAGAAGTAGATGGTCCTTATCGTATTGAAGAATATGATGGATTTGAGACCGTCAAAGAACCTCTTGATGCTCAAGATTGGATTTATCCCTGAACTTTTTTACCAGAACTGAAATGACTATTCAAGCAACTGAACTTCTTCAACTCTTTACCAAAGCAAATAAACTTCAATTGAGTGTTGAGTTTCGTGAGGACAAAGATGGAGATTATGTAATCAAAATCTTTAAATTGTTTGAGAACCAATTTGAACCTTATGAGGTAATCATCACTCAAGAAGGTGAGAGTAATTGGAATAAGGGAAATTATCATTTTGATACTATGATGAATATTCTTGATGAAATGATTGAAGAAAAACGACAAGAAGAACTCAAAGCACAAAAACGCAAAGAACTGATTGCTCGTTTGACTGATGAAGAAAGGGAACTTTTAGGTCTTGGGACCAGTTCCAAAAGTGTCCCACATAAGTCCCAGTTGCCCCTCTAATCGGTTATAATACTTTCATACACAAAGACACCTGATGGAAACACTTTGGGATAAAATACATAGAGAACTCACAGATAATGGGTCTCTTTCAACATATAAAGTTGATGTTAAAGAACTTACAAATCATTTAGAACAAATTTATGATGAGATTGAAGAACTTAGAAGTGAAATCCGTCAATTGAAAGATAAATGAAATGAAAAACAAAAACCAAGATCCATTTTTTTATACTCAAATTGAAAATGAAATTGTGAGTGTATGGTTGGGACCACCTGATGACCCAGAGAGTGAATATGTGATGAGTATCCATAGGTTTTATATTCCAGAACTTATTCATACTTTGAGGAATTTGAAATGAACACC
>JACCDU010515665.1_pt1 | contig 23921 bp, 21 predicted proteins | sample 7446081 | NCBI WGS metagenome assembly JACCDU01 (sample SAMN15323447, study PRJNA562643) | freshwater metagenome | isolation source: river surface water | place: USA:Blue River Watershed | collected 2017-08-17
CACGTCATGCAGGTGCTGTGGCAGGTGCAGCCCGAGTTCTTGCATGCGGCGTTTGAGGTCATCGATGCGCAACATGGCGGCATGCAGGACTATTTGCACGGCGCGATCGGGCTCAGCCCGCAAGAGCTGGCCGAGTTACAGCGGATGTTGCTGGAGAGTTAAGGGCTGCTTGTCGGGGCTGAAGCCGCCGACCTGCACATACGACACGGCACCCCCTACCGGGAAGCTGTAGGTCGGAGCTTCAGCTCCGACATGGCTTGAAAGCCTCAAGCCGCTTCTTTGTAGAAAAACCCGCTGTGCACATTGCGTGGTGCCAAAGGTGCCACGGCACGGCTGATCGCGCCGATGTGGTCGGGCGTGGTGCCGCAGCAGCCGCCCACGATGTTGACCAGGCCTTCGGCAGCGAACTCGTGCAGCAGGCGGCTGGTCACTTCGGGGGTTTCGTCAAAGCCGGTGTCGCTCATGGGGTTGGGCAGCCCGGCGTTGGGGTAGCAGCTGATGAAAGTGTCTTCTGCGACCTTGTTGAGCTCCTGGATGTAGGGGCGCATCAGCGTGGCTCCCAAAGCGCAGTTCAGGCCAATGGCCAAGGGCTGTGCGTGGCGCACGCTGTGCCAGAACGCGGTCACAGTCTGGCCGCTCAGGATGCGGCCCGACGCATCGGTCACGGTGCCGCTGATGATGAGGGGCAGGCGCTGGCCGCTGGCTTCGAAGAATTCTTCAATGGCAAAGAGCGCGGCCTTGGCGTTCAAGGTGTCAAAAATCGTCTCGACCAGCAGCACGTCCGAGCCGCCTTCCACCAAGGCCTCGACCTGTTCGTAATAGGCGGCGCGCAGCTCTTCAAACGTCACGTTGCGGGCACCCGCATCGTTCACGTCGGGGCTGATGCTGGCAGTCTTGGGCGTGGGGCCGAGTGCGCCGACCACAAAGCGGGGCTTGTCGGGGGTGGAGAATTTGTCGCAGGCGGCGCGGGCCAGCTTGGCCGATTGCAGGTTCATCTCGCGGGTCAGGTGCTGCATGTCGTAGTCGGCCTGGGCCACCGTGGTCGCGCCAAAGGTGTTGGTCTCGATCATGTCGGCCCCGGCGGCGAGATACCCTTCGTGGATGTCGCGGATCACGTCGGGGCGGGTCAGGCTCAGCAACTCGTTGTTGCCCTTGACGTCTTTGGGAAAGTCCTTGAAACGCTCACCCCGGTAGTCGGCCTCGGTCAGCTTGAAGCGCTGGATCATGGTGCCCATGGCGCCGTCGAGGATGGCGATGCGGGTTTTCAGGATCTCGGGCAGCGCTTGGGCGCGGGTGTAGGTCAGGGATTTCATGAGGTGTATTGTACAAAGGACGCGCACGCATATTTTTGTAGGTCGGCACCTTCAGGTCCGACATGGGTGGGCACGGCAAAGGCTGCATGTCGGGGCTGAAGCCGCCGACCTACAGGGAAACGGTCAAGGTTTTTGGTAGCGAGCAAAGCCCGCAGCCCTGAGCTGGCAAGCCGGGCACTGGCCGCAGCCGTAGCCCCAGTCGTGGCGCTGGCTGCGGTCGCCCAAGTAGCAGGTGTGGGTGTGCTCCACGACCAGCTCCACCAGCGCTTGCCCGCCGCCTTGGGGATCGGCCTTTTGGCCCAGATCGTGCGCCAACTGCCAGGTCTGGGCCTTGTCGATCCACATGAGCGGGGTTTCGATCAACAGCTTGCGGTCCATGCCCAGCGACAGGGCCACCTGCATGGCCTTCATGGTGTCGTCGCGGCAGTCGGGGTAGCCCGAAAAATCGGTCTCGCACACGCCCGTGACGATGACCTGCAAGCCCCGGCGATAGGCCAAAGCGGCGGCCAGCGTGAGGAACAGCAGGTTACGCCCAGGCACAAAGGTGTTGGGCAAACCCGAGCTTTCCATCTCAATGGCCGTGTCGCGGGTCAGCGATGTTTCGCTGATCTGGCCGAGGATGCCGGCGTCCAGCAAATGGTCTTCGCCCAATTTGGGGCTCCAGGCCGGAAACCGCGCCTTGATGGCGGCCAGCACGTTCAGCCGGGCATCCAGCTCGACCTTGTGGCGCTGGCCATAGTCAAATGCCAGGGTTTCGACCCGCTCGTAACGGGTCAAGGCATGGGCCAGGCAAGTGGTCGAATCCTGACCACCGGAAAACAGAACAAGAGCAGAGGTGTGCATGGCGTGGATGGTAATCGGTAGCGCACAATATCGGCTGTTTTGCTGTCACACCTCCCCGCTTTGTCCCCCCACCTGCCCATCCTGCGCGAAGTTTTCGGCTACGACGCCTTTCGCGGCCCGCAGCAAGCCATCATCGACCATGTGGCGGCTGGGGGCGATGCGCTGGTGCTCATGCCCACGGGCGGGGGCAAATCGCTGTGTTACCAGATCCCCGCGATTGCACGCCAACGGGCGGGCCACGGCATCACGGTGGTGGTCTCGCCCCTGATCGCGCTGATGCACGACCAGGTGGGTGCACTGCACGAAGCGGGCGTGAATGCCGCCTTTTTGAATTCGACGCTGAGCAGCGAAGAAGCCAGTGACATCGAGCGGCGCTTGCTGCGCGGCGAAATCACCCTGCTGTACGCGGCGCCCGAGCGAGTGACCAACGCCCGTTTTCTGGCGCAGATGGATTCGCTGCTCGAACGCGGGCTGCTGAGCCTGTTTGCCATCGACGAAGCGCATTGCGTGAGCCAATGGGGCCACGATTTCCGCCCCGAATACCGGGGCCTGGCGGTGCTGCACAAACGCTACCCCAGCGTGCCGCGTGTGGCGCTCACGGCCACGGCCGATGCGCTGACGCGTGCCGACATCGTCGAGCGGCTGCAACTGGAAAGCGCACAGCTGTTCATCAGCAGCTTTGACCGGCCCAACATCCGCTACACCATCGTCGAGAAGAAAGACGCCAGCACGCAGCTGCTGCGCTTCATCGAGCGCGAGCACCCCGAAGAAGCGGGCGTGGTCTATTGCCAGTCGCGCAAGCGGGTCGAAGAGATCGCGGCCATGTTGGTCGAATCGGGCATCCATGCGCTGCCGTATCACGCGGGCCTGGACGCGGCGGTGCGCCAGCGCCACCAAAATGAATTCCTGCGTGAAGAAGGCGTGGTGATGGTGGCCACGGTGGCTTTTGGCATGGGCATCGACAAGCCCGATGTGCGCTTTGTGGCGCACCTGGACATGCCCAAGAACATCGAAGGCTACTACCAAGAGACCGGCCGCGCCGGGCGCGACGGCCTGGCCTCTGACGCCTGGATGGCTTACGGCCTGCAAGACGTGGTCAACCAACGCCGCATGATCGACGAGAGCCCGGCCGAGGAAGAGTTCAAACAGGTCATGCGCGGCAAGCTCGACGCGCTGCTGGCCCTGGCAGAAGCGACCGACTGCCGCCGCGTGCGCTTGCTGAGTTACTTTGGCGAGGCCTATGCCAAAGGCGACGACGCGCAAGGCGTGTACATGCCCTACTGCGGCAACTGCGACAACTGCCTGAACCCGCCCCAGGTGTGGGACGGCACCGATGCGGCCCGCAAGCTGCTGTCCACCGTCTACCGCACACACCAGATCAGCGGCCACAGCTTTGGCGCAGGCCACACCATGGACATCGTGCGCGGCAAAAAAACCGACAAGGTGGTGCAGCGCGGCCACGAAGGCATCAGCACCTTTGGCCTGGGTGCCGACTACAGCGAGCAACAACTGCGCGCCGTGATGCGCCAGCTGATCGCCATTGGCGCGCTGCATGTGCACACCGAAGACGGTTTCAGCACCTTGCACCTGACCGAAGCGTCGCGTGCTGTGCTCAAAGGCGAAGTGCCGGTGCAGCTGCGCGAGAGCACCAGCCAGCGCGCCGACAAACGCACACGCAGCCGCAGCGCCACCTCACCGGCCGCCGCCAACCTGGGACAAGACGCGATGGTGCGCTACATCAACCTCAAGGCCTGGCGCGCCGAGGTGGCCAAAGAGCACAACCTGCCGGCGTATGTGATCTTCCACGACGCCACGCTGGCCGCCATTGCCGAGCACGCGCCGCAAAACCTCTCTGACCTGCAAGGCATCAGCGGACTGGGTGTGAAAAAGCTGGAGGCTTATGGCGAGCAGGTGCTGCGGGTATGCAACGGGGCGCATTGACCGCCCACTGAAGCGAACCAACGTCAGCCCTTGAGCTGGCCAAACAGTGCCCTGAAACGCGCGTGCCGCGCCAACAAAGCGGCCGTCTCGGCGGCATCTGGCTCAAATGATTGCGCAGCCCCACCGGTGGGCACAGACAACTCACTGCAGCCTTGATCGGCCATCATGGCCAGACGGGCGGCACCCAATGCGGCGGCCACAGGGGCTTGTGCACTGCGGTGCAGCGGGCACTGCAAGGCACTGGACAGCAACTGCGCCCAGGCATCGCTGCGCGCACCGCCACCCACCAGCGCGAGCGAGACCGCGCTCGGCCCCGTTTGTCCCATGGCTCGCCAGCCGTCGAGCAAACCCAGGCCCACCCCCTCCATCACGGCATAAGCCAGATCGGCCAGTTCGTGCCCGGCTTGCAAGCCCGACAGATTGGCCGTGAGCAGGGGGTTGTTGTGCGGTGTGCGCTCACCCTGCAAATAGGGCAAAAACAGGGGGGCCTGCATGCGGCGCGCCAGTGGCATGGCGGCCACCATGGCCGAGAGTTGGGTCTCGGGCGTGCCGCTCAAGCGGGCCAGCCAGCCCAGAGCGCTGGCCGCGCTGAGCATCACCGACATCTGGTGCCAGCGCTGCGGCAAGGCATGGGCAAAGGCGTGCACCGCCTGCTCGGGCGCGGGGTCAAACTGGGCACTGACCCGAAAAATCACGCCCGAGGTGCCCAGTGACACGAAGCCTTGGCCAGGGGCCATGGCGCCCACCCCGATGGCGCTGGCGGCGTTGTCCCCTGCACCACCGGCCACCAGCACAGGATGGTCCCAACCCCAGGCTTGGGCCCGCGCCGGTAGAAGCTGGGCACTGACTTCAGAGCCCTCCACCAGGCGGGGCATGTGGTCCTCGTTCAGGCCACAAGCGGCAAGCATGGCCTCGTCCCAGCGCCGCCGGGCCACATCGAGCCACAAAGTGCCCGAAGCGTCCGACATCTCGCTGACCGCTTCGCCCGTGAGCTGCCAACGCAACCAGTCCTTGGGCAAGAGCACGCGGGCGGTGCGTTCAAACACCTGCGGTTCGTGCTGGCGCAACCACAGCAACTTGGGGGCGGTAAAGCCCGGCATGGCCAAATTGCCGGCGATCTGCCGGGAACGTGGCTCGGCCCGCTCGAGCTGCGCACACTCTGCAGCACTGCGGCCATCGTTCCACAAAATGGCGGGGCGCAAGACTTGGCCCTGTGCATCCAGCAGCACCGCGCCATGCATCTGACCCGACAAGCCGATGGCGCGCACCTGCGCCCAAGCCTTGGGCTGCTGCGCACGCAGATCGGCTGCGGCGTGTTCCACCGCATGCCACCAATCAGCCGGGTGCTGTTCGCTCCACAAAGGCTGCGGTTGCTGCAGCTTCAAAGGTGCGTCGGCGGTGGCCAGCGTCTGGTGCTGCGCATCCAGCAGCAGCAACTTGACACCCGAGGTGCCCAGATCGATCCCAAGGTACATGGTCAACTTTCGCTGTCAACGCTCGTGCAGGCCAAACCGCACGCCCGACTGCTTGCGGTAATCGCTGGGCGTCATGCCTTTGATGTCCAGAAAACGCCGGTTGAAATTGGCCATGTTGTTGAAGCCCACTTCCAAGCCAATGTCTGCAATGAAACGATTGCTCTCGCGCAACAACTGACAGGCGCGGTTGATGCGGATGCGGTTGACAAACTCGGTGAAGGTGTTGCCCGTGGCCCGGCGGAAAAACCGGGAAAACTGGCTGTCGCTCATGCCCAATTCTTCGGCCAAGGCCGACACCGAAAACTCCTCGCCCAAGTTGTCCATCACACGCTCGACGATGGCATTGATCTGGTCAAGCTGGTGGTGGTTGTCGACGCTTTGGATCTGGACACTGGACAGCAATCGGTAATCGGTGGCCCGCGCCAGATCCGTCAAAAAGTCGCAGAAGGCCGCAAAGCGTTGACCACCGCGTGCCTGCTTGATGCGCCGCCAATGGGCCTGGGCTTGATCGCCCATGCCAAAGAACTCCACCCCGTGGCCCGCCCGCTCCAACAAGGGCAGCACCTCGCGCAGCTCGGGAATGTGTTCGGCACTGGCCGCAATCGGCCCATGGGGAAACTGGATCACCATGTCACGCTCGGGCACACCGCCTTCGGGCAGGTCCATGCTGACCCAGTTGTGCGGCAAACGAGGTCCGGTCAACACCAGCTGGCCCGGCTGAAAATACCCGATCCAGTCGCCCACAAACACCTTGCCCGATGTGGCCGTGATCAGGTGCAGTTCGTACTCGTCGTGGTAATGCCAACGCGCCAGCGGCGTCGGAAAACCGTGCGACAGGCAGCTGATGATGCCCACCTCGTCAGGGGCCTCATAGCCCAGATCGGGCGTGCGGTTGAGCGCATGCTCCAGCTCGGGCTGGGTTTGCCGGGGCAAGTGCCGGGACAAATCGCGGGGTTTGACGGTCATGGCAATCGTGGGGTGTGAGGTCCGGGGCTCAGGGTTTCGCGGCGTGCTGCGCCACAAACGCTTGCACGCGCGCGCAAGCGCGGCGCACCGCCTCGGTCAAGCGCGCATCACCGGCCAAGTCGCCCCACAGGGGCTTGTCAGCGCAAAAAGCGGCCACGGGATCGACCGCCTGGCACATGGCATGGGCCACGGCCGGGTCCATGGCCTGGTCTTGGTAAGTGTACGCAATCTGTCCGCTGTGCCAGCGCTGCAAGTAGGCCAAAAAAAGGGCGGGCAGCATGGCCACGCTGTCGATGCCCTCGCCCCGTGCCAGGCGCTGACGGATGGTGGGCGCGATGAAGCCCGGTATCTTGGAAAAGCCATCCATGGCCACGCGCTGGTTGGTGTCGCGAATGGCCGGGTTGCCAAAGCGGTCCAGCACCACATCGCGGTAACGCGGCAGATCGATCGGGCATGGGCTCTCCGGGGTGTCGAGCACCGGGATGGTGTCATGCGTCACATAGTCGTGGGCCATCTGGCGGATCACCGGGTCCTGTGTGCCCTCGTGGATGTATTGGTAGCCCACCAGCGTACCGGCCCAGGCGATGCACGAATGCGTGGCATTGAGCAGGCGGATCTTGGCTTCCTCGTAAGCATCCACCGACTGCACCATTTCCACGCCCACCTTTTCCCAGGCGGGCCGTCCCGCAGCAAACCGGTCTTCAATCACCCACTGGATGAAGCTCTCGCCCATCAAAGCGGCCGGATCGTCCACGCCGGTGGCCGCTTTGACGCGTTCGCGCACATCGGAAGTGGGCCTGGGGGTGATGCGGTCCACCATGGCATTGGGGCTGGTGGTGTGGGTTTGCACCCAATCGCGCAAGGCGGTGTCGCCGATCAACTCGATGAACTGCAGCAGGCCCGCACGCGAACGGTCGCCGTTGTGGCGCAGGTTGTCACAGTTGAGCAAGGTGACTGGGCCGCTGGCGCGGCGCATGCGCTCACGCAGGATGGCCGTGAGCGCTGCATAAATGGTGGGCCCGGCTTGCCCGGCACGTGCTGCATCCACATCGGCACGCAGGTCGGCAAAGGTGGCCAGGTCCAGACGGTTCGCAGCGTCAAGGTAATAACCGGCCTCGGTCACGGTGAACGAGATGATGCGCGTAGCGGCATCGGCTCCCTGCGCCACCAGGCCCGCCAGATCGGCCGTCCAGGGGATGACCTTGCGGATCGAGGTGATGCGCTCGTAGCGGTGCTCACCCGCCGGAGAAATCGTCTCCAGGGTGTAGGCACCGCCTTGTGCCACCAGCGCCGAGATCGTCTCGGCCATGTCGGGACGGGTGTTGCCACCGGCCAGGGTCCAGCTGCTGTCTCCGCTCTGGATCAGCTGGTGCAGATAAACGGCCTGGTGGGCCCGGTGAAATGAGCCGAGGCCCAGATGGAGCATGACGTGGGTGGTCATTGGAAATTTCCGGATCAATGTCAAAGGTCAAACTGGGTGGGCATCATGACCACGTCGCGGATCGTCATGCCGCGTGGGCGCGTGAGCATGAACAGCACGACCTGGGCCACCTCGGCGGCATCGAGCAGGCTGCCACTGGCCTTGGCTTCGGCCAATTTTTCCGCAGGCCAGTCGGCCAGCAGCGCAGTGATGACCGGCCCCGGCGAAATCGCGCCCATGCGGATGCCGTGCTTGAACACCTGGCGGCGCGTGGTCTGCACAAAGCAGTCGATGGCCCATTTGCTCGACGCATAGACCGGCTCCCAGGGCGTGGGGAAATGCGCAGCGAGTGAGCTGGTGACAATGATGTCGCCCGCGCCGCGCGCGATCATGTGCGGCAGCACGCCGCGCACGTTCTTCATCACCACATTCACGTTCAAGTTGAGCATGCGGTCGATGGCCTCGTCTTGCGCATCCACCAGATCACCGCCCACATACAGACCGGCGTTGGCGTGGAAGATGTCGAGCCGACCGGCCAGCGCCAGGATGCGCTCGGGCATGGCGGCGCATTGCACCGGGTCCAAAAGGTCCAGCACCAGCGGCAGGGCTTTGGCCCCCAGCGTGGCGCAGGCTTTGTCGAGCGCCTTGAGGTCGCGGTCCACCAGCACGACGGTCGCGCCAGCATCGGCCATGGCTTGTGCGCTGGCCAAACCGATGCCCGATGCCGCGCCGGTGACGGCGGCCACCTGGCCGCTCAAAGGAAGTGAGTTGTTCATGGAGTGGTGTGTCTTGAAAATGTCAAAGGCTCAGGTGGCGGTGTTGGCGGAGCGGACCACGCGGCCACTGGCGTCAAACCAGTGCGCGTGCTCAGTGGCCACATCCAGCGTGACCGGACTGCCCGCCACCAGCGGCGTGCGCTCGCTCAGGCGGGCCACCAGCGTGGCCCCTTCGGGGGTGCTCACATAAACCAGGGTTTCGGCGCCCAGAGCCTCGACCAGATCGACTTGGCCGGTGATGGCCCCTTGCCCTACGGAGCGCAGCAACACGTTTTCAGCACGCAAGCCAATGGCACCGCCCGCAGCCCCTGCGGGGGCCAGCTGCTGCACCACGGCGGGCAGTTTTTCCAGCGGCACCACATTCATCTGCGGTGTGCCGATGAACTGCGCCACAAACTGGTTGGCCGGGTGGTCGTACAGCTCCAGCGGTGTGCCCACTTGTTCGATCTGACCGTCGCGCAGCACCACCACGCGGTCGGCCAGGGTCATGGCCTCGACCTGGTCGTGCGTCACATAGATGGTGGTTGCGCCCAGGTCGCGGTGCAGCTTGGCGATCTCGACCCGGGTCTGGCCCCGCAAGGCCGCATCGAGGTTGGACAGCGGCTCGTCAAACAAGAACACTTTGGGCGCGCGCACGATGGCGCGGCCAATCGCCACGCGCTGGCGTTGCCCGCCCGACAGGTCTTTGGGGGTGCGCTGCAGGTAGGCCGTCAGGTTGAGAATTTTGGCGGCGCGCTCGACCTTGTCACGGATGACCGCCGGGTCTTCCTTGGCCAGCTTGAGGGCGAAGCTCATGTTCTCGAACACGCTCATGTGCGGGTACAGCGCGTAGCTCTGGAACACCATGGCCAGGTCGCGTTTGCTCGATGGCTGGTGCGTGATCTCGCGCCCGTCCAGGTTGAGCTGGCCGCCATCGATGTGCTCCAGACCCGCAATCAGGCGCAGCAGCGTGGATTTGCCGCAGCCCGAAGGCCCGACAAACACGACGAACTCGCCTTGCTGGATGTTCAGGTCAATGCCTTTGATGGCGCGGTGGTCACCGAAGAATTTTTCGATGCCTTGAAGTTGCAGGTAAGCCATGGGATGTTCTTTTGAAAAAGGTTTACTTGACGGCGCCAAAGGTCAGGCCTTGCACCAGTTGTTTCTGGCTGAACCAGCCAAAGATGACGATGGGCGCAATGGCCATGAGCGAAGCGGCCGAGAGCTTGGCCCAGAACAGGCCTTCAGGGCTGGAGTAGCTGGCGATCAGCGTGGCCAGCGTGCCGCCGTTGGCGGCAGTGAGGTTGAGCGACCAGAAGGCCTCGTTCCAGCTCAGCACCAGGCACAGCAAGCCGGTGGACGCCAGGCCGCCCATGGCCAGTGGCAACAGCACCATGCGTGCTTCTTGCCACAGGGTGGCGCCGTCCATGCGAGCCGCTTCGAGGATCTCGTGCGGGATGTCCTTGAAATGCGAATACAGCATCCAGACCATGATGGGCAGGTTGCTCAAGGTGAACACGATGATCAGCGCCAGCTGGGTGTCGAGCAACTGGCTCTTTTGCGCCAGCACATAGATCGGCACCAGCGCGCCCACGGCGGGCATCATCTTGGTGGACAGCATCCACATCAGGATGTCTTTGGTGTATTTGCCTTTGATGAAGGCCATCGAGTAAGCCGCAGGCGCGGCGATCATGAGGCCGAGCAAGGTGGACACCACGCTGGTGATGACCGAGTTTTTGGCATAGAGCAAATAGTCGCTGCGCTCTTGCACCTCGTGGAAGTTGTCCAGGGTCGGCGTGAAGAACAGCTCGGGCGGAATGGCAATGGCCTGCAGCTCGGTTTTGAACGCGGTCAGCAGCAGCCAGCCCAGCGGAAAGAACAGCAACAGGGCCACGCCCCAGGCGCCGAGGGTGCGCAGGGCGTAGGCGGGAGTAAAAGTAGTTTGACGTGCCATGGGGGTTTGCTCACTTGTCCAGGTTTTTGCCGACCATGCGGATCATGAAAACGGCGGCGATGTTGGCCAACACCACGGCAAACAGCGCACCGGCCGAAGCCACACCGGCATCAAAATTCAGCAAGGCCTGTTTGAAGATCAAAAAGGCCACGTTGGTGCTCGCGTCACCCGGGCCACCCCCGGTGGTGGTGTAAATCTCGGCAAACACGCTGAGCAAAAAGATGAGTTCGATCATCACCACCACCGCGACCGAGCGGCCCAGGTGGGGGATGTAGAGGTAGCGCAATTGCTGAAGGTAGTTGGCACCGTCCATGCGCGAGGCTTCGAGCTGCTCGCGGTTCATGCTTTGCAGCGCGGTCATGAAAATCAGCGTGGCAAAGGGCAGCCATTGCCACGACACCATGATGATCACGGACAAAAGCGGAAAGTCGGTCAGCCAATCCACCGGCGTGGCACCAAAGAACATCCACACCTGCGCCAGCACGCCATACAGCGGGTTCATCATCATGTTTTTCCACAGCAAGGCGTTGACCGTGGGCATGACAAAGAAGGGGGAAATCAACAGCACCCGCACCAGCCCGCGCCCGGCAAAGGGTTCGTTGATGAGCAAGGCAATCGCCACGCCCAGCACCACGGTGATGGCGATCACGCTGCCCAGCAGCAGCAAGGTGTTGATCACCGCTACTCCAAAGGATGCGTCGGTGATGAAGTATTCAAAGTTTTCCAGACCGACAAAACCGGTCTGGTCGGGCTGCATCAGGTTGAAGCGGATGACGCTGAAATAAATCGTCATCACCAGCGGCACGATCATCCACAAGAAAAGCGTGGCCACGGCGGGCGTCAGCAGCAAACGGGGCAGCAAACGCGAAGGCAGACTGGGGCGCTGATCGGGTAAGGGGCGGGTCATATGGGGCGTCTCATATGTGGGGAGGTCATATCGGGGTGCAATCGTGGTGCTATATCGCAGGGGTATGGAGGCATCTCTCAACAGACCGGAAGAAACACGGAAGTAACAGCCTCTCAGGCCAGTCAGGCATGCCGCCTTGCAAGGCGGCACCCGGGCGCAAGCCCTGAGTCGACTCAGCCATCACCTGGGCACATGCCCGGGTGATGGCTGGCCGTCACGGGGTTTACTTGTAGTAACCGGCCTTCTTCATTTCGCGGTCAGCCGCCGTCTGGCTGGCCTTCAAGGCAGCGTCCACGGTGGACTTGCCCGACAAGGCCGCGCTCATTTGCTGGCCGACCGCGATGCCGATCGCCTGGAACTCGGGGATGGCGGCGAACTGCACGCCGACATACGGGCTCTTGGGCAAGGTGGAATCGTTCGGGTTGGCCGAGTCGATGGCGGTCTTTTCAGCCGATGCAAAGCGTGCGGCCTTCAGGAAGTCGGCGTTGGCATAGGTGCTCTTGCGGGTGCCGGTGGGCACGGTGCCCCAGCCATTGGTCTTGCCGACCAGGTTGATGTAGTCCTTGGACGTGGCCCAGTTGACGAACTTTTGCGCGGCGTCCACTTTCTTGGAGCCTGCAGGAATGGCCAGCGACCAGGCCCACAGCCAGTTGGCGCCTTTGGGCGTGACCATGGTCGGCGCTTGGGCAAAGGCCATCTTGTCGGCCACTTTGGACTGCTTGGGGTCGCTCACGAACGAAGCAGCGATGGTCGCATCGATCCACATGCCGCACTTGCCGGAGTTGGTCAGCGCCAGGATTTCGTTGAAGCTGTTGGCCGAGGAGCCGGGTGGGCCGTAGTTTTTCAGCAGGTCCACATAGAAGTTGATCGCGTCTTTCCAGGGCTTGGATTCGAGCTGGGGTTTCCAGTTCATGTCGAACCACTGACCACCAAAGGTGTTGACCAAGGTGGACAGGAAGGCCATGTTGTCGCCCCAGCCGGGTTTGCCGCGCAGGCAGATGCCGTACACGCCGTTTTTGGGGTCGTGCATTTTGGCAGCCAGGTCTTTGATTTGCGGCCAGGTGGGGCGCTCAGGGACTTGCACACCGGCTTTGTCGGCCAAGTCCTTGCGGTACATCAGCATCGAGCTTTCACCGTAAAACGGTGCAGCAAACAGCTTGCCGTCCACGCTCAGGCCATTGCGCATGGCGGGCAGCAGATCGTCCACGTCGTAGGCGGCATCGGTTTTCAGTTCTTGCAGCCAGCCTTTTTTGCCCCAGATCGGGGTTTCGTACATGCCGATCGTCATCACGTCGAACTGACCGCCTTTGGTGGCGATGTCGGTGGTCACGCGCTGACGCAGCACGCCTTCTTCCAGGGTGACCCACTTGAGTTTGATGTCGGGGTTGGCCTGTTCAAAGTTCTTGGACAGTTTTTGCATCTCGATCATGTGGCCGTTGTTCACGGTGGCGATCACGAGTTCGGTGGCGGCGTGGCTGGCACCCATCAGGGCAAGACCCAGGCTTGCGGCCAGGGTCAAACGGAATTTCAATTTCATACTCGGTCTCCTTGTGTTGCATTACATGGGTCTGCCAACACACATCCCATCGACATGTCGGGTTGGCTGGAATGGGACGATACTGATCTTTTCCTGCGCACCAGGTACAAAATTTTCAGTTGATGGTATTTTTTTGATTTGATTGCTTCGGATTTTCACCTAGAACGGCAATTGAGTATCTGTTTTGGCAGTTTGCATCGCAATGGTGCAGGAGGTCCAGCACACAGACCACCCTGCCAACGGGCTCTTAAGCTTCGTGTTCATCCGGTCATGAAACCGGTTTTTAACCATGGTGAGCGCTTGGGCCATAAGCCAAGCCTTTGAAGGGACAAGGAACGCCATGCACCACGCCATCGACACACTCCAGCACGAACACGAAGCCATCACGTTGGGGCTGAAAATCCTGACCCGCATGGACGAACGCGTGAGTGCCGAGCACATCTCGGACATCCAGGACCTGTCGGCCTTGACCGATTTTTTGAAAGCCTTTGCCGACACCTGCCACCACGGCAAGGAGGAAGGCATTTTGTTTCCCGCCATGAAGGCCAAGGATGCGGCGCAAACGCAGGCACCCATCCAGCGCATGCTGGATGAACACGCAGAAGGTCGTCGGCACCTGGCCGACATGCGGGCCGCGTTGCAACCCGAGGTGGACACCGCGGCATTCCATGAGGCCGCGCGTGCCTACACGGCTTTGCTGCTGGCGCACATGGACAAAGAAGACACCGTCCTCTTCCCGATGGCCAGGCGCTTGTTTTCAGGCCCAGAGCAGTCGGAGATGGCCGATGCTTTTGAGGCCTATGAAAACCAGGTCATGGGTCCAGGGCAGCATGAGGCATTGCATGCCACCCTGAAGCGCCTGCTGGCGAAATACCCAGCCTGACCTGCCCGCGCAGGCTCAGGGCTGGTCGACTGCGATCGCCCCGCGCCGAATCTGATCGCGCTCCAGGCTCTCAAACAGCGCTTTGAAGTTGCCTTCGCCAAAGCCCTCGTCGGCTTTGCGCTGGATGAACTCGAAGAACACCGGGCCCAGCAGCGTCTGGCTGAAGATCTGCAGCAGCAAACGCTTCTCGCCATTGGCGGTGGAGCCGTCCATCAAGATGCCGCGTGCTTGCAGCTCGGGCACAGGCTCGCCGTGGCCCTTCAGACGTTCTTCCAGCATCTCGTAATAGATCTCGTTGGGCGCGGTCATCAGCGGGATGCCCGCCATCTGCAAGGCGTCCACGCTTTTGAGGATGTCGTCCGTCAAGAGCGCGATGTGCTGGATGCCTTCGCCGTTGAACTGCATCAAAAATTCTTCGATCTGCCCGCCGGTCTTGCCCGACTCTTCGTTGAGCGGGATGCGGATCAGGCCGTCCGGGGCGGTCATGGCGCGGCTGGTCAGGCCCGTGTACTCGCCCTTGATGTCGAAGTAGCGGATCTCGCGGAAGTTGAAAATCTTCTCGTAGAAACCGCCCCAGAACGCCATGCGGCCTTTGTACACGTTGTGCGTGAGGTGGTCGATGATCTTGAAGCCGTGACCCGGTGGGTGGCGGTCCACGCCCTCGATGAATTCAAAATCGATGTCGTAGATGCTCTTGCCGTCTTCGTAACGGTCGATCAAGTACAGCGGTGCGCCACCAATGCCTTTGATGGCGGGCAGGCGCAGCTCCATCGGGCCGGTGGGCACGTCCACGGGTTGGGCCCCCATTTCCAGGGCGCGGGCATAGGCCTTGTGCGAATCCTTCACACGAAAAGCCAGCGCGCACGCGCAAGGGCCGTGCTCGGAAGCAAAGTAACCGGCCAGGCTTTTGGGCTCGCGGTTGACGATGAAGTTGATGTCGCCCTGGCGGTACAGCACCACGTCTTTGGAGCGGTGTTTGGCCACAAGCGTGAAGCCCATTTTTTCAAACAGGGGCTCCAGCGTGTTGGCGACGGGGGAAGCGAACTCGACGAACTCGAAGCCACACAGGCCCATGGGGTTGTCAAACAGATCGGCCATGAAAATCTCCAGCAATGAAGGGGGCCGCACTGCAGGGTGAGCACGGCCCGAATTGAAATCGGTCTCAGAAAAAAGAGGGGATCTGCAGGTCGGACCTTCTGGTCCGACATGGCATTTGAATGGGCCAACATGTCGGGGCTGAAGCCACCGACCTACAACATGCTCAAACAGCCTGCGGCGGCGCGCAGGGTTTGCCCCGCGTGCTGCGCGCGAGGTGGATACCGACGATCAAAGCCTGGATGGACATGGCGCGATTGTGAGGGGCATGCATGCGATTGGCAAGCGATGCCCACTCACCTCACTCGGGCTGGATGCCGGCCTTCTTCACCAGGGCCGCGTATTTGGCCAGCTCGGAGCGGAAGCCCTTTTGGGCCTGCTCTGTGCTGCTCACGTTGATGGTGTTGCCCTGCTTGGCCATGGTTTCCTTCACGCCCGGGTCGTTGAAGGCCGCGACGACACCGTCGTGAACACGTTTGACTTGCGCCGCACTCAGACCTTTGGGGCCAATCACCGCAAACCAGGCTTCCATGACGTAACCCGTCAGGCCTTGCTCGACAAAGGTCGGGATGTCTGGCGCAGCGGGGGTGCGCTTGTCGGCACACATGCCGATGGCGCGCAAGGCACCCGACTTGATGTGCTGGTGCACGCTGGGCAAAGCCACCACACCAAACTCGATCTGACCGCCCAGCAAATCGGTCACCATGGGGCCCACGCCCTTGTAGGGAATGTGACGGGCTGTGGCCTTGGCTTCATCCAAGAACATCTCGGCCGCCAAGTGCAAGATGGTGCCATTGCCGCCTGAGCCAAAGTTGTAGCCATCGGGCTTGGCCTTGAGCTGGGCAATGAATTCACGGCTGTTGGTGGCCGTCACTTTTTGCGGGTTGACCACCAGCACCATGGGCGTGCTGCCCACGATGGCAATCGGCGTGAAGTCACCGGGCATGTCGAACGGCAACGACTTGAGCACACTGGGGAAAATCACCACGTTGTTGGACACCACCGACAGCGTGTAGCCGTCGGGGGCGTTCTTGCTCAACGCCTGCAGGCCCACCACGCCACCAGCACCGGCTTGGTTCTCGACCACCACATTGGCACCCAGGGCTTTGCCCAAAGCGGGCGCTGCCGCACGGGTGATGGCGTCCACGCCCGAGCCCGTGGCATTGGGCAAGATGAACTTGATCGGACGGTCGGTCTGCGCCCAGGACAGGCCAGGCCAAGCAGCCCATGCGGCAGAGCTCAGGCCAGCCAGCATCGAGCGGCGTGTGAATGGATGTTTCATGGTGTGTCTCTTTCTTGAAAATCGGGAAGCGTCAAAACAGCTGGGTCACTTGCACAGCAAAATCAACCCACCGCCTTGGCGGCACGCATGCGCTGAATGTCTTGGGTACTTTGCCCCAGTTCGCTCAGCAATTCATCGGTATTTTCACCCTGATACGGCGGCTGGTGGCGCACCCCCAGACGCTGCCCGTCCATGGTGAACGGCAGCAAGGCGGCGGCCGCGGTTTGTCCGGCTTTGTCGCCGTCGGTCAGGCGCACATCGGCCAGACCACCCGTGGCTTGCAGGTGCGGGTCGTCGAACAGCTCTTCGGGTTTGGTGATCGGGGCAAATGGCAGACCGGCTTTTTCAAAAATGGCCGACAGCTGCGCCGCGGTGAATGCCTGCAGGCGCTCGCGCAAGATGGGCAGCAGGGTTCCATTGCGCTCGCGCACCCGGTCGTTGTTGGTGGCAAAACGGGGATCGGCCTTGAGGTCGGCAAAGCCCAGCACATCACAAAACGTGATCCACTGCGGCTCACTGACTGCCGACAAAAAGATTTGTTCGCCGTTTTTGACGGTGAACACGTCGTACACCCCCCAAGCCGAGATGCGGTTGGGCATCGGATCGGCCGCCTGGCCGGTGATGGCGTACTGCAGCATGTGCTGGCCGACCAGGAACACGTTGTTTTCGAACAAAGCCGCCTGCACTTCTTGTCCGCGGCCGGTGATGCCACGCTGGATCAGCGCGCCCAGAATGCCGATGGCACCGAACATGCCGCCCATGATGTCGTTCACGCTGGTGCCTGCGCGCAGCGGGTCGCCAGGGCGGCCCGTCATGTACGCCAGACCGCCCATCATCTGCACCACTTCGTCGAGCGCGGTGCGGTGGTCGTAGGGACCCGGCAAAAAGCCTTTGAGGCTGGCATAGATGATTTTGTCGTTCTGAGCTGACAAACTGGCGTAGTCCAGACCGTACTTGGCCATCGAGCCGGGCTTGAAGTTTTCGCACACCACATCGGCCGTGGCGCAGAGGCGGCGGGCCATCTCGGCCCCTTCGGGGGTTTGCAAATTGAGCTTGATGCTCTTTTTGTTGCGGTTGAACATCGGGAAAAAGCCCGCTCCTGCGCCCAGCAGATGCCGTGTGCGGTCGCCTTCAATGGGCTCCACCTTGATGACTTCGGCCCCCATGTCGGCCAGCACCATGCCGCAAGTGGGGCCCATGACCATGTGGGTGAACTCGACGACGCGCAGGCCTTCGAGCGGGAGTTTCTTGTCGGAATTGTTCATGCCATCACTTCTGGAGTGCGCAAGGTCTTGGGCAAACCCGCCTGCGCGATCGAACCATGCAGGCATTCACCTGCGAGCCACTGCGCCACTTGGGCGCGCAAAGCCATGAGCTTATCGAAATCGATGCCGGTTTCGATGCCCATGCTCGCAAACAGATACGCCAGATCTTCGGTCGCCACGTTGCCGCTGGCCCCCGGCGCATGCGGGCAACCGCCAATGCCCGCCAGGCAGGCGTCAAAACGGGTCTCGCCCGCTTGCAGCGCCGCCATGACGTTGGCCATGCCCAGACCGCGGGTGTCGTGAAAATGGCCGCAGGCCAGCTTGTCACCGGCCACCTCACGCGCCTTGGCGAACAACTCGCCCACCTGGCGCGGGTCGGCATAGCCCACCGTGTCGGCAATGCCCACACGGTCCACGCCCAGCGCCAGCACGGCCTGAAGCAAGCGCAGCACCTCGTCCACTTCAACACGGCCCTGGATGGTGCAACCCAGTGCGGTGCTCATGCCCACTTCGATTAGGCAGTTCGAACCTGCCGCGCGGCGGGCTTCAACGATGGCCCCGATTTCGGCCACCACGTCGTCGGGGGCCTTGCGCAAATTGGCCAGGCTGTGTGCATGGCTGGCCGACAGGGGCAGCAGCATCCAGTCGGCACCCGAGGCCATCGCCCGCTCGGCCCCTTTGAGGTTGGGCACCAGCACCGAGACCACCAGACCCGGCAGGGTTTTGGCAAAAGCCACCAGCTCGGCGGTGTCGGCCAGCTGGGGCAAAAGTTTGGGCGGCACGAAAGAGCCCACCTCGATCTCGCGGATGCCCGCATCGTGAGCGTCCTGAATCCACTGCAGCTTTTGCGCCGTGGGCAAAGTGCGGGCGATGCTTTGCAGGCCGTCGCGCAGGCCCACTTCGCGGATCGTCACGCGCCGGGGCCACATCAAAGTTTGCATACCGAATGTCCTTGTCTTTGTTCTGTGCTGGAGTTTAAGTTTTTCCATTCGCTCATACAATTCAATTTTGGAAGTCTATTTGTTCCCGATTGGAATAATTTGATGCGTGACCTCGACCTGACATCGCTGCGTCTGTTCGTGACCGTCTGCGACACGGGCAACATGAGCCGTGCCGCCGAAAAGGCCAACATGGTCGCCTCGGCCGTGAGCAAGCGGCTGGCCCAACTGGAAAGCACCGTGGGTGCGAGCTTGCTGACCCGGCGCAAACATGGCGTGGTGCCCACGCCCGCTGGCGAAACCCTGCTGGAGCACGCCCGCAGCATGCTGCTGAGCGCCAGCCGCATCGAACGCGACATGGCCAGCCACGCGGCCGGCATCCAGGGCCGGGTGAACGTGCTGGCCACGGCCTCGGTCATGGCCGAGTCGCTGGCCGACGAGATCGCCGAATTCCTGAAAAAGCCCGAGCACCAGAACATCCAGATCGACCTGGAAGAGCGCATCAGCCCCGAGGTGGTGCGCGGCATCCGCGATGGGGTCGCCTCGATCGGCATCTGCTGGGATGCGGCCGAAACCGGGCTGCTGCACACCCGCACCTACCGCCACGACCACCTGTGTGTGGCTGTGCCCAAGGGTCACCCCCTTGGCACACTGAAAGCCGTGCATTACGCCGACACACTGGCGTTCGAACACGTGATCATGCCGGTGAACTCGGCGGTGGAAGTCATGCTCCAGCGCGAAGCCAGCTTGCTGGGCAAGCGTCTGCAGCACCGCGTGATCGTCACCAACTTCGAAGCGGCACTGCGCGTGGTGCGGGCGGGTCTGGCGATTGCCCTGGTGCCGGGTGAAGTGACCACCCTGTATGCCGAGGCTTATGGGCTGGAGATTTTGCCTTTGCAGGAAAGCTGGTCCGAGCGGCGTTTCATCCTGTGCCACCGGGGCGAAGACGCGCTGAGCCCAGCCGCACAGCTGCTGCTCACATATTTGTCTGCCGCACACGTCGGCAACTGAAGTTTGAACATGAACGACTTTGCACTGCACACACGGTTGAAGGTCTTGTACCTGAGCCAAGACCCGGCACAAATCACGCGCCAGCTCGCAGGTGAGCGGCTGAGCCTCGAACAAGCCGGACCGCTGCGCGACGATGTATCGACCGATGAGATCACACCCGTTCACATCCTCAGCCATTACGACGACACGCTGGGCGACTTTGCCCACACCGGGCTGCGCTGCGGCACGGAAAATCCCATCGTCCGAAGAGCCCTCAGGCAAGCGGGCTTTGCCGTGTTGGTCGCGGGCCGTCGCTATGGCAAAGGCTCGTCCCGCGAGCACAGCCCCACCGCCGAAAAACTGGCCGGCGTGCAACTGGTGGTGGCTGAAAGCTTTGAGCGCATCTACCGCCAGAACGCCGACAACATCGGCCTGTTCACCTCAACCGACTTCGGTTTGCTGGACCGCATCGAACACGGCGAGCAGATCACGCTGGCCGACCTGGTGCAAGGTCGCGAAGACCTGGCTGCGTCGATCCTGAGTGCGGGGGGCCTGCTGCGCTGGGGGCAACAGCACCTGGGCACGGCCGTGCCTCAAGCGACGCAGGCCCAGGTGGCACCGCAAACCTTGTTCGAAAAAATCCTGTCGCGCCACCTCTTGCAAACGCCGTTCACCCCGACCTTGCCGCAAGCCGGTGACGGCCTGTTTGTGCAGGCCGACTGGCGCTTCATCCATGAGTACTACACCGGCATGGCCGACACCTTGCTGCGTGGCGCTTTGGGCGAAGATTTCACGCTGCAGCGTCCCGAGCAGATCGTGGTGTTTGAAGACCACACCTCGTATGTTGAGGAAAGCCCAGCCCATGTGCGCGGCGGCCTGATCGCCAACATGCACGCCATGAGCCAGGCACAACGCAACTTTGCGGCCCGCCACGGCCTGCGCATGCACCGCACCCTGACCGACGCCGAAGTGCTGCAAGAAGATGGCAGCAACGTGGCCGGCATCTCGCACGCCATGGTGGCCGAGCACTATGCCCTGCCTAGCCAAGTGGTGGTGGGCACCGATTCGCACACCCCGCACAGCGGCGCTTTGGGTTGCGTGGCCTTTGGCGTGGGGACCACCGACATGGCCAACGCCTTTGTCACGGGCGCGGTGCGCGTGCGCTGGCCCGAATGCGTGCGGGTCGAACTGCAAGGCCGCTTGCACGCGGGTGTGACCGCCAAGGACCTGATGCTGCACCTGCTGGCCATGCCCTGGATCCGCGAAGGACACGGCGTGGGCAAGGTGTTCGAATTCACAGGCAAAGGCATCGCCCATCTGAGCACCGACGAGCGCGCCACGCTCACCAACATGTGCGCCGAGCTGGGGGGCCTGACGGGCATCGTGGCACCGGACGCAGAGACCGTGCGCTTCTTGAAGGAACGCCGGGGCCTGGACTTTCAGATCGAAGACTGGATGCACAGCGATGCAGACGCCCGTTTTGCACACCACATCGGGGTGGACCTGCGCGGCTTGCAGCCCATGGTGGCCCGGCCGGGCGATCCGGGGCAGGGCCTGGCGCTGTCGGACCTGAAAGAGCGCGTGAAGATCGATATCGCCTACGGCGGCTCTTGCACCGCAGGCAAACGCGAAGACTTTGACCATTACCACGCGGTGCTGGCCTGGGGCCTGCAACACGGGCTGAAGGTGCCCGAAGGCGTGCAGGTGTTTTTGCAATACGGCACCACCGCCGTGCGGGACTACTGCACCGCGCAGGGTTACGACAAGACCTTTGCGGCCATGGGGGTGCGCATTTTGCAGCCCTCGTGTGGGGCCTGCGCCAACTGTGGGCCGGGCTCATCGACCGATGCGGCGCAGGTCACGGTGAGCGCCATCAACCGCAACTTCCCAGGCCGATCAGGGCCCGGTCAGGTCTGGCTGGCCAGCCCGCCCACGGTGATGGCGAGCGCGTTGGCGGGGGAGTTGGTGTCGTTTGAGGGCTTGCAGCGGCGGATCAAGGCCAGCTGACGAACTCAACGGTAATAGGCTTCGACTTGGCCTTTGATCTTGATCAGCAGAGGCTGGCCTTTGCGGTCCAGCGTTTTGCCAGCGGGCACCCGCACCCAGCCTTCGCTGATGCAGTATTCCTCAACGTCGTGGCGGTCTTTGCCGTTGAAGCGGATGCCAATGTCGTGCTCGAACACGGCGCGAACATGGAAAGGGCTGCGCGGATCGATGGACAAGTGGTCGGGCAATTCGGGGCGCTGGGTGGTTTCGGTCATGTCGGGCTTTGAATAGAGGAATACAAACAGGTTCTGATTTTCCACGATTTAAAAGCCATCTCCGCCAGAAAGCGCCACAGGGGGTGGCACAATCGCCGGTCCTCAAAAAGCACGGCACTCTCGGGTGCCCGTGTCCCTTGCTTTTCAGCACCGCCTGTGTGCTTCGCTTTTGTTCCTCATGACCCCAACGCTTCCTGGCACGCTCGGCATCGATTTCGGCACCTCCAACTCGGCCATCGCCTGGGCCCAGCCCCAAGGCACAGCCCAGCTGATTGCGTTGGAGGGCAACGCCCTGGCCATGCCGACCGCCGTGTTCTACAACGCCGAAGACGGCACCACGCATTTCGGGCGCGATGCCATCGGCCACTACCTGGAAGGCACCGAGGGCCGCTTGATGCGCTCGCTCAAAAGCCTGCTGGGCAGCCCCTTGCTGATGGAGACCACCCAGATTGGCCACCAGCAAATCAGCTTTCAGGACATCATCGGCACCTTTTTGACCACGCTGCGCGAACGCGCCACCGGGGCGCTGGGCTTTGCACCCACGCGGGTGGTGATGGGCCGCCCCGTGCACTTTGTGGACGACGACCCCGAGCGCGATGCGCAGGCCGAGGCCTCGCTGCGCCAGGCGGCGCAAGCCGTAGGTTTTACAGAAGTGTCGTTTCAACTGGAGCCCATCGCGGCGGCGCTGGACTACGAGCGGCGCTTGACGAAAGACAGCACCGTGCTGGTGGTGGACTTGGGCGGCGGCACGTCCGACTTCACCGTGGTGTGCCTGGGCCCCGAGCGCATGCACCGGACCGACCGCAGCGCCGACATCCTGGCCACCACGGGCGTGCACATCGGCGGTACCGACTACGACCAGAAATTGAGCCTGGAACAGGTCATGCCGCTGCTGGGCTACCGGCACATCGGACCCGAGCAGCGCGAGGTGCCCAGCCGGGTGTTCTTTGACCTGTCGACCTGGCATTTGATCCATTGGCAATACCAGCCCAAGGCTATCGCCCATGCCAAGACCCTGCGCAGCAACTACAGCGATGCGCGCCTGCACGAACGCCTGATGCAGGTGCTGACCGAACGCCACGGCCACCACATCGCACACGAGGTGGAGCAGGCCAAGATCCGTTGCTCGGTGAACGATGCCGACACCGCCATTGCGCTGTCGGTGATCGAGCCCGGCCTGCAAGCGGTGCTGGGTGTGGCGGACATGTCAACCCACCTGTCGGGCTTGCTGGCACGCACCGTGGCCTGCGCGCGCGAATGCGTGCAGGCGGCCGGTTTGAACGATGGCCAGATCGACGCGATTTACCTCACCGGCGGCTCGTCGGCGCTGCGCACCTTCCAGCGTGCCTTGCAGGCTGCCTTTCCGGGCGTGCCCCTGGTCGAGGGCGATCTGTTTGGCGGCGTGGCTTCAGGCCTGGCCTACAGCCGCTGAACGGTCGCCAACGCCCATGAAAAAAGCCACCCGGGCTTGCGCGCGGGTGGCTTTGGAGACCGGTGAAACGATCAGGCTTTGACGCTGGCCAAAGCCGCGTTGAAGGTGGCGCTGGGGCGCATGATGGCGGCCAGCTTGGCTTGGTCGGGCATGTAGTAACCGCCGATGTCCACAGGCTTGCCTTGCACGGCGTTCAGCTCGTCCACGATCTTCTTCTCGTTGTCGGTCAGTTGCTTGGCCAAAGGCGCGAACTGGGCAGCCAGCTCTTTGTCTTCGGTTTGTGCAGCCAACTCCTGTGCCCAGTACATGGCCAGGTAGAACTGACTGCCACGGTTGTCGAGCTGACCGGTCTTGGGCGAGGGGTTCTTGTTGTTGTCCAGCAGTTTGCCAGTCGCGGCATCCAGCGTGGCCGACAAGACCTTGGCCTTGTTGTTGCCGGTTTTCAGGCCCAGGTCTTCCAGCGACACGGCCAGCGCCAGGAATTCACCCAGCGAATCCCAGCGCAGGTGGTTTTCTTCCACCAGCTGTTGCACGTGCTTGGGCGCAGAGCCACCGGCACCGGTTTCGTACATGCCACCGCCGGCCATCAAAGGCACAACCGACAGCATCTTGGCCGAGGTGCCCAGTTCCATGATCGGGAACAGGTCGGTCAGGTAGTCGCGCA
>JACCDU010073981.1_pt1 | contig 23897 bp, 18 predicted proteins | sample 7446081 | NCBI WGS metagenome assembly JACCDU01 (sample SAMN15323447, study PRJNA562643) | freshwater metagenome | isolation source: river surface water | place: USA:Blue River Watershed | collected 2017-08-17
AAATCTAGACTGTGGTAGTTGATAGGCACAACACCATGCTCGATTTCATTGGAACGCATCAGGCCGTTACCAATTCAAGCTTCGACAATTCCATCGCTTCTAAATGAGCATCGGTTAATGCAGCCACGAACTGATCAGTAGCGCGCTCCCAGCTGAAGCGCTGACCGAATACAGCCGCTGCGCTCCGATCGAGCGTCAGGGCCTTAAGGACTGCGCGGTCGAGGCTTTCATCGCAAACACCGACAATCGCCGGCATTTCCTGGTCAGCGCCACGTCCGTTTGGCCCCAAGATATCGATCGGGCCCTGTACCGGGAACGCCGCCACCGGCACCCCAGAGGAAAGCGCCTCAATTATGACCAGGCCGAAGGTATCGGTGTGGCTAGGGAAGACGAAGCAATCTGCAGTGCGATAAGCTGATGCAAGTTCCTCACCCGCCATCGGCCCCATGAAATGCGCTTCCGGGTAGAGTGCGCGAAGCCGATCAAGATCAGGGCCATCTCCCACAATCACTTTTGACCCAAGCAAGTTGCTATCGAGGAAGGCTTCAAGGTTCTTTTCGGGCGCTACGCGGCCGACATTAAGCAGGATGGGCCGAGGCAGCCGAGCGATCAGATCATGCAGTTCGCCGGTTGGCCGAAATAACCAGTGATCGACTCCGCGTCCCCAAGAGTGGATTCGTTCGATACCCCGCTGGCGCAACTCGGCTGCGAGGCTAGGCGTCGCGGCGAGGACTGCGCGGCTGGAGCTATGGAAACGCCGCATCACCGGCCAGAACAAATCTTCGCTCAAGCCGGTGCGAACCGCCGCATACTTTGGAAACTGGGTGTGGAAGGCTGATGTAAACGGCACTCCATGCGACTTGCACCAACCGCGCGCGCTCCAGCCGATCGGGCCTTCGGTCGCGATATGCACAATGTCAGGCTTGAACTTGCCCAGCATCCGTCGTGTGGTGAAGCGTGGTGCCAAAGCCAGCCGGATTGCAGCATATCCTGGCATTGGCATGGTGGTGAAGTTCTCGGGCGTAATCAGCTCTACTTCGTAGCCGCGCCGGTCAAGTTCGGCGACAGTCGCCGCTAGCGTGCGAACCACCCCATTGATTTGCGGGAACCAAGCATCAGTTGCGATGGCGATTCTCATGCCGGACACTCCTCAAGCAGAAGTTCATTTGCATCGGCAGGGGCAACGCATTCATCGGCCCAGTGGATGATCCGCATCGCGCCGTTAGTTTCTTCGACCAGAGCTGTGCAACTTTCGACCCAATCCCCATCATTGTAATAGATGATGTCGCCAATCTGTCGGATCTCAGCACAATGGATGTGGCCGCAGACAATGCCATCAAGATTCCGCTCTGCCGCCTCGTGCGCCAGCGCCTCCTCGAAGCTGCTGACATAGGCGACGGCATTCTTCACCTTGCGCTTCAAATGCGCAGCCAGTGACCAGTAGGGCAGCCTCAGACGGCGACGAACCGCATTGATCACCACATTGGCGCGGAGCAAAATCCCGTAGGCCATGTCCCCCAAGAAAGCGAGCCAGCGGGCATAAAGCACGACTGTATCAAAGCTGTCCCCATGGGTGATCAGCAAGCGACGATTATCGGCCGTGCGGTGAATGTCTTCCAATGCGATTTCGATGCCGCCCAAGCTCATCCCAGCATAGTCGCGCAACACCTCATCGTGATTGCCGGCAATCAACACGACGCGGGTGCCGCGATGCGCCATCTTGAGCACGCGCCGGACCACCTCATTATGGGCATCAGGCCAGTACCAGCCTTTCCGCAGGCGCCAGCCGTCAACGATGTCACCCACCAGATAGAGCGTCTCGCATTCGACCGACCGAAGGAAATCGACCAGCATCGCTGCATTGCAGCCCCGTGTCCCGAGATGAACATCGGATATCCAGATAGTGCGATAATGCCGCTTGGGCCTAAAGCCCTTGGGATCGGCGCCTAGCAACCAAGCAGGAACCGGCCGCCTGGCGTTGCCCTGGATATCATCGACTTCCAGTTCAAGCTGATCGTGCTTATGGTCTTTTACAAGCATCGCTGGCCTCCATCCCTGACCCTGAGATAGTTTGCCATTGGCAGGTTGCAGGGCGGTGACCGGATGGAGACAATTTGGTTACAAGCAACCGACCTGTGGCTTCGCGAAAAATTCGTCATCAGTCTCCGAATCGTCACGTATGCGTCACATGGCCCAGCTACCCCGTGTCAAAATGCATGGGGCAACGGTATGCGAAAGATCGATATCCTGGTAACCAGCGAAATCGAAGGTGGGCTTGCCCCCTTCGAGCATGACGATCTACAGCTGGTTTTTCACCAACTAAACCGCTTGAGTGAGCTACCATTACTTGAAGGATCGACTTGGGCGTTTGTGGACTGGATGCTTCCCGAGACGTCAGGGCTTGAAATCTGTCGCCAGATCCGTTGCGCCCCTCAGACCACCCATGCGCATATCACGATTATACTGGACGAAGATGATAATGAACTGCGTCGACGCGCACTGCGGGCTGGGGCGGACGACTACCTAGTAGGTCCCGCCAATCGGAACAAGCTGCTTGACCGAGTCATGTCAGTCTCCAGCAATATTTACGATGCGGGCGCCATCCGTTCAATAACCCTGGGAGATCTGACGGTCGACCTTGCTGCTTTCCGCTGTAGCTGGCGCGGCGTAGCCATCCCGATCATGCCAAACGAGTTTCGGCTCATGCGGTTCTTTGCAGAACATCCTGGGCGGGTATTCACGCGCACGCAACTCATTGCAGCACTGGGTAAACAGGACCCGCCAGTGGACGAGCGGACGGTCGATGTTTGGATTGGACGACTGCGTCGGGCCTTGCGGGCGGCTGGGGCCGGTGATCTGCTCCGTACCGTTCGGTCGCTCGGCTACGTCTTCGATCGCCCCTAACAATAAACCCGGCTGGGTAACCTGCCCAGCCGGGTCAAATGCAAGACCTGCGGTGCGGACCGACTTTGCGGTCCGCACCGTTATCTGTTCAGAACTTGAACGAGGCCGAAATCGAGAATGACTGACCGACGTCATAGGTGTTGATCTCGACCCGATTAGTCCCACTCTGCTGAAACTCCTCCCGCTTGCGCCCGGTCAGGTTACGCCCCTCGAACTTGAAGTCCACTTCGCGTCCCAGGAACGTAACGCCCTCTCGCAGGACGAGATCAAGCCGAAGCCCCGGGTTCTCGACAATGTCCGGCTGGCCGACCGGTCCACGACTGGTGACACGTTTGCTGGCAAACGTCAGCATAAGCGTTTGCTGCGACAGCCGATCGGGGTGTTCGAAGCCCAGCTGGAGATTAGCAATGTGGTTCGACTGGCCGGTCAAAGGCAGACCGTCCTTGAAGACGTTACTGGCCGGTTGCACACTGGTCCCAAAGATCGCCACAGTATCACCGTCACGGACCTTAATTTCGGACTTGGTATAGGTGTAGTTGGCGATCGTTACCAGGCGGCGACTAGCGAAGAACCCTCCAAGCGATGCGAGGTCAAAGTACTTCTGGACCTCAGCTTCCGCACCATAGAGCTGTGCGCGCGGGGCATTCGCAAAGCTTGTTTGCGGCTGGTTGTCCGAAAAGCCAGTAAAGGCTTCGATCGGGCGGTCGATCTTCTTATAGAAGCCTGCCAGCGACAAGCGCTGCTCGCGCGCAAAGTACCATTCCCACCGCGCCTCGGCATTTAACAGCTTGCTGTCGGTGAGCAACGGATTGCCGCGGAATAAACGATCGGATTCAGGATCATAGTAGAGCTGGAAAATCAGTTCGCGGAACTGCGGGCGGGCAATAGTTTGGGACGCGTTGGCGCGCAATTGCATCTGCGGCGCCACTTCCCAGGTCACCGTCCCGGCAGGCAACCAATAGCTCTTGTCGAGCCGCGTACCCGCAAGCGAGTTGCTGGGAACCGTGAAAACTTCGAGCGGCTTAACGGTCTGGAGCGCCTTTTCATAGCGGACACCGACGTCGATGCTAACGCCGTCGACCGGTTCCCAGTTCACCTTGCCATAGCCCGCATGCGTGCGGAGAGCTGCTGCGAAAGCGGGATCGCTCTCGGTCGTCTCGACCAGGCCGATGTTGAAGTAGTCGATGATTTGCGACGAAAGCAGCAAGTCCGGCCTCAACATCGCCACGCCTACCGGGAAGTCGGACGGAGCAATGAACTGGAATTCGCGGCGGGTGGACTGCCGCTTGGTATCGGTAAAAGCGTAACCGGCGCTAGTGGTAAGGCGCGGCGTGACCAGCCAAGAAAGGTCAGCACTGCCGGCCCAGAGGTTCTCGTTGAGGTCCGAGAAGGACACCGACGCAGAGCCGGCCTGCCCGTTGTTTAGGCGGTTGATGAAGTATTCACCGGTAGGATCGGCGGCACGATTGGTCCGCGCATAGCTGAACGACAGCTCATAAGGAGCTTCACGCTGAGAATTGGCATAGGTGCCGCGCAGGTCAAGACTGACGTCACCAAACTTCAATTCCGACACCAGCTGAGTTTCGAACAGCTGTCGTTCGAACCAGGCGGTGTCCTGATTCTGCCGGGTGAAGCCGCTGTTGTAATCCTCGACCTGGGCCAAGCGACCCTGCTTAATCGTGTCGCGAATGAACAAATTGGTGAGGCGGAACTTATGCTTGCCAAGTTCCAAACCAAGGCCGAACAGGCCATTCGCAATGATCCGATTATCTGTAGTCACGCGCTGGGTGTCGGAGAACAGCTCGGACAGGTCAGCAGCGGCAGGAGTCTGCTGAGTGGCATCGCGGTTGGTCCAGCGGTTGCTGAACCCGACCGTTGCGATCAAGCCGAGACGCGCATCATCGCCCAAGTCCCAGGCGGTACCGCCGGAAACTGAACCCGAGAAATTCACCGGCAGGTTCGGCATGCGCTGCAGCGTTGCACGGCTGAACCGCACTAGTTCACCGGCGACCTTCTGATCATCGACAGCGACATCGCTGATCTTGTTGCCGCTCGCCAGGAACTCCGCCAGGGCTGGCGGCATGTCACGGCTACCATTGTCGAAACCGGTCCAGTCGGTCCTAGCACCGAAATAAGAATAACCAAATTGGCCAGTAGTTTCAGTGTCACCGCTTAGTCCCACATTGACTGTTAGGAAGCCCTCCTTAGGCACTGCAGTGGTGGTCAGATTGACAACCCCTCCCCCGAACTCGCCGGGAAAATTCACCGAATAGCTCTTCTGAACCAGCGACGAAGCAACAACGTTGGTCGGGAAGATGTCGAGCGGAACCACGCGACGCAATGGCTCAGGGCTGGGCAGCGGAGAACCGTTGAGCAGGGCCAGCGAGTACCGGTCGCCGAGACCACGCACGTAGACAAACCCGCTACCGACAATCGACAAGCCTGTTACACGACCGAGTGCACCGGCAATGTTGCCTTCACCCGTTCGGGCGATCTCTGCGCTCGACAGCACAGAGACAACCTGGTCTGACGACTTCGCAATGTTGCGATCCTGACGGCCAGTAACAACAATTTCACCGGGCATGGAGACATCGACCTGCTCCTGCTCCGGCTCTTGCGCTTGTTCCTGCTCCTGCGCCCCAGGTTCGGCTGCAGGCAGTTGGATAGGAGCCTGTTGCGCATGCGCCTGTGCTGGCAGGGCAATAGCGGTGGATAGCAGCAGCAACGTGACGAGCCGCGAGGTGGTCATTTCAATTCCCCCAGGGAAAGCTGAATAAAGAGATGGGGGCAGCCGGGTTCGGCCGCCCCCAATTGGCTTGAATGGGCGGCCGTCAGTTGACGGGTAGCGAGGTGCACGAACCCGAATTGCCCGAACCAAAATTGGCATAGGACATGTTGCAGGTCCAACCGGCGTACCAGGTATCTGCTGCGTTGCGGACGGCCCCAATCCAAGTCGTCGTGTCAAAGAAGCTCGACAGGGTCTTGGGGTCTACTGCGGTTACGCCACTTTCATTGGTCCCGTTGATAAACAGGCTGGCGAGGGTCGGGGTGAAGGCATCATTGTTGTTGTTGCTGCCCGAGCCGAAGATCGCCGAGACTTGATCAGCAGTGACGCCGTTCGAGCCGATGTACTTCGTTGCGCCACAGTTCATGACGACAGACCGGAACAAGGGTGCACCAGCCTCATCGATCGAGGCGTCGGCCGTGGCCGAGGCAGTCTGGGGCCGGCTAATACGGAGGCACGAGGTGCCCGGGCTAACAACGACACCGTTGCCCATCGAGTAGTCCGTGCCGCCACGCAACAGGATCGAGGCATTGTTCGATGGGGTGCTGAAGTTCTGCAAGAAGGTAAAGTTGGCCAACTTCGTGTTTTGACGCGGAGTGTTGCCATCTGCAGCATTATCCGAGTCAGCTTCGATCATCGAGTCACCAACGGTCGAACGCTGGATCGCGATGATGTACTGGATGTTGGTCTTGGTGCCGGTGTCGGTGTCGATATTGTCGTCCTCGGCACCAGCGACGATAAGGTTCTTCATGTTCACGCGACCGCCGAACACTTCCATCCCGTCGTCCGAGCTGTTGACGCTTTGGATGTGCGACAGGGTAGTGCCGCTACCGACGCCCTGTAGAGTGAGGGACTGCAGTTCAGAGTTGCCCGACAGGACATAACCCGAATAGCGGATCTGGACGTAACGCATGGTCCCGCTGTTGTCGGTCGGAGTAGCGCCACCGTAGATCGCGGGATCAACCGCACCTTCGGTCTGGCGCTCGCATTGGGCCGAACCTGGCGTGGCGGCAGGCGCGATGGTGCAATCTGTCGTCGGCGCGCGACCGGAAAGCACAACCCCGCCCCATTGGCCCGACGAACTCTCAGTGTTGAGGCCAAGCACGTTGTCACGGCTGGTAAAAATGATCGGGCTGGTGGCAGTGCCAACAGCGTTGATCCTGTTGCCACGGTTGACGTGGAGCCAAGACACCCCGGTGCCACCAAAGATAATCACGCCAGGGTCAATCGTCAGGACGACGTTGGTGTCGCTTGCTGATGGGGTTGCCCCGCCATCGGTCCCAACGTCGACACGGCCAGGCAGCTGGTAAAGCAGGCCAGGGATCTTAGTTAGCTGGATTGAACGGTTGATACGGCTCGGCAGGCTGCAAACGCGCCAGGTGCCGGTGGGCCCGGAGATGGTTCCTGCGTCAGTCAGCCCCTGCGGATCGGCGATTGTGGGACAGCCCGACGCGGCAGTCACAGTTGCCGGGCCGGTCGGCGTGGGGGTCGGCGTTGGCGAAGCCGGCGGGTTGATGATCACGTTGCCCCCGGTGCCCGGCGAAGCGATGTCGCTCGGCCCGCAGCCAGCAAGGACTACCGCACTGCAACTGGCAAGAAGCAGGCCATGGATGTTTTTCACAGTGAATTCCCCTCAATAGCGGATCGCGACCCGATCTAGCTGTCGCGAATCGCGGAATAGGGGAGCAACGTGACAACTTGTTTTCGCGATCATGACGGAGATTTAGTCTAGTTTATGACTAATAATTGACACTTATGTCACTCGACTCGCCTAAACCGCGTCAATCACAACTCGTTTAGAGAAATGTTTCTGTTTTATGACAACGTGACAGTTTTATTGCAGTCGAGCAGAGCAGGGCATAGCCTTTGCCTGACAAAAGCAGAAATGGGAGCTGTGCCATGTTTGGAAGCATCATCCTGATGAGCGTTGCGCTAGCAGGAAGCACTGCGGTCGAGTTATCGGCCACACGTCCAGAACCGATCGACGTAGGTTACGAAGACCTTCGCGCAGGCCGTGCAGAAGCTGCCATCCAGCGCATTCAGTCCAACCGCTTGCTGCCTGCTGATGACCCCTCTGCGCTGATCAATCTCGGTGCTGCGCATGCGCGAGTAGGAAACTTAGAGGAGGCCCACTCCTACTACATTGCCGCAATCGCAAGCCGGGACCGCTATGATGTCCAACTCGGTGATGGCCGGTGGATGGATACCCGCCGCGCCGCGCGAATGGCCATCGAACTCCAACAGCGCGGAACGATATTAGCCCTTAAGTAACGGTGTCCAATCGCCCGATGACCCAACAGGGTTCAGGGAATAGTGACGGTTTGTCCAGCAACCGTCACGGAGCTGTCATGTAAAACGCGTATCCCAACCTCATGAAGGTTGTGATGATTCGCCATTGTCGATTCGCACTGCTCGGGCTTTCGTTGGCAACATCCAGCGCGGTCGTTCATGCGGACGTACTTGAAATTGACGCTGCGGGAGCCAGCTGGATCGCCGGCGGTCCGGTTGCGACAGTTCGTGGCTATGGCAACGCATCGGAAGCGCTTCAGATATCCCAGCCGAGCCTTACGGCTGGCCCGGTACAGTGGCGCAACCAAATCGCCCGCCTGGCGGCGAAATACGATCTAAGTCCGCAGCTGCTCGAAGCGCTGGTCTGGCAGGAAAGTCGATGGCGGCCAGGCGCTGTTTCGCCTGCCGGAGCGCGCGGCCTGACCCAACTGATGCCCGGCACAGCCCGCGACCTAGGTGTCGACCCAGACGATCCCATCGCCAATCTTGAGGGCGGCGCCCGCTACCTGCGCCAGCAATTGAACACCTTTGGCGGCAATCTCGAAAAGGCACTTGCCGCCTACAATGCCGGACCCAAGCGCGTCATGCAGGCCGGCGGCATTCCCAATATTCCAGAAACCCGTGGCTATGTTGCCGCCATCATGGCGCGGCTGGCCCAGCCTGCCCGGAGATAACCGTCATGCTTTTCAACCGTCTTGGCCTTTCGGTCCTGTTGTTTTCAGCCACCACTCAGCCGGCCTTTGCTCAAACCTCCAATCCGCAGGGCTCTGGCCCGATCATCGCGGCACTCAGCTGGTTGCAGGGTACCCTGCTTGGTAACGTGGCGACCGCCGTCGCAGTAATGGCGGTCGCTGCGGTCGGCTTTATGATGCTGACCGGTCGAATGAATTGGCGGTTCGGTGCGACCGTCATCATTGGCCTCTTCATCCTGTTCGGTGCCGGCTCTATCGTTTCCGGGATCCAATCCGCTGCTGCTGCCGGTTGAAGATGCTACTCGCCCGCTTTCCAGTCCACCGCGCACTCACCAGGCCGCAAATGTTTGCGGGCGTGACTTACAGCTTCTTCATCATAAATGCGGCAATCACGACCGAGATCTTCCTGATCACGAAGAGCTTTCTTGCCCTGCCCGCTGCCCTGATCATTCATGCGATTGGTTATCTCGCCTGTCTGCGTGAACCGCGTGTGTTCGACTTGTGGGTCACCAAGGTCTCGCGCTGCCCCAGGGTGCGCAACTGGCAGCGCTGGGGCTGTAACAGCTACTCGGCCTAAGGAGAGAATGCATGGGCAAGTGGACCGGGGCTGCGCTCTGGAGCAAAAAGGAAACCAGCGCCGGCCAACGCCTGCCCTATCGTAGCTTCGTTGATGAGAACGTCATCCAGTTGCGTGATGGTTCGCTGATGATGGCGCTGTTGGTCCCGGGAATAAGTTTCGAAACTGCTGACGCGGAAGAACTCAACGCCCATACCGCCACTCGCGAAGTGTTGCTGCGCAGCGCCCTCGATGCACGATTCGTACTTTACCACCATGTGATCCGGCGTCGTGTTAATCTATCGCTGGAGGGCACATTCGAAGATCCGCTAGCCGGCCATATCGACGAATTGTGGCGCAACAGATTAAGCAGCGGCGCCTTGTTCGTGAACGATCAGTTCATTTCCCTAGTTCGCCGCCCAGCTCGCGGTAAGGCTGGCTGGGCCGAGCGCGTGGGCACGCTTATAAAGCGGCGAAGCGAGGAAGCCCAACCAGATCCGGCCGAACTGCGCGCACTACGCACCACAGTCAGCGGCATGTTGGCAACCTTGTCTCCTTATGGAGCGCGATTGCTGGGCGATTACGAAGGGGCTGCAGGAACCTGTAGCGAACTTCTTGAACTGCTTTCCGCACTCTACAACGGCGAAATGCGGCCGGTACGACGCCCTGCAGAGGGTGTCGATCTTGGGGCAATGCTGCCTTACCAGCGCCTAAACTTCGGCCTCGACGCGCTGGAATTGCGTGGCGCCGGCAAGGCAAGCTTTGGCTCTTTGCTAAGCCTTAAAGACTATCCCGACAGCACCAGTCCCGGTTTGACGGATGGCCTGCTGCGCCTGCCGTGCGAGATGGTTCTCACTGAAACCTACGCTCCTGCCGATCGCCAAATCGCGCGAGAACGGATCGACTTGGCAATCCGCCGCCTCCGCTCGGCCGATGAAGACGCCATGGCCGAGCGCCGCGAGATGCAGGCCGCGCGTGATGCCCTGGGGGTCGGCTCGGTGGGCTTTGGCGACCACCACCTGTCTATCCTGGTCCGTAGTGATCGTCTTGATCAACTCGACGAAGCGACCGCCGCCTGCGCTGCAGCCCTTGCCGATGCCGGCGCGGTTGCGGTCCGCGAAGATGTGAACTTGGAGCCAGGCGTATGGGGGATGTTCCCCGGAAATGAAGCATACCTGGTCCGGCGCGCGATGATTTCCAGCGCTAACATGGCCTGCTTCGGCGCGCTCCATGGTTTTGCTATTGGCCAAGCCAATGGCAACCACTGGGGCGAGGCAGTAACCTTGCTCCAGACAACTAGCGCGACGCCGTTCTTCTTCAATTTTCACCAAGGAGACCTGGGCAACTTCACTGTCATCGGCCCATCGGGCTCGGGCAAGACCGTCGTCATGAACTTCCTTGCCGCTCAGGCACAAAAGTTCTCACCACGCACGATCCTGTTCGACAAAGACCGCGGCGCAGAGGTCTTTGTACGCGCGATTGACGGCACCTACAGCCGCATCGCCGCCGGCCATCCAACCGGTTTCAATCCGCTTGCCCTCCCAGACACCCCCAGCAACCGCGCCTTTCTCCGTGACTGGCTCGGTGTCCTGCTTGCAGCTTCTGGACCGGAAGAGCTCGCGATCATCGCCGCCGCCGTTGATGCGGCATATGCCAATGATCCGGGCCTACGCCGCCTCTCGCATTTCCGAGAGTTGCTGGCTGGTTCGCGGCGTCCGCAGCCCGGGGACCTGGCCAGCCGGCTCGATGCATGGATCGGTACAGGTGAACATAGTTGGCTCTTCGACAATGCCGAAGACAAGCTAGATCTTTCGGCTCGCAGTCTGGGCTTCGACATGACCGCGTTGCTCGAATCCCCGCGCCTGCGGACGCCGGTCATGATGTATCTCTTTCACAGGATCGAAGAGCGGCTGGATGGCCAACCGACTATGATCCTTATCGATGAAGGGTGGAAAGCGCTTGATGACGAGGTCTTTGCCGCCCGCATCCGTGACTGGCTCAAGACTTTACGCAAACGCAATGCTCTGGTTGGTTTTGCCACCCAGTCGGCGCGCGACGCGCTCGACAGCCGGATCGCTACTGCCCTGGTCGAGCAGACAGCCACAATGGTGTTCATGCCCAACGCCAGGGCTCGTGCCGAGGATTATTGCGACGGCTTCGGGCTAACCCTGCACGAACTGAACCTGATCCGCACCCTGCCAGCGCACAGCCGCTGCTTCTTAGTTAGGCAACCAGACGCCTCAGTCGTTGTCCGGCTCGACCTCGCCGGAATGCCCGAAGTGCTGACCGTTCTATCCGGCCGCGAAAGCACGGTGCGCAGGCTTGATGCACTGCGAGCGGAACTCGGGGACGCCCCGCGCGCCTGGTACCCAGCTCTAACCGGCGCGGCCTGGCCTGGAAGTCCGGAACAGGATACCGATTGGATCGAGGCCGCAGAATGAGCGCCTGCGCCAGCCTTGCCGCCAATGCACCAAGCGGTGTCGGGCCAGCCCTGCGCGCGGTCGATTGCCTAGCCAACGAAGCCGCTGCAACTGCATTTTCGCGCCTGTTCGGCAGCGCGGGATCGCTTACGCCGGCGCTGACCATTCTCCTTACGCTTTACATCGCATTCTTCGCCGTCTCGCTGCTCACCGGGAGGAGCCGGGTCTCGGTTTCTGCTCTCACACCGCGCATGATGACCCTTGGCCTAGTGCTGACCTTTGCCACCAGCTGGCTGGCTTACCAAGGCGTGGTCTGGAATCTCGCGATCGGCGCGCCGGACCAGATTGCCGGAGTACTGCTTGGATCGAAGGGTTCGGCAACCCAGCTTTTCGCCGACCGGATCGATTTAATCTTTGCTGCTATCGCCGAGGTCGCATCAGTTTCTGGTGGGGGCCAGGGTGGCGCACTGCAGAGCGCTGCTGCGGGCAGCTTTACTCCCGGCAACTTGATGTGGCTTGGCGCACTGTTGCTGATGCTGGGCACTGTCGGCGTGCTAGTTACTGCCCGGATCGCACTAGCTGTTATGCTGGCGATTGGTCCAGTATTCGTGGTTCTTGGCCTGTTCGCCGGCACGCGCGGACTGGCCGCCGGCTGGCTCCGCGGCGTCGTACTCACCGCCATCACTCCGCTGTTCGTTGTGCTGGGTGGCGGCCTGATGCTCGAACTGCTGGTCCCGGTGGTTTCCGCACTGCGCGAAGGTGAAGGGATCGATGGTCGGGCGGCCATGGCGCTGTTCATGATCGCCGCGATCCACATAGCACTGATGACCATGGTCTTGCGGGTGATTGGATCAATGGTAGCGGGCTGGCAGGTATTCGGCCTCGCAGTTCCCGAAGTTCGAGATCATATCGGCGTCGCGGCGGCCAACCCGCATGCCACTCACTTTTCTGAAACTCCGGCAGTTGGACTTGGTACAAACCCAAATAGCCGCCATACGATCGGCTTCGCCTCTGCCGCAATAGCTGCCGAGCCTGCACCTGCACCTGCGGCAGACCGAACCAACATCACAAATCGCACAATCGTGACCGGGACAGCCGAAGCGACGTCACTTCCTGTTTTGCGCGGCACTAATCGCACGCGGGGAATTGGCAGTCGGTACCAGTCGCGACGCCCCCCGGCCCAAGGGATGATCCGATGAAGAAGCATGTTCTCCTGGCCCTAACGCTGTGTTGCATGGCGGGCCCTTTGCTGGCGAAGGACGCCCGGCTTGCGGCGCGCACCTACAATCCCGACGATGTAGTCCGCATCGACGGTCAACTGGGCGTTCAGGCCTCGATCGCTTTTGCCGAGGACGAGCGGATCGAGAATGTCGCGGTCGGCGATTCCGCCAGCTGGCAAATTACCCCAAACAAGCGCGCTAACCTACTGTTTGTCAAACCCCTGACGGGCAAGGCGCGTACCAACATGACGGTGATCACAGATCGGCGGACCTACTTCTTCGATCTGGTAGCTGGGACTGCGGCCAAGCCGGTCTATGTTTTGCGGTTCTCTTATCCAGACGAGCCCAAGCCGGAAACGCTGCAGGCCGCAACGCCGGCTTTGAACGAAGCGGAAGCACAGTTGACCGAAGGACAGAGACCAGTCGATCCGGCATCGCTCAATTTCAAATGGAGCCGCAAAGGATATGCAGGGATCCAGCCTATCCAGCTCTATGACGATGGCAACTCCACCTACCTGACCTGGACCCGCGATGCGACACTGCCCGCGATCCTGGTGCGTGATGAGAAGGGCCAGGAAGGGCCCGTGAACTATGCCGTGCGTGGCGACGTGATTGTGATCGACGGTGTGCCCGCTGGGATCATCTTGCGAGCAGGTCGCAAAACGGCAGAGCTTGATTATCGCGGGCCCGTCCGCTCAGCATCCCAACCCAACGCTCCGGCACTGGCTGCCACCACAACGAAGGAGCCCTGATCCCATGCGCCCTAACCTTCTGCCTGAGCGCGTCGGGCTCGATGACCAAGCGGATCCACGTGAAGACCAAAGCGCAGAGATCATTGATCTTGCGACCCGCAGTGTTCTGCCAGCGGTATCCCAGCGCCGCTCCAAATCGGAAGGCCTAGGGCTGGCAGCCGGTATCGGCGCCGTGGCCCTGCTCGGCGGTATAACGCTCTGGTCGATGGATGCAGCCCGCAACGGGACACAGCAAACGGCGACTCCCCCGGCCCCAGCGCAGCCGGCTCCGACAGCACAGGTTGACGTCCCGCCGCAAGTACCACCACAGGCAATCACCGACATCAGCGCGCAACAACAGCCCACAGGCGATCAGCAGGCTGTCCTTGCGGCCCCACCCCAAGGCGCAGTCGCAAGTGCGCCCGTTGCAAACCCGGCGTCATCGCCCACCGTAGTATTCGATGCCAGTGCCATGCCACCTCTGGCTTCCGCGATCCCTGCAGGGCCGGTTGGCGAGGCGACCCCAACAGCCGCCCCCACAGGCAACAGCAATGATGACTTCGCCACCCGTCTTGGCGGGGTCGGCGGAACGAAGGCGATGGCAAGCGCCGGCATCGACCCCAAGACCACCGTCACCCAAGGAACGCTTATCCCAGCTGTGCTGGAAACCGCGATCGATACCGACGTTCCGGGCTATGTTCGTGCTGTCGTTTCCGCTGACGTGCGCTCCTTTGACGGCAGCAGGGTGCTTGTCCCGCGGTCCTCACGCCTAATCGGACAGTACAAGAGCGGTTTACAGGCCGGTCAGAAGCGCGCCTACGTGATATGGACACGCCTAATCCGTCCTGACGGTGTTTCGGTCAACATTGCTTCCCCGGCAATTGGATTTTCCGGCGAAACCGGATTGGCTGGCAAGGTCAACACACATTTCTTTGAGCGCTTCGGCTCCGCAATGCTGCTGTCCGTCATCGGCGGCCTTTCTGCGGTAACTGGCGGCACAACTGGCTTGGTGATTGCAAGCGGCGGTCAATCGGCGGCGGCGGCTGCAGTTGGCCAGAGTGGTAACATCGGCCCCACTGTCCGCGTCCGCCAAGGCGAGCCGATCCGCGTCTTCACTGCGAGGGACCTCGATTTCTCGCGGGTCAGCACGCAGTGACAGCGCAAGCGAGCCGGACCGACCCGGACGATTCCTACCCGTCGGCGATTATGCCACGCAGCGTCTATCTCGATGCTTACCTGGCACCACTGCGACCGTGGCTTGAGCGCGAGACTGTTACCGAGATCATCGTCAATCGGCCCGGTGAACTCTGGATTGAGGATGCCGCTAAACCCGGTATGCAAAGGGTTAGGTTGGATTCTATTGACGACCAGTTACTGCAGCGACTGGCGGAGCAAGTCGCGCGGATTAGCCACCAAGGGGTTAACCGCGAGCATCCCCTGCTCGCCGCGACGCTCCCCGACGGAGCCCGCATTCAGCTGGTAGGACCACCTGCGACGCGACGACACTGGGCGCTGGCAATCCGCCGGCATCGCCTGCTCGATCTCCCGCTCGATGCTTATAACCGCGGACCAATTGCAACCCCAAAGGCAATATCAGCTCCAGACCCTGTTGCGGAACCGATTAGCTTCCTTCGCCACGCAGTGCACCAGCGGATGACCATTCTGGTTTCCGGTGGCACCTCGACCGGCAAGACCACGTTCCTTAACGCCTTGCTTCGCGAGATTCCCGAGCATGAGCGCGTGATATTGGTTGAAGACACCGCAGAATTGCGTTTGCCCGGACCGAACGGACTGGGCCTAATCGCGGTAAAAGGGGAGCTGGGCGAAGCCAAAGTTTCAGCCAACGAGCTTCTGCAATCTGCGCTTCGTTTGCGACCAGACCGGATCGTCCTGGGCGAGCTGCGCGGGGTCGAGGCGATCAGCTTTCTTAGGGCAATCAACACCGGGCATCCTGGCTCATTTTCGACGGTCCATGCCAATCATCCGCGCGGCGCTCTGGAGCAAATCGCACTGATGGCCATGCAAGCGGGGATAGGCCTGACCCGGCGGGAAACAATGGATTATGCTGCATCCGTCATTGACATTATCGTCCAGCTAGACCGGATTTCGGGCCAGCGTGGCATCGCCGCCATCGCGGAAACCCGCAGCCTTGTAGATTAGTTTCTGACGATCTTTGGCTGCATCTGCAGATGCTCTGCCAGTAACTTGAGGTCTTTATCAACAACGTCCGTCGCAAGCGGCGCAGTCCGATCGTCCAGAGCCAGGATCAACTTGCCATCAACAGCGGCGAGGCCGCAACTTGAGAACAGCTGTGGTGCCAGCCCAGTCAGCCTGCGGCACAAGCGGATGCTCAAACCCCAGGCAACCGCCTGGCGTATCTCTTCCGGCTTGGCCAGAAGCTCGATGTCGACCGGAATTTCCCGGTTCACATTGGCCAGCAGGCAAGCTGCCAACATGGCGCGTCCCGCGCCGCAGATGCCGATCCAGCGCTTATGAAGCGCCCAATCGACCACTGTCACGCTACGGAGATTGGGTTCGATCTGCTGGCTGGCGATCGCCAAGATGGTTGCCGAAAGACGCAGGTTCTCCTGATCGTAGTCCGACGATCCAACCACACCGGCCGTCCAACCGGCGATCATCGCGGCGACAACAGGCGAGGCCCCCAATGGTTCTGCAAAGGCGCGTACACCCGACGCGAAAGGGTCGGCCCGGCGCTGAGCAGCCGGGAGGTCATTGAAAATCAACCCTTCGCGCAGGCCCCATCCAGAAAACACCACATGCTCAGGCTTGGTCGTGGCAATCAGCGCCGCAAGCAGAGCCGCGGTATCGGGTAGCGCAGCCAAACGGCTAGGTGAAACACCCGGTACACCCGGCATGACAGTATTGCGTTGCAACTTCCGGCACAATGTCAGCAGCGCTTGCGGTTCCATTGCCAAGCCGTGAGGGTCGTCAATCGGCGATCCGATCATGTGCTGATGATAGCGTGCCATAGCGCGCAACGAGCCGCCAACGAGGTAAAGTGTCTCCCCGGGCCCACAACGACTTTCAGTCCCCTCGATCAGCTTTTCGACCTTGCGCTTGAACTTGGCGGCGCCATCGCTGCGCATCGCCGGCAGGCGCAATGTGCCAAGCGGCAAGCTACTACCATGCTCGTATCGGGTCCCGGCAATGTGAACGAGTTCAAGGCTGCCTCCACCTAGGTCTGCGACTACGCCTCTCGCCGCCGGGAAGGCTCCGGCAACCCCGGCTGCGCTGGTAAGCGCCTCCTCCTCGCCAGTGATCAGCTTTGGCACGAGACCGAGTGCGGCTACGCGTCCGAGAAAGGCTTCGCCGTTCGAAGCATCACGGGTGGCTGCTGTCGCGACGGTATGGACCCGAGTGATGCCGCGCGCCCGAAGCAAGGCTGCGTATCGTCCGAGGGCAGCCAAAGCCGAATTCATGGCCTTGTCAGAAAGCTTTCCATTTTCCGCCACGCCCTTGCCAAGCTTGGCGGCGACCTTTTCATTAAGCAGCTCAACCGGCGCTCTTGGCGGCCCGCCATAAATGACCAGGCGCACTGTGTTAGAGCCGATGTCGATAACGGCCTGCTGGTCGGCAGGGGCGCCGTTTGAATTCCTGTCCCGCAATTTCATCGATGCCCCCTCAGGCAGCGCCGCGCCGCAGCGCCAGCTTCGGCACCTTGTGCCCATTGGTCAATGCCGCCCCACGCCCTGAGAGCGAGGGGTTGGTCATAAAGTAGTTATGAAGGTTGAACGGCTCGTCCACCTTGCCGACGCGCCGGTAGCTGCCAGTCTGATCTAGGATCCAGCTTTGCTCGGTATCGATCAAGTTAGCGACCATCACCTGGTCCAATACCTGCCGATGGACCGTGCGGTTACGGATCGGCACTAGCAGTTCGACCCGGCGATCAAGATTGCGGGTCATTCCATCGGCCGAGGAGATGAAGACTTTCGCCTTGGCGCTGGGGAGCGGCTTGCCGCAAGCGAATGCCCAGATCCGGCTATGCTCCAAGAAACGGCCGATGATCGACTTGACTGTAATATGCTCCGAAAGACCCGGCACGCCCGGTCGCAGACAGCAGATCCCGCGCACCACAAGGCTGATATGCACACCCGCTTCGCTGGCGGCGTAAAGGCGGTCGATAAGGCGCGGATCGGTGAGCGAGTTAAGCTTGGCCCAGATTGCAGCCGGCTTGCCGCGCCGGGCATTTTCAGCCTCGGCGTCAATGCAGTCATAAAGCATCTCGCGCATACCGATCGGGGACAGAGTTAGCAGCTCGGTACGCTGCGGCTCGACGTAGCCTGTAACGAAATTGAACAGCTTACCCGCGTCGCGCCCGGCTCGCGGGTCGGCGGTGAAGAAGCTTAGGTCAGTATAGGTCCGGGCCGTGACAGGGTGATAATTGCCAGTGCCGAAATGACAGTAGGTGCGATGCACCTTTCCCTCGCGGCGGACGACCATGGAAACCTTCGCGTGGGTCTTCCAATCGACGAAGCCATAGATCACCTGGATCCCGGCCCGCTCAAGCTGGCTGGCCCAGTGTAGGTTTTGCTCTTCGTCAAACCGAGCTTTCAATTCGACCACGGCAGTGACGGCCTTGCCAGCTTCGGCAGCTGCGATCAGCGCTGCGATGACGGCAGATTGCTTACCAGCCCTGTAGAGCGTCTGCTTGATCGCCACGACGTCGGGATCAGAAGCAGCCTGACGCAGGAAATCCACCACCACCTCAAAGCTTTCATAGGGGTGATGGATAATGATATCCTTCTCACGGATCGCAGCGAAACAATCGCCGTCGTGTTCGCGGATCCGTTCAGGGTAGCGAGGGCTATAGGGTGCGAACTTCAGGTCGGGGCGGTCCTCGTCAACCAGGGCCGACAGGCCGCCGATGCCAACCAGCCCGCTGGTCTTTTGCACCATTGCATGGTCAAGCCGAAGCTGCTCGCGCAGCAGCTGTTCCACCGCTGGGTCGATATCATCCTGCAATTGCAGCAGAATAACCCGCCCACGGCGCCTCCGCTGGATCGCAGTCCGGAAATAGCGGACCAGATCCTCGGCATCGTCTTCGACTTCTAGGTCGCTATCACGCAGGATCCGGAACACGCCATGGCCCAGTAGGCGGAAGCCCGGGAACAACAGGGGGGCATTCCGGCAGAGTAGGTCCTCAATGCTGATATATGTCGCTTGCGGGCCGGGCAAACGGATGAAGCGGGGCAAGGCCTGGGGGATCAGCACCATTTCCATGACGGGTGAACCGTCGCTCGACCGGACCAGCGGAAAAAGAATACCCATTCCCTGGTTCGCGATAAAGGGGAATGGATGTGCCGGGTCGATCGCCTGGGGCGTGATCACCGGCACGACATGTTCCATGAAGTAATCACGCAGCCAACGCGCCTGGGCAGGTTCAAGGCGCTTGCCATCGGCCAGCACAATCCCCTCATCGGCGAGCAGGCCGCGCAATTCGCGCCAGACGTCCTGCTGCGCGATTTCTAGTTGGGATGCCGCATCGCGCACCGCGGCAAGCTGCTGCGCAGGCGTCATGCCATCGATCGAGACCTCGTCGATCTGACGTCGCACTTGCCCGGCGAGGCCCGCGACGCGGACCATCATGAATTCGTCCAGGTTGCTACCTGAAATCGAGAGAAAGCGTAGCCGCTCAAGCAGCGGGTAGTCGGGATTACAGGCCTCAGCGAGCACGCGTAGGTTGAATGACAACCAGCTCAGTTCACGGTTGAAATAGCGTTCGGACGCAGCAAGCGCCGCGATTTCAACCAACGAACCTGACGCCCCCGTCATTTAAATGACCTAATCCCGCAAACGCTTGTGAAGCGTGTTGACGAGGTGATGTTACGGCTTGGTTACGGTCGCGGTGTCAGGTTCGAATTAGGTCGAGCACTCCATCATTACGCACAAGCCGCCAGTCGCTGATGTTGTGCGCCGTGTACCGCTGGCTAAGGATGTTGCTAATCGCGATAAAGCTTGCGCGGCCTTCGTCCCGGGTCAGTATGACGCGGACATAGCCCTGGTGCAGGTTGTCGGTCCAAACGACTTCCCGATTGTGGTCGGCAAAAGCGGCATCCAGCTTTGCGGCAGTCACCGGATCAAATCCACTTTCGACAAAGTCTCCAGGAGAAGTGATACCTGCGGTCCCCAGCTCGAGGCCCATCGGCCGGCCTTCTGCGTCAGCGAGGCGGTTGGCCCAGAAGCTATGGCTGTCGCCGGTCAGGAATACTAGGTCACCTACACCCGCGTCGCGCGCCTGGCCATAGAGCCGCTCGCGCGCCCATTCATAGCCATCCCAGGTGTCAGGATAGAACGGCAGGTTCCACTTGCCCTTCCAGGCCATGTCGACCGCTGCCGACAGCGGCTTGGTCTGGCTGGCAGGATCAGGGATCAGCCCAAGGCCGACCACATCGGGAACCCGAGTGCGGGCGATCGGCATGGGATTGCCGATCAGGCGCCAAGGCTGGTTGGCCAGCTTCGACTGGGTCCAAGCGGCGGTCAAGTCCGCCTCCAGTTCACGTGCGAGTATGGTCCTGCCTACCGCCCCGAAGGTGTCGCGCTCCATCTCGCGCGCGGCGGCATGGCTGTCGATGGTCTTGCGGTATGGATCGTACTCGATCTGACGCCCACGTGCCGTGTGGCGGGTCTCCAAGGTCGAGAGTGTTGCGAGATCGCCGAACACCCATGTTCGCCAGAATTGCATGCGTTTGCGTCCGGGGCCGGGTTCGCGCACCGGCATCCATTCGAAATAGGCCTGGATCGAGGCAGCGCGCCGATCGACCCAGTCACCTTCCTTGTCCGGCTGGTGGTTTTGCGCCCCGCCCGTCCATGGGTTGTTGGCACTTTCGTGATCATCCCAACAGGCCAGCAACGGTTTCGCCGCGTGCATAGCCTGCGATCCGGCGTCGGTCTTATACTGCGCGTGCCTGGTCCGGTAATCGAAGAGCGAGACAATCTCGTTCGCTGGCTCATGGACGCGTCCGATACGTCGCGAAATGTCCCCACCCCAACCGTCCGAACCATATTCGTAAATGTAGTCGCCAGTATGCAGGACAAAATCGATGGCAGCATCGCGCGCGATTGCGTCATAAGCATTGAAATAGCCGAAGGCGAAATTCGAGCAGGAAGCCAAGGCGATGCCCAAGCGCTCCACACGGCCAACCGGCAAAGTGCGGGTCTGCCCAATTGGCGACATCGCACCAGCGGCACGGAACCGGTAGAAATAGCGCCCACCGGGCTCAAGCCCTTCCGCCAGCACCTTGATCGTGAAGTCTCGTTCCGGCCCAGCAGTAACCCGGCCTTGGCGCACGACACGCGCAAAGCTTGGATCGCTCGCCAATTCCCAATCGACTTCCAGCGGCGCGGGTACGGTTACCCGCGTCCACAAGACCACACTGGTCGCATCGGGATCGCCGCTGGCAACACCGTGGCGGAACACTTCGGTTTTGCCTTCAGCCAGTCCGGGAAACGCCGCGACAGCTGCGGTGGCTGAGATCGCAGCCAAGGTCGTACGGCGGGTAACAGTCACGGGCTTGGGCATTGAATGCTCCTGCGGACAACCTGGCTGCTGGCTTGCCGCACTTACTGCCGGTCGCAAGGGTCAAAAGAGGGGCGGGACAAGGTTTGTCCCGCCCTAGGTCAGGGAACCCAGTCTGGATCAGAACCCGGCTTTGAGCGTGACGAAGAATTGCTGGGGCGCGCCCACCAGCAAGGTCTGTCGATCCCCGCTGTTGCCGGTGCCGCCAGAATTGATGGTGCCAAGGTACTGCTTGTCGAACAGGTTGGTGGCATTGAGCTGGACTTCGATCCCGTCGGTCACGCGGTAGCCGATCGACGCATCGACGATAGCCCTGCCCGGCACCGACTGGTCATTTGTGTAAGTGAAGTAACGCTTCGACATGTAGTTCACGCCAATGCGGCCAAAGACTGGTCCCCGGTCATAGGTCAGTTCGCCCCGCAGCATGTGATTAGGAGAGTCTGCCACGGTCTTGTCCTTGATCGCAGCCAGCAACGTACCTGACAGGTTGAGGACATCATCGCGGTAAGTCGCATCGGTGTAGCTGTAAGAAGCGAAAAGGCCGAACCCGCTGCCCAGCTTCAGGTCGCCGACCGCCTCGAAGCCAACTGACCGGACTGCACCAACGTTTTGCAGCACCGAGGGGCTGCCGACGATGCTCGGACCGCTAGCCGCAGATAGCAGACGGTTCTTGAAGTTCACCAGGTAGACGCCGACCACCCCGTTGAACATCGGGCTGTTGTAACGTGCGCCCAGTTCATAAGTGTCCGAGGTTTCCGGCTTCAGAGTGCCAACGATGGCATTGAAGCCGGTCTGGTTGGTCGAGAACGGACCAGCCGTCGTGGCAGAGGCGAACGAGCGGGTGGCTTGAGTGAAGCCCGCGAAGAGTTCGGTGTTGCCGCCGAGCGACAGGTTCGCACCGACATGCGGCTGGAACCAGTCGGTAACGTCGATCTTGCCCTGCGGGAAGCTCGCCGCCACCACTGCGGTGGCCTCGTTGCTCACCTTGAAACCCTTCCAGCCGAAGTTGATCTTCAGTTGGCCGAGATCGACCCGGTCTTCGACGAAATACTGCAGCGTGTCGGTGTCGAAATCGAACTCCCACTGCGTAAAGAACGGGTTCTTAGGATATTCGCGGAACGACCGACCTGGATTGGTCCGGCTTTCAAGACCATAGAAGCGGCGTGCCTGGTTGAAGCTGTTGCTTTCATACCAACCGCCAACCGACAGCTTATTCATTCCGACGGTCCAGTCGACCCGGCCAAACAGGCCGCCGCGATCGATCTTGTACTCGGTCGTGCGGATAGAGATCGGCGTACCATTAGGGCTTGGCACATAGGGTGTCGCCCACAAGCCCATGCCCTTGTTATGGTGATAATAGGCGCGCAAGGCGACCTTTACATCTTCGCCGACGGGGCTCTTGAAGCCAAGGGCCGCGACGGTGTCCTGTCGCAGCCCAGAGGCATCATAATACGCATCGTCAACCGAGGTGTAGCTGCCCGGATAAACCGTGCCTGCAGCGGCGTTCGAAATTGGCGCCCCGGTATCGCCACGGTTATTGCCAACGTCCGCCAAGCGGATCGCCAGCGAATAGTCGGGATAGGTGTTGTCGGACCCATAGCCCAGCCGCGCCAGCATCCCGAGCGACATGTCCTGGTAGTCCTGCTCGCGCCGGTCGGAGAAGCTGAACCAGCCATCAAGCACCGCTTCACCCAGCGGCACGACCACCTTGGCATTGACCATGTGCTGGTCCTGCTGGCCGTTACCCTTGTACTTATCGGTCGAGCCGTAACCGTACGAGACAAAGCCGCGCAGGCCGTCGGCGCTGCCGGCATTCAGGCGCACGAAGCCGCGGATCGTGTTATCACTGCCATAGGTACCGTTTGCCTGAACCGCGAGGCGATCGAGTGGATCCATCGAGAAGGTTTCGACCGTCCCGCCAAGGTTGTTGGTCGATTGCGTGCCGAGCGATCCGGAACCCTGCGTAACCCGGACCGTGCCAATGTTCTCCGGGCTGACCACGCGGCTGATGTGCAGTCCGTTGTGGTTACCATAGCTCATGTCACCAAGCGGAATGCCGTCAAAGTTGAAGCCCAGCTGGTTCTGGTTGAAGCTCCGGATCGTGACGCGGGTCGACCACTCGTAGTTGCCAAAAGCGTCGGCCGACTGGACGTTTACACTCGGCAGCTTTTCGATTGCCCGGATCGCGCTCGTACCAGGCAGGAGCACTGCGATGTCGCGCGCACCAACCTCCTGGACCTGCTTAGTCTCGCCCTGGCCAAAGACGACAATTTCATTCGGATCCGCAGCGGCCTCAGTTTCAGCCTCGGCTTCAGCGGCCCAGGCGGGCTGCGAAAGCAGGGCAGTCGAAGCAAGCAGAGCAACAATCAGATTACGCATGTTATCCCCATTCAGGTTGGTTCGAACGGGCAGATATCGGCCAAATGTTACGTGGCGATGCGATCTTTATGATGCCTGGCATACTAAATAGTGACGAAGCCGTGTCCATTTACCAAAAAGCTAGCAGTGACGCTTTTGCTGAAGTCCCGATGAAATTAGCTATGATCACAAAATTTGATGAGCGATTCTCTAAATTAATAATATAATACAATTATATGAATTGGCATCGGTTTTGCCGCCTGTCCCAAATCATAAGATGCCAATTCGATCTGTCCCCCTGCAAAGTGGCTCAAACCCTATTTTAGAATGGACCAGGAAGATGGAGAGGAATGGGAAAAAGCACACGCCAGAAGATGTCGGTGAGAAGTTGCGTGAAGCGAAGGT
>JACCDU010130901.1_pt1 | contig 23894 bp, 24 predicted proteins | sample 7446081 | NCBI WGS metagenome assembly JACCDU01 (sample SAMN15323447, study PRJNA562643) | freshwater metagenome | isolation source: river surface water | place: USA:Blue River Watershed | collected 2017-08-17
AAGGCGCCATCGGCCTGAACCTGAACGCGGGTGTGGAGCGCTACCTGCGCACGAGCGCGGCGCAGCTCAATGCCACAGGCCTCGACGACCTGAGCGCGGTGCAGCTGAGCCCGACCATCAGCAAGAATCGCCCCTTCGTCTCGGCGAACCTGCGCGTGGACCTGGCCAAGAACCAGCAGCTGCTGTTCGGCCTGTCGCACAGCAAGCAGTTTGCCAATTCGGACTGGGTGACCTCGGCGACCGTGCGCTATGTGATCGGTCTGTGACCGAATCAGCGGCGCCCTTCACGAGGGCGCTTATCTGGCTTTGAGTTGATGCTGTATTTATAATCAATCGGCTGTCTCATGTGAGAGGTATATTCCGTGGCCAGTGTTGCAACTGCTTGAATAAAAAGGAGTTTTAAAGAAGGGTAAGGCCTCCGAGTATTCAATAGACTCGAAACTTGATGAATTATTTGCTATCATTTGGATGCACTTGGTTGGAAAATCCTTGGTTGAACCCTTCCGTTTGATTAAAAATACAGCATCTTTCGCGCTTGCTGAATTGCCCTGAAGGAGCCCAGATGGCCATGCCCCTGACGAACTTGCCCGAGTTGGGTCTGGAGGTGGCTCGTCTTCGTCGCGAAAAGGGCCTTTCGCAACGCGAGCTGGGCAAACTCTCTGGTCTTGCCCAGTCGACGCTGGCCCGGCTGGAGACGGGCCAGCTCAGCGAATTTGGGACCAGGAAACTCTTGCGCTTGTTGGAGGTGCTGGGCATGGGCTTGAGCGTAAGCTCGCTGCGTGGGACCGGGGCCAGCTTTACCCTCGAGGACGCGCTGGCTGAGCGCCGTGCGCAGGTTGAACATGAAGCCCAGCGCCTGCGCGCACAGCAAACCAGGGCTGAGCCATGAGACTGACCGTCTTTGTTCACGACACCGCCGTGGCCACGCTGGACTCGCCCGATGGCTTTCAGCACGTGCTTGCCTACCATGCCACGGCCAAGCCTGAGCAATTCGCGTCGCTGCTCATGCCCGTGCGCACACAGTCCTATGACTATCCGGAGTTGCATCCGCTCTTTCGGATGAACCTGCCCGAGGGCTTTCTGCTCTCGGTGTTGCAGGAGCGTTTGGGGCCCCATGTCGGGGCTTCGCCACTGAACCTGCTGAGTGTGGTCGGACGCAATGCCATCGGCCGCGTGAAGGTCGCCCCCGAAGGGGCGGACCCCAAGTCGCCACCGGTGGCTTTCGAAGTCCGAGACATTCTGCGTGGCGACAACTCGGAGCAAGCCTTCATGAGCCTGGTGCGCGAGTTCGCCGTGAGTGGGGTGAGTGGCGTGGTGCCCAAGTTCCTGGCGCCAGCGGCTGCTGGCCAAGTGGCGAACAAGCTTGCTGCCAAGACGACACTGGCCACCGAAAAATTCATCGTCAAGGGCACACCCGCTTCCCTGCCTGGTGTGGCTCTGAACGAACATTTCTGCATGCAAGTGGCGCATCGTGCCTTCGGCAAGGCCGCGAAAACCGAGGTTTCCGATGATGGGCAGGCCCTGCTGGTGCACCGCTTTGACTACGAAGAAGATGGTCAGACCCGTCTGGGCATGGAAGACCTGTGCAGCCTGCTGTCGCTGCGTCCGGAACAGAAGTACGACGCCACCTGGGAGCGAGTGGCCAAGCGCATCAAGGACGTGACTCCAGTGGAGGGGCAGGCCGCCGCACTCTCAGACTTGGGCAAGCTCTTGCTGTTGACCTACGCGCTGCGTAACGCGGACTGCCACACCAAGAACATCGCTCTGCTCTATTCGAACAGGGCTGATGTGCGCTTGGCACCGGTCTACGACATGCTCAGCATCACGGTCTACGACGACTATTGCAACAATCCCCCAGGCATGTCCGTCCATGGCCGTCAGACCTGGAACCCAGGCAATGCACTGCGACTGTTTCTGCAGCACCACTGTGGTGTAGGCTTGGCCGAGGTCCAGACCAACGTGGCCCGCGTGTGTGAGGCCATTGTGGAGGTGTCCCCCGAGGTGCTGCGGGCCATAAATGACAACAAGCACTTCACCGAGGTGGGTGTGCGCATGCTGCGGGCCTGGAATCAGGGCATGAACAGCCTGCGTCTGCAAAAAACCTGGAGCCTGCCCAATCTGGAACCGCTACTGAGCGGTGAGGCGCTGACTCAGGTGGCAGATCCCAAAGCTCCCAAAAAGGTCCTGGGCCGCAGCCCTTTGAAACTGATGAGCTAGGGTGGGGAGCGCACAATAATGAGTATCAAGGTATCAAAAACAAGGCGCTCTTCAGTTTCGGCAGTTATTTTGTTAAATTCTATAAATCTAAATACAATGACGAACGCCTAGGAGCAGAAAATGAAAAAATTCCTTACCGCTTTTGCCGGCATTGCAGCGGCGTTCGCTTCCGATGCAGCCCCTGCCGCTGCGCCCACTCAAAATAACACTGTCTCTCCAGACGCGCACAACGTCTCGGTCCAGCAGATATCTGCGTTAAGTGAAAACATTGCCACAATCGATGCCAAGGGCGATCAATACAACTTCATTCTCAAGAAAGCAGAAGGCACTGGCCTGCTGATGGCTTGGCACTCTTCGCACTCCTCGCACGCGTCACATGCGTCGCATCGTTCTCACTACTCGAGCCGCTACTGATCGCGGTCTGAGCACCCCAACAGTCCGCTTCATGCGGACTTTTTTTTCTCTGCAGACAGATGATGAAGCTGAACCTGAGCAAAACGATTTACAGCGTTGAGGCAACGCAAAAGGCGGCATACCGCTTTATCGATCGGCTCACGATCTTGGTCGAGCCCTCTGGCGAAGAATTGATCTGCTACATCGAGCCAGTAGCAGGCCATGAGGCCAAATTCGAAGAGCACCTTGCCGACTTCAAGCGAGAGCTGCTCGACCAGCAATTGCGCAAGCAGATCAAGGACGAGACCGAGCCAGTGCGTAACCTGATTTTGGCCTATGCGTTTTCTCGCTCGGGACTGCAGGGATGAGCAAATTCAGACCGCTCGCCGAGTACGAGCCGAGCCCTGGGCAGTATGAATTGCTGCCCTTCAAATTTGAGCCCTTGGATGATGGCGATGTCGTGCTGACCAACTTTGTCGGTGAACTCGCTTTCGTGACGCGCGATGAACTCCAGGCCGCAGTCAACAAGCAGCTCAAGCCAGGGAGCAAAACTTACTCCCTGCTCAGATCGCGGCACTTCATCAAAGAGCCAGGCGATCAGGCCAGTGTTGAGCTTTTGGGTCTGAAGACGCGCACCAAATACAGCAAGCTGCGCAACTTCACCAACTTGCATATCTTCGTGGTCACGCTGCGCTGCGACCACAGCTGCCAATACTGCCAGGTCTCTCGTCAGTCCGAGAACAAGGTGGCCTTCGACATGACTGTCGACATGGCCGAAAAAGCTCTTGCCATCGTCTTCAGATCGCCCAATCCGGCCATCAAGATTGAATTTCAGGGCGGAGAGCCCTTGCTCAACTTCGATCTGATCAAGCACATCGTGCACCGGGCCAAGGCAATCAACGAGATGCAAAACCGCGATCTCCAATTCGTGATCACGACCACGCTCTCGCTGGTCGACGACGAAATCCTCGCGTTTTGCAAAGACCACAAGATCTACCTGTCCTCTTCGCTCGATGGCCCAGAGGATTTGCATAACCGAAACCGACCCAGGCCTGGGCGAGACAGCCACGCCCGCTTCGTAGAAGGCCTCGAGCGCACGCGCAGCACGCTCGGTTATGACGCAGTCTCCGCACTGATGACGACTTCGCCTGCGAGCCTCACTCGGGTCAAGGACATCATCGACGAATACCTTAAGCATGGCTTCAACGGCATCTTCCTGCGTCACCTTTCGCCCTATGGGTTTGCGATCAAGACCAAGAGCTATGGCGCATACAACGTCGATCGATGGCTGCAGTTTTACCGCGAGGGGCTTGACTACATCATCGAGCTCAACAAGCAAGGCGTTCGCTTCACTGAGCACTTCGCAGCGCTGCTGCTGACCAAAATGTTTACCTCGAACGATCCGGGTTTCGTGGACCTCATGAACCCCTCGGGCGCGGGTATCGCAGCGGTGGCGTTCAACTATGACGGCGACATTTACGCCTCCGACGAGAGCCGAATGCTGCGCGAGATGGGGGAAACCGCGTTCAAGCTCGGCAACCTGGCCACAAGCACCTATGAAGAGGTGTTCACCAACGAGGCGCTGCTGAGCGCGCTCGACGATTCTTTCACCCTGTCCGCACCCATGTGCAGCGACTGCGCGTTCGAGCCATGGTGCGGCGCCGACCCCGTGTTCCACCACGCCATGCATGGCGACGTCCTCGGACGCAAGCCCGAGTCCGAGTTCTGCAAGCGGATCATGGGCGTTGTGAAACTGCTCCTCGAGCGCATGAAAACAGATCCGCAAGCCAAAGCGATCTTTATGGAATGGGCCAACAGATGCTGACGCTCTCCGGCCGTGTCATTAAAAAATCCGAAGCCGTTGTCGACAGCAACGAGCCCCGGCTCTTTAGCCTTTCGACCAACGCCAAGCTGCCCGTAGCTCTGCGAGGCCAGAAGGCATACCTGGCACGCAACAAAACGCCCGCTCCAGAGGGCTTCAGTCACTACTTCATCCTTCCCCAGGCGACCCAGGAGGGCTACCCGCCCCAGAAGACAACGCTGCTGGGCGAGGAATTTGTGTATTTCGGTGACGCTGACGTGGTGAGCCTGTCACCCGATGGCCGGATTCGATCGATTTTTCGAGCGGACTCGAATCACAACAGCATCTTGCTCACCGAACAGTGCAACCACTATTGCCTGATGTGCTCTCAGCCGCCCAAGCGCATCGATGACAGATGGCTGCTCAAAGAGGCCATGGAGGCCATCAAGCTCATTCCGCATGAGACCCGCGAAATTGGCTTCACCGGCGGAGAGCCAACGCTATACGGCGCCGACTTCATCAAGCTCTTGCATCACACCAAGAGTTGGCTGCCACATACGAGCGTGCACGTGCTCTCCAACGGGAGGGCATTCGCCGACGAAGGCTACGCCAAAGCGTACGCCGAAGTGCAGCATCCCGATTTGATGGTTGGGATCCCCATCTACTCGGCCGATCCCAGCGCGCACGACTATGTCGTCCAGGCCAAAGGAGCGTTTGATGAGACGGTGCGCGGCATACTCAACCTCAAACGCCATGGGCAAAAGGTTGAGATTCGCGTAGTCATCCACAAGCAAACCTGCGAAGGCCTGCCAGAACTGGCCAGCTTCATCGCCCGAAACCTGCTCTTTACCGACCAGGTTGCACTCATGGGGCTCGAGCACATTGGGTTTGCGCGCGCCAACTTCGATGCGCTGTGGATTGATCCGATCGAATACAAGGATCTATTGAGCGAAGCAGTCCGGATTTTGACGAGTTATGGGATTCGCGCTGCGGTCTACAACCACCCACTTTGCTTGGTCAACCCTGACGTCTATCCCGCCTACGTCAAATCCATCTCCGACTGGAAAAACGAGTACGCCAAGGAGTGCGCTCCTTGCCGCAGAAAGCACGAATGCGGCGGGTTCTTTTCCTCGGGAATCCGTAATGGGTACAGCCAATCGATCACCCCGTTTTTGTAAAAAAAGGAGACGAACGTGAGCCGAAAATTCCTTACTCTCTTCAGCGGTCTGGCCGCAGCGTTTGCCGGCCACCCTGCATCCGCCAAGATGGCGACTACAGAAACCCACCAACCACAGATCGCAGCGGATCACACTGTGAAGATAGTTGGACATGATGGACAGATCACCTTGGTCAATGATCATGGCGCCGAGCTCAGCTTCGTCTTGAAAAACTCGGAAGAAACCGGGCTACTCATGGCTTACCACCGATCGCACAGCTCGCATCGCTCCCACAGTTCCCATCGCTCTCACTACTCCAGCCGATGAGATGATTCCACTCTGCAAAACTTTTATGTTCCGACACGCTGTCTTGACTGCATCGTTAGTACTCCTCGGTCCACATGCTTCCGGGCAAAGCCTACAAAGTGCCGAGGCAGCGCTAGACCGCCTACCGGCAGAGCTACGCAACTGGGTGCAGAGTTCGTGCCCTCGCTCACTCGGCCCGAGTCTTTGGTCAAGTTGCGTTGAGCGCGAGGCTGCTGCAGTCCAGCACCAGCGAGGCAGCAATCAAAGACTATCTGATCACAGCCACGCATGGGTCGATAAATCCTGCCCAAGATCGCTTGGCCCAAGTCTTCACAAAAGCTGCGTTGACCGAGAGACATCAGCGATCCTGTCGGGCATCCCTTCCCTTGAAAAATTGAATGGCCAAGAACGGGATTGGCTCGAGAAGTCTTGCCCTTCCAGCTTGGGGCCAACCCTGTACAAAAACTGTGTACTCCGTGAAGGCAGGGCGCTTGGGGCCAATCTGACGACGCTCATTCAACGTTGATGTGCCAACTTACGTATTCCGGCTGTTCCTGAGCGCACAGCTAGATTCGCCGGGACACTCCCCAGTTCCTGCTGGACAGGTATTTTGATGGTCATGAAGACTCGCTCGCTGACCTAATCACTGCCATTGCAGGATGTTCATGTGTTCGACGCAAAACGACTCATTGCAGTTCCTGAGGAAATTCAGATCAACGTCCGGTTCGCAGCGGTTCCGGTCCGTCGTTTCCTCGAATTCGGTGCCCGAAAGCTGCCGTTCATTGTGCGAGCTAAGCGCAGCGAGGCCGTCCGCTGTAATGAATGGGTAGGCGGCGCTACGAACTTGTATGAAGCCATCACTTGCTCGGACCTAAGAGCTCGTGCTGTGTGGAATACGCGGTTCCATACGGCAGCTCCAGGCGGCTTCAACGAGATTTTGAATGTTCAAGCGTGGCAACCACGACCCGCACTTCACGGCCATGGGTGTTGCCTGGAGCGAAAAGGGCCGTGAGAAAATTGATGCCGATACTGCGGAGAGCTTCTTGGGTTTAGTCGTGAGCCAAGGGGCTCGACGTCTGCCACCTTGAACTGCTGCTCAGCATAATTGATGGCCGCCAGCCAGGGGCGTAACTGACCAACCGCCTCTCGTTTGCGGCAGCGCCAAATCTGGCGGGCGTCAACTGCGCAAAGGAGCAAGAGTGAAAAAAGTGGCCTCGACGAGGAAAAACTACTTTGCAGAGAGCTCTGCACTGGCAGCTTTCGACAAAGCGCTGCTCAATCATGTGCGCACGAGAGTCAAGCTGCTCAATTCGCAATTTGTCTCCCCAGAGAACATACAGCGCCTGAGACATGGGGATAGCTGGTCTCACCCGGGTAACCCGCAAGCGGTGAGCACGGGAATCCAGCAGCACTCGACCGAGCTATATGTGAAGTTTGAGGACATCGTCGCGCACGACCTGGGCGCAATTGACCGGTACGTCGAGAAAATCGTTGAAGGGATGCACGGACATTTCATGCAGATGATGTACTCGACTATCTCGGCCGCTTGCGACCAAAGTGGCAATGTTGTTGACGCCAAAGGAGCAGGCGGGCCTCTCGAAGGCTTCGCGGCCATGCTCGAGAAGATTCAGTTCAGCGCGGACAAGTATGGCAAGGTCACTCTTCCCCAGTTGCACTTGCACCCGGACGCGTTTAAGCGGATGCAGGATGCCCAAAAGACTGCCTCGCCTGAGTTATTGCGACGAATAGAGGAAACTACGGCACGTAAGACCGCGGATGCTTTGCAGGCGGAATCCCTACGAAAGGCACGTTTCGTCAAGTACGGAGAAGAGGCGTGAGAGTCCTGCTGGCCATTGGCTGCAATGATTATGAGAGCGCAACGACGCTCGACGGCGCTGAGGCGGATGCCAAGCGAATTTTTCAGGCACTCGCCAATTCGGAAGACGGCTGGTACGACGGCGCGCACTCTAGGCTCCTGCTTTCGCCAACGCTCGACCAGGCCCGCTTGGCTCTACGGGAGATGCTCTTCAGCGGAGCAGCTCCAGACACCTTTACGTTCTTCTTTGCTGGGCATGGAGGGGTGCATAAAGGCAGCTTCTACCTCTGGGTCAGCGACACCAACACAACTAGCCAATCTGCCAGTGCACTGGCGCTTGGCGACCTATTCCGCTACATAAACGAGGCAGGCCCTCGACAGACAAACATCATCATTGATGCCTGCGAGGCAGGGGGACTCATCGAAGACCTCGGCGTCCTGTTGAAGCCTGAACTCCTTGGAGACGCTGACACCCCTGCTCTGACACTGCTTGCCACATCCGCGCGAAACCAAGCGGCCGGAGAGACCCCCATAGGTGGCGACGGAACGAATGCAATCTTGGACTGCATCGAAGGTAGACAGTTCGTGAACGACGCGCACAGCGCATTAGACCTTGTCGAAATTGGTCGCCAGGTGTCAATGCGCCTTCAGCCGCTGGGCCAAAACCCGGTGGTTTGGGGTCTGAACCTCTACGGGCCACCAAGCTTCTGCAGGAATCCTCGTCACGACCGTGATGGCAAGGGGGCATTACGCGACTTGGTCAAGGAATGGCCGGCCGAAGCTGACGCTGTCATTCAGAGAAATCACGACTATTTGTGGACCATCTATTCGTCCGTATCAGGTGACTGGGATGGGGAAGAGTTCCAGCGAGTCATCCGTACCGTCGTTCAGTCTTCTGGGCTCCAGGCCGAGCAAGCAGCCGCGGTGGCAGAGCGCCTAGCCACCACATTGCTACAGCGATGTGCGCAAGCCGATGACCCGTTTCGGGGGGCACTTGTCATGGCAACGATTGCCGCCTCCTTGCTCCCGTTCGTGGCGTCATCGCATTTTGAAGCAAGTGTGATACGGCTCTTAAACGCCGCAAGCATTGAACTCAACAAGGCTGTTTCAGCGCTGATCTCCGACCTCACGACCGAGCGATTTCCTCTGCTTTCGGCGACGGGCGGAGGCCTTTCCGATCTCTACTACCTTCCGCTGCGTGTCTCAAAGGTCCTTGGGTGGGCTGCAGCCGCACCGCTTCTATGTCAGTCCGATGCTGACAAGCTACAAGCGGAATCACAGTTCGCTGCTATCTTGAAGCTCCTACTTGAGCATTACCCTAGTGCCATCGTTGCGCTAAATGATGCGCAGGCGCCATTCTGGTGTGTCGCTCTAGCAAGAGCCGCCAAAGCTGGCCTGATGGACGAAGGCGAACAGCTTGCCGGCATGATCTTCCACTCACTGACGCTGTGCGAAGGCCGCCTGGCACGTTGGGACCTGGCGCCAGAGAGCGTCTTCGAATACACACTTGCAAGGGCTCACAATAACTTTTCCGAAACTCAGGAATTTATCGAGCGGCCCATCGAGACGCTAACGGTACTTCTTAGAGCCTCTCGCCTTTATGGACTTGAGCAGGTTTTCGATGAGGGTCTGTGGCGGCTAGACGGAGTTTCTTTCTCAGCCTTCATCCCCCCCGACTTTTCTCAGTACAACGCTCTCATGATTACAAGCGGCGAAAGTCGGGTCTGGAACGTTGGCCACGAAGTCTTCCGAGTCGAAGAGTTCGCCGCAACCTGGCCGTCGTCGGTCCCGCTCCCGCACTCTCCCATAGTCGCAGCGCTGGCGGTGATTTCGTCCTTAATCCTCCCAGATCGCCAGCCATGGTTCCTCTTGGAGGAGGGGGCGACGTAGGCAGGCGTTGCCAGCATTAGGTTCTGCCTACGGTGCGTATGCGGGGGAAATTCAAGTGTTCTCGCTTCACCTGGTTGCTTTGCCGCAAAGCCGCCCTTGGTGAACTTCCGCAATCAGCCTAGAGATGTTGGCCTCTATCTAAGCAGTGATTTCCGGCGCAAGCATTTAGCGCTTGGCTATCTCCAAACAAAAAACCCGCTGGGGTTCCAGCGGGCTTTCCGGCAAATCTTAGCTGTCAAATCGGCAAAACTTTGCTCTCGTCGACATAAGATGTTGACGTCAACAAAGTCTTGCCGGTCGGTCCTAGAAGAATCAAGGACTTGCGCATCATCAACCATCAAAGACTTTCCAAAATTTTGAACAAAGATTTGCCGAAATCAGGAATCAGCAATCTAAGTATTGCCGGTGCAGTTTTTGGCGATTTTTGAACTTCTTAATTGTACAAAGACTTCCGGGAATTGTCCAGAAATCGGGGGCATAAGGCATGCCCCGCACTCGAGGTTGAAGGTCTGCTGTGCAGCGAAAGCAGTCCCTGAGCCTGAACGCACAAACGACCGCTACTACACAGAGACAGCTGACATCGAGTCCACCAACCTAGATGGGTGAACCAGTTTCTAATGCCTTTGATTTCCCATCACAATCCCTGAAACACCGAAGCAAGCCTCGAAGAATCAGTGCCACAGCCTCGTCAACATGGACGGTGCGAGCAAGCGTTTCGTTCTCTGAGTTATCCAAGCCATTGTTTAGCACGGCCTGCGTCATTCCTGAAAATTGAGCACGTTCGGCCCAGGCAGCCGTTTGAATCTGACGTGGCGTGACTAAGTCCAGCTCTTCTGCGATGTCTCGAGCACATCCTCCAAAGCCTCCGAGAATATAAAGTGGCTGCTTGGCCGCGATGGAGCAAAGCGCCTCTTCTGCAATACCTGGCATCCGCCCCTTGAATTCGGTAACTCTCCCGCCCAGGAGGATCCTCGCGTCACATGAACTGGTCAGTACGTGACGCATGGCGGTCAACCCAGACGACCAATCCTCATCTGTGATGGGGGATATCTTCACTTCCAACTGATCAGTTGAGATGTCGCGGCCCTGGTCATCCAGAAGATGAAGCTCAGCGAGGCCTTTGTGATGCTCTAAAACAGCCTGAAATATTTCGGGCTGCATGCTGCGGTGCACAGGCCAAGCCAAGTAGTTCACTACCGCCAGACGACCGTCACCCACGTCTGCATCGCGTCGGTGCCGCGCAACCAGTTCAAAGAGCAGCTCAGTGAATCCACGTTCACGGAGATCTCCGCCATATACCAGCCGCGCACCCATTGCGAGCAAGTGACGTGCGACCTCAGCCATGGCATCACGCAAATGTTCCTCAGAAAGCCCAAGGACTTTCATGTCCTGGCTATCGGCGATGGAGATGCCGATAGCCTTCTGGCTAAGGGGCTCGCGGTAAGTCACTCAACGGCCTCCGCCATGGCCAGCAATTCGGTCAAGCTGCGCAGCTGATACCGCGGGGCGATCTGCTCAAAAAGCCTTTGCTCTTCTGCACCTAGAGGCGGGTCCGGGTAAACCACTAGAACGTGTTCGCCTGGATGGCCGCTCAATGCGGCCAAGGAGACAAGCTCGGGCGAGCGCGGCAAGAAGACGGCATCAATTGCCCCAGCGCACCGAATCAACTGGACTTGGCACCGCCAAAGAAAGTCTTTCAGCACCTCGTCGAGTAGTCGTGCAATGACATGGTCAATTCGATCCACCTTGACTGGATCCATGCGAACGACTGGGACGTTCCCCAAGTACGGAAAGCCGCGTTCGTCTGTGTCGGAGATGCAGTCTGCTATGACCAGCGGCACGCTCCATCGTTTAGCTTCAATGATCTCGCGGCGGCACCATTCTCTCGAAGAGAAACTATCAGTGTGGATCGCTACGACAGCGCTGACCTTGACCTGCTGCAAGAGGGCCTTATCGAAGCGCACACCAGTTGGTATGTCGTGGACGTCGAAGAACGTCGTGAGACCGTCGCCGTCGAAAATATGTTGGCGAATCTGCTTGGCGATGCGTTCTCCGTCTGCATCATGCTTGGAATGGCTTAGAAAGATCTGAACCTTCTTTAGATACTGCTCCAGAGCAGCGTCCTCCTCATTTGGTCGGTGAAGGTGCTCAAGATAAGAACGCAACATCCGGCAAAACTGGTAAGTTAGATCGGATGTGAGACGCCTCAGTCGCGCATCGGTACCTAGGGCTTCCCAGCGATCCCAACGAACCCCCTGCTCTGCGAAACCCATGCGGGTTGCCTCCGAGCTGATCGCAATCGGAAACACCCTAGCGCTCAAGCCAAGTGCATCCGTCTGGGACATAAGGTCTTTAGACCATGCCACGTAGTGGTCATCGGCAGCGAAACGCTCGTCGATGAGCATCACCACCGCGCTTGTTTCGCTCTCGGAGAAGTCGATGGCTACAGGAGCCGACGTTCTGGGGTCCGTCACTGGGCGATAGATCACACTCAGTCCCGCGCCCCCTGCGACGTTGCTATACAGCTCTCGCCGATAGTGCTCATATAGTCTCTTCGCGATCGATCGACCTTCGTCGAATGTGGGGTGCCACACCACATAGAGGACTAGTAACGGACGAGTAGAGAGGGTCACCGCGACCATTTCTTAGATTGTGGCGAACAGATTTCCCTGTTCGTGGTTGCGATTGACAAAGCAAGTACGAAGCCCGTAAAGCTGCGAGATGCCCTTACGGAAATCGATGACGCCGCCATAGCTCGGGTGACGGACGGTTTCGACGCTCACCCCGAATCGTTTCGCGTAGCGATCGGCGTCTTGGCCGATTGAGACGATCCGCTTGACTCCAAGGCCGTGGATCAGTTGCGCGTTCAGTTCCTCAACGGCTGCCAGTTCGCGCTTCGTAAAGCGGCGATTGCTTAAGGGGTTGGCAAGTTCGTGCGGATGAAACGGAAAGACGTTCCATAGCAGCGGCTGCCTCGGAAGTGCGCGCAGGGCACGCCAGATCTCTGCCGCAGTACGTTCGGCCACAGCGTCCCCAACCGTCGCGCGAGTGAAATTCGTGTTCGGAAAGACCTGCTCCAGATCGGCAAGGTGGTACTCGTCGGTCAAGGCCAAGCCAGTGCGCCTACCGCCCCGATAACCAAGATCCCGTCCCATCCACAGGGTATCGATCCCATGGGCTAAAGCTGCGCCCAAGTATGTCCTGAGGTTCTTGCGCCGAACAGATGCTGCATCACCTCTGTCGTGCACGCTACACGTATCTGAATAAGGATTGAACACGTCGGGAAGTACGACAGACGAAAGATCTCGGACGAAGGTGTTCGGATTCATTCGGCAGTTCTCGAAGGTGGTTGAAATGTCAGTGTGTGGTCCCTCATGTTCACCACGACCAAGCCGCCACGGTGGCATGGCTTGCGCAGCTCGCGAAAGACCCGAAACCCATCAAGTATCGCCCGCTCCCACTGCCACAGAGGACAAACGTCAACTTCATAGCCACTCACCATACTGTGGACCTGCTTCAATAAGCCATAGTCGAGCTTGCCTTGTTCGACGTCTTCGTAGAAGCGGCGCCTCTTGGCGTGGTTGAAGATCCACGTGGCAATGCCCTCTTCAATGATCATCGCGCGGGCGCCGTCCTCGTTCTCGTCAACTGCTGATACGGACTTGCGTTTGACCTTCAGCAGCGCCCGAATGACTGGTGACCATCCTAGGTGAGCCACATATGCTAGATGAAACACATCGTGAAATCGGTAGTCGTCGATCTCGTTGCTATTATCGGTGAGTCGATCGCCAATATGAACACCGTGGAGCCGCTGCACGACGTAGGTGTTACCAACGACGCCTCGCTCGATGAACTCCATTGGCAAGTTCCGAGGTAGCTGTTCATGATCAGGAAAGTTTTCGTCGAACATTTCCCTGTAAGTCCCGGACGCGCCGGGCCAGCGCCCCTGGATCTTTACAAGGTTGTCCCTTGCGACATCTTCCAACTTAAGCTGGAATGATGCGCATACTAAACCGAGGATGGCGAGCAGTTGGCCGAACAGATCGGCCTTTGTGGAGTGACCAAGATTGAGTTGATCCTGGTCTCCATGACCAACAACTTCACCACTTATCCGTGCAAGCTCGCTCAGCAGTTCGACACGACGCGGGGCTAGGTCACTACCGTGCACAGCTATGATGCCGTCGATTTGTCTGAAGTTGACCTCACCTTGACTATCGTGGTCACACTCATTAAATCGTTTCCGCAGCGTGGCGAGACAGTGTCGGCCTAGCCGCTGCGGGTCAACTCCCTGTGCTGTCGACATGGCGACGAGGTACCAGAGAGCATCGCCGACTTCCTCTCCCGCGACCTCCATCTCAGACTCCAACAGCTGGTCGCGATTGACCTTCTTGAGTGCTGCAAGTAAACCGCCCACTTCGCCGAAGAAGCCGAACGTCAGCTTGCTGGCGCCGCCGGGCACGTCGGCAAATCGGTCAGTTTCGCCCGCGGCCGTGGCGTATATAGCCAATGTCAACGGAGGTCGCTGTGGAATGGCAATAGGCATGGGGGCCCAGGCAAACAAGTCAAAGCGACTGACGGGCCCATGTCGAGCGCCGGCGCTGCCACATGAACGGAGGTGCATAGTAGCCCTGAACGCTCAGTGATTCAAACCAAGTAGCAAAGGCCTGGACAAACTCATGGGGAAACTTGGACCGATAGCCCCGTTGCAAGCAAATATTGAGGCCGTTGTAGTCTAGGAATTCCTCGGGAACGTCAATGGCCGCGCTGCCCCAATAGGCGAAACGGCGTCCCACCAATACCCCGTGAGACTTTGTGTCGTTGGCGATGTTCCTTGGGTTGGTGGCACCTCCGTCGAAACTGTGGTGGGAATCGGCCTGGTGCCACACGCCCTGCGGGGCCTGGTGGTAGATGTTGTCCCCAAACATTTGCTTCACGCTGCCTACGCGAGACGGCTTCTTGAATTGAAACCGATCATCCCGCCAATAGGCATCGTATGTAAGCACTTCGTCGACCTTCATGACATACACGAAGCCCGGCTTGGCTCGATCAGCTGCCGAGGTCAACCCGGCAACCCAATCTCCTACCGCAGCGCGCTGGCGGATTTCTGGTTTACATGTAGCCAGGGTGCAGGTACCACCAAACGGGTTGGGCGCAAAGCCATAGTCGCGCGCAACTACATAAGAAAACAAGCTCATCGCTTGTGCGTTAGCAAGAGTAACGAGGAACCGGACGAGGACCAATCGCTGAGCCGTCTGGCTGTTCGCGGTTATTTATTCGCCCTTCGATGGCGTCCTTGACTCGTTCACCTTGCCAGCCCACGACGGCATCCGCGTACTGGTCGAGTGCTGGCGGGATGTCGCACTGGGCTTCGCCGTGGTCCCAAACGCCGACTATTCGCTTGCCCATGCGCTCAGCGCACTCAATCTCGCGAGTCACCCACTCACTATCCTTGGTGTCCGGTGAAATCAAGACAACCAGTACCGACGCCCAACGGATCCTGGGGGTAAGGATCTCAGACATGATGTAGTCTGGGCTCTTCGCATTGTTGGGCTTGTCGCTGTGGATTGAGCCGTCCCGTACCTCCATGCCTGAGTTGCGCAGCAGATCCTTCAGTGGGGCGAGACGATGGTCATCCTCATGGATGTGGCTAATGAATACGTTTCGGCTCTTTGCCATGTTTTCATCCCTCTATGGTCTTTATAGGCCATCAAATTTTAGGAAGCGCTACCACACATGGAGGTTGACTTGAATAATACTTTGTAAGTAAACAACAGAACAGTCATGACGTGTCTTCTACGTGTAGCAATAGCGGACAGTTAATCAGTTAGACCCCATGGTCGGCTTTCAGCCTTAACAAGACATAGGTCTCTATTCCAAACAGCTTCAACAGTGGTGTTGCCGAACTGCTTGCCTGCAATGTCGGTATTGCGGTTGCGTGCCATTTTTTCTCCTTCAAGGATTGGGTTGGTTCAGTTTGCGTTTCTGATACCTGTCAAACTTTTCGTTGAGTACGAAAACATATTCACAGATGGCCAGCGCGAAATCCAGAAGGTCATGAGCATCTTCGCGGGTTACCTTCTCTGTGGTCGCATGGGCGCCAAGGTTTCGGCTCAGACGCAGCGCATCCCCCCAGTTGTAAATCCTGTCGTCGATGACGCCGTCTTTCTTGAGTTTTTGTAGACCAGTTTGTAGATTTCGGATCTTTGGATCATGGTGCTGGCATACACCCTCGATGGCTCGGCCGCACATGACGGCGCAAGCGCTGTACGCCTTTGCCTTAAAGCAGACTTTCGCTTCGACTAATGAGTTTCGCGCGATTTCCGGGATGCCCCAGTCGAGGTTGGTTTCAGGCTCCGGCCAAAGCCTGCCAGGCGCGTCCCATTCATATTCGTTTTCGCCTACCTGCAAAAGCTCTGTGATTCCTAGTAGAGGGCTGTGGCAGACCTTGCATTGCAAGAGCACGACTTTGGACGGAGGCCCGCCATATTCGGCATCTTCTTGAACTTCCCCACGAACGTTGCATTCAACTCGGGAATCGCAATGAGGGCATTCGATGATCATGCTGCTATTGCACCACTCGAAATAGATCCTTTGAACTATCCAAATGGATAGGTACAGTTGGCAGTCCTATCTGTATAGATAGCCTATCTGTTGTGAGGGTTGGCGCAGGAGCTGATGACCAAAACAATCGGGACTCAGTTGATTAAGCCAATTCGAAGGGCAACCGCCAATGCTTGCTGTCTGTTATGCACGTCCAGTTTTCGCATCAAGTTCTTGACGTGAAAAGCAATCGTTGCTTCGGAGACCGACATGATCACAGAGATCTCCCAAGTGGTTTTGCCATGAGCAATCCACTGCAGTACCTCTTGTTCGCGCCGTGTCAACGAATCCTTGATTCGAAGCTCCTCTTCCGCCTCGAGCAAATGGAAACCTGTGTGATGAACGCAGGCCGAGATCAGCCTTGCAGACGCCACAAGGTGCGCTTTTTCCCTCGCATTACGGTCAAGCGGCTTGTCGCGGACCAGCGACATCATGCTTTTGCAGCCGTTCCAGTCGTGGGTAGAGATACTCAGGCCATGGGAGATCCCGTATGACCTAGCTTCTTCCAGAATGTGAATGGCGCCAGCATTTCTGAAAAACTCTTCGCTCCAAAGCAAAGGGGCGGTAGATTGCTGGCAGTACGGAACAGTGGGATCGTTGAAAGCGTAATTGTTGCTTTGGTACTTGATCTGCCAGTCGAGGTCGTAATCGCTGGTTACATGATGGATCAATGTGCCATTGACGGCGCGCCGCTCGAGCCCGATCATGAATGTCTCGAAACCAGCCGATTGGATGACTGTCTTCAATCGTGAGACAAGCTCATCCTTGCTCCTGGCTTCAAGAACGGAAGCCATGATGAGGATCTCACTGTTGCTCGATTTCTGACCCATTTGTCACCCGGCTGTATGTTATCAAAACGACAATCAAACACGACCTATTCACACGACTATTACGTCCGCATGCGTGAATCCGACCTGATGGATCTGGATTTTGAGCATGTTTTCAGTGAGGTAACCTCTGAGAGTGGGGCGGCGCGGGAGGGATACACGGAGTGGGTTGGCCATTTCGGTGACAGGGTGGTATCCCTGAGTTGGTCATGGGCGATCCTGTCAGATAGCGCCACTCACATGACCAACCCGCCGCCACCTACAGCCAACATCATGATCATCGATGAATCTGGATATGACATTGGGCCAGTCCAGACCACACAAAAATGTGGGCAAAAAATCGCCATTTTGGAATGGACGTACTACATCACCCAGTTGCAGGCGGGTACCTGAAACGATTATCGGGGACCGCTAGCGGATGTGCCTAAGGGATTGCAGTCACTTAGTTTTGGAAGTCGATCGCTTTCAGGGTGATTTCATCAACCTCGATGACGCAGGCAACTGCTGCAGCAATGCCGATCTTGATCGACGGCCCAATACGGTGAATGTGCAGACCTTGATGCTTGAGCATTCGCTCCATGATCGGGGTGGTGACCGTCACATAGCGATTAATCCCGCGCGCCATCGCGAAGCGGGCTGACTCGACCATCAAGGCCTTAGACAAGGGTCCGAAAGTTCCGTTGGCGGTCGATGATGGGCTGGTTGCCACGGCAAACCGGCTCAATTCCCAGCAATCCTCAGCTATGGGTGCAGGCTGCCCATGCAGCAGCTCAGGAAACGTGTCTTTGAGCATGTAGGGACCGGTTGTTGGAAGAATTCTCCAGCAGGCGTCTACCTGTCCATCTGGAGCCTTGGCCAGAACATACGCAACGCTGGGAAGATCATCGTATTGATCCATCTCCATTTCGTTGACTGTTTCCACGTCCCAGCCAAGTTTTTTCGCGAACACCTCATAACGCAATTTGTACATGCCATGCATGTCTGCCATGCCGAGGGTGTTGTGATCAAAAGTGGTGACAAGATGATTCATGGCGGCTGCTCGAATTTGTTAATTCGATTAGAGGCAGACGCCAAAAATTCAGAAACTATCTAAACAGATAGGTTGCCAGTAATTTGAACTTGGCTAGCATGAAAGCAGGTCAAATCAGGGCGATAGCAAGTTACCAATTTGAGAGAATTCGATGGCTGAAAAACGCAATCAGCATGTGGTCATCCATCCCGAAGGGTGGGCAGTCAAAGGTGCCGGTGCGCAACGTGCAACGCAGGTGTTTGATCGCAAATCAGATGCTGTCGATCGTGCGCGTGAGATTGCGCAGAATCAAGGGACCGAATTGATCATTCACAAAAAAGATGGGCAGATTCAATCGAAAGACAGCCACGGGAAGGATCAATTTCCGCCACAGGGATGAAGCGATCACAAGCGGAAAAGCTGGATCAAAATTTCAAACAAACAGCTTCAAAGCGATCATCTGCACCAGGTAAGAAAGCGGTTGCGATCATTTACGTCGGTGGGGTCTACTGCCGGTATCTATCTCTTTGCGATCGCTGAGTAAGGCAGATCTGATTACGTCCAAACGAACACGCGCATTGACTTGCTAACTTGCGCCAGTACGTGCGTTGTGATGTCCACGGAAGATCTGGCGCGCATGAAAAATAAAGGCCAGCGAACGAAGGTCGCGCCGCTCTGCTAATTGCTTGACAAGGCCGCGTGTCGCGGATTCCAGTGGCGTAGCTCGAATTCAGGATAGGAAGCATCCACCATGATCTTGTCCAGCATCTCCACCTTCGGTGCCGCACCGTCGATGATTGGCTACCTGTACCAGGTCCGGATCGCCTTGCTGTGGGCAATCCGGCGCAGCCGTACCAGCGACTTCGTTGTCAGCCTGGAGACGCTGGACGACGTGAGTTTCGAAGTCGGCGGAGAACCTCTGGCGGTACTGCAAGCCAAGCATTCGCTGAAGGCGACTGCGAACCTGACCGATCTGAGCGCGGAGCTTTGGAAGACGCTGCGCATCTGGCTTGTGGGTTTGGCCAGCGGTGAAATTCCGCTTGGCACAGCGCGCTTTCTGATCACCACCGCTGCGGTCGCACCCGAAAGCGCATGCGCCGCCCTGTGTATCGAAGGCCGCGACCGCAAGGTGGCTGAGGCCGCCAAGCGACTCAAGCATGCAGCGACCAGTTCCACCAACAGCGAGCTCAAGCCGGCTTTTGAGGCCTACCTCGCCCTGGATGAGACTGAGCGCGAAGCCCTGCTGGCACAGGTTTACGTGATCCCTTCGCAGCCAGACGCCGTAGAGATCACAGAGCAGTTGCAGTCCGAGCTCTACTATGTATCGCTAAATCATCAGGCACTGTCGGTACAGATGCTCGAAGGTTGGTGGTTCAAGCGGGTACTGAATGAACTGGTCCACCGAGGGGACGGTATACCTAGCGCAGAGATTGAAGCGCAGATCTCGGACATCCAGGAATCTCTGAAACCCGACACCCTGCCGATCGATGAAGACCTCGACGCGCTGATGGTCGCGCTGGAACAACTGCCGGAATTCGCTGACCGCCCGTTCTACAAACAGGTCGAACTGGTCAGCGGTAGCCAACAGCGCCTCCGCAACGCGATCACCAGCTATCTGCAGGCCTTCCGGCAACGCTCTGCCTGGACCCGCCACGACCTGCTGTTCTATGCCGATCTGGACAAGTACGACAGGCGCCTGCAGGCCGAATGGGAGCTGCAGTACGGCCAGGTCTGCGACGAGCTTGGCCCGGATGCTACCGATGCAGCCATGGCACAGGCGGGGCGCGCCCTTCTGAAGTGGGCAGAAGACGCCCATATCTCCATCCGTTCGGGTGTCAATGTCCCTTGGGTCTGCCGCGGTTCGCTGCACATGCTCGCAGAGGACATGCGCGTGGGCTGGCATCCACAGTTCGAGACCCGGCTGAAGACCGTCCTTGACGCGGCCGCGCAGGGGAAGACGGCATGACGGCTTGGCAGGATCGCACCATCGAGCAACGCAACCTGCTCAACCCTGCGTTCTGCGCCGTCGCGGTGTGGCATCTCGCGCGTGGCTACGCCACGGAGGTAACAACGCTCGGCACTGGCCAACACGCACTGCCTTTTGAGCTGGCCTTCGTGGGCGCGAGCCTGATCCTGCGTGGCCAGACGCGGGAGCAATTGCCTCGCACGATCACGAGTTCGCTGGCCACCTGGGTGCACGATCACCCGCTGGAGCGTTCAGCCGTAGCCAAGGGCGTGGTCGTGTTGCGGCAGACGGTCCGCGAGGCCTTGCTGTTCGGCGCGCAGCACCAGTTGCTCGCGCTGGATGGCCGCCGGATTGCCGCCGGCGAATCGCAAACCAAGAAGATCAAAACCTACCTGAGCGCATCGAGCACTGAGGTGAGGGACTGCATGCGCCAGGCCGTGTTCGTCGGTCGTTGGCTGTGCAAAGCGGGCGCGCCCCCAACCGTGTTGGCGCTATTGGGAGTTCAAGCATGATTCAGATTCGCGCCGTGGTGATCTACAGCCACGACGGACGCCACCGCGTGGTGCCCTTCGAACCAGGCCGCGTCAACATCATTTCCGGAGACTCGCGCACCGGCAAGTCGGCTATCCTGGGCATCATCGACTACTGCTTTGGGTCCAAGGAGATCGACGTACCCGAGGGCAAGGTCCGCCGCAACGTGGCCTGGTTTGCGTTGCTGCTGCAGACACCGCGTGGACAGGCCTTTGTGGCGCGCCAACTGCCGACAGGGGACGGCAAGTCCAACGAGGCGGTCTACGTTCAAACCGACACGGAGGTCGACATTCCTCCTGCATCGGCGCTGCGTCAGACGACCAATCGGGAGGGCCTGCGTTCGCTGCTGGCCTCCTGGACCGGGTTGTCGGACTACCTGCACGAACCGCCAGCTGGGCAGACGCGCGACGCGCTGGCTGCCACCATCAGCCATGCGCTAACCTTCTGCTTCCAATCGCAGAACGAGATCGCGCAGCGCAAACACCTGTTCCATGGCTCAAGTGATCGATTCGTAGCGCAGGCGATCAAGGACACCCTGCCCTACTTCCTGGGTGCGGTCACCGACGACTACGTCGCCAATCAGCAGGAGCTCAAGCGCGTTCGCGCCGAGATCCGTCAGATCGACCGCCGGCTTGCGGAAGCCGCCGCGATCCGAGGCGATGGTGTGGGCCGCGCAGACACGCTGCTGGCCGAAGCCAAATCGGTCGGAATGAGCGTGCTTCCTGACAGCGCATCCTGGCAAGAAAAGCTCGACACGCTCCTCGAGATTCAGAACACGCCGGTGCCTTCGGCGGCGGCAGAGGTCGACGGCGACACTGAGTTCCGCAGGCTTTCCGCGGTGCGCAGCGAACTCCTGCAGGAGCAGCGCACCTTGCAGTCCACGCTTGAGCGTGCCCGCAGCTTCGAAGGCAGTTCCAAGGGCTATTCGGCAGAAGCGCGAGAACACACTGCGCGCCTACAAGCAGTGAGCGTCTTCGAGCGTGACCAGCCAGGGCATGCCTGTCCGTTGTGTCTGCAAGGTCTGCCTGAAACTTCGCAGGTTCCGTCCATCGGCGACCTTCGGGCCGCCCAGGACTATATCGGTGAACGAAGTGGCGCAATGGATTCAGCGACCCCACGCATCGAGTCCGCCATCCAGGATGTCGAGAACAAGCTCTCGGATGTACGGCGCCGCATGGAAGACAACCGCGTCCTGCTGACGGCGGTCAAGCGGGGCAACCAGCGTCTGCAACTGGCATCGGACTTCGAAGCGCGACGCGCCATGGTGCTCGGCCGGATCAGCCTTTACATGGAAAACATCCCGCAAATGCCGGACCTCAGTGAGCAGCAGGAGCGACTGAAGGAACTGCGGCTGCAGGAGGAGCTACTTGAGGAGGCAGTCAGTGCCGACACCATCCAGGCCAAGATGGAATCCTGCTTGTCCAACGTCAACCAGCATCTGTGGAACTACGCCAAGCAGATCGACCTGGAGTATTCCGATACACCCTTGCGGCTGGACCCTCGCAACCTGACCATCGTGGCGGACACGCCGGAGCGGCCGGTGCCGATGCGCGAGATTGGCAGTGGCGAGAACCATGTCGGCTATCACATCGTGGCGCATCTGGCGCTGCACACCTGGTTCGCGAGCCGCGGTCGGCCGGTGCCATCTTTCCTGCTACTGGATCAGCTGTCGCAGGCGCACTTCTCTCCGGACACGGTGCCGGGCGAGGGAGTGCCCCAAGAGAAGATCGACGCCGATCGCAAGGCCGTGAAGCGCCTCTTCGGCCTGATCTTTGACGTGGTCGCCAGCCTGGACGGTAAGCTCCAGGTGATCATCACGGATCACCCGGACTTCAGCGACGACACCCGCTTCCAAGCCTCGTTGAGGGAGCGCTGGCGTGACGGACTCAAGTTGGTGCCCGCAGATTGGCCACGTGCCGCCTGAGCGCCTTCATGCTGGCATCCGTACTTCCGGGTGCAAATGACCGCCAACGGCAGGAGCAGTCATTGGGGCGCTGACGCAGGACGACCGCACTCAGCCTTGAAGAGACATTGGTTTCTATCTAAGCAGTGATTTCCGGCGCAAGCATGTGGCGCCTGGCCGTCTCCAAACAAAAAGCCCGCTGGGGTTCCAGCGGGCTTTCCGGCAAATCTTTGCTTTCAAATCGGCAAAACTTCGCTCTCGTCGACAAGAACCTCAAACGTCGATGTTCCCCGCCCGCAGCGCGTTGCTCTCGATGAAGTCGCGGCGCGGTTCCACCTCGTCGCCCATGAGCATGGTGAACACGCGGTCGGCTTCGATGGCGTCGTCGATCTGCACGCGCAGCAGGCGGCGCACGGTGGGGTCCATGGTGGTTTCCCACAGCTGCTCGGGGTTCATCTCGCCCAGGCCCTTGTAGCGCTGGCGCGCGGTGGTGCGCTCGGCCTCGCCGATCAGCCACTGCATGGCCTGGCGGAAGTCGCTGACCTTTTCTTCTTTTTGCTTCTCGCCTTCGCCGCGCGTGACCTTGGCGCCTTCGCCCAGCAGGCCGCGGAAGGTGTTGGCGGCTTCGGCCAGGGCCGCGTAGTCGGCGCCGTGCACGAAGTCTTGCGTGAGCACGCTGCTCTTGATGTTGCCGTGGTGGCGGCGGCTGATGCGCAGCAGCGGCTTGTCGCTGCGCGCATCGAACTCGGCGGCCACTTCGGCGGGCACGCCCGTGGTGTTGAGTTCGCGCAGCTTGGCCTGCAGCGCGGGCGCGCAGGCGGCGGCGTCTTCGAGTGTGTCGAGGTTGAGCGCCACGCCGTCGGCGATGGCGCGCAGGGCTTCGGGGTCCATGAAGTTGGACAGGCGCTCGATCACGTTCTCGGCCACCTGGTGCTGGCGCGCCAGCTGCTCCAGCGTTTCACCGGTCAGCACCTGCGGCGCGTTGCCGCCGGTGTGCACGGCGGCGTGGTGCATGGCCACGCGTAGCAGGTAGCCGTCGAGCGCGGCGGCGTCCTTGAGGTAGAGCTCTTCCTTGCCGTTCTTGACCTTGTAGAGCGGCGGCTGCGCGATGTAGATGTGGCCGCGCTCGACCAGCTCGGGCATCTGGCGGTAGAAGAAGGTCAGCAGCAGCGTGCGGATGTGGGCGCCGTCGACGTCGGCGTCGGTCATGATGATGATGCGGTGGTAGCGCAGCTTGTCCGGGTTGAAGTCGTCGCTGCTGCTTTTGCCGCTGTCTTCGCCGGCCTTGCCGATGCCGGTGCCTAAAGCGGTGATGAGCGTGATGATTTCGTTGGACGAGAGCAGCTTTTCGTAGCGCGCTTTTTCGACGTTGAGGATCTTGCCGCGCAGCGGCAGGATGGCCTGGAACTTGCGGTCACGGCCCTGCTTGGCCGAGCCGCCGGCGGAGTCGCCCTCGACGATGTAGATCTCGCACAGGG
>JACCDU010919893.1_pt1 | contig 23891 bp, 39 predicted proteins | sample 7446081 | NCBI WGS metagenome assembly JACCDU01 (sample SAMN15323447, study PRJNA562643) | freshwater metagenome | isolation source: river surface water | place: USA:Blue River Watershed | collected 2017-08-17
ATCTTGGATCCGCAGCCATCGGAAGATCCGGTGCTTGCGGGTGAGGAGTCTGCATCATGCCCCCCACTAGTTTAGAAAATGCAGCGTATGCACCCTGCAATTCGTTCACCATCCTGAACGGAAAGCCGGATAGCATTTCCGCTCTTTCCTCATCTGTTTTAGATGGGAAAAGATATTTCAGTGCTTCAATGCTATCAACCCCTAACTCTTGAAGGTTTCTTACAACAATTGAGTTGTTAAGAATGTCTTGCGTAGAGTCCTCGTAAACAGGGCCTAGCCAACGCCATAAAACAGTTAAATCACCATCTGGAATTAACCCCACTACATTAGGCGGAATCATCTGTGTTTCGATGCACGCCATCATGATTTGTTTGAGCTTTTGCTCATACATCTGCATGGCTTGCTTGTAAAGCTCTTGTTGTTCCTGTGGTGCACCAGGTTCAAGTGCAACTGGTTTCTCAAGTTTTGCAGCTTGTGCCAGGGTTGTTTTAAAGAGTTGTTCTTCTTGGTAAATAATTAATTCAAAACAACGGCAGATGCCATGCTCATAAATTGCATTTGCTTTCTTCTTCGTTGTTGCAGCAACACGACCAAAGAGTGATTTGTATTCAGTCGCAGTTACACCAGCGGAAATAGAAAGCTCATCAACACCGCCAAGAGCAGTACGAATCTCTTCTCGATACTGACGGCCAAAAGCATTCTGGTCCCCAGTAATAGCATCTGGAACAATGTAACCAACACGGTCGTTAGGTTCCAGGTTCGCAATAACGCGTGGCACTCTGATCTGTGCTTCCATACCACGGCTGACAGGATCAGCCTTAAACATGGATGCACTCATTGGCGATTGGCTGGCAAATCCTGAGTTGGCAGCAATAGAAGGACGTTGAATTGCCATGTCACCACCGGCTTCCATCAAGTCGGTTTTTGGACGCGATGACAACAGTGTGGGATTACCAAAGAAGGTAATGTTCTTGCGCATCGTACGCATCAATTCATCATGCGTACAAATGGCATTGGCTAAGGCATCAAAATCACCATGACCTTCTGCGGAGAACCCCAGGGGATTGTTTGTAATTTCGACACAAGGAATAAAATTGAGTGTATTGGGAAGTTTTTTGGTATCGCCCGTCAAGGTATAGCTGGGCATATCAAAGTTGAGTTCAGATTCAGAGTGGGTCTCCTCAATTGAATCTGCTTTGATTGACAAACGAATGTAACGTTTTGCCCCAGGGGTGTAAGCATTGGTAACACCTGTTACGTTGCTGAGGCTTTTCATTTGGATGTCAGCAAAGCCACTCATGGCCTTGCGCACTTTATAGCTATAGATGATTACAACTTCATCCAGTTCGCCATCAACGTTGTAATAGGCACGATACTCGTGTTTACGGAAATAATACAGACGATAGTTGTTTTTAGTAGGGCGGATATAAAAAAGTCCTTGACCATCACAAATGAAATACTCCCAAATTGAATCAAGTCTTGTATCAAGTTTGTTATATTTGCAGACGCGATCTAAAAAGTCCTTGCGTTGCGAGCCAAAGTTGTCTTGCGATGGAAAGAACTCAACTCCTTGGCGAATGCCAAAGAGTTTCATCTGTGCAATATGAGACGCAACAATGCCTGTGTCAACAACAACGCCACTATCTCGATCAAGATAAGCGTTGATAATTTCTTGAAGTCTGGCTTTAGCGTCCGCCATTATTTGCTTTAGTTATTGAATAATACTAGCAGGTTTTAAGAAACCGTTATGTTTGAAAAGCCCGCAGGAAGCGTGCCTCTATAGAACGATGCATTAGCAGCGTTTGCACCATAAGGAAGATTGCTCATCGCGGCACCATTCCCTGGAGCACTTGGGTCGTAACGCCCACCCATCTGTGCCATGGCTCCGTAAAGATTGCTGGAACCAAACGGACTGCCTGCCATTGGAAGCTGCGGAAATCCTGGTGCTCCTGGCATTGGTTGTGGCTGCCCTGGGCCATACACGTCATCAATATCTTTGCGATTCTCACCAGGAAGAATTGGTTTGTCTTTATTCTTTGCGCCTGGAATTTGAAAGCGAGGATCAAAAGGGCTCGCTGCCATTGCTCCGGAATTACCTAAACCTGTGCCATAAAAACCGCCAGGTTGTGTAAGATAGTTCACTCTAAATACTTTCTCTGCTGGGACTATTCTACTCTTCTATAACTTCGTATCCCGCCGCATCATTGACTTTGGTAATAATGATTCCCGTACCACGTACATCCCAATTCAGTACGTCACCTTCTTGCCAGCCAAGCTCTTCAACTACTTCGTCGGGAAACGTAATGTATTGGTCTCCGTTCTCGTCCTCTTGGACCTCAAGGATGTAACTCATTTGGATTCAAGCAATTTCTCAACCAGCTTATCAAGCTTTGCATTGATCTGATTAAAGTTATCATGCATTTGTTGGATCTCCCTTAGGAAGTCGACCTTAAGCACGTACTCCAGAGGCATTCGCTTCAGATCGTCTTCCAAAACATCAATCCTTCTTTTTTGTGAGCCAATGTAATTAAAAGCTTGTTGGATCTGGTCGTTTTGCCTACCAAGGATCTTACCTGCTACCCAGCTTCCGCCAGTAACTGCAGATATGACGGCTGTTAAACCGATGGCAACGTACTCAGGTCCCACAACCAACTTTGCTTTTTATCAATTCTAAGTTTAGTAATCAACATGAAGTTGTCCTTTACGCATCAATCCATTAATCATCCAAACTAACGAATCCACACAGTCATCATGACTGCTAACACCAAAGTTGGTAAGCTCTTCAAACATTGCAGTAAAGTTGCGATAACGATTAAAAATAAGTTTGCGGTCTTCAAACAAACCCATGCAACCACGGAAGCGCGCCAATTTATCTGCACGGAATCCCTTGACAGGATGCCAATTTAGATTGTAAAGACCTTCATTGGTTAAACACACTCGTTTAAAGTCAGCCTCTAGTGAAGCCTGGTACTGCACAGCTTCTGAATAAATATCACATGTTGAGTACGTTGGATAGTAATTACCATTCTCATCTTGGCCAATGATATTCCAATCGTTAAGAAGTTCTTTTAAGGCATCTAGTTTTTCAAGGTTACCCATTACACGCAACCGTCGATAATCAATAACATGAATGCGATCACCAATGCGTCCACCTAATGTCATTACGGTGTAATCATTCTTTTCTTTAGTGCCAGCGGATAAGTCAACACCAACTGCAAGGCAATCAAATTCAGTTGCGATTTCTGCTTTAACAATAAGCTCTGGTGCAAGGGACAATTCGTTTTGTCTGACAACTTGATTCATGTACTGGAAAGAAAAAGCAATCGGTGCTTGTCGTTTCTTTTCCTTTAGGTAATCAAGTGACCACATATCAGGCCAGTAAGAAACTTCTTCTCCCGTCTTGGGATCAGTAAGGATTGCTGATAACACAATCTGCAACCAATTGTTTTGAGGGTTGAATGTTGTTGCGTGAATATCATCATGCCTAAAGCGCGTGCCAAGGCAAATAGCTCTTGCTCCTTCAAACATGGTAGGTGCAATCACAGCATTCCAGTTATCCTGCATTTGTTTACGAATGTCAGGGTTGGAAATATCTGCTGCAGACTTAATGGCGTCATCGATGATGACCAAGTGGGAACGTTTAGATGTCACTGAGCCTTTAAGGCCTGCAGCACACAACGTAAATTGTTCTTCACCGGTCGTGTCAATACCTGCAAACTTGTGATCAATGGACCAGTACTCATTACTAGTAACGTTCTTTAAAAGACGTACAGTTGGGAATACTTCTTGATATCTTTTGCTTTCAATGATCCGCTTAATCGTTGCTGACTTAGAACGTGCAATGTCAACCGTATAAGAGAGATAAAGAATTTGAAGAGGCTTCTTTGCTTGTGTATGTAGACCAATAGCCCATGCTGTAAACAAGCCTAAGATTGTGGACTTAGCTGATCCTCGTGGTGCCAAAAGATCAACGTTTGGTCCAGCAATTTTTATAAGACACGCACTATCTTCACCGGTCACAAAGTGACGGTGCCATTCTTTGTGATGTTGTGCAGGAGGTTTGTCGGCAACATAATCACAAAAGTATCCAAAGTCTTCTCTTGCTTTTTTTAAAGCTTCAATATTACGTGGTGCACGAATTTGTTGCCTACGTGCAGCAGCTTGCGCGTTACGTCGATATGCAAGATGTTGGTATGCAGGCACAATAAGTAATCAGTTACTAACTGAATACTACTTCATTCGTTGCCGTTTTTGTTTTTCTTCTTCTGCACTTGATATTGGCGCGCTTTTTCCAGGGCTGCTTGTTGTTTGTCTTTGTCCGACATTGGGCTGTTGTCCTGGTTGCGGGCTTCCCGTTCCTTGAGGTGTGCCAGGATTTGGGGGAGCTGCCGGCGGTTGGGTTTCGTTTTGTTCATTTCGTGTTGTTGCAACTGCGTCTAGCACTTCGGCGCCTTGTGACGCAGGGCTCTTTGTTTCACCACCAATGGGAGCACCTTGTAAGACACGACGACCACTAAAGCGATCACGATTTTCTTGTAACCTACGGACTGCTGCGCCAAGGCTACCTGCAAGCATCGCATCATTACCTGGTGTTTGTCCAGGGATAGCTTGTGGTGGTGATTGGTTCATCATGTATGTATTTTAACTTAACTGTCTTCGTATTGCATTTTGGCCCAAATACTCATAGAAGCTTCTTCCAATGGAATCTCAATAGGATCATCTTTAAAAATAATTTGCAATTCTCGCAGTGCACGATCTGCCCCAGCCATCAACAAACCCTTGCGATCTCGACTAGATGTAAAGAGTTCAATTTGTGCAATAGTGCCACGCAATTCTTTTTGCATGCCTGCAATACGTGCAACACCTGCATCACGCTTAACAACACCGTTGTCTACGTCTTCACGTAACTTACGGATGTCTTCTTGCATCTCCTCAATTTCGTAGAGAAGTTTCTTGCGATGATCAGGTTTTTTGTAATGAGCTTTTACCCAAAGATCACACGCAGAAATGCTACCTCCGTAGCCAAGGAACCTGGCATAGAGATAGCACTCGATGACTGAGAATGTTTCTTCTGCAAAACTACAGAACGCATCTTGATCCGAGGAAGTTAAGTTATCGACCCACTGGTCAAATAACTCAATATCGATAGCCTCGTTGCGCCTGGTTGTAGTCTCTGGCTTCGTCAGATTGCTTGAACTCTTGTTCTTGTGCACCAGAGGTACGTTGTTCTGCCGCACCTTTGCCGATGGTTTCACGCTCTTGGGTTCCAGCATCTTCTAATTTTTTCTTGGAGAAACTATAAGCCACTTCAGCAGCCTGTCGATATTTGTCAATATCAAACGGATCATCTTCGTTTGGTTTATTGACTTGGCCGGGTGGCAACGTTGTCATGGCTTATAGTGCTCTCAAGATCAGAAGTTAGACATCATGCTAGCAAGGCCCTGTTGGAAGATATCACGGCGACCTTCAACAGATTTTTGACGTTGCTGACGACCTTTAGATGCTTCAAGACGCTCAAGAAGTTTCTCAAAGTTACCAAGGTCAAAATTAGTAGCGCTATCGCTACCAGTATCAGTAAGTGCGTTGGTCATTTTTATAACCCAATGTAAAGGTATCTAATTATTATAAACAGACTTAACCGAAGGCTAATCCAAGGAGATTGTACATCTTCTGATTAGCATCCATCCTGGCAATATCTTTGTCGGCTTGGGTCCTTAATCCCATAATCTGGGTATCGTACTTACCTTTTGCTTCAACATTCTTAAGCGAGTAAGCACCCTCAATCTCCGCTACATCTTTTAAACCAGCGTTAATGATGTTTTGGAGCGAAGCTTTCTTGTCGCCTTCGATTGTTGCAACGGCCTGACGCCAGCGCTCTTCGGAATCTGTGGCATATTTTGTTCCTTCAAGCTGTCTGTCGTAACCATAGTTAGAAGCACCTGCTTGAATCTTTGCAAGTTCTACAGCGGATTGATTGCGAATACGATCGCTCTCAAGACCAAATTCACCTTGCTGCGCACCCTTCTCAAGTTCAAGATCCCTGTACCATTGCCAAGATGTTTTTGGATCTACAGCAGGATTAGTAGTTTCTTCTTTTTTTACTTCTGTTCCAGTGCCTGACTTATCTTCAGGTATGTTTACTGTATTTTTACTTGTTTGATAATATTGCTTGCCACTATCGGATAAAGAAAACCCTTTATTTAAAATTGTTTCCTTTAGATCTGGAAGTGCCTTACCGGTTCCGGTAGCAATCGCAGCAAACTCTTTACCACCTACTTTGTTACCAGTGATGTTGTATTTAACACCACCAATTGAAATTGTTTGTTCTTTTGGTTTTGAAGCGTTTTGCTCAGGCTTACTTTGCTGCTGCTGTTGAGGTTTGTTTTGTTGTTGCTGAGGCTTATTTTGTTGTTTATTTTTTGACATGATTTACGCTCCTTTATAGCCGCCTGGCATGTACTTGCTAATTGGCGTGCTTGTCGAAGCATCACCATATCTACCTGTTAGTCTACCAGAGGCGTCTCTCTCTGGTGCTCCAAAGATATCAGCAAGCATCTGTTGATTTGTGGACATGACTTTGCCACTTGCAATCAAATCAGATTTCAACAAATTCTCAAAGGCTGAACCGCTTCTAATGTTTTCTGCCTTGGCACGACTAGCAAGACGATCGTAGTCAGCAGGGCTATAACCAATGCCTTGTTGGTTATAAATGCTACTTGCAATGTCTTGGAAATTTTTACCATAGTAATCAACCGGTTTGTTATAACTTCTTGCTAACCGTTTCTCAATAAACTCAGGATTGGTAAAACGATCGACATAGCCTTCAAGCAATGCCTCTGCAGCGCCACGGTCTCCGCCTTCCCTTAGACTCCTGGCCTCATTGATAATAGTGCGTTTTCGACTAGGCGTTGCACGTGCTTGATCAAACGCATAACCTTTAAGAGCTTGTTCCCTTGGTGTTAAACCAAAGTCAAGAGAGCCCCCACCACCGAATAAACCTCCTGCAAGGCCAAGGGCACCGCCTGCTAGTGCACCCCAGGGGCCAAGTGCCATGCCTGATAGAGCACCACTAGCGGCACCACTTACCGCACTACTTGCAGACATAATAACTACACTCTCTTTCTCATTATTTTAAGGCGTTAACACTTAAGCAAGGAAACCGCCAAGTTGTCCATACTTACCTGCTAAGTTGGCGAGATCTGCTCTGCGATCAGCTTGTCGAATACTGGGATCGTTGGCACGCATCTTTGCAACAACACGAGGAATTCTAAATTGATCTGCAATATCTACATTTCTTTCAAACAGAGCAGAGCCAAAGTCTGCATCTCGTTTGTCGGCCATGAAATCTAAATAGTCTTGCCCCGCTTGAGTTCCTTGTGCGTTACCAAGCTGGTTAAAAAGCGTATTTGCAATTCCACCTACGGCTTGCATGCCGCCCCAAGTACCTAACCCACCTGCTGCTGTTCCACCAAAAGCAGCCTGTCCTGCGGCTGAGCCATCAATAGTGGGGAACGAACCAAATGTACCGGCAGGAATATCAGCATTAAACGCAGGAATATCAAAACTACCTGCACTTGGTAAAGTGTACTTACTTGGCACACCTGTAAAGTCGCCAAAAGTACCGGCTGGAATATTGGTGTTCCAATAAGACATGTTATTTACTTAGACGTTAAAAGTAATTCTACTGCTAAATGGTTTGGATGCTGTATTACTATCCTTCATTGCCTGAATGACAGGATTAATAAAGTCAAACTTACGTGCCATTGCCTCACCATAGCGATCAGGCGCTTTTAAGATATTGGCAAAAATATGGCCCTTCATTGCACGCTCAGATGCTTTATCTGCCAGTTGATTCATAGGATCAACATAGGCTTGTGCTTGCATGGCAATGACACGTGGATCATTGGCGAGCATTGTTTGAACTTGTTGATCTTTAATCAACTTAGAAAAAACAGACGTTGGATCTTTAGGATCAAAGTCGGTGTCACTACCGTATTTAGTTTGGTACTCAGCAACAATATCTGCATAACTACCAGCGAGGTTTGGATTCCCCGTTGCTGCTCCTGAAGTAGATCGCCAATCACCATAAGGTTGGTTCATGAACCCACCTTGGCCACCTCCGCCAAATAAACCACCGAGAAATCCTGCCATGGTCGTTACCTATCAGAAGCTAATATTTGGAGCTTGAAGAACTGCAGTGGCGTAAGGTGCAGCTTGCATCATTGTGCGCAAGTTGGCACCAGCATTTGCTTGTGCTCCAAGAGCAAGCTTGCCTGTAATAGCAGCACTACCAAGCATTGCAAAGTTTTGACCCATGCTATTCATGATCTGCTGTTGACGCACAACGTCGTTATTACGTTGCTGCTCAAGCAGGGGGAACATCGATTGCATGTATGTCTTTTCTGTTTCCATGGCATGCGTCAGCATGTCTTTGGTACCAGAATTAACAGCATTCAGAGTTGCGATGTTACCTTCAAGCCCTAATTGCTGAAGCTTTTCTATCCGACCCATTTGAGTCGACAACGCCGTTGGATCGCCAGACCCAGTCTTCCGTTGATAAGCGCTTTGTGCAGCACCACCTGCTAACTGCTGTGCACCAAGGCCAACAAAAGGTGCGGCAACTTGCAGCACGGCACCAACAGGACCTTTAATGCCACGGCCAGTAGCACGGACTAATGCCGTGGTACCAAGGCCAGCAGCACCTCCAGCCAATGCCTCAACAGGCTTATCTTCCATGTAACTCTGTGCAGCCGCAGCAACAGGTGCTAAGTAACCAAGACGTCCAAGGGTTCTTCCTGCATTTTCATTGCTGAATGCACCACCCAACAAAGTGTTGCGATCAACTAAAGCACCTGGATTGATGTTCACATTACCGCGACCGCCACCGCCACCTTGTTGAGGAGAAGAAGGTGGAGTTGTTCTCCCTCCTCCGCCACCACCACCCGTTCCGCCACCGCCACGACCGGCCGCACCCATCTGTGGAATAGAACTTTGTCCACCACCGCGACGTGTTTCTTCCGCCATCTCAACTTGAGTGCCGGTAATAGGACGACGTACATCTACACCGCCAGTACGTGTACCACCTTGGGTAATACGTGTATCTTCAGTGGTACCCGTAATACGTGGATCGTTTGGGGTATCACCGGTAATCAGAATGTTATTTGAAGTTGTATTAGGAGCACCACCTTGAATTAAGTCTGCAATACCTTGGCCGACAGATAAAAGACCTGCTTTAAATTTCTCAAGAAGACTTTGAGCTTTTTCTTCATTGTATCGAGAAGCGTTTCCACGGCGTGAATAATTCTCGCTGTAGTCTCCGCCACTGCCTGTTATTAATGCCATGTTTACGACTATCTGTTATCAGCTAATTCTATCATTGCATTTCTTCTGTATATTCAGCAACTGTGGGTAATTTTGGACGATTAGCTTGTGCAATCGTTGCATTAATTACCGATCCAATAGCAGCCCCAGCTAGTGCACCTGTTGCTCCACCAATTAAACCACGGCGTGTTAATCCTGTTCGTGCCATCTCTACAGTATGTTCGCGATATCCTCTACCGGGCACAACTTTAGATGGTGCGCTCCGTAAACCTGCCGCTAATCCAGTTAATCCACCAATTGCTGTTGTTGCTGTCGCAATGTTAACAGGATAATTAAGCATGCGAGCTTCTGGAATTCCTTCTAAGTTCTCGGGAGTTGCTTTTAAAATTCCCATAAAACCACGATCTTGATAATAGTTTTGCATAAATCTTGAATAACGCTCTGGCGTTAAACTTGGAATTTCTGCTTTTGCAGTTTCATACTTTAATGGAGCTCCTTGGCGCCCCAGGAAGAAACGATCAAATAACTCTTGTACAGGTTGTTCTGTCTCTCTACGATCATCGGTACCTTCTGGTGAATATGTTTGCGCATAACCAGTGGCACGGAAAGCTTGGCCTGGGTTAAGAATATTGAAAGCGCCACTCATAATCGTGGTTGGTACGGCAATTGTCGCTGCCATCAAACCTGTTTTAGTTTTACCTAAATCTCTGTAGGCATCTTTGCCAACTACAGCTTTCATTGTATTTTCAATGCCGGTATCTAATATTGCAAGTGGATGGTTGTAGCGCCAATACACACCCCTGGTCCCATCGTTTGTTAAGTCTGTTACAAGACGTGTGCCAAAAGCTCCTATCGCCTGTACAGGAGTTTCTTTCAAGCTCACCCCTTGTGCACGCAAAGCTTTGTGATATTTACCAGCAACATTTAATACGCTTGGATAGACTTCTTCAGCAAAGCGTGTGGCCCGCTCACTTTTTTGAGCGCCTTCTTTTAACGCTTGTGCAGTATTAGCTAATAAACGTTGAAACCTATTTGGATTAGACACCGGCTATAGACCCCATCATTTGTTGGATATCACCAAGATTTACATTGGCGCTTGTATTCATCATCTCTTCTCGCATCGATTGGCGATTAGGCAAACCAACCGATTGGAACATAGTTCCAGGGGCGTACTTACCTGCTAACTCATTTGCGTTATTAATCATCTCGCGTTGTTTGTTTTGTTGAAGAATAGTAAGAATTTGTTCGTCGGATAATTTAGCTAATTCTTCGTCATTCAACTGGTTTAAGTCAATGTTATTTAAATCAACATTTTGTTGTGTTTGTTGTTGTTGTGCATTTTGTCCTGTAGGTTGAAACCCATTGAAGAGTGAAGGTCGACCAAGGGCAGCACTGAGTAGATTGCTTGCCCCAATAGAAGCAACGTAATTAGCTGGTGTTTCCCAACCACTAGGTTGATAGTCTTGAGTTACCTTACCGGTTTTTACATCTTTTATTTCAACGTTTCTTCCTGGTTTTAATGCACGCACACCTGCTACTGCACCAGTGGAAGCCAGTGTATCCGTTGCACCATAAAGCAATGCCATGGGTAATGACTCACCCATCATCAAACTAAATCCTGTCTGTAGCGCTCCGCTTCCTAAGGCAGGGCGAAGAGCCTCCATAAATCCTTGAAAAAGCTTTCCTTTGGACATCAGAATATAGTTTTCTTTTATTATAAAGCGTTAGGCTTTAGCTGCTTTTTCATCTTTGTCTTCTTTTTCTCCTGCCAGTAACTGTGCAATAGATTTGTTATCTTCTACTTCATTTTTAGCTTTAGATTCTGCTTGTTCCATTAAACGTCCTTTTGGATCTGGATTGGCCATACGTGGCATTGGATTTTCACTGCGTTCTTCCACGGTAGGGCTATACGCATACATCTCTTTCCACATCGGATTGTAATCTGGCTGATCTTCTGGACGTTGCCTTGTTTTAGGACGTCCGCTTTCAAAGTCGTAATCTTGATCACGTCTAAATGGGCCGCCAATACCAGCAAAAACTTCACTGGGAATAACGCGACCTTTTTCATCCTCTTTAAACTCAACAAACCCAAGGCCAGGATTTAGTTTGAGTTTTCGAGCAGCAATGTTTTTTCTGATGTCGGTCTCACTAAAACGCCCAGGAGAAAACGGTGTTTCAAAACTAGTTGCAGGTACCGTAAATAAATCTGCATAATTTAAGTTCTTCTTTTTTTCAAAGACATCTTTTGTGAAATCAATATACCGTTGCGGTTTGTTTTCAGAAAAATAACTATTGCCGTGCCCTGCAAGGCGTGGGTCGCGTGCCATCAATCCTCCTCAGCTTTTTTGTACTTCTTCTTTTTCAATGATACTAAAGTTTTTCGCAAGTTTGCTTGCTTAACAGTAGAGTCATCATACTTTTCTGGATTGGCAAGTACATTCTCTTGTAACTGGGCAGTAGTAATCCCTTTCTTGGCTGCCTTCTTTGTGAAGGCGCCTTTCTTAATGTCGGCTTTGGCAATCCAGTCTTGATCTTTTTTGTCCTCAGTCATCTAGATGCCTCCTGCAAGGCGACGTTGTTGACGGTTTGCAACATCTTCTCTAATGCGCTGCAGACGATTTTGTGCGTTTCTTTCGCGCAGTGTTAAGTTTGCAACTGGATTTTGAATTGTAGGTACTTCAATAGGTGCGTTAAATAGATTTGGTTGGTATGTTTCTACATATTGTATAGGAGCTTCAAATCCTCTAAGCTGTGGGGCAGCACGCATAGGTCCTTGAATTTGAGGAGTGGGCGTACCAGCGGAAAGCGCTAAGGGTAATTGATACTCATCCATTGTAATCAAGTTAGGTTGAATAACAACAGGGGAGCTTGTTGCTTCTGCTTGTCCTCTTTGCATTCTGGCCATGTAATTGGAGAGCTGATCTGCATAGCGATCAGCTTCTGTCATGCGTGTACGTGCAATTGGAGGAACAATCTCAGAAGAAAAATTAAGTTGTGTTGGTTCAAAAGCAGGAGCAACATCTGCAACTGGTGGGACCGGTCGGTTTGTTAACAACATAGAAGGGCCTTCAGTAGGAATGGATGAAGGTAGTTGTTTGCCAGTAAGACGCGCTAATTCGTTTAAAGCGGCTTTTACTTTTACTTCTGCAATGTCCGGTGGATTTCTAGCGTAAACACTTTGTACCGCACGACTTAAATTAATAGCTTGCAAACCTTCTTGCGTTGCGGGTTGCGAATACTTATATGCTTGCGGATCTTCGTACGAACTTGGATAAGTAAAGAAGACTGGTTTAATTTTTCCTTCTTTTGTTGTTTCATACTTACGGATTTTATGAACAGCCACCGAAGTATCTGTTACCGTAGGTGGACGCCTGGCTTGCTTTGTATATTGTCCTTGTTTATTCATGGCGGCAGTGCCATACTCGGCAAGCTCCGGTCCGTAGATGCCAATGGAAGCCAACGTCTCAAGACCTGCCACGCCACCGCGACCACGGACGCTTACGTCTGCACCCATGCGTTTGCCGGCAAGCTTCTGAACAAGGGTTTCTCCAGTGTCCTCATTGACATTGGGAAGTAGGATTCGATCACCTGTTTCAGGATCAATGCCACGGTCTGAACCGATGTTTGGAATAGATCTTGCGCGTCCACCAGAAAGTAAGCCACCTGGCACGATCTCAAGCTGTTCTTGAGAAATGTATTCACCAACTGGACGTCCGCGCTCAAGGTTGGAAAGCTCACCTTCCTCCACAGCAATATTGTCAGGAGCGGTAAGAACAGGACGAACAACAATACCTTCTTCTACGCCTCCCATTAATTTTTGAGGGACGGCAGCTCTTTGGATGTTACGTGCGGTTGCTTTTTCAGCGCCTGCAAGACGCCGTTCGCTCATTTCATAATTACGTAAAGTTTCATTTACACGTGCATCAATCTCATCTTGTAGATCCATGGCAACTTCTCGTCCACGGCTAGCGGCAAGATATTCGTCACGTTCTTGAGGAGTTCTAAATGACCTACGTCCTTCTCCCATGCCTGCGACGTCTGCTTGCAATCTTGCATCTTGTGCTAATAAATTATCTAATTCATTGGCTAAACTAATTTGATTTTGAGTTTCTTGTAAGCGAATGTTACCAAGCCAATCTTTATAGCTGTTAACTTTATCTACTAAGTTTTGTGCTGTATCTTCCATGTACACGCCTTCTTTTAAGGCAGAAACAGGAAGTTCTTGTCCAGCAACATTAATTGTTCCTTCGTTGATATTCTCAAAGAAACGCTCATTACCAGCGGCGCCAAGCTTAAGTGCATTCCTACGTCTGGTAGCTTTGGGATCTTCTCGCCAGGCTTCAGGACCAAGTGCTTCAGATAATTTTTTCTCCAGGCGTCCTGCCGTACCTGCACTTGCATCCTCAAGAAGTTTCAAGCGTCGTTGCTGAAGGAAACGTGCTGCCGAAGTTTGGCTTAAATCTGCACCAGGGCCTGCTTGTAGTTCGATAGAACCACCAGGAGCAAGGCCCGTACGTGCTGGACGAGCGCCACCAAACTTAAAGCGCTCTCCCGTACGCAAGTCGTAGCCAATACCTTCTGCTTGGTCGATAGGAAGGCCATCAGGTAAAGCTTTAGCAACGGTGTTAATTGCTACGTCACCTTCAACACCAGACCATTCACTGGGATTAGAACCAAGCATTGCCTCGTAGTCGGCATCTGCTTGTGCATTTAGTTGTGCAATTTGTGTCTTATCAAGATCTTCGTTGCGAGAAAGCTGTTGCCAAACACGTCCTTCTTGTTGTGCTGCGCCAGATTCAACTGCTTCCGTTGCTTGGTTTTGTAAATAGGGGTTACCGCCAAAAGCTTTTTGATATTGTGCAAAACGCTCTTCTTCTACTTGCTGTAAAGTAAAACCAGTTTTTGCGAGCGCTTGTTGTCCCAAAAGCTCTTCTTGTTGTGCAGCACGGCGAATAGATTCTTTTGGATGTGACGAAAGTGGATGTTTAAGATAAAGCTCGCGTCCACTATCTGTCATAAGCATGATTTCATTATCGTAAGGATTGCCAGTCAACGAGTATCCTTGCTGTCCCAAGGCAACATGGAAATCACGCCCTTTAAGCGCGGTAGGGTCAATGGGTAATGCATTAAGCTCTACGGTACTGGCAGGAATTGCAGGTTGTTTTTGTTTAATAGAAGAAAGAGGTACCATGCGTCCATGACGACGTACCATCCGTTCACCTGTTGCTGGTGCAGTGGTTACTTGAGGTAAATCAGTTAATAAGGCACCTGCTTCCATTGCGGGTGCTTTACTTGCAAAATAAGAACCACCACCACCTCTGCGATAAATTTCGCCTGTGTTGGGATCTGTAATTAACATGCTTTCAGAAATACCACTTTGCGGTCTAGTTACGCGTGGTAATTCAGATACAGACTTTGCCGCAGCATTGGCATAAGCACGTGCTCGTGTTTCTGCACTTGGAGTGGTTTCTCCGCGTTCACGAGTAAGATTGCCGTAACTAACAGACGGATCTAAAGGTGGCGTCCAGGACTCGCCAGGGTAATCGCCTAATTCACGTGCAATTGCTGCATAATTAGCCTGTACACGCCGGTCTACCAACGTACTGGTGGGTACAGTTGGCGGCACACTCGGAGGAACGTTGGAATACTGCTCTGGTGCGTGTGGTGCAACAGGTCGTTGAGGGGTTCCAGTAACACGATCGCCCGTAACACGGGAAGCACGGGGTGTTGGTAGTTGTGTATTACCCGTAATACGAGGGTCGTAACCAAAGTCACCCGTTACGCGGGAACTAAGGTCACCCATTTGTACGCCACGGGGGCGCTCACTGCGAGCAGCACGTGTTAATGCCTCTGCCGCCGCACCTTTTCCCCTGGCGTTACGTAATGCGTAGTAGCCACCAGCTCCAGCGAGGGCACCTAAGCCAAGAAGACCGGCCATTCCTAAGATATTAGGGCCTTCGTTCCGTGATTCCTCGTAATATTCCGCCATGTGAATCCTATTGTCTGATATATCTGTGATATCTGTATTTTAAGGTGCAAAATTCAAAAAATAACAATATAAGTTAGACTATATACAGAAAGAGTACCAAGAAAAACATGGAACCCGTAGATAGGATGCAACGCGCCGTAGCAATGCGTGCTATTGCCAGCAAAACAGAAGATCTGGAAAAGGCTGGAGCTGATCCTATTGCAGTTAAGACGTTTTCTTCGGGTGCATTACGGGAATTAGCTAGACAAATCCCTGATACAGACAAGCATAAAGACGCATTTATGGCGGCAAGCAAGTTTAAAAACCAAAATTCAACCGACCCAACTTTGGTGACCAATATTTAATTTAGAATTTTTTTAGAAAATATGTAAATTCAATTAACGCCGGGGTAGAATCCCCGGCTTTTTTGTCTAAAAACTTGGGCTAAACACTGATAGCTGGTACATTTTTTGTTGATAGTGTACGGTTTTTTGTTAAAAATGGCCTCTATAGCTCCAAAATAGGGAAAATATTTTTCTGACGGGTCTTGCAATACCTGTGGGAATGCGAATGTGCATAGAAAAAAAAGAACGGTGGGAGGGTTGAGAAATAGTTGGAGCGAAGCGGGGGCATGCACGAGTTTTCCACAGGTTTTTCCACAGGCTGCAACATTATTGGACAGCGTACGAATCCCTGAGATCCCTTCGCGCGCAAGGCTTCTCGGATATTTGTTATTGGCGGACATGTAGAACAGTTCATCGACAAGCTCGAGGTAACTGTCACGGTTTCATGACAGACAGAACAGACGAGTAAGCAATAGAGACAAGGGACATTCGTCAAGCTGGACGTTAAACGCAGCCGTTACTTCTGCGCACGTCAGTCGCAGATCAGTCGAGATCAACCATGATCATCTACTTCACCCTGACCACGGACGAAGCCGTTTACAAGTTCCAGGTGAACAAGGAGGAGAATCTGGTGCGTGTCACCAAGATGATCCTCAAGGCTCAATGCCCAGGAGAGTGGCATCGCTCCACCCTCATGACTGTTGATGCAGGGCGCAAGCTCGTGCGTCAATTGCAGACCAGGTGAGTTATAGCTCCCAGGCCAGGTGCAATGCCTGGCTCTGGTCATTGCCACAATTCCGTGGCATCTACTACACACCACATCATGGGTTTCCGTACATCCCTCGGACGTGCATTCTCCGCAGCTACCAATGCTGCATCTAAAGAGTGGCACGAGTCTCAACTTGACCGCCGCATTACCGGCGATGTCATCCGTTACGACGATCGTCGTATCACTGGCGACTACGCGCCAGTCAACCAACGCAACAACTCCCGCGTTACTTACAGCGGGCGCTGATCCGTCAAAGCGGACAGGGAGGTGCAAGTCCTCCCATCAGCATTGCCTCCAGCGGAGATAGGCACCGCCCCAGCAGGAGAATCCTACTGATGTCTGTCAGTTTCCTTGTTTATGGTGCTGGTTTTGCAGAAGATAGCTTCTGTGAAATTAGCCGTTACCGCCTTTCTTTGGCGGAAATTATGCACGTGCAAATCGTGTATATAGCTGACTGGAATCCAGTGCTTGCCACAGATTTCAGTGTGGACTGATCCGTAAAAGCGGACAGGGAGGTGCAAGTCCTCCCATCAGCATTGCCTCCAGCGGAGATAGGCACCGCACACATGGAGAGATCCATGCAGGTCAACGAAACCCCGCAAGAAGAGATCTATATCATCCTCAAGGATGATTTTGGCCATATATCAGTCGAGGGTTGCTACACCAATAAGGTGAAAGCAGAACGAAGACTGGCTGTGCTTCTTGCGGAGGTTCAACTAAACCTAGCAAAGGCTCGTGAGAAGTATCCGGATGAAAATCTGGATCACAACGATGTCGGAAGTTATGCCTATTGGATACTTCCTGAAAAGCTGATCCGTTAAAGCGGGAGGCAGGGTGCAATCCCCTGCCCAGTTATTGCCACAATCTCGTGGCATTTATTCCATACCAACATGACTCAACAGTTAGCTGCCGCCATCATTGGCATTGCGACAACTATGGGTATTGGTACCCAGATCACCATCCATCTGTTGGATGTAGCTACAGCTAAGCAATGCCGCACTCATGATTGGCCGGCAACACAACACAGCGCACACATGGAATGGTGCGCAACCAACAACTACCCAACCAACTGAGTCCGTACACACGGCACTGGGAGGTGTAAGTCCTCCCACAGTTATTGCCACAATCCCGTGGCATCTACTCAGCTCAACACCATGTACTTCATCGTGATTGACGGCGTACAACAAAGCGTTTCCTTCCAGTGGGAAGAAGCGCTGATCGAAGCAGCTCAGTGCGACTTCGAGCTGAATGCACCTGAACTTAACGGCGGTATCCAAGGCACGCATGACGTGCAGATCATGTCCTTCGAGGAGATGATGGAGGCCGACGACGTTGTGATGGTCTTCTGACCAGGCGTGATGCCGGGGGAGCGAATCCCCCACACAACACTTGCCACAATCCCGTGGCATCTACTACACACCACACCATGGAACCACTGATCTATCAGCCTTCCAACGAGCGTAAGTATCGCGTCACTTGGTACGGCAACAAGAACCAGCTTCACTTCGAGAAGTATTGCCTTGTTGCTACACCTAAATTTGATGGCACACATGAGTGGCTGGACATTGATGTCCGCACAATCATGGATGGTCTCCCATCAAGTGCTAAGGAGTTGTACCAAGAGATGGAAGACTACTACAACTATGGTATCGTCATGGAACAAGAGCGTATCTATGCAATGCTCTGACCAGTAGCTTGCTCTAAGTAATTCCAGGTGGTACGTATGTACTGCCTGGTTTATTTACTGCAGGACTACATATCCTGCCTATCAACCCCATCTTTATCCTCATGTTCAGTTCAACCATCATTGGTTACGTCACTGATCTAAAGGTGCTTAAGTCCAGGGAAGACAACAGTCTTTTCCTGGCAGTTAGCATTGCTGTCAATGATCCCTTCGGTGGATCATGCCGTTTGCGGTTCACGAATAGCAATGGTCTACTTGCTGCATACAACAAGGGCACCTTGGTGACAGGACATCAGCTCATCCTTACACAATGGAATGTGCGGATCAACTCAATCAAGACGCACTACCAGAAGGATGACCATCTGATTGCACTCAAGTTCCCTGAGATCAAACTCACGGGAGTACGTGCAACCATTGGTGCAGCACCAAAGCCTAAGGCTACTGATCTATCTAGCCAACCGGAGGAAGAAGACTACCTAGACTTCTGACTCTATCCCATTCATTCAATACCATTCAATGTCAAACTCATTCGTTGATTCTTGTGTTGCTATTGTTCTTGGCACTGGTGTGGGTTTCCTCCTATCTGTTGGAGGTCAAAAGATTCTCAACCAGCACTACAAAGATACATGTAACACAAGACCAAAGCACAACCTTGTGTACACACGAGGCTTCTTAGGAGACACATACTACTGTATCCACAGTAAGTACATGTAACTTGCACATAACTCTCCCGGTAGTACGTATGTATTGCCGGTGAGTTTTCTGCAGGTCACACCTGCACTACACCACACGACACCAAGTTAGTTCTATGAACTACCAAGCTGTTGAGCAACTGCTGACCCAAGACGCACGTCTGTTGGCTCGCAGAGACTCCCCTGCCATTGACCAAGAGCTTGAAACGCAGCGTCAAGCTGCACTCGAACTCTTCTTCCAATGGCAAGATGGGTTAGCCCAGTTCCAAGACCTAGTCCCATTCTGCATTGTTCTCCAACGTAAGGTAGATCTCAATCGAGATCTGCTCCGTTGGGAACGCAGGCATGAGGACTGACTCCTGATTGGAGGGGCTTCGGCCCTTCTCACCAGGACTCAATATCCTGGACACCATTCCATTGCAACTGACATGGCATTAACCATCAGCAAAGAAGAGCTTGACTCTGCACTTGCAGTGTTCAAGATCGATGACTATTACCTGCAAGTAGATGATGACAATGTCATCTATCTCCACTGGGTATCGACAACGTCCCAGGCTCGTGAGTATATCGATGCATTCCTTGAGTGTCTCGATGTTCTCATTGACGAGTGCTGGGTAGATACCTACGGTTCACACGAACAAGGTACCCCTATTCAGCTACCAGATGAAGACTACATCTGCTGTCGCTATATCCTTGCCACTATCTGAGATGAAAACGATCTACCGAATGAAGACTGGTTTCATCCAGATGGATTCTTATGGTGAGATACATAAGTCTCACCATCTATTGAAAGCTGTGGTGGCTGCACTCATACTTGCGGCTAGCATCAGTACAATCGCAGCACTCGTCAGTAAGTATCCGCCGGTTGATCCACAGATCATCAAGGCTGGCAAGACTTCTGTCATAGGCTACTGACTCCGTAATCCATGGGCGTTCCTTCCGAAGGATGTAAGTCCCATCTCACCAACACCCATCAACCTTCCATGCGTACTCGTGTATCGATCATCAAAGAAGATCGCATCTGGCATCTGAGGTGCCAAGGGTATGACTACGATTCGATTGGTAGCATCGTCAACGTTAATCCCCATTACATGACACATGTCTTGCGTCGTGTAAGGCAACGTCCTCCAATCGAAGTAGATCCGATTAAGCGTGGTCGTCGCAGTAATTTCCTGAGCGATAGCCAGGTGGAAGACATTCGTATGCGCAGAGCACGCGGTGAAACTGCACTGTCTATCAGCAAGGACTATGCCATTGGTGAATCAGCAATCTGCAAGATCGCAAACAATGTAACCTATAAGGAACCTGCATACGACAGCGGTTATAAATATAGCTTTGCCAATCGCCTCACTCGTTGATAAGAGCTAGGCATCCACACACAACGTGTGGTGTAAGTCCTAGCCAACGCATTACTCAACTCAACGCAACCCATGACAACACAACTAGCCGAGCACATTCAAGTACTTGAAGCTCGCATCACTTGCCTCATTGACAAACTCCTTGCTAGCTACGCTAAGTATTATGGAGATGGCTGCATTACCTTTGACATTGTCAAGGGTACCAAGTACTACAAACTTATTCAACGCGACGTGAAGCGTTCAGCTATTGATGGCAAGACCGGTGCATGCGTTCATGCATTCATCGATAGGCAGACTGGTTCTGTGTACAAGCCAGCAACTTGGAAGACACCAGCCAAGCACGTACGTTACAACCTCATGGATGAGGTATCGTTTGCGACATGCATTCAAAATGCAGATTGGGCTGGTCAATATCTGTACATGAAATAACCAACGCATGGGCATCCACTATTGAGAATCATTTGCAACAGTGGTGTAAGTCCCATGTCCAACTGTCCATTCACTAACTCAACTGATGAGAGACTCTAACTTCATTGATGAACAACGCAATGCTGATTACCTTGATGCAATGGCTGATCGTGACTATGAGTTACGTGAAGCCATGACTGAAGCAGATCCAGGTGAATTCTATGGCTGGGATGGTGAGGAAGAAATCTCACCGGAAGAAAGATTCGCCTGTGAAATGTACAACGAACGCTACGTCTTTCCTTACCATGACTGAACAAACCAATCACTGGCAACAAGCTTGGGACGATGGAGATATTCTCCTCATCACCATAGCAATCATCTCACTTCTCATTACAACCCTCATCGAGGCAATCCAATGCTCTACATCGAACACCTCAAGCGCCTCTACCCCAGTACCTACAAAATTCGCCACGCCCTCCAGCAATACAAATCCCACATCGAGTGGGAAGGTCAAGAGCCAAGCGTCATCACCATCCACGAAACGACGCTCAACTACGGCGGTCCAGAAGAAGGAGGATGGTGGTACCAAGCAGGATACCCCTGTCTTACCCACTGCATCTTCTCCAAGAAGCAAGCGGTCACGGAGTACGTCATCTACGCAGACGAGTACGAAGTCTGGGACCAGCCGGACCTCGGTATCTCAACGACGTCCTCGAACTACGAAGTCAACTTCGCCAACGACTACGCCAAGTCCTACCCCGAAGAACGTCCTTATTACTGCTGATGAAAATGACACAGGAGAAGCCACTGGCATTGAGAATCAATCAGCGTAATATCTATAGGTACTTCTTGCACCACAGGGAAAAGTATGGGAACACACCATGTTTTGTACCAAGGTGTCCTAGTCAGAACTCAAGGGTAGAGCAATACATCAAAGCAGTAGAACGCCTAGAAGAATACGGTTTGATACGCATCGATAAAAGCGGTGGTCACTACACAGCATGGATCATGCTCGATCCCATCGCACAATAAGCTACGTCATAGTTATATCTGTAGTATTGGGTAGCACGTACAAAGTGCCAATACATACCAATACTAGGTAGGAATACTTACTCATCCCTGGTATGCACCTATTAATGGTAGGTATGTACCAGGGATATCTCTTATCTCTAACTCAGTAGTACATATGTATATGGTTGAAGACCGGAGATTCTGCGAATACCGTCTTGTCGGAGGGTAAATACCGTCTTATCTAACCCTCTATAGGGTTTCATACCTTTTACAAAAGCTGTATGAGTAAGCTGGTATTTATTCTCCTAAGTACCAGGGTTTAATACACTTCTTCAACAACGTATGAAACCCTATATCTAAGATAATAAGACGGTATTCACCCTTTAATAACACGGTATTCATCCTTTTACCTGTCACTACCCATGCCACCAAACCTCTGCATCTGATCCAACATCCTTATCTCTGCCTGTTTATCCTGCATTGGAATGCTTTCATTCCGTACCACAGACACCAAGAAGTCCATCACTTTGTTAGGTGGTGGCATTGAACCTTGTGCTTTCATATATTCCTGCTTCCATCCTTCAAGGAATGGACTACCACCAACTGAATACCGACCAGCAATTAACATCACAATAAACCTAGTTACCATCTAAGTTTAATCCTGGGCATCCACGCTCCCGTGGTATAAGTCCCAGGTATTTACTCAGCTCACCTTCACATCAACATGGACCAAGCAAAGAAGTATCCAACAATTGATTGGACAAAGAATGAGTACCATCAACTGCAGCTAGCAGTTAATGCACTCAAAGATATCTGTGCACGCGAAGACAAGCGCCACATGATGGATGGGCATCTCGATCCACACACCCGTGACATCATCGATGAGGTGATCGGCATGTTGGAAGATGAGATCGACTACGATCCAACACCTAATGAACCTGGTGAACCACCCATCACTGCAGCAGAAATGCATGCAGCTGCATGGAAAGAACACCTTGCCATGCATTCATAACATCAGGTAGTACATAAGTACTGGCTGTGTATTAGTATCTCTGATGCACAGCCACCTGCCTTGACTACCCTGGTAGACTGACCTAGTTAATCAACTCAATTCAAATGACATCTTCCAACACTCCTCGCATCCCCGACTCCCTTGACATGCAACGACTGCAAGCTATGCAGCTCGTAGCCAAGATGAAGGAGTCAGCCGAGAGACATGGCATTGGTTTCATTGGGGGCTTCATCGCCCCCAATGGAGAGAAATTTGTAATGACAAATATGGAAGATCAAGATGACATCAATGCACTTATGCCGGAGGACCTCAAGTGACCAAAGAGCATCCTGTTGTTCCACCTACCAACCTACTTCAAGAGTGGTTTGAACAATACTGGAACTTAGGCGATAAGCACATTCGCAAGCTTTTAATTGAAGCTGCGCAATGGGGTGCAGATGCTGAACTGGAAGAATGCTGCAAGCTATTCGAATCTAATTCAGTATGTGGCACAAAGTTCCAACGGCGTTCATCCGTCCGTGATCTACGTAACAGGCGTAGGCCACAGCCCAAGCAAGTATCAATGACAGTATCTATTACTGGCACTGAAGAAGAACTTGAATCTCTATTCCAAAAACTTTCCCATGACAGAGAAGTCTCCATTCAATTTCGATAAGACAATCGCTGGATTCAACGTCACAGAACATGGAATCAAGTCTTACAGCAAATCGTTTCAGCTTGGTCCATTCCAGTTCACTGTCAACGCACGTGAGTCTGGTGTGCGGGGATCAATCAGTATCCCTGGCACAGGATTAAGCAAACAGAATATTAAATTATTCTAAAGACCTGGGCGTCTGTACTCGTTGTGCAAATAGCACAGAAGGAGGCAGTGTAAGTCCCAGGTCTTGTTTAGTTATTTAATACAAGCAATGACTGACACCAACCTCGACGAATTCCATGTAACAGCAGCACAACTTATACGTGCTGTTATCATCAATGCAATCAAAGACACTGCTGATTGTCATTGGCGTGTTGCTGAAGGGCCAGAAGAAGGCAGCCAGATGGTTCGCGTCCGCGACCTAATGGCATGGGCCGAACAAACTGCATCCAACCTGGAGAAAACTGATGACAACTGAACTAAATCCAGCATTGAAACTAGGTGACTTAATAGAACAACTTGAATCAGAGATTGATCGGTATGAGATCAGTACGAGCGAGGCTCTTGCACGTGCTTATGTTGCTGGCGCTGATCAGCAACTTGCAGAAGATGCGAAGTGGCTAGATTGCAATGCTCTGAATGAAGCACATCTAAAAACTATTCCCGTGGGTGGTTTGCTGAAAGAAG
>JACCDU011338821.1_pt1 | contig 23887 bp, 23 predicted proteins | sample 7446081 | NCBI WGS metagenome assembly JACCDU01 (sample SAMN15323447, study PRJNA562643) | freshwater metagenome | isolation source: river surface water | place: USA:Blue River Watershed | collected 2017-08-17
AACGCGCAGTGCCGATACTTCATCAGAGGTAAGAGTCCGATCAGAGGCACGGAACACCAAAGTGAAGGCTAGAGATACCTGCTGCTCTCCAGGTTTCTGGTAGCGATCAAATAATTGAATGCTCTCTAACAACTCCCCGGCTCCTTGAACTAACGCTGCCTTAACTTGATCGGCAGAAACCTCCTGAGGGACAAACAAAGAGATGTCCTGAATTGCTGCAGGCATTGTGACAACCGGTACCGCTCTTACTGGCTCTGCAAAAGGTAGCGCATCCATTACCAACGCAAACGCCACTGTTCTGGCAGGTAGGCCAAGTTCGGAGACAATTCTTGGATGTATTTCTCCTGCATGTGCGACCGCTTTGCCATTTACCAGGAACTCAGCGCATCTACCGGGATGCCATGGTGCTAACTCAACATTACGAAGGCTGAACTCATTTCCTGTCAATGAGATCAATTCAGAAACAACATCCAGTGCATCGGTCCATTCTGCGCTTCTGCCACTTCCCCACCATCCAGCTTGATCGAACTCACCTGCTAGGACTCCAGCTATGTGTAAAGCTTGCTTTGGGACACTTTCATAGATCTTCTTGATCTGTGCCGCAGTCGGCCTCTTTGAGGTTGGAATGTTTCCAGCTGAAATGAGTTTCTCAGTATTTCTAAAGACCAATCCTGTTTCAAATAATGCTACGGATTTTTCTCCACGTGCCAAATTACGTGCTGCAGTGGCGAGAAGACCTGGTGTCAAGTGAGTGCGTAGAAATGGCATTTCCTCGGACATTGGATTGGCGATACGGAAAGTCTTTGCTCGATCCCCCGTAAAAGCAAACAACTCCATCTGCTTGGCGCTAACAAAGGGATAGTTATGAACTTCAACCAGTCCACGAGCCGCTAACTGTAATGCCATGCTCCGTTTACGTTGTTGAATAGGTGTCAAACCGCTGGCTCCGCTTTTCGCCGGCTTAACGGTTGGCAATACTGAAGGAATCCGTTGGTAACCAAAATATCTTGCAACCTCTTCGGCAAAATCTGGCATATTGTTCAGATCTGGGCGCCAGCTTGGTATCGAAACAATCCACTTCTTGCCCGATTTCCTCAACTTGCAACCAATTTTTACCAGTGCTAGTTGGACCTCTTTATCGGAGTAACTACAACCGATCAGCTCTGAAATCTCTAGTGAAGAGAAAGAGGCGGTACGAATCTTTATCGGGGTGGCCTTCTTAGAACTGCCAACATATTTCGCACCTGCAAATTCAATTAACAACAAAGCGGCCCGCGCCGAGGCAATTTCGGCTAGCTCCGGATCAACACCTCGCTCAAATCTCCTGGATGCTTCCGAGCTCAATACATGACGTCGGGAGTTCTGCGCTACGGCCATAGGCGTGAAATGCGCTGCCTCTAAAGCGATGCTTGACGTGAATTCGGAAACCTCGGAATCAAGACCGCCCATCGTCCCCGCCAACGCAAGAACTTTTTTATCATCAGCGATGACTAAATCTTCAGAATTTAGTTTTCTCTTTACATTATCTAGCGTGACAAACTCTTTATATTTGCCCGCTCTCTGCACCCGAAGTGAACCCTGTATTTTTGCAGCGTCAAAGGCATGAAGAGGCTGTCCCAGTTCTAGCATGACGTAATTTGTAATGTCGACCGCTAAGGAAATGGAGCGCATACCGCATTGCACTAATCGACGCGCCATCCAATCTGGTGTTGGCTGCAGCGGATCTACATCAATTAGCGATCGCAGATAAATTCTGGAAGCACCCGAGAGGTCTGAGATCAAAGCTGAAACTGGCTTGCCACTCTTCTTTTTCCTATCTAAGGCGCTGATTAAGGATTTGCTGTTTACATCTTTAAACTCCAAATTCAAAGCCATCGCCAACTCGCGGGCTGCGCCTCGAATACTCATTGCATAACCACGATCAGGGTTCACCGCGATATCAATTACTGGATCATCTAGCCCTAGATAGGACTTGGCATCTCCACCTGGCTTGGCTTTCTTCGCATCCAAAACCATGATGCCACTGTGATCGTCACCAATCCCTAGCTCGCGGGCAGAACAAATCATTCCATTACTGGTCTTGCCATAAGTTTCTCTTGTCGCAATCGCAAACCCGCCAGGCAAAACCGCTCCCGGCATCGCAACAATGACAAAATCATGTTCTTTGAAATTGGTTGCGCCACAAACCACATATCGCAAGCTCTTTTCACCGCAGTTCAGAGCAACATAGCGAATTGGTTTTTTGAACTCCGATAACTCTTCTATTGAAACAACTTGGCCAATCACTAAGGGCCCTTTGATGTTGCCAGCTGGGTTTTCTACACCTTCAACCTCAAAACCAACCTTTACAAATCCTTCGACGATTTGGTCAAGTGTTGTCTTTTTTGGAAAGGTGATGAACTCAGACAGCCAGGAAAGTGGGAGTTTCATCGCGCACCTAAGCCAAACTGACGAGAGAAACGAACATCTCCCTCGACGATGTCATGCATGTCGGTAATTCCGTGTCTAACCATCAGGGTGCGTTCTAATCCCATGCCAAATGCAAAGCCGGAGTAAATCTTGGAATCAATTCCGCAAGCCTGAAGCACCTTGGGATTGACCATTCCGCATCCGCCCCACTCGATCCATCGACCGTTATAGAAGAAATCAACCTCAGCGCTAGGTTCAGTAAATGGGAAAAATGAAGGTCTAATTCGGGTAGTTACATCTGGACCGAAAATCTTGGCGGCAAAGTGATCTAAGGTCCCTTTTAAATGAGCCATAGTGATTCCTTTGTCCACCACCAAACCCTCTACCTGATTGAAAACAGGGGTATGTGTCGCATCCAATTCATCCGCCCTGTAAGTGCGTCCGGGACAAATCACGTAGATAGGAGGTTCATTTTCCAACATAGTTCGCGCTTGTACTGGTGAGGTATGGGTTCGCATAACAAGACCTGAATCAATTGGGTCAATGAAGAAAGTGTCTTGCATTGTGCGCGCTGGATGATCTGCAGGAATGTTCAAGGCATCGAAGTTGAGCCATGAAGATTCCATCTCCGGACCTTCTTGAACTGTATATCCCAGCCCAATGAATAGATCAGAGATTTCGTTGCTCAAAATCGTAAGCGGATGTAGCGCACCTTTTGGTTTTCTTGCAGTGGGAAGGGTTACATCTACTTTTTCCTCTTGTAACACCCGAGAATCTCGCTCGGCCACAAGAAAACGTTCTCTCGCCTCAAACCTTTGGTTAATTGTAGATTTCGCAGTTCCGATTAACTTGCCTAACTCGGCTCTCTGTTCACTGGGAGCCTGTGCCAAGCCTTGATTTGCCCGGGCAATTGGAGAGCGATCCCCAACGTGAGCAATCTTTACCTCTTTTAGTTCATCTAGGGAAGTTGCTTGATCGATGGCAGCCAACGCCTGATTCTTTATCGCTTCAATTTCTTGATTCATAGAAGACACTTCGAAATCTTACTAATAAGAGAGCTGGAATCGTGGCTATTTTGCTGCGTCGCTTACCGCGTACATAACTACCGCTGCAGCGGTTGCCAGATTCAGGCTCTCGACCCGTTCAGAGATTGGTATGCGAACCGCCTGCGCCCCCATCTCGCTGATTAAGGAGTGTGGTAAACCGCGGGCTTCATTTCCAAACACCCAAACCGCCTTGCCACTTTTTGCCGAATCAACAGCATTTCTCAATTCAACATCGCCTTGACCCTCTGCGGCAAACAACTGGCAGTTGTTTTGATTTGCAAAGCTTTGCATCTGAGAGGCAGAAACCTCTTCAAACACGGGGATCTGCCAAAGCGATCCTGCTGTAGATCTAACTACCTTCGGAGAGTACACATCAACACTTTCAGGAGAGAAACACACTGCATCAAATCCAAAAGCATCTGCGGCTCTGACCACTGTTCCAGCATTGCCTGGATCTTGAATCTGCCAGAAATAGGCGATCTTTAACCGCTCTTTGTTGTAGAAGTTGAACTCTTCTAACTCATGATGTGGAATTTTTGCGATAGCCAATAAGCCTTGTGGTGTAACCGTATCGGCCATCGCCTTCATGACCTCGGAAGAAACCTCGACCAGCTCTACGTTATGAAGTTGCTTGCCACTTAAACGATTTAAGCCCTCTGCGGTGTAATACAGAGTTTGAACTTGATCAGCAGCGTTATCTAAAACTGATTCGATATTTTGCAGACTTTCAATTACATAGCAACCAGATTCTTTTCTGGCTTTAGCTCCCCTAGAACCCAAAAGAGCCTTCACCGTCTCTACATGAGACGAATGAAGGCTCGTAATCATTCTCTGACTTGGGTTTATGGAATTGGGTTTATGAAACTTTTACGTTCTTGCGTGCTACCTCAACCAATGCGGTAAATGCAGCTGGATCATTGGTCGCAAGATCGGAAAGTACGCGACGATCAACCTCAACACCAGCAGCCTTAAGGCCTTGGATGAAACGGTTGTAAGTCATTCCATTTGCTCTGCTCGCAGCATTGATGCGAGTTATCCAAAGCTGGCGGAAATCACCCTTCTTATCCTTACGATCATTGAAGGCATAGACGAGAGAGTGAGTTACCTGCTCCTTTGCCTTTGTGAATAGACGGGAACGCTGACCGCGATAACCGCTAGCACGCTCGAGGGTTGTACGACGCTTCTTTGCTGCGTGGACACCACGTTTTACTCTAGCCATTTTCTATCCCCCTACTTCATTCCAAGCAAACGCTTAGCTGAGAAAGCGTTGCGATCATTTGCGGTCTGATCCTTAGATAGACGGCGAGTTACGCGTGAAGATTTGCGCTCTAGGAGGTGACGCTTGCCAGCGCGCTCATGCACGATCTTTCCGCTTCCGGTGACGCGAAAAGTCTTCTTCGCACCACTATGTGTTTTCATCTTTGGCATTATCTTCCTCCGTTTTTTCTACTTTTAATTCTCTTCTGGTTTGGCCTTGGCTGCGCGTGCGCGCTTTGCCTCGGCCAATGCTTCGCTCTTCTTCTTTACCGGACCCAGCACCATTGTCATGCTGCGACCTTCACGTTTAGGAGCGAATTCAACGAATCCAGTTGCTGCCACATCCTCTGCGAGGCGTTGCAATAACTTGAACCCCATCTCTGGTCTAGTCTGTTCACGTCCCTTAAATTGAACAGTTACCTTCACTTTATCGCCACCAAGTAAGAACTTTTCAATATGGTTTTTCTTGGTTTCGTAATCATGATTCTCAATCTTTAGGCCCATACGGATTTCCTTAACCACAATGTGGGTTTGGTTCTGTCTGGCCTCGCGTGCCTTTTGCGCGATCTCGTACTTGTATTTTCCGAAATCCATGATTTTGCAAACTGGAGGGTTTGCTTCTGGCGCGATTTCTACGAGATCCAACCCGTATTCATCGGCCATACGTAGCGCTTCATCTATAGACACAACGCCAACTTGTTCTCCAGATGCACCAATCAAACGAATCTCCGCAACGCGAATTCGATCATTGATACGTGGTTCTGCAGTGCTGATAAGTATTCCTTTCAGGTTTAAACAGCCATGAAGGAAGTCAGCCGCGGAAATGCCCCATCGGGGTTTTTCTCTTGACCAGCTCGCTTAGACGCGAGGTAGGTGGGAGCGGCGAGCTCCACTTCATGTTGGTCTTTAGACCAATGCCCAGATAGTACCCATCCTTGGAGAAGGCTCAAAATCAGCGCGGTCGATATGCGGCTTCTACGTGAGCCACCTACTCTTAAGCCATGAAGCCAGGTAAGGGTGAGCAAGAGTTTCAAAGCATTACTCAGGCTGGCTCGGCTCTATCAGAGGATCTTCCCGGGCGGCAAAAACGTTACTTCATTTCAATGATGGTTCGCACCGCATGTTTCCTTTTGGCGGTTTTTACGCCTAGTCCCTACAGGTGGTTCTTTCTCTTTGGAGCGGTAGTTCTGCCATATGTTTCCGTAATTGTCGCCAACGGCGGCCGAGAGACAATTCGTGGCGAAGCCAAGTTACTAAGTTCCAAACGAGAAATTAACTAACTTTTCCTAGTGCGCAAAATCCTTACCGCAACAGCTTTAGCTGTAGTGCTGCTATTCGCCTGCGTTCAGGGAGCCATGTGGCAGTACGACCGTCATCAAGCAAGACATGCAAAGAACTCTGTGATTACAGCCAATGTTGAAAAAAGTACATTAGATGAATCTCAGCTCAACTCCTTAGAAGACTCCTCGCGCGCTTGGCGCAAGCTCTCAATAACGGGCAGTTTCATCCCCGATAAAGAAATTCTTTTGCGCAACAGATATCACGAAGGCAAGTATGGATTTGGAGTTATAACACTTTTTAAATCTGACCAGAACAATCTCTATTGGGTAGACCGTGGATGGGTAATAGCTGGCAAAGATGCTTTGACCGCGCCAGTTACCCAGCCCGTAACCGGTGAGCAGGTTGAAATTCTTACCAGGGTGAGGATAGAGAACATCGAGGATAGGGTGGCGGGAAGCGTTTTCGCTGTACCAAGTGGTGAGAACTCACAACAATTACAGAAATGGAACGCTACCGAATCGGTCAAGACTAGCGATGTGTACCTCGATTTAATCTCAAGCTCTAATCCACAATTTGACCCGAAGGTGCCTGCACCTTTGCCGACGATAACTGATGGCCCACACTTGGCGTATTCACTTCAGTGGCTGATCTTTGGATTGCTGGTACTGCTTGCTCTATTCCTAGTGATAAGAGAGGAACGCAGGCCTCAAGCCGAAAAACTCTGACGTTGATGAAGATCGAAGTAGATTCCATTTTTGGCTAACAGTTCTTCGTGTCGGCCCCGCTCTTTAACTAAGCCATCATCAATCACCAAAATTTGATCTGCTGCTCGCACTGTTGAAAGTCGATGCGCGATCACAAGACTAGTTCGGCCCTTCAATGCGGTTGCTAACGCCTCTTGGACCAAGGCCTCGTTCTCTGAATCCAAATGTGCGGTAGCTTCATCAAGAACCACAATTCGAGGAGCCTTCAACAACAGCCGTGCGATAGCCAGGCGCTGCTTCTCTCCGCCAGACAAGCGGTGACCGCGCTCCCCTACTACGGTTTCAAATCCGTTTGGCAGCGATCTAATCAAATCCCAAATTTGTGCCGCTTCACATGCGCCTTGCATCTCTGCCTCAGTTGCATCTGACTTGGCGTATCGCAGATTTGCTGCAATCGAATCATGGAACATATGAGCATCTTGTGTAACTACACCGATTGCATCTCGCAAGGATTGCAGCTGTAAATCCCGTAAATCAACCTGGTTTATCTTTATTGCACCCTCCGTGACATCATAAAGTCGGGCGAGCAAGGAAGTGATTGTAGTTTTTCCCGCACCTGATGAGCCAACAAGGGCGGTCATCGTTCCAGCTGGAGCTGCAAAAGAGATTCCCTTAAGTATTTCGCCACTTTGTACCAACTCTGGTTTAGCAACCGACTCTAAGGAAGCAAGTGAGATCTCTTCTGCCCGAGGATATGAAAACTTTACGTTGCTGAATTCAATTTCAAGCGCGGAGTTTGGTAAAGGCTTTGCATCCGCTTTGTCTCTGACCATCGGTATGAGGTCCAAAACCTCAAATACTCGCTCGAAGGAAACTAGAGCGGTCATTACATCAACCCGCACGTTGGAGAGCGCCGTCAATGGTCCATATAGACGGGCTAGCAAAGCTGTGATTGCCAGAAGCGTTCCTAGTGAAATGCTCTCATTAATCGCCAAATGCCCACCGACACCATATGCGAAGGCTGTAGCAACCGCAGCAATTGAGGTCAAAGCGATAAAGAACAGCCTATTAAGAAGTGCGATAGTTATTCCTATATCTGCAACCTTGCGAGCCCGGCTTGAAAAGTATTGGTTCTCCGCTCTTGGGTCACCATAAAGAGATACCAGGAGAGCACCCGAGACATTAAATCGTTCAGTCATGGTGGCAGACATCTCGGCATTTAGATTAAAGGAGTCCCTAGTCAATTTCTGCAATCTGCGACCCACCCATTTTGTCGGAATCAAAAAGAGCGGTAGCAGCACTAGCGAAACCAAGGTGATTTGCCAAGACAGAAATAACATCGTTGCAACAACTAAAGTCAATGTCAGCACATTGCTCACCAAGCCTGACAGGGTTGTTGTAAAGGCTTGTTGAGCCCCAATCACATCTGAATTAATCCGCGAGATCAAAGCGCCGGTTTGCGTCCTAGTAAAGAATGCAATTGATTGTCGCTGAATGTGCTGAAACACTTGAGTGCGCAGGTCATAAATTAACCCTTCGCCAATTCGTGCGGAAAACCATCTACCTATCATGCTGATCAGAGCATCTGCGATTGCGATTGCGCCAACTAGAAGAGCAAGCCTGGTGACAAGATTGGAATCCCCGGGGATAACACCCTCATCAATGAGCCGCTTTAGAAGTAATGGGGTTGTGACCACCAACAAGGCATCAATAATCACTGTGACGAGGAAGAGAAGCAGGTTTCTCTTGTAAGGAAGAGCATATGACGCTATTCGTTTTACAGTGCCCGGCTTCAGCTTTTGATCTTTAACTGATTGATCCTGGGTCAAAGATCTAAAGGACATCCACAGCGCTTGTTGGGACATGAAATTACCCTAGTGCAAAGCGATGTATTTCAGAGAATTGCGCTGGCAGTTAAACAGTAAAGCCAATTGCCCTTAGTTGTTCTCGCCCATCATCAGTAATCTTGTCGGGGCCCCAAGGTGGCATCCAAACCCAATTAATTTTCACGTCGGAGACCAAATCTTGCAGTACCGAACGAGTTTGATCCTCAATCACATCCTGCAATGGGCAGGCAGCAGAGGTTAGGGTCATGTCAAGAACTGCGACATTCGCATCATCAATTGAGATGTCGTAAATGAGACCGAGGTCTACAACATTGATACCCAACTCAGGATCGATAACATCCTTCATCGCCTCGGTTACATCCGCTAATGATGTACTCATCTCTGCTCCTTTTTTGCATCAATGCCGGTTATGGCAAGCGCTTGAGAGATCGCATCCTTAGTAGCCATCCATCCCAATAGCGCACATTTTACACGGGCGGGAAACTTGGCGACCCCCGCAAATGCAACTCCATCTTCAAGTATTGCTTCATCTCCCTGATCGTTACCTTTACTCTGCAACATAGCCTGAAAGGTATCAATCACTGAAAGAGCAGCTTCAGCACTTTTGCCTCTCAGCAACTCTGAGACAACTGATGTGCTCGCTTGAGAAATGGAACAGCCCACTCCATCCCATGAGATTTCAGCGAGGTCCCCATCAATCATTTTTAGATTGAGGGTTACTTCATCGCCGCATGAGGTATTGATGTGATGAACCTGTACTGTTTGATTAGGTAACAATCCCTTGTTATGAGGTCGCTTGTAATGCTCGAGAATAACCTCTTGATATAAAGAATCTAACTCCATTAACGCCCCAAAAAGTAATCTCTAGCGCGTTCCACTCCAGTTACTAGAGCATCTACATCAGCTAAATCGTTGTAGAGATAAAACGAAGCACGGGTTGTCGCGACCACTTTGAATCTTCTCATCAATGGCCAGGCGCAGTGATGGCCGGTACGAACCGCGATCCCATACTGATCTAGTGCTTGACCCAGGTCATGAGGGTGAACACCGTCAATGGTGAAAGAAACCACTCCTCCACGTTGCTGCAAATCAGTCGGGCCCACAATCTTCAATTGGGGAATTCGAGATAGCTCGGCGATGCAAGCCCTTGTCAGAGCCACTTCATGAAGATGAATATTCTCCAAGCCAACCTTATTTAGATAATCAATCGCAGCTGCGAGGCCGACCGCCTGTGCCATATTTGGGACTCCAGCCTCAAACCTCTTTGGTGCGGGAAGATAAGTAGCACTTTCCATTGTTACTGTTTCGATCATCGATCCGCCCGTTAAAAATGGCGGCATTTCATCAAGCAACTCCTGCTTGCCCCAAAGTACGCCAACACCGGTTGGCCCCAACATCTTGTGCCCTGAAAATGCAATGAAATCAACATCCAAACTCTTAACATCGACAGCGTAATGTGGAACTGACTGGCAGGCATCTAGAACAAAATGGGCGCCTACAGCTCTGACATACTTTGCAATTTCATTTATGGGATTTATGGTCCCCAAAACATTTGATTGGTGGGTCAGTGCAACGACCTTAGTTTTCGAATTGATAATTACTTCGGCATTGGTCAGATCCAACCTGCCTTCATCAGATACTGATAGCCACACCAACTCAGCACCGGTTCGTTTGGCCAGCTCTTGCCATGGAATCAGATTGGCATGATGTTCCATCTCTGAAACTACGATTCGATCCCCTGCCTTGATATGAAATCTGGAGCCAGGCTCCGCATTTCCAAAGGAGTAAGCAACCAGGTTTATGCTCTCAGTTGCAGATTTTGTAAAGATAACCTCATCAACCTTAGCCCCAATAAAGCTCGCTACCTTTTCTCGCGCCCCCTCAAAGAGCTCAGTTGCCTCTTCAGCTAACTGATGCGCCCCTCTATGGGCCGCCGCATTATGTTGGGTGTAAAACTCCCTCTCGGCATCCAAGACAGAGTTCGGCTTTTGCGAGGTTGCACCACTATCCAAATAAACCAATCGATTGTTTCCGCGGATTGGGCGCTTGAGGATAGGAAAATCCGCCTGCACCGCAGAAACATCGAAATGGCTCACGATAATTAGAGATTACGCCTTGACGTACTCCGCGTAACCCTTCTCCTCTAATCTCTCTGCCAACTCAGGACCGCCCTCTTCGACAATCTTTCCGCCGGCAAAAACATGCACAAAGTCAGGCTTGATGTAGCGCAGAATTCTTGTGTAGTGGGTGATCAACATGATTCCCAAATTCTGTTCAGACTTAACTCGATTTACACCCTCAGAGACGATGCGGAGCGCATCAACATCCAAACCGGAATCTGTTTCATCCAGTACGGCGATCTTTGGCTTGAGAAGTTCCATTTGCAGAATTTCATGGCGCTTCTTTTCGCCACCAGAGAAACCTTCATTAACGCTGCGCTCTGAGAAAGCAGGATCCATAGCTAGCTTGGACATCGCTTCCTTCACTTCAGTCACCCAGGTACGCACCTTAGGCGCCTCACCACGCAACGCGGTTGCTGCGGTACGCAGGAAGTTGGCAACTGAAACACCTGGCACCTCTACTGGGTACTGCATGGCAAGGAAGATGCCCGCCTTGGCTCTTTCATCAACGCTCATCTCCAAAACATCTGCGCCATCCAATGTGACTGATCCACCTGTGATTGTGTACTTCGGGTGGCCAGCAATTGAATAAGCCAAAGTTGATTTACCGGAACCATTCGGCCCCATGATGGCATGTACTTCACCGGAGTTGATAGTTAGGTCAACGCCGCGAAGGATTTCCGTCATTCCGGACTCTGTTTCGACTCCGACCTGCAAATTCTTAATTACAAGTTGTGACATGTTTTCGCTCCCGACCTTTACTTCGATGAAATCGTGACGGTATCTCCATCACGATGAACTGCAAATGTTTCTAGTGACTCAACCGCTGGAGGAGTCTTGGCTTCTCCGGTTCGAAGATCAAACTCCGCGCCATGCAACCAGCATTCAATCTTGAAATTTGAAATATCACCTTCAGATAAAGAGGCCTCTGCGTGGGTGCACATATCTGCAACAGCAAATACCTCTTCACCTATACGTGCAACGCAAACATCTTTATCTCCGACCGCAACCTTTTGTGGTTTTCCTTCCGGCAAAGAGGAATAGCTAAGTTCAATTTTGCTCAATTAAGCACCAACCTTTTCCAGCTGGGCATCAATCCGTGACATCAACCGCTCTTCAATCACTTCATTGCCGATCTTGTTAATTATTTCAGTGAAGAAACCGCGAATGACAAGTCTTCTCGCATCTGCCATGGGAATACCGCGCGACATCAGATAAAACAACTGCTCATCATCAAAACGTCCAGTGGTGCTGGCGTGGCCCGCACCGACAATCTCACCAGTTTCGATCTCTAGATTAGGAACTGAATCTGCTCGCGCTCCATCAGTTAGCAAGAGGTTTTTGTTCAATTCATAGGTATCGGTGCCCTCGGCATTGCCACGAATAAACACATCACCGATCCAAACTGTTCGAGCTTGATCTCCTGCCAAAACACCTTTGTAGGTAACCCGTGATTTAGCGTTAGGGATGCCGTGATCTACATGCACACGATGCTCTAGATGTTGTCCATCGGTTGCAAAATACAGACCAAGAAGCTCTGCGCTGCCGCCTTGATCCGAGTATTCAACAGTAGGCAACAAGCGAACAAGTGATCCACCGATGGTGACGGTGATTGAATTAAAGGTGGCATCGCGACCAACGATCGCATGATGGCGTCCCAGGTGAACCGCGTTCGCACTCCACTCCTGAAGAGAGATGAAGGTCAAATTAGATCCAGCCTCTAAGCGAAGTTCAATCTCCTCGCCAATAATTGCTTCACCAGCATTTTCAACAATTACCGTTGCCTTGGAGTGCGCACCAGCTGTGATGACAGTTCTGGAGAACTCTCCACCGTTGCCAGCTTTTCTAGTAAGCACGATGGGGTCTGCGACAACCGCCTCTTGAGAAATTTGAAGGTGAGTGACTTCAGATACTCCAGCACGAACTCGCTGGATAACCGCATCGTCAGTAGAAGATTTGGCTGGCAATTCAGCGGCCTTAACCTTGTTGATAGTAAAACCAGGTCGTGCTGCTCCGATTAACTCAATTGAAATTCGATCTGCAACTGTGGTCGCTGGGTCATGTAACCCTGCGATGCGCTTCAACGGGGTAAAACGCCAAGCCTCTTCTCTTCCGGAAGGGGCTAAGTAATTGGTAGGTAGAGCTGACATTAACCAACTGCTCCTTCCATTTGAAGTTCAATTAGACGGTTTAGTTCTAAGGCGTACTCCATAGGTAATTCACGAGCAATTGGCTCAATAAATCCACGCACAATCATCGCCATCGCTTCATCTTCTGAGAGGCCACGAGACATCAAGTAAAAGAGTTGGTCATCACTGATCTTTGAAACAGTTGCTTCATGGCCCATAGAGACATCATCTTCGCGGACATCGACGTACGGATAGGTGTCCGATCTTGAGATCGTATCTACCAAAAGCGCATCACACTTAACGGTGCTCTTTGAGTGATGAGCGCCTTCTTGCACTTGAACTAAGCCGCGATAAGAGGTGCGGCCGCCACCACGTGCAACAGATTTTGAGATGATGGTTGAAGATGTGTAAGGAGCGGCGTGAACCATCTTCGCTCCTGCATCCTGATGCTGACCTTCTCCTGCAAAAGCAATAGAAAGAGTTTCACCTTTTGCGTGTGGACCCATCATGAAGACAGCTGGATACTTCATAGTCACTTTGGAGCCGATGTTGCCGTCGATCCATTCCATGGTCGCACCTTCTGCACAGGTTGCGCGCTTAGTCACCAAGTTATAGACATTGTTAGACCAGTTTTGGATTGTTGTGTACCGAACGCGGGCATTTTTGCGAACGATAATTTCAACCACCGCTGAGTGAAGTGAATCAGATGAGTAAATCGGCGCAGTACATCCCTCAACATAATGAACGTATGAACCTTCGTCAGCAATAATCAAAGTTCTTTCAAACTGCCCCATGTTCTCAGTGTTGATTCGGAAATATGCCTGCAGCGGAATCTCTACATGAACCCCTTTTGGAACATAGACGAAGGAGCCACCTGACCAGACGGCGGTATTAAGAGCCGCAAACTTGTTGTCCCCTACTGGAATAACGGAGCCGAAGTACTCTTTAAAAATATCTTCGTGCTCGCGCAATCCGGTATCAGTGTCTAGAAATATAACACCCTGCTTCTCTAAATCTTCGCGGATCGAGTGGTAAACCACCTCAGACTCATATTGCGCCGCAACTCCAGCTACTAGACGCTGCTTTTCAGCCTCTGGAATACCAAGACGGTCATAAGTATTTTTAATATCTTCGGGAAGCTCTTCCCAAGAAGTAGCTTGTTTCTCCGTGGAGCGCACGAAGTACTTAATGGTGTCAAACTTGATATCGGAAAGATCTGATCCCCAGTTTGGCAGAGGCTTCTTATCAAAGAGTGACAATCCCTTTAGCCGCAAATCCAACATCCACTGTGGCTCGTCTTTCTTCGAGGAGATATCTCTAACAACATCCTCGTTTAGGCCACGCTTTACATTGGCACCAGCTACATCCTTATCGGACCAGCCGTATTCATATTTGCCAATGCCTTCAAGTTCTGGATGGGCGGTTTGACTCATCGCGTACTCAGCTTTCTCTTGCTTGTCGGTTTACTTTCGGATGTCTTCTTATTGCCTATTTGGGGAATGAAAGTGGTGCATACCCCGTCCCCATGCGCGATGGTTGCTAACCGTTGCACATGAGTACCGAGAATCTTTGAAAACGCATTTGTTTCCTCTTCGCACAGCTGTGGGAATTCAGCAGCGACATGGGCGATGGGACAATGATGTTGGCACAACTCGACACCTATGCCATGTGCATGGGTGTTGGCCGCATAGCCTTCATCGCTTAAAAACTCAGCTAGGCCATCTACTCTACTTTTCGCTTTAGAAACATTGGGCAGTGAGCGCTTCACAATTTCTTCCGCACGATGTTTTGCAAAGCCAGTGACTAAATGCTCTCCACTATTTGCAGATATGTACTTGAGAGCAGACACCGCTAAATCATCATAGGAGTGTTCAAAACGCTGGCGACCTTGATCGCTCATGACAAATACCTTGGAGGGCCTGCCGCGCGTGCGCGCACTCCTTAGGTGTGGTTCGCGCTCCTCCAGAATTCCGTCAGCCACCAATTGATCCAAATGGCGGCGAATTCCAGCTGGGGTGAGTTGCAGTTTCTCAGCCAGCGCGACGGCCGTGGATGGCCCTGATTCCAGGATGGCACGCGCGACCTGGTCGCGGGTCCTCATGTCTTCAGGGGCGGCGGTTTTCACAACGGAATTGTTGCGTAATTCATGGCGCGACGCCACTTGGGAAGGCTGCCCTAGACATAGGCTCTGGCTGTGACAACCGAGAGCGTGAAAACCACTACCGCACTGAGGCGATTGGCGAATCTAATGGTTTTCACCCAATCCGCGATTGTTGTTACCGGAGGCGCAGTAAGAATCACTGGATCAGGACTGGGTTGTTCGACTTGGCCAGAGTGCACGCCTGGCTCATACACGCCCACACCTGACCAACCCGAAGCTCCTTTACATGCGTGGATTGAATTTGGAAATCGATTACTAACTTTTGTTCTACTTTTGAACGCGTTGATGTTAATGATCTCAATTCTGCGCAATCGACGTAAAGAGTTACGCAAAATGGGAGCTTTTCAAATTATTGGAATCCTGGCTCAAGGTGTGCTTGGTGGCATAACTGTTTTGACGGGATTGAATCCCGCTACTGTGGCTGCACATTTCTTGTTGTCTATCGTTTTGATTGCGGGCGCGTTATCCCTGAGGCAACGCGTTTATCTAAGGACTCCTAGTTATCTGGTGCTTTTACCAATCGTGAAGCGATTAATGGCATTACATCTATTCTTAACCTGTGCAGTTCTATTTGTTGGAACAATTGTTACGGGCAGTGGGCCACACGCCGGAGATACTACGGCGGAAAGATTCAATTTAGATGCTAGAACTATGTCATGGATTCACGCTGATCTAGTTATCGCGTTAATTGGTGTGACGGTTGCGTTGTTAATTGCGGTTCGACTGGGAGAAAGCGAAGCTACAAGGGCGGCGATATTAAAGAAGGTGCAACTATTTCTTTTGATTGCACTGTCTCAAGGTGCTATTGGTTATGTGCAGTACTTCACCGGATTGCCAGAGATTCTCGTCGGAATGCATTTGGTTGGGGCAGTTGTGGTCTGGCTAGCTGCCTGGAACTTGGTAATTCTGGGAAATTTGAAGGGTCGAAGCTTAAGTAACAATACAAATCCGGTGCCGAATCGAGAGGGATGATGATGTACCCAGCAAAGAAACCTTGGTCCGCTCTGGATGATCAGGCGGTGGCAGTAGCTCGCGCACTTTCAATGGATGCCGTGCAGAAGGTAGGCAACGGTCACCCCGGAACCGCAATGTCACTCGCGCCGGTCGCCTATACGCTTTTCCAAAGATTTCTCCGCCACGATCCCAAGGATCCACATTGGATCGGCAGAGATCGATTTATTCTTTCCTGCGGCCACTCCTCGTTAACACTTTACATTCAACTTCTCTTCAGTGGGTATGGATTGTCAATCGATGACTTGAAGTCATTTCGCACTTGGGGCTCCTTAACCCCTGGGCATCCAGAGTATGGTCACACCGCTGGCGTAGAGACAACTACTGGACCACTTGGTCAAGGTGTAGCCAACGCAGTTGGTATGGCAATGGCGGCTCGTTATGAACGTGGTTTGCTTGACCCAGAAACAAAATGGGGCAACTCCCCTTTTGATCACAATATTTGGGTTATCTGCAGCGATGGTGATCTTCAAGAAGGTGTGAGCACCGAGGCCTCCTCCTTGGCCGGAACACAACAACTTGGCAACTTAAAAGTTATTTACGATGACAATCGAATCTCTATTGAAGGCGATACACACTACGCATTTACTGAAGATGTCTCCGCTCGTTACAAAGCTTATGGATGGGAAGTGTTTGAGGTTTCGGCGCTAGGAAATGGTGATGTAGATAGAGATGCTCTAGAAGAAGCAATGGAGAAATCACTTCAGGTGACAGATAAACCTGTTCTCATTAGATTGAAAACAGTTATTGCCTGGCCAGCTCCTAAAGCGCGCAACACCGCAAAATCTCATGGCTCGGCACTTGGGGCTGAAGAGATTGCTGCCACAAAAGTGGAGTTAGGTTTACCGGCAGAGGATTTCTTTTACCCAGGTGAGATAAAAAACCATGTTGAACAGGTAGTTCAGCGCGGAAATGAATTAAGAAAGAATTGGGAAATTGGGTTCTCCAATTGGAGTAAGGCAAACCATTCAAAGGCTGAGTTGCTCGAAAGATTAGTGAAAAGGGCTCTGCCCGAAGGTTGGGATGCGGAGTTGCCTACCTATGGCAGCGATAAAGAGGTATCCACCCGCAAAGCCTCCGGTGATGCCATCAATGCTTTGGCGAAGAAACTTCCTGAGCTGTTTGGCGGTTCTTCAGATTTGGCTGATAGCAACAACACCACGATTGAAGAGGGCGGTTCATTCCTGCCCGCTACTTCTCTGATGAAAGGTTCTAATCCATATGGCCGGATTGTTCACTTTGGAATTAGAGAACATGCCATGGGGGCAATCCTGAATGGAATGGCGTTACATGGATTGGTTCGCCCCTTCGGAGGAACCTTCTTGGTATTCAGTGATTACATGCGGGGTGCGGTTCGACTCTCGGCTTTGATGAATTTGCCAGTAACTTATGTATGGAGTCATGACTCCATCGGTCTGGGTGAGGATGGTCCAACCCATCAGCCGGTAGAGCACATCGCAGCGCTACGCGCGATTCCCAATTTGGAGGTTATCCGTCCAGCTGATGCCAATGAGGTTGTTTACTGCTGGCAAGAAATTCTGAAAAGAAATAAACCTGCTGGCATTTTGCTATCTCGTCAAAATCTTCCAGTTATTGATCGCGAAACTCATTCCGCAGCTTCGGAAGCATCACGGGGCGCTTACTCTTTAAATCAAATCGCTAACCCGGATGTCATATTGATTGCTACAGGCTCTGAGGTCTATCTAGCGCTGAAGGCTGCAGAGTTGCTAAGCGGAGAGGGAATCTCAGCACGCGTAGTTAGCGCACCCTGTTTGGAATGGTTCAACCAGCAGGATTCTGCATACAAAGAAAAGGTATTGCCCAAGCAGGTTAAGGCTCGAGTCAGTGTTGAAGCTGGAATTGCACAGGGTTGGCGTGATTACATCGGCGATTCCGGCGTGAGTGTCTCACTAGAGCACTTTGGCGCATCTGCTTCTGCAGGAGTGTTGTTTAAAGAGTTTGGATTTACTCCCGAGAAAATAGCGGCTGCTGCTAAGCAAAGCATTGCAAACACCAAGAGCTGAGAGGCGCGATATGCATAAAATCCTGCAACAGATCACCGAATCAGGTACCTCAATCTGGCTAGATGACCTATCAAGAGAGCGTCTTGTTGTTGATGGTAAATCAAGAAATCTGGCTGGCTTGATTCATCAGGAATCGGTGTTAGGGGTAACCACCAATCCAGCTATCTTTTCCGCAGCTATCGCCAACTCCACTCTCTACGCCGACGATATAGCTACTTTGGCCAAGAAAGGTTTGGGGGCCGAAGCAATAATCAATGAGTTGACCACAGCTGATGTTGCACAGGCATGTGATTTGTTTCTACCTACTTACGAACGCACTAACGGCGTTGATGGAAGAGTTAGCATTGAAGTCGATCCTCGCTTAGCCAGAGATACTGCTGGGACAGTAAAGCAGGCTAAAGAGCTCTGGGAAAAGGTCTCTCGAGACAATGTCTTAATTAAGGTTCCTGCCACAATTGAGGGAATACCTGCAATCCGAACTTTAATCTCCGAAGGAATAAGTGTTAACGTAACAATTATTTTCTCAGTGCCGCGGTATGTTGAAGTTCTAGAGGCCTTCATTGCTGGACTGGAAGATCGCATGGCGAAAAATCTTCCCGTTTCAGGAATTCACTCTGTTGCCTCTTTCTTTGTAAGTCGAGTTGATACTGATATCGACCCGAAGCTAAAAGCGCATCAAGACCCATCGGCGCTAAATCTGTTAGGCAAAGCTGCTGTTGCTAATGCACGTCTGGCATATAAGCACTTTGAGACAGTCCTGCAATCTCAGCGTTGGCAGAAACTTGCTGCAGCAGGTGCTCAGATTCAGCGACCTCTATGGGCTTCAACTGGAGTGAAGGATCCGGCTTATGACCCGACTCTTTACGTTCTAGAGTTGATCGCTCCCCTAACCGTTAACACAATGCCGGAGCCAACTCTTATTGCGGTCAGGGACCAAGGCAGCTTTAAGGGAAACACCATAAGCAACAACTACCAAGATGCTACTGAGGTACTCACTCAGATTTCTTCTTTTTCCATTGATATTCAAGAGGTGGCAAATCGCCTAGAAAATGAAGGCATCGATAAGTTCATCAAGCCCTGGTTGGATTTGATTGCAACCGTGGAGGCGGCTTCTGCAAAATGATTGAAATCAAGGGCTTCTCTATCGGGCAAGAGCATTACCCATCTCTAAACCAGATCACCCAGAGATTGGTAAAGAAAGACTCCAGTATTTGGGGTCCAGTTGCTCAAGCCGAAGCATCCATACGATTGAATTGGATTGACCTTCCAGAAAGCTCCCGGGATTTGCTCCCTGTTTTGGATGCGCTCTGCGCCTGGTCTCGCGAGCTAAAACACAATGATTTTGTTTTGTGCGGCATGGGTGGCTCATCCCTTGCTCCAGAAGTTATCGCTGCAACCTATGCCAAGAAGTTAACGGTGCTGGATTCAACGGATCCAGAACATGTGAACCAGGTAATGGGTCGGGATCTAAGCAAAACCTGCTTTGTAATCGGATCGAAGTCTGGCTCCACTATTGAAACCGCATCTCAAAAAATTGCAGCTGAGCAAGAGTTAATTAAGCAAGGCTTGAATCCAGTTAATCACCTAGTAGTTGTAACAGATCCGGGTTCACCCCTAGATAAGCAAGCAAGAGAAATTGGCTATCGAGTTATTAATGCAGATCCAAATGTCGGTGGAAGATTTAGCGCCTTAAGTGCTTTTGGGCTGACACCCGCAGCCTTAATCGGCGTAGATGTCTCTGTCTTAATTGATGATGCTTATGATGCAGCTCTCGAGTTCACAAAAGTTGATTCAAGCGCTGTGAAGGTTGCAGCTGCACTTGCAACCAAGCAGTTTGCCTACTTCGGTATCGCCAATAACTCTACATCTCTGCCCGGGCTTGGCGATTGGATTGAACAGTTAATTGCTGAATCAACCGGTAAAGATGAAAAAGGTGTCCTGCCCGTAGTTATCAACTCAAACACAAATACTCTCTACCCTGTTGTAAGTTTCGATGGAGCTGGCGACTATGTTGTAACCGGGTCGCTAGGCGAGCAGTTCATTTTTTGGGAGTGGGTTACCGCATTAACCAGCTATCTCTTGCAGGTAGACCCCTTTAATCAACCAAATGTTACGGAGGCAAAAGAGAAGACCTCCGCTCTACTTACCAGGTGGTCGGAATCAGGAGTCGTGACGCCTGAACCAATGTTTAGCACCAACTTTGTCGAGGTTTTTGCGCATTCAAAGCATGGTTCGCTAAAAGACTATTTGGCAGAGTCAGTTTCCAATGCAGGTGGCTATCTTGCGATCATGGCCTATCTGCACCGAGGAGTAGATGATCAAGTTGCGAAGTTGCGAGATCTAATTGAGTCCGCTGCTAAAAAGCCAACCACTTTTGGATGGGGTCCAAGATTTCTTCACTCCACCGGACAGTTTCACAAAGGCGGTCCAAAGTTAGGTTCATTTATTCAAATCACTGGCCACACTAATTTAACGTGGCAGATCTCTGGGCAAGGTTATGGTTTTGAAAGATTGTTTATGGCACAGGCTTTGGGTGACAACGAAGCATTAGCTTCTCGAAACTTTCCGACCATTCGCTTCCACCTAAAGGACAGAGAGTTAGGAATTAAAGAGTTGTTGCAAGCTGCGCGCAGCCTTTAGTCCTCATCCTCGCCACGCAACTTTTTCAATGCGGCATCCAAAATCTTTTTTGATTCTGCTTCGGTACGGCGCTCTTTAACATAAGCCAAGTGGGTCTTGTAAGGCTCATTCTTAATTGGTGATGGCGGATTGTTCTTGTCTCGTCCAGCAGGAAAGCCGCAACGAGGACAATCCCATTCATCGGGAACTACAACAGTTCCATCCTCTGCAAATGATGGCTTGGTCTCATGTCCATTGAGGCACCAATATGAAACTCGGAAACGAGCAATTGCCTCGCCACGTTCAGCCTCGCCCATTGGGCCAGCACCGACACGGGAACCACGGATTGCGCTTCCACCAGCCATTTTTTCTCCTTAAGAGTTAATTAATTGATAATTTTATTTTAAAACTAACCCAAGTGCGATAACCGCTGCAAACCAAATGCCACCTACTACGATGGTGATTCGGTCTAAATTCTTTTCGACCACCGAGGATCCACCGTAGGTTGAAGACATGCCGCCACCAAATAGATCTGATAATCCGCTGCCCTTACCTTTATGGAGCAAAACTAGAAGAATCATCAAGATGCTGGAGATCACCAGCAGGATTGATAGTGCTAAAGCCACGAGACACTCCTTGTTGCTACCTGATACAGATCGGACAATAGGCTGGGAACGCTTTCCCTGAGGTGCAGATACTACCTAATCCCCCGAGCAATCTCCGCATTGCCTAAATGGGCCTAGTCAACGCCTAGAGGACGCGATGGAATTTACAGATGCGGGCGAACTCCTCAGGCTCGAGGCTGGCTCCGCCAACTAATGCGCCATCAACATCTGGCTGCTTCATTATGTCCACGATATTTGCAGATTTAACTGAGCCCCCATAAAGGATGCGAGCGTTTGCAGCAATCTCCTCACTGCCAATCTTTGCCAATTCAGTCCTAATTGCACCACAAACCTCTTGCGCATCCTCCGGAGTTGCGGTCTTTCCAGTACCAATAGCCCATACCGGTTCGTAGGCAAAAACAATCTTTTTTAATTCTGGCTTATGGAAGCCTTTCAAGCCCTCTCGAACTTGATTCAGAACATGCTGAACATGGGTACCTGATTCACGGATGGATAACTCTTCACCGATGCAGAATATTGGTGTCATCTCATTTTCTAATACCGCTCTAATCTTTTTGTTGATTAACTCATCACTTTCACTGTGAATTGCTCTGCGCTCAGAGTGACCAACCACCACATAACTGCAATCCAATTTCTTCAACATGCTTCCAGAGATGTCTCCGGTAAAGGCACCGGACTTCTCAGGTGAGACATCTTGAGCTCCATAAGAGAGTTTCAAGCGATCGCCATCGACCAATGTTTGCACTGATCTGATATCGGTGAATGGCGGCAATACGACTACATCTACCGCATCGAAGTCACGATCCTCTAGGGAGTAAGCCAGCTTTTGGGTTACCGCGATGGCTTCTAGATGATTTAGATTCATCTTCCAGTTGCCTGCAATTAGAGGCTTACGTGACATCTCTTCTCCTTTTGTTGCTAATCAGATTAAAGCAGTGCAATTAATCCAGGAAGCTCTTTGCCTTCTAGATACTCTAGCGAGGCTCCACCACCGGTCGAAATGTATCCAAACTCATCATCTTTAAAGCCGAGGGCGCGCACCGCCGCAGCAGAATCTCCGCCACCAACTACAGAAAGACCACTCACTTCGGTCAACGCCTGTGCGACGACTTTTGTGCCAGCGGCAAAGTTGGAGAACTCAAAAACCCCCATAGGTCCATTCCAGAAGACGGTCTTGCAACCCTTGATAGCTTGAGCAAATTCATCCGCACTCTTAGGTCCAATATCCAATCCCATTTGATCAACTGGAATTGAATCTGCCGAAACAACTGTAGGAGATTCATTAGCAAAAGCGGGTGCAACCACTATGTCGCTAGGCAGTAGCACTTCTACACCTAATTGCTCTGCACGCTGAAGTAGCTCTTGAACTAGTGGAATGGAGTCAGTTTCAATTAGAGAGGTGCCAATTTCTTTGCCTTGTGCTGCAAGAAATGTGAAAACCATTCCCCCACCAATAGCCAATAGATTAACTTTGTCGAGCAGGTTATTGATGACCCCGATCTTGTCGGAAACCTTTGCGCCACCTAGGACTACACCATAAGGCCGTTCCGGCGATTGGGTAAGTTTTTTGAGAACCTCAACCTCTGCAGAGATTAGCTTTCCAGCAGCATGAGGTAAATTCTTCGCCGCCTCATAAACTGAAGCATGTTTGCGATGCACCGCTCCAAAACCATCACCAACATAAACTTGGGCAAATGAAGATAGCTGCCTAGCAAACTCCGCTCGTTCACCTTCATCTTTGCTGGTCTCGGCAGATTCATACCTAACATTCTCTAGCAAAACTACTCCGCCCGATTTCAATTCTCGGACCGCATTCTTCGCACTTTCACCTACAACATCTGTAGCAAATACCACCGCTCTACCCAGTAACTCCTCAAGACGTTTGGCAACTGGTGCTAGTGAAAGCTCCGGCTTTCTCTCTCCCTTAGGGCGACCCAAGTGGGCCACAATTACCAATGCTGCGCCTGATGAAAGCAGGGCATTTATGGTCGGAAGAGATGCTCTGATACGACCATCATCGGTAATTACGCGATTGCCTGCCCCATCATCCTTTAGTGGAACATTTAGATCGCAGCGAAGTAGAACTGTCTTGTTGGAAACTTCGAGCGCAGCCAAACTCTTGATCTCAGAGGTCATTAGAGAGAGCCTAAAAAGTTTTAGAGGCTTTTTCCGATGAACTTCATTAGATCAACGAGGCGGTTTGAGTAACCCCACTCATTGTCATACCAACCAGCAACCTTTGCTTGATTTCCAATCACCTTTGTAATGCCACCATCAAAGATGCAGGAGTGTGGATCAGTAACGATATCGGTTGAAACGATTGGATCCTCTGTGTAGTACAAAATTCCCTTAAGTGGACCCTCGGCCGCCTTCTTCATTGCAGCGTTGATTTCAGCCGCAGTGGTTTCCTTGGCTAGCTCAACGGTTAAATCTGTGATTGATCCGGTCGGTGTGGGAACACGCAACGCATAACCATCTAGCTTGCCCTTTAGCTCAGGAAGAACCAATCCAATCGCCTTCGCAGCACCGGTTGAGGTTGGGATGATATTTGTTGCAGCTGCTCGAGCACGACGTAAATCCTTATGTGGGAAATCCAAAATGACTTGGTCATTTGTGTAGGCATGAACCGTGGTCATGAAACCACGCACAATGC
>JACCDU010026799.1_pt1 | contig 23881 bp, 24 predicted proteins | sample 7446081 | NCBI WGS metagenome assembly JACCDU01 (sample SAMN15323447, study PRJNA562643) | freshwater metagenome | isolation source: river surface water | place: USA:Blue River Watershed | collected 2017-08-17
GACCGAACTCTTTCCCGACTGGACAGGGCGCGGCGCCCCGCTCAACCAGCCCGTGACCGATGACGCCTGGCGCTTCCAGTCCTGATCAGGCGCCACCCGCACCCCCGGCATCTTCCTGCCCGAGTGCGCCCAAAACCACGGCAACTACATCATCAGCCTGAGCAATTTCACCCGCTGGCTGGCCCAGCAGGCTGAAAACCTGGGCGTGGAAATCTTCCCCGGCTTCACTGCGGCCGAAGTGCTCTACAACGACGACGGTTCCGTCAAAGGCGTGGCCACCGGCAACATGGGTGTGGGCAAAGACGGCGAGCCCACCGAGAACTTCCAGCTGGGTATGGAGCTGCATGGCAAATACACCGTGTTCGCCGAAGGCGCACGCGGCCACCTGGGCAAGCAGCTGATCGCCAAGTTCAAACTGGACGAAGGCCGCGACCCGCAGACTTACGGCATCGGCATCAAGGAAGTCTGGGAGATTGATCCTTCGCGCCACACCCCCGGCTTTGTCATGCACACCGCCGGCTGGCCCATGAACAACGACACCTACGGTGGCGCCTTCATGTACCACATGGAAGACAACAAGATCGCCATCGGCTATGTGGTCGGTCTGGACTACGCCAACCCCTGGCTCAGCCCCTTCGAGGAATTCCAGCGCTGGAAGACCCACAACAACATCAAGTGGTACTTCACCAACGACAAAGGCGAAGTCAACGCCAAGCGCATCGGCTACGGCGCGCGCGCTATCACCGCAGGCGGCCTGATGAGCTTGCCCAAGACCGTGTTCCCGGGCGGCGCATTGGTCGGCTGTGATGCAGGCTACCTGAACGTCAGTCGCATCAAAGGCAGCCACGCCGCCATCAAGACCGGCATGCTGGCCGCAGAAGCCGCCTACGACGCCATCGTGGCAGGCCGCCAACACGACGAACTCGAAGCCTATCCCGAGGCTTTCGAAGCCAGCTGGCTCTACACCGAGCTCAACAAGTCGCGCAACTTCAAGAGCTGGTTCAAGAAGGGCCTGACGGTGGCCACCTTGATGAACGGCTTTGAGCAGTTTGTGCTGCGCGGCCACATCCCGTGGACGCTGCGCCGGGACAAGCCTGACCATGTGTACCTCAAGCCTGCGGCCGAGTGCGAGAAGATCGAATACCCCAAGCCCGATGGCAAGCTGACGTTTGACCGCTTGAGCAGCGTGTTCATCAGCAACACCAACCATGAGGAAAACCAGCCCGCGCACCTGACGCTGAAAGACGCCTCGGTGCCTGTCAGCATCAACCTGGCCAAATTTGGTGGGCCTGAGAGCCGCTACTGCCCGGCCGGTGTGTACGAGTTCGTCAAGAACGAAGACAACTCCGACCGCCTGCAGATCAACGCGCAAAACTGCGTGCACTGCAAGACCTGCGACATCAAGGACCCGACGCAGAACATCGTCTGGGTCACGCCCGAAGGCGGTGGCGGGCCGAACTACTCGGGGATGTGATGCCCCCAGCATCGCCCGATGCACAACAAGAGGCCCTCGCGGCCTCTTTTTTTCACTGGACGCTGTGCGCCGCGCGTCGCCTTGGCAGCAATCCTCGCGAAAACCCTTATTGGCCTTGTCACGCATGTCGCCATAATCAAAGTTGTATGACAAGTTGAGTTTTCTCGACTGCATCACCCCTTCAACTGGAGACATTCAATGAAACTGAACAAATTGGCACTGGGCACGAGCTTGGCTCTGGGATTGATGAGCGCCGCTTCCGCGCAAACCGTCCTCAAACTCGGCTACGCCACTTCGGCCACTTCTCACTACGCAGTGGGTTCCACCGCGTTTTGTGACGACATTGAAAAAGGCACACAAGGCCGCTACAAGTGCCAACAGTTCCCCAACAGCGCCCTGGGTGGTGAACGCGAAATGATCGAAGCCGTGCAACTGGGCACACTGGATCTGGTCAACACCTCCACCGGCCCCGTCGGCAACTTCGTGCCTGAAGTCAAAATCGTGGACATCCCCTTCCTGTTCCGTGACTACGACCACGCACGCAAAGTCATGGACGGCCCGATCGGCCAGGACATCCTGACCAAGTTCCCCTCCAAAGGCCTGGTGGCCCTGGCTTGGACGGAAAACGGTTTCCGCCACATGACCAACAGCAAGCGCCCCATCGTCAAGCCCGCTGACGCTTCGGGCCTGAAGATGCGCACCATGGAAAACAAGGTGCACATGGACGGCTACAAAACCTTTGGCATCCAGCCCACCCCCATGGCTTTCCCTGAAGTGTTTGGTGCTTTGCAGCAAGGCACTGTGGACGGCCAGGAAAATCCGATCCCCGTGATCCTGGCTTCCAAGTTCTCGCAAGTCCAAAAACACCTGTCCTTGACCGGCCACGTGTACTCGCCAGGCCTCTTGATCACCTCGCCCCGCTTGATGAACAAGCTCTCCGATGCGGACAAAAAGGTCTTCTACGATGCAGCGCAAAAAGCCAAAGTGGCCCAGCGCAAGAAAGTCAACGAAGATGAAAACAACGGCATCGCCCAACTTGAAAAAGATGGCATGACCGTCGTGCGCAAAGTCGACGGTCAAGCCTTCCGCGACGCCCTCGTGCCGGCTTATGCCTCCTACTCCAAAGAGTTTGGCGCTGACAACATCCGCAAGATCCAGGAAGTTCGCTGAACCTCGGTTTGAGCCAAACATGGGCCTGTGCTGCCAAAGGTGGCACAGGCCTTTTTGATGGGTGATGGTCTTTGAAAGGCCGGTACGTGATGAAAAAATTCGAAGACTATTTCCTGGCATTCAACCGTTGGGCATTGATCCTGATCCTGGCGGCCATGTCGGTGATCATTTTCACCAACGTGGTGTTGCGTTACACCACCAGCCAATCGATTGAATGGGCCGAGGAAGTGGCCCGCCACATGATGATCTGGCTGACCTTCATCGGCTGCGGCCCGGTGTTGCGTTATGGCGGGCACATCGCCATCGACAACTTGCAAGACGGTTTGCCTCCCAAAGCCGCTCAGGCCCTGCGCGTGGTCATTGCCTTGTTGGTCACAGCGTTTTGCATGTTCTCCATCTGGTTCGGGCTCCAATACATGGACCGCACGCAATACCAGATCACGCCAGCCACACAAATCTCCTTTGCCTGGGTCTATCTGGCACTGCCCCTGGGCATGGGCATGACCTTGATCCATTGGCTGCTGATCGTTCGCAGCTACATCGCCCGCCGTGAATTTGCGAGCGATGCCCACTTTGACGCCACCGCGAGTGCATCCCTATGAGCGCCAGCCTGATCCTCCTGATTTCCGTCTGCATCTACCTGGCCATTGGCGTGCCTGTGGCTTTTGCCCTGGGCCTGTCCACCGTCACGGCGCTGGTGTTGTCCGATGCCTACCCCATGCTGGTGCTGCTCAAGGAAACCTTCACCGGTGTCGACAGCTTCCCGCTGATGGCCGTGCCCTTCTTCATCCTGGCGGCCGAACTCATGAGCGGCGGCTCGCTGACCGAGGTGTTGCTCAAGTTTGCTGGCCAGTTTGTGGGCCACAAGCGCGGCGGCCTGGGCTACACCAACGTCGTGTCACTGACCTTCTTCTCGGGCATCTCCGGCTCGGCCCTGGCCGATGCCGCAGGCCCTGGCTCCATGCTGATCCGCATGATGGACAAGGCCGGCTATGGCCGCTCTTATGCCGCGGCACTGACAGCATCGACCGCCATCGTGGGTCCCATCATTCCGCCTTCGATCATCATGATCATCTACGCCCTGGCCGACGACAACGTCTCGGTGGGCGCGCTGTTCATTGCAGGCCTGATCCCTGGCGTGCTGATTGCAGCCGCCATGTGCCTGGTGAACTTCTACATCTCCAAACAGCGCAACTACAAGGGCGACGGCGAGTTGCCCACGGGCGCAGAAATGCTGACCACCACCTGGAAGGCCCTGCCCGCCATCTTGTTGCCCGTGCTCATTTTGGGCGGCATGCGCGCCGGTTGGTTCACCCCCACCGAAGCTTCGGTGGTGGCCGTGTTCTACGCCCTCATTTGCGGCAAATACGTTTACCGCACGCTGGAGTGGAAAGCCGTGCCCGACATCCTCTCGCGCTCTGCCCTGCTCACCGCTTCAGTCTTGCTGATCATCGGCACCTCGGCTTCGTTTGCCTGGATCTTGACCATCGAAGGCATGCCCCAGACTGTGGCCGGCTGGATCTCCAGCATGAATCTGAGTGTCTGGGGTTTCCTGATCGTCATCAACATCTTCCTGCTGATCTTTGGCATCTTCATCGAACCGCTGCCGGGCGTGATGGTGCTGGTGCCCATCCTGGCCCCCGTGGCAGCCAAGTTGGGCATTGACCCGATCCACTTTGCGATGGTGGTGATCTACAACCTCACGCTGGGCATGATCACGCCGCCAGTGGGGGGCTTGTTGTTCGTGACCTCCAATGTGTCCAAGGTCCCCCTGAGTGAGCTGACCCGCGAACTCAAGCCCTTCCTGTGGGCGCACGGTGTGGTGCTGGTCTTGCTGACCTTTGTGCCAGCCCTGTCCAACTGGTTGCCCCATGCGATGGGCTTCAAATAAGACTGCCTATAATCAAAAAAACGAGACGCCCTTCGGGGCGTTTCCTGATTCAAGACCCCATTCGATAAGCCGCACATGTCCTTCCTTTTCTCTGACGAACACACCTGGTTGCAACGCGAGGGCGACGTCGCCACCATGGGCATCACCGTGCATGCGCAAGACACGCTCGGCGACATCGTGTTCGTGGACCTGCCCGCCATTGGCAAGACCTTTGCCGCCAAGGAGGTCGCTGGCGTGGTCGAATCGGTCAAGGCCGCAGCCGATGTGCACATGCCCGCAGGCGGCGAGATCATCGAGGTCAATGAAGCACTGCGCGCGGACCCGTCTCTGGCCAACTCTGACCCCTTAGGCCAAGGCTGGTTCTTCAAAGCCCGACTGACAAATTTGGCCGATCTGGACAACTTGCTGGACGAAGCGGCCTACCAAAAGCTCACCGCCTGACCCTGCGCGGTTTCAGCCCCACCAGCCCGAGACGTCCTCTCGGGCTTTTTCTTTGGCCAGCTGCGCCTGCTCTTTCAACCAACGTTTGAGCTCCGCTTCGGATTGGATCCGGCGCAAATCGGCCTCCAGACTGTCCACCTCATGCCTTTGATCGGCCTGCATGCGTCGCAAGGCCTGGGTCATCACGGCTTCATCGGCATCGGCCCGCACCGGGATGCACAACTCGCGTGACAAGCGAAACTGCAGCTGGTCCAGATCGTCTTCCAGTGCCGACACCTGCTCTTTGAGCAAGGCACACATGGCTATCAGCTTGTCATCGGCCAGGCGTGAACTGGCCCCCGGTGCCACCTGTGTGATCTGCATTTGCAGACGCATCAAGGTGGTCAGATCGGCTTTTTCATAAGCGGCATTGACCTCGCTCATCAAGGCAGTTTTGCGTTGGCGCTCTGGTTCGTCGGGCTCGCGGTCTGGGTGCAAGGCGCTCGCCAATTGACGGTAGATGGTGCGCAAGGTGGTCTTGGCATCGGTCTGCTGCAGCTCGGTTTTTTCTTGCGCTGGTTTGTTTTTGGCTTTGCGGGCGGCGCGCTTGGCCGCCTTGCGCTCGTCATCGGCTTGCTGCTGGCGCTGCCACTGGCGCATGCCGGCGGCCAGCATGGCTTCGGGCGTGCGGTATTGGCTGGGGTTCTCGATGGGCTGACCCAAAGCGGCCTCGATCTTTACGCGCACGCGTTCGGCGGCCTCGGCCAACTCTTGAGCCTCTTCCTGGTCGTCATCGCCTTGCGCGTACAAATCGGCCAGTGCCTGCACTTGCGGATCGGCCAAGGGCGACAAGAGGTCAACCAGACTGCGCAGTTTGTTGCGCGCCATGCGCTGCTGCTGAGCGGTCAGATCGACGCTGTGCAGCTGATCGTGCAAGAACAGCAGCAGGCTTTTGCGCAAGGCGCGTGTTTGCTGCGAAGTTTGGTACAAGGCCTGCACATGCGCATGCCGGTGCTGATCGGCCCAGGCCTGCAAGCGCTGCACCGCATGGGTCAACTGCTCAATGCGCGCCAAAAGGTCGTTGAAGCGTTTTTGGGCCGGACTGAGTTGGGTCTGTTCGGAAGCCCGCAACGCCAGCCCCGAAAAATCGGTCAAAGGCATGGGCTGGGGTGCGGGGGACTCGGACAAAGGCGGACTCACTTCAAGGCGAAAGGCCCTGATGTTAAGGCCTGAGCACCGATAATCACCCATCCGATCCGCCCCAAGCCCATTCATGTCCAGCCCCGCCCCGTTCAAAGTCCTGAGCCTCATCCCGCCGATGACACAGCTCAACACGCCCTACCCGTCCACGGCCTACCTGACGGGTTTTCTGCGTTCGCGGGGTGTCGATGCGGCACAAGAAGACTTGGCGCTGGCCACGGTGCTGGCCTTGCTCAACCGCCAAGGGCTGACCGATTTGCGCAACGCGGCGCTGGCTTTGCCAGTGGAAGACCGATCGGGCCCGGTGAACTTTTTCCTCGACCACTTCAACGACTACGCCGTCAGCATCGACCCGGTGATCGCCTTTTTGCAGGGCCGCGACAGCACCCTGAGCCACCGCATCGCAGGCCGGGGCTTTTTGCCCGAAGGCCCGCGCTTTGCGGCGCTCGACGCCTACGACGACGATGGCACGGGTGACCCGATTGGCTGGGCTTTTGGCGCTTTGGGCCAGACCGACCGCGCCCGGCACCTCGCCACGCTGTACCTGAACGACCTGGCCGACGTGCTGCGCGATGCGGTTGACGAAGGCTTTGAATTCGTGCGCTATGCCGAGCGCTTGGCCGCCAGCCAGCCCAGCTTTGACGCGCTGGCCGAGGCGCTGGCCAAGCCCCCCAACCTGATCGACACCACGCTGGAGCGCCTGGCCCTGCAAGCGATTGAACGCCACCAGCCGCAACTGGTGCTGCTGTCCGTGCCCTTCCCCGGCTCGGTTTATGCGGCGTTTCGCATCGCCCAGTGCATCAAGCGGGCGCACCCGTACATCCGCATTGGCCTGGGCGGCGGCTTCGTCAACACCGAGCTGCGCGAGCTGAAAGACGCACGGGTGTTCGACCATGTGGATTTCGTCACGCTCGACGGCGGTGAACGTCCACTGCTCAGCCTGATCGAACATTTGCAAGGCCAGCGCAGCTTGCAAAGATTGCAGCGCACATTTATTCGGAACGATGCAGGTCAGGTGCAATACATCAACCTGCAAGAGCCCGACGTCCCGTTTGAAGAGGTGGGCACGCCCACCTGGGACGGTTTGCCACTGCACCAGTATTTGTCTTTGCTGGACATGCTCAACCCGATGAACCGGCTGTGGAGCGACGGGCGCTGGAACAAACTCACCGTGGCGCACGGCTGCTACTGGAAGAAATGCAGCTTTTGCGACGTGAGCCTGGACTACATCAGCCGCTACGAAACCGCGCAGGCCAGCACCCTGGTGGACCGCATCGAGCAGATCGTGGCCGAGACCGGCCAGACTGGCTTTCACTTTGTGGACGAAGCCGCGCCCCCCAAAGCCCTCAAGGCCCTGGCCGAAGAATTGTTGCGCCGGGGCGTGCAAATCTCGTGGTGGGGCAACATCCGATTTGAAAAAACCTTCACGCCCGAGCTGTGCGAACTGCTGGCGCAAAGCGGGTGTATTGCCATGTCGGGCGGGCTCGAAGTCGCGTCCGACCGCTTGCTTGCCCTGATGAAAAAAGGCGTCTCGGTCGAGCAGGTGGCGCAAGTGACCAAAGGCTTTGCCGATGCGGGTGTGCTGGTGCATGCCTACCTGATGTACGGCTTCCCGACGCAAACCGTGCAAGACACGGTGGACGCGCTGGAATACGTGCGCCAACTGTTTGAAAACGGCTGCATCCACAGCGGTTTTTTCCACCGCTTTGTCTGCACCGTGCATTCGCCCGTGGGCCAAAACCCCGAGGCCTATGGCGTGCAACTCTTGCCGCTGCCCGATGGCACGTTTGCCAAGAACGATGTGGGCTTTGTCGACCCCACCCCCATGCCCCCCGGCGTGGACCACGACCTGCTGGGCCAGGGCCTGAAAAAAGCCATCTACAACTTCATGCACGGCGTGGGCGTGGACGCCGATGTGCGCCAGTGGTTCGAGTTGCCCAAGGGCCAGTGCCCCAAAACCACCGTGCCGCGCCACAAGATTGCCAAGGCGCTGGACTGAAACCTGGCTTGCATTGGTAGGTCGGTGGCTGCAGCCCCGACATGTGCCTGTGATGGGCCAACGAATGTCAGAGCTAAAGCTCAGACCTGCAAAAAACCGCCCGAGCGCCAATCCAAGCGCTGCTGAAATATTGGGCATACCACGCCAAGCCAACAGGCATGCGGGTCTCAGGGCTTGTTCATGCACTTATCCACAGCTTGGCGCACAGTTGACGGGGGTAACGATGGTCAGTGTCAGCCAGCGTACCGACAACGGCAAGCAGACCCGCATCTGCACCGGAACCACTACCAAGGAATGTGTTGCCCTTGGTGGTCCACAAACTGTGCGCGGCCCGTAGGCTGCAAGGCGTCCAGCACATGCAGCAAACGCTGGGCGGCTTCTTCAGGCCGCATCGCATCGCCCCCCACAAAAGGCTGGCTGAGTGCCGACTGCACCGTGCCCGGCTGCAAGGCGGCCACCACCGCCAAGGGTCTGCGGCGGGTCAGCTCAATCGTGGCCGTTTGCAGCAGCATGTTCAGCGCCGCCTTGGCAGCGCGGTAACCGTACCAGCCACCTTTGCGGTTGTCTTCGATGCTGCCCACCCGCGCCGACAGCTTGCCCCAAATGACGCGTTGACCCGGTGCCAACAAAGGCACAAAGTGTTTGAGCAGCAGACCCGGCCCCACGGCGTTGAGCTGCAGCGCCGCCAGCAAATGCGCAGCATCCAGCTCGTCTAGGCGTTTTTCGGGGCCGCGCCCGTTCAGCGTCAGTGCGCCCGTGGCGTCCAGCACCAGATGGAACGGCCCCTGCGCCGTGAGCGATTGCGCACAGGCGGCGATGCTCGCTTCATTCAGCAAATCCAGCCCCGGCGAACTTTGGCGCGACACCCCCAAAGCCAGCTCGCAGCGCGGATCGTTTTGCAGCTGCTGCATGAGGGCGCTGCCGATGGCACCACTGCCACCGATGACCAGAGCGCGGTAGCCCGCAGGCAGGGAATGCATCATGGTGAGGTCTTGTTCGTGTTGAGGCGTTTCGGTGGCAGGTCATACACGCAGCGAAAGCCGATGTAGACCGCATAAAAATCTGACGGCTTGAAGGCCCGCACATCGGCCTTCATGTTGAAGGCGCCGTACCACCACGAACCGCCCACAGTTCTGCGCTCGTTGCCTTGGGCATCCGTGGTCCACTCCCACACGTTGGCACCCATGTCGTACAGACCGTTCACGCCCTGACGGGTCGCGCCCGCAGGTGCTGCACGGGGCCACGGATCGGCATCGCTGGTGTTGGCCCCTTGCGAGCTGTCGCCGGTGGTCCAGGGGTAGGTGCGCCCTTTCACCCAGGGTGCAGGCGGCGCATCGCGCAGTTCGGTGAAGCCCGCCTGTTGCCACTCGGCACCCGTGGGCAAGCGACCGCCCGCCCAACGGCAATAGGCCTGTGCCTCTGCAAAGTCCAAATGAACCGCTGGCAAGTCGGGCCTGGCATCCACCCCATCGGGCTTTCGCCAGGACCAGCCCGGACGACGCTCCCAGCCGGCACCGTATTCAAAACCGCCGCCTTCTTTTTCGGCCCGGGTCACGGTGCCTGTCGCCCGCACATAACGGTCAAACTGAGCGATGGTGACTTCGGTGCGGTCGATGGCAAAGCCAGGCAACACCACTTTGTCGGCCGCCTGGGCATGTGGTGGCGTTGTGCCCAGCAAGAGCCCCGCAAGGATGCCCCCCACCCGACCTTGACGCCAGTCCTTCATGCGTGGTCCTCACCCGACCAGCGCCTGACGAGTTTTTGCAAGCCAGGGCGCAAGGGCAAAAAGAGGCGATACGCCAGCTCGAACAACCAGGACAAAGGTGGCCAGGCCGACAACCAGCCCAGCCAGCGCCAACCAGGAAAGACACGCCACATGCGCGAAAACGCTGCAGCGCCGCTGAACAAACGCCCCTGCGCATCGCGCACATGAAAGCGTGCCATGGCCGCCTCGCAGCTGAGCGTCCCGCCCAGATCTTGCCCTGCGCTGACGTCGATCCAGGCCACGGACAAAGCTTCAGGCAGGCGGCGGTAAATGGCGATTTCACGGCGACACAAGGGGCAAGACCCATCGAAATACACCGTCAGCTGCACTGCTGGATCGTTCATGTTTTCATCCACCCACGCGCCAGCAAGCGACCTTGCCGATCCACCACAAACGCCTCGCCCAAACCCGGATAAGCCCCGGTCAGTGCCGTCATGTTGACCTGGTGGGTCACCCAAATTTCCATGCGCCCTGCGGGCATCTGGCGCAAGCGATCACGCAGGGCCATGTCTTGCGCCGCCGCCTGTCCTTGCCCAGCAAATGTCGAGTTCAAAGCGGGCCAATCCTGGGCCTGCCCAAACGCCAGGCGGGCAGTGTCCTGGCAACGGCACCACTGGCTGCTGAGCACCACATCTGCATGCAGCTGGTGATGCTGCATCCACCGCCCCATGGCCAATGCCTCGGCGCGCCCTTGTTCGCTCAGATTGCGTTGGGTGCGGCACTGCCCGAGGGTGAAGCCGGGCGGGTCGCCCACGCCAGGCTCGGTGCTCGCATGGCGCAGCATCAGCACGCCACCCGATTGCCGCCAGACCGCGGCCAGATCAGACGCCGTGGTCTGAGCGCTGCTCCTGTTCGCCGCCACAGCGGTAGCACTGCCTGCCAACCATTGGAGCCATTGGCGTCGATGACACAGGGGCTGCACGGGCTTCATGGTTTCACGCCAGACTGAAGGCGTCCATTGACAGCGAGGAATACACCACCTCGTGGCTGATGTACTGCGGCAAGACCTGCGGGCTTTGGCCCCAACCGGCAGCGCCCAGGGCAAAGTAGATCGGCAGGAAATGTTCGTCGGTAGGATGCGCACGCTCGGCACCGGGCGCACGGGCGCGGTAGTCCAACATGGCGCCCAGGTCGCCGCTTTGCAAGGTGCCCTCCACCCAGTCACAAAAAGCCGTCACATACGGCTCGGTCGGGCCTGGCACGCGGTGCAGCTCGCGCAGGTTGTGCGTCATGCTGCCCGAGCCCATCAGCAAGATGCCCTGCTCGCGCAACGGTGCCAGGGCTTGGCCCATGGCATAGATCACCGAGGTCGGCACATGCGCAGGCAAAGACACCTGCACCACCGGCACCTTGGCCTCGGGGTACATGTGGCGCAAGGGCACCCACGCGCCGTGGTCATAAGGCCGTTCAGGGTCTTCGCCGCAAGGCAAATCGGCGGCCTGCAACAACGCAAGCACCCGCTTGGCCAGCGCCGAGTCGCCCTGGGCCGGGTACTGCAGCTGGTACAGCGCCTCGGGGAAACCGCCAAAGTCGTGCCAGGTTTCAGGCCGCGGCGTGCCCATGACACCGATGCCGCGCGTCATCCAGTGCGGCGACATGACCACGATGCCGCGCAATTGGCTGGCGGGCGCTTGCGACTGCACCCAGTCGACCAAGGCCGGGCCGGTGGTGCCCGGGTCGAGCGCGAACATGGGCGAGCCGTGCGAGACGAACAGGACGGGGGTTCTGGCAGCGGACATGAAGTGCTCCTCGATGACCTGACCCGATTCAGGACACATCGCTCGCCGCGATCTGGCGCAAAGCTTGCTCAAACACCTCGACCGGCTGGCCGCCTGAAATCAGATGGCGGTCGTTGACGATGACCGCTGGCACCGAACGGATGCCGGCCTGCACATAAAACTGCTCACGCTCGCGCACCGCGAGCGCATTGTCCTGGCTGGCCAGCACCGCGCGCGCAGCGTCCACATCGAGTCCGGCTTCGGCCACTGCGGCCAGCAAAACCTTGGGGTCTTCAACACATTCGGCACGGCCTTGATAGGCGCGCAGCAAAGCCTTCTTCAGGGCATGTTGATGGCCTTCGCCCTGGCCCTCGGCCCAATGCAGCAAGCGGTGCGCCTCAAACGTGTTGTACACACGGCCGCGCCCACCCGGATGGAACTCGAAACCCACTTCGGCACCCCGCGCTGCGATGGTCTGGCGGATCTGGGCTTGCTGCTCAGGGGTGGAGCCGTACTTTTCTGTCAGGTGCTCACCCAGGTCCTGGCCGCCGGGCGGCATCTGTGGGTTCAATTCAAAAGGCTGAAAGTGCAGCTCGGCCTGGACCTCGCCTTGCAGACGCTCCAGCGCTTTTTCCAGCGAACTCAGGCCCACCGCGCACCAGGGGCAGGCGATGTCGGAGACGAAATCAATTTTCAAGGTGGTGGTCATAAGCAGCTTTCGCGGGTTCAGATTTTCAAGAACAAGGACACCATTTTGAACGCGGCGCGCTCAGGCGGCTGAAGTCGCCGCCATGGCCCAATGGCGCGCAGGGGCATCCGCAAAGCGGCGTCAGGTGCGGCCTTGAGCCAAGGTGGCGCGCAAAGCCTGGTTGAAATCATCGGCCGCTTCGTACTGCACCCAATGCCCTGCCCCCGGCACCGTGTGCCAGCTGCCCCAAGAGGGTGCCCAGATCGGCATGGCTGCCTGCAACTCAGGCAAACGCCCGCGGTACAAGGCATCGTGCTCACCATAAATGGCGCTCACAGGCACCTGCAGTTTGGGCAGGGCCTGCGCCACGATGTCGGTCGATGACAAGCGCCTGCGCGGCATGCGGTCACGTTGCACATTGGCGGTATGCAAATCCAAGGCCAGGGCATCCAGTGCCTCGGGCGTTTGCAACATCAAGGCCATCAGGTTGTGCCGATGCACCTGGGCTTGGGCCTCGGGCGTGGACAAATGACGCCAGCCTTTGAGCGGGATGCGCTCGGGCACCGTCAGGCCCATGCCGGGGGCCCCCACCAGCACCAGCTGCTGCGCATCTTGCGGATAAGCGGCCAGCCACAAGGCCGCTGTCATGCCACCGAAAGAAAAACCCACGAGCGCCACGGACCCTGTGGGTTGCAGCTGCTGCAAGCCCTCGTGCAAATGCACAGGTAAACCGTCGACATCGGTGCACCCGGCAGGCAGATCGGAGTCGCCAAAACCCGGCAAATCGGGCACCAGCACACGCCAGCCGGCACCGTGCAATGGCGCAATGTTGCGCACCCAATGCGTCCAGCTGCCGCTGCCGCCGTGCAGCAAAACCACCACCGGCCGATCGGCACCGCCCCAGGCATGCCAGACCGTGCGAGCCCCCGCATGCTGCGTGACATGGCGCTGCACACCGGCCAGTTCGTGCTGCAGTGTGGGTGGCAAAAATTCAGGCAAAAGGGTCATGAAGCAGCCCGTGTGACGGCGGTGCGCGGGTGTTGCAGGCGCCATACCTTGTAGGCCGCTGCGGTGGCAACCAGGCTGGTCAGCACGCTGGCGGCAAACACGCTTTGCAAGCCCCAGCGCTCACTGAGCATCCCGCCCAGCAAGCCGCCCAACACCCCCGGAAAGCCATAAGCGATCACGGTGTACAGCGCCTGACCTCGCCCGCGCAAACGCCCCGGAAAATGGTGCGACAACAAAGCGATGCAAGCCGTGTGATGCGCCGCAAAGGTCAGCGCGTGGATGGCTTGCGCCAGCAGCAGCACCCACAGCACATCGGCCCACACCGTGGTCAGCGCCATGCGCAGCACCATGGCCGCCGAGCAAGCCACCAGCCAGGCCGTCAACGGCAGGCGCGGCAACCAGCGCGATTGGGTGAAGAACCACACGATCTCGACCGCGACCGACACAGCCCAGAGCACCCCGATCATGGTTTTGCTGTAGCCCAGCGCATCCAGATACAGCGAGAAAAACACGTAAATGCCGATGTGCGAGAGCACATGGAAAAACGCCGCTGCAAAAAACCAGCGCACCGGCTTTTGACGCAGCACGGGCCAGACGGGCTGATGCACATGGTCCGCGTGCACCGCTTCCTTGAGATCGGGCAAGCAAAAAGCACTCAGCAAAACAGCCCCCAGGCTGAACACCGTCCAACCCGGAAAGTGGTGCATGCCAAACGCTTCAAACCAGGCCCCGGCCACAAACACGGTGACCAAAAAACCCAGTGAGCCCCACAGGCGCACACGGCCGTAGCGCTTGGCGTCAAAGCCCCCGCCTTGGCTGACCAGGTGGGCCATGGCCGCCTCGCTCATGGGCATCATCGAGCTGGTGTGGGTGAACATGACCAGCAAAACCACGCCCAGCCCCACAGGCCCCCAGTCCAGCCAGAGCAAACAGGCCAAAGCAAAAGCCACCGCTGCGCCAAAGCGCAGCAACTTGACGCGTTCACCCGTTCGGTCGCTCAAGGCACCCCAGGCATAAGGCGCAAACAAACGCGTGGCCGCCTGCACCGAAGTCAGCACACTGATGGCCAAAAGGCCCAGCCCCATGTCTTTGAGCCACAGGGGCAGGTAGGGGTTGAAAAACCCGATGTGCGCGAAGTAGGTGGCCGACATGGCCGCAAAAGGCAGCAGCTGCTTGCGGCTGTCGGGCATCAGGGCTTGACGGCAGCGATTGGTGCCAAGCCATGCGCCACATCACCGCATTGAGCGCGGTGCAGCAAGGCATGGTCGATCAACACCAGCGCCAGCATGGCTTCGGCGATCGGCGTGGCGCGGATGCCCACGCACGGGTCGTGGCGGCCCTTGGTGATGACTTCGGTCGTTTGACCTTCCGAGTCGATGGTCTCGCGCGGGATCAGGATCGAGCTGGTCGGCTTGACGGCGATCGACACTTCAATGTCTTGCCCGGAGCTGATGCCGCCCAGAATGCCACCCGCGTTGTTGCCCACAAAGCCCTCGGGCGTGAGCGAATCACCGGCCGTGCTGCCTTTTTGCGTGACACAGCCAAAGCCAGCGCCGATTTCGACGCCCTTGACAGCATTGATGCCCATCATGGCGTAAGCGATGTCGGCGTCCAGCTTGTCAAACAGCGGCTGACCCCAACCTGCCGGCACACCGCGTGCCACCACGCGCAAGCGCGCACCACACGAGTCGCCCGACTTGCGCAGCGCGTTCATGTAGTCCTCCAGCGCCGACACATCGGCCACCGGGGCAAAAAACGGGTTGTTGGGCACATGGTCCCAGCTCTCGAAGCCGATCGGCACCTCGCCGATCTGCGTCATGCAGCCGACAAAGGTGGTGCCGAACTTTTCCTTGAGCCATTTCTTGGCCACCGCACCGGCAGCCACCGTGGGCGCCGTCAGGCGGGCCGAGGAGCGGCCGCCACCGCGCGGATCGCGGATGCCGTATTTGCGCCAGTAGCTGTAGTCGGCATGGCCCGGACGGAAGGTCTGCAGGATGTCGCCGTAGTCCTTGCTGCGCTGGTCGGTGTTCTGGATCAGCAGGCAAATCGGGGTGCCGGTGGTCTTGCCCTGGTACACGCCCGAGAGGATCTGCACCGCATCGGGCTCGTTGCGCTGGGTGACGAACTTGCTGGTGCCGGGGCGACGGCGGTCCAGATCGGGCTGGATGTCCGCCTCGGACAGTGCCATGCCCGGGGGGCAGCCGTCGATCACGCAGCCAATGGCCGGGCCGTGGGATTCACCAAAGTTGGTGACGTTGAAAAGGGTTCCGAAGGTATTGCCGCTCATGCAGGGATTATCCCCGAAGCGTCGCCCGCTCAGATCTTGACGTCGGGCTCGGCATTGGCTTCATCGGGCCAATCCCGGATGTAGGCCTTGAGCATCTTGTTTTCAAAGTTCTGGCTGTCCACCACGGCCTTGGCCACATCGTAGAAGCTGATCACGCCCATGAGCATGCGCGCGTCCATGACAGGCATGTAGCGGGCGTGGCGGTCCAGCATCATGCGGCGCACCTCGTCCAGGTCGGTCTCGCTGGTACAGGTCAGGGGGTGATCGTCCATCGCGGCGCGCACGGTGGTCTCGCCCACCTGGCCGCCGTTCTTGACGATGCGCTGGATCACCTCACGGAACGTGAGCATGCCCACCAGCTCGCCATGCGACATCACCACCAGGGAACCAATGTCTTTCTCGGCCATGAAGCCCATGGCGACCGCCAAGGGCTCGTCGGGGGTCACGGTGAACAAGGTGTTGCCTTTGACGCGGAGGATGTCGCTGACTTTCATGATCTGTCTCCTGAGGGTCGAGTCGAGGTGAATTTGAGTATCAATATAGCCCACAATGCGACTCAAGCGTAGCGTTTGAAGCTTGCCGCACACTTTCTTTTTCGGAGACTTTCCATGGCTGGTTACAGCGACCCCGGATTTGACACCCTCGCCCTGCACGCAGGTGCCGCACCTGACCCGGCCACCGGCGCGCGCGCCGTGCCGATCCACCTGACCACCTCCTTCGTGTTCGAGTCGAGTGACCAGGCCGCTGCCCTGTTCAACCTCGAGCGGCCAGGGCATGTGTACAGCCGCATCAGCAACCCGACCAACGCCGTGCTGGAGCAACGCATCTCGGCACTCGAAGGCGGCATTGGTGCCATCACCACCGCCAGCGGCCAGGCGGCCTTGCACCTGAGCATCGCCACGCTCATGGGCGCGGGCTCGCACATCGTGGCGTCCACCGCTTTGTATGGCGGCTCACACAACCTGCTGCACTACACGCTCAGCCGTTTTGGCATCAGCACCACCTTTGTCAAACCCGGCGATCTGGACGCGTGGAAAGCCGCCGTGCAGCCCAACACCAAGCTGTTTTTTGGCGAAACCGTGGGCAACCCGGGCCTGGACGTGCTGGACATCCCGGCCATCAGCGCCATCGCCCACGAGGCGGGTGTGCCCCTGCTGGTGGACTCCACCCTGACCTCGCCCTGGCTGATCAAGCCGTTTGACCACGGGGCCGATCTGGTCTACCACTCGGCGACCAAATTCCTCTCGGGCCACGGCACCGTGGTGGGTGGCGTGGTGGTCGATGGCGGCAGTTTTGACTGGGACAAATCGGGCAAATTTGCCGAGCTGAGCCAGGCCTATGAAGGCTTTCACAACATGGTCTTCAGCGAAGAAAGCACCGTGGGTGCCTTCTTGCTGCGCGCCCGCCGCGAGGGCCTGCGCGACTTTGGCGCCTGCATGAGCCCGCACACCGCCTGGCTGATTTTGCAAGGCATCGAGACCTTGCCCCTGCGCATGGCCCGCCACATGGGCAACACCGAAAAAGTGGTCGAGTTCCTGGCGGCGCACCCCCTGGTCAGCCGCGTGGGCCACCCCATGCTGGAGAGCCACCCTTCGCACCAGCTTGCGCAAAAACTGCTGCCACGCGGTGCAGGCTCGGTGTTCAGCTTCGACATCCAAGGCTCGCGCGCCCAAGGCCAGAAGTTCATTGAGACCCTCAAGGTCTTCAGCCACCTGGCCAATGTGGGCGACTGCCGCAGCCTGGTGATCCACCCGGCCAGCACCACGCACTTCCGCATGAGCGACGAGGCCCTGGCTGCCAGCGGCATCGGCCCGGGCACGATCCGCCTGTCGATTGGCCTGGAAGACCCCGACGATTTGATCGACGACCTCAAAAAAGCCCTCAAAGCAGCGGAGAAAGCCGCATGAAAATTTCTGTCCAAGGCCACGAGCTCTACGCCTACACCGGCGGCAAAGACTTCAACCCCGCACAGCCCACCGCCGTCTTCATCCACGGCGTGCTCAACGACCACAGCGTCTGGATTTTGCAAACCCGCTACCTGGCGCACCACGGCTGGAACGTGTTGGCCATCGACCTGCCCGGGCACTGCAAAAGCGCAGGCACACCCCCACAAAGCGTCGAAGAAGCGTCAGACACCGTCATTGCCCTGCTCGATGCCCTGAAGATCGAGCGGGCCGCCCTGATCGGCCACAGTTTTGGCTCGCTGATTGCACTCGAAGCCACCGCACGCGATGCCCAGGCCCACCCGGGTCGGGTGAGCCAACTGGTCATGGTTGGCACGGCTTATCCGATGCGCGTCTCGCCTGCCCTGCTGGACTTGTCGGTCAGCGCACCGTTCAAGGCCATCGACATGGTCAACAGCTTTTCGCACTCCACCCTGGCCCCGCCGCCTTCGGCCCTGGGCCCCGGCACTTGGCTGTATGGCGGCAGCAAGGCGCTCATGCGCCGCGTGTTGGCCAGCAACACCCAGGTCAATGTGTTCCACACCGGCTTCAAGGCCTGCGACAGCTACGCAGGCGGCGAAGCGGCCATGCCCCAGGTGACTTGCCCCACCTTGTTTGTGCTGGGCAGCGCCGACCAGATGACGCCGCCCAAGGCCGCGCAAGGCCTGATCCAGCTCTGCGCCCAACCCACCGTGGCAAAGCTGCCTGCGGGCCATTCGCTGATGACCGAGGCGCCCGAAGGCGTATTGCAGGCCCTGAAAGATTTCCTCAAGCCATGAGCATCACCCCGCCCCTGTCGCCCGAGCGGGCGCAAGAGATCGCCCGCACGCTGGACCTGCGCAGCCTGCCGCGCGATTTTTTAGACAACCCCTACCCGGTCTATGCCGCGCTGCGCGAGGCCGAGCCCTTCAAGCGCATGCCCGATGGCTCGTATTTCCTCACGCGCCATGCCGATCTGGTGGCGGTTTACCGCGACGCCAAGGTTTTCAGCTCAGACAAACAAGTCGAGTTCGGCCCCAAATACAACCATGCCCCGTTCAATGAGCCGCCTTACACCACCGCGGGCGGCGTGGCCCCGCTGTTCGAGCACCACACCAACAGCCTGGTCTTCAACGACCCACCGCTGCACACCCGGGTGCGCCGCCTGATCATGGGCGCCCTCACCCGCCGCGCCATCGAGGCCATGGAGCCCGGCCTGGTGTCGCTGGTCGACAGCCTGCTGGACAAGATCGAGGCCCAAGGCGGTGGCGACCTGATCGAGGACTTCGCCTCGGCCATTCCGGTGGAGATCATTGGCAACTTGCTGGACGTGCCGCACGCCGACCGCGAGCCTTTGCGCGGCTGGTCGCTGGCGATTCTGGGGGCGCTGGAGCCCGCCCTCACGCCCGAACAGGAAGCCCTGGGCAACCGCAGCGTGAATGAGTTTTTGGCCTACCTGCGCGAGCTGGTGGCAAAGCGCCGTCAACAGCCCGGCGACCCAGAGCACGACGTGCTGACCCGCTTGATCCAGGGTGAGGAAAATGGCGACGCCCTGAGCGAAGTCGAGCTGCTGCAAAACTGCGTGTTCCTGCTCAATGCCGGACACGAGACCACCACCAACCTGATCGGCAACGCGCTCATCAGCCTGCAGGAATGGCCCGAGCAACGCATGCGCCTGCTGTCAGACCTGCAGCAAGCCACCGACGAAGAAACCGAAGAACACATCCTGGGTTTGGCGGTGGACGAATTCCTGCGCTTTGAATCGTCCAACCAACTGGGCAACCGCCGCGCCCTGCAAGCCACGCAGGTCAACAGCGTGGATTTGCCCGCAGGTGCCTTGGTCACGCTGTGCATAGGCGCGGCCAACCGCGACCCTGCGGTGTACGACAACCCCGAGCAGCTGGACCTGCGCCGCACCGGCAACAAGCACCTGGCTTTTGGCTTTGGCGTGCACCAGTGCGCGGGCCTGAGCCTGGCGCGTTTGGAAGGCCGCATCGCGATTGGCCGGTTTTTGCGGCGCTTTCCCGAGTACCGCCTGAGCAGCGATCCCGAGCGTGGTGGACGCGCCCGCTTCAGAGGCTTTTTGAGCGCGCCCTTCAGCACACGATGAACACACGAGGAGACAAAAAATGACCCACAACAGCTTTGCCGAGTTCTATCCGTTTTACCTGAGCGAGCACAGCAACCGCACCTGCCGCCGCCTGCACTTTGTGGGCAGCACGCTGGCCTTGCTGTGCCTGGCCATGCTGGCCTACACCGGCAAGCCGCAATACTTGGTCTACGGTCTGCTGTGCGGCTACGGCTGCGCCTGGGTCGGACACTTCGGCTTCGAGAAAAACAAACCCGCCAGCTTCAAGCGCCCGCTCTACAGCTTCATGGGCGACTGGGTCATGTACAAGGACATCTGGACGGGCAAGATCCCGTTTTGACCTCGGGCCACATCACGGCCCTGCGGCGTTGACGCTGGCCAGAACTTCGAGCAAATCCTGCGGCCCACCAAAAGCCCCCGAGCGGGTGTGACAGACCAGCCCGTCCCAGCGGCCGCCCAGCATGCGGGCGCAGCCCCAGCCGGGTCGATCGAGTGCCGCCTCCGATTGCAATCCAGTGGCACCCAGTGCATGACACAAAGCCAACAAGGTGTCGCCGCCGACCACCACCAATGTGCGCGGGCGCGGCGCATGGACCGCGATGGCTTGCGTCTGGATGTGCAACAGCGCCGCAGCCTGATCTGGGGCGATGCGCTGGCTGGCCGACAGATCGATCAATGCGGGATAAGGGACTGAATCCATCTGCAGGGTGCGCGGATCTTCGCCCGCGTGGCACAGCTCGCCATGCGCAGCGCGCAGCACGCACCACTGTTCACGCGACACCGGGTGGTGGCTGGCGCTGACCAGCATGACGCGGCCACCTGCACTTGGCGTGGATGGCGCTTGTGAGGCTTTGGGCAAGCGTCTGGCCAGTGCATGTGCAAGACCAGCGCTGCCACACCACAGCCAATTTTTGTGCGGCTGAAGGGCCACATGGGCGGCAGCGTCCAGCGCTGCGTCACTCAGCACGTCGGGGACCCAGGCCACACCTGGTCCATGGGGAGGCATGGGGCCCGTGTCGACGCGCCAACCACGCGCTTGCAAGTTCTCCCGAATGGATGCCAGCACAGGCACGCGTGCGCCATCGGGCTGCAGCCACCATTGTTGAGCGCCCTCGGTCGTGCGGTGCTGCGCGGGAAAGGCGGGCACAAAAGCCAGCCCCGCAAACGGTGCCTGCCGGGCCAGCCAGTCCACCTCGTCAAAAGTGTTGCCACGCAGCAGGCTGTCGACTTTCTTGAAGGCCACATCGACCCTGCGCAACCAGTCCAGCGAGGGCTCCAGCAGCGCGGGCAATTCGGCCACGGGCACATCGCGCGTGGCGGTGGCGACGATGTCGAGGCCATCCGCATCCACGTCGGCAGGTCGGGCCAAATGCACTGGCACGCCCGCACCGAAGGCAGCTGCGCAGTCCAGTGCGCCGGTCAAGTCGTCGGCCAAGATGCGCAAACGCGTCATGGATGGACCACCGTCAAGCGCAGGGGCAGCGTGCGCAGGTGTTCTTCTTCGGCGGAGGGCAGGCCACGGTCGGTGATCACATCCTCGATGTCTTGCAGCAGCCCCACTTGCATGAAGGCACGCGGTCGAAATTTGGAGCTGTCCACCAGCAGACAGCGGTGGTTGGCAGCGCGCATCAGCGCCTGTTTGACAGCGGCCACTTCGGCCGATGTTTCAGACATCACACTTTGGGTCACGGCATGCGTGCCCATGAACAGCAGCTCTGCCCGCAAGCTGGTGGCTTGCTCGATCAGGGGTTGGCCCATCACGGTGGGGCTGCCAGGGCGCAGCACGCCACCCAGCACATGCACCTGGATCAGCGGTGACTGGCCCAACACCTGGGCAATGGCCAGGTCGTTGGTCACGGCCGTGAGCGGGATGCTGCGTTTGACCGCCGCGCGGGCGGCTTCGAGCACGGTGGTGCCGCTGTCAAAGATCACGCTTTGGCGGGGCACCAGCAGCTGCGCGGCAGCATGACCGATGGCAGCTTTTTCCAGTGGAGAGAGTTCGGCGGCGGCTTCGGTCTCAGGCTCGAAGGTGCTGTAGGCCGAGGCCTGTTGGCGCAGCAATGCACCACCGTGCGTGCGGTCCACCACGCCCTCGGCGGCCAGCGCGTCCAGATCGCGGCGCAGTGTCGAAAGCGATGCGCCCAGCGCCTGCTCCAGCTGGCCGGTGGTCACGGCCCCGTGTCGCTGCAAAAAGTCGATGATGCGCTGGCGCCTTTGGGCCGCCATCAGGGGTGGGGCACTGGGTTCGGTCAAGGTGTTCATGGCAGGCAAAAATTCAACGGTGTCGAGATCATGGTCATGATGCCACAAACACGCATCAGGGTTATCGATAATGATCGTTTATGGTTGATCATGATTTAATTTGACGCATCAACCACCAAAGCAGCACCATACCGGTGCGCAAACCAGGAGATAAGCCATGATCCGTCAAAAAACAGCAAGCCGCCGCACCCTGCTGGCATCTGCCCTGTGTGGCACCGCCCTGACCAGCTTGGGCCTGCCCGTGCTGGCCCAGAGCCAGTTCCCGAGCAAGACCATGAGCTTTGTCGTGCCTTACCCGGCCGGTGGTGCCAACGACATGCTGGGCCGCCTGATCGGCCAGAAAATGGCCGAAACCTTGAATGGCAGCGCCATGGTGGACAACAAGCCCGGCGCAGCCGCGATGCTGGGTGCCAGCGCCGTCGCCCGCGCACCGGCCGATGGTCACACGCTGCTGATTGGCGGTCTGGCCACGCACGCCGCCAGCCCCAACATGCTCAAGGCCGACTACGACCCGCTCAAGGATTTTGAATCGGTGGGCATGATCGGCAGCGCGCCCATCATTGCCATCACCTTCAACGAGTCGCCCTTCAAGACGCTCAAAGACGTGGTGGATGCCGCGCGCAAGGACCCCAAGGGCGTGATGTACGGGTCTTCCGGCAACGGCTCGCCGCTGCACCTGGCCGGTGAATTGTTCACCTCGCAAAACAAGATCGACATGACCCATGTGCCCTACAAAGGCGGCAACGCGCACATCATGGATCTGATCGGCGGCCGCGTGCCCGTCATCTTCGACACCGCCACCAACTGCGTGCCCTTGCTCAAGTCCGGCAAGGTGCGTGCATTGGCGGTAGGTGCACCGGCGCGCCTGGCCGACTTCCCGAACATCCCGACTTTTGCAGAAGCGGGCTATCCACAGTTCGACTTCTCGGCTTGGTACGCCGTGTTCGCACCGGCCAAAACACCCAAGGACGTGGTGACCAAGTTGTCCAGCGCGCTGTCCACCGCCCTCAAAAACCCCGATGTGGTGAGCAAACTGGCGGGCGTCGGCGTCACGCCCGCCAACGGCGATGCCGCCACGCTGGCGAAATTCCTGCCTGGTGAACACGAGCGCATTGGCCGCCTGATCCGAACCGCCAACATCAAACCCGATTGATTTTCTGAAAGACACACCATGACTTCACCCATACGCCTGGCCTTCACGATGGGCGACCCCGCCGGCATCGGCCCCGAAATCACCGCCAAGGCCACCCGCCAGATGGCGGGTCTGGTGGCCAGCGGCCACCTCGAATTCATCGTGTTGGGCAGTGCGGCCGTCATCCAGGCGGCCGAAGCACGCATGGGCCTGCCTGCCCTGAATGAAAAAGGCCAGCCGTTCTACCGCATGGTCGATGTCGGCCCGGTCGATGCGCCCATCGTGACCGGCCAGATCAGTGCCGTGGGTGGTGAATGGGCCTACCGCGCGGTGGCCAAGGCGGCTGCGCTGGTGCAGGCCGGTGAAGCCGACGCCATCGTGACCGGCCCGCTGTCCAAAGAGGCCTTGCACATGGCCGGCCACCACTTTGAAGGCCACACCGAGCTGCTGGCGCACCTGACGGGCCAGCGCGACGCGGTGATGATGCTGGCGCACGGCGACATGCACGTCACCCACGTCACCACCCACTGCGCCATCGCCGATGTGCCGCGCCGCATCACGCCCGAACGCCTGCGCCGTGTGTTCGACGTGACCGTTGATGCGCTCAAGGCCCTGGGCATTGCGCAGCCGCGCATCGCCGTGGCCGGCCTCAACCCGCACTGCGGCGAAGGCGGCATCCTGGGCAAGGAAGACGACGAAATCATTGCGCCTGTGGTGCGTGAATACGCGGACAAAGGCCTGAGCGGCCCACACCCGGGCGACACTGTGTTCATCAAGCTGCGCGCGCGCCAGTTCGATGCAGTGGTCGCCATGTTCCACGACCAGGGCCACATCCCGGTCAAGCTGCTGGGCTTCC
>JACCDU011134574.1_pt1 | contig 23866 bp, 26 predicted proteins | sample 7446081 | NCBI WGS metagenome assembly JACCDU01 (sample SAMN15323447, study PRJNA562643) | freshwater metagenome | isolation source: river surface water | place: USA:Blue River Watershed | collected 2017-08-17
ATGATTGAATCCGCCGAAGGGTTGGACATGCGGCCATTGAGCCTGCGTGGCTACACCAGAGAGCGACCCTATGAGCTTGTGCCCGGTCAATTCATATTGGCGCAAACCATTGAACAGTTCAACATGCCAGAAGACATTGCTGGCCTGTTCTTTCTTAAGTCAAGCCGTGCACGTGAAGGCTACGAAAACCTTCACGCTGGTTATGCAGATCCAGGCTGGAACGGTAGTGCGCTAACACTAGAGCTGAAGAATGCTAGGCAGCTGCAGTCACTACCGCTATGGCCTGGCTTAAAAATTGGCCAGATGGTGTTCTTCCGCATGAGTCGCAAGCCAGTCATCAGCTACGCCACCATTGGCCACTACAACGGCGATCTAGTCACCACCGGCTCCAAGCAGTTCGGCTGCTAGGTCTCGGTGCCATTGCTTGATGCCGCTGTTCCACGCTTCAGCGGCTTCTTCAATCAACCATTGGATCTGGGTTCGCTGTGATGCTTCCTGCTCTGACAGCAGCAGGGCGTATTGCAGCAAGCCGTCGATGTCACCTGCGCCATGTAGGCTTCGCAGCTTCGCAGCATTGGCTGCTGCGTGGAACTGCGTCTCCATTGATACGATCATCCCCATGTCTGAAACCATCAAGGACTACCTCAACAGCATTGCACGATATCCGCTGCTCACAGCGGAGCAAGAGATACAACTGGGCAGACGTGTCGCGAGATGGCGTGAGCTGCGCGAAAAGGAAGAACCACTGACAGCACAGGAGCGTTCTGAGTTTCGCAGCGGTGAACGCGCCAGGCAACGCTTCATCCAAAGCAATCTACAGCTGGTGGTCTATGTAGCTAGACGGTTCGACCGCAAAGATCGTCACATGGAGTTCCTGGACATCGTGCAGGAAGGCAACATCGGCCTAGCCACTGCTGTTGATAAGTTCGACTATCAGCGTGGCTACAAGTTCTCCACTTATGCGTACTGGTGGATACGGCAAGGCATCATGCGTGGGTTGTATCAATACGATGCAATGATTAGGCTACCGATCTGCGTGCACGAAAAGCTAAGCAAAGCCAACAAGGCAGCAGAACGCCTGGCCAAGGAGCAGGGTAGGCAGGCGACCATCTCAGAGATCGCGCAGGATATCGACATGGCCGCAACCGATCTATCTGAGATCTTCAAGCGATCATTCCGCGTGACAAGTCTTGACCTGCCAGTTGGTGATGATGATGCCGGCACCATCGGCTCCACCATCATCAGCCCTGAATACGACAAGGACCGACTAGCAGAAGAGGATGAAATCATGATCGAGCAGATGGTTAGCTATATGGATCAATACCTTGATGAACGCACGCGAGAGATACTGCTGAGTGATCAATCAAGGGAGCGCATTGCCAAGGATTACGGCATCAGCAAGCACTCAATATTACGCATCAAGACCCGTGGCTTGCAGCGGCTGCGTATGCTGATGGGAGATCCGCTGGCGGGAACGCCATTGAAGAATGCCGCGGCCAACCATTGAATACATCAATGGCATCTGGCGCGTCTGCTGTGGTGGCATCTGTCGTGAGCACAGGCAGGACTGGCAAGCCGTTGTGTTCTACCATCAAATGATGGCTATGGATGAACCAGAACCGCCCAACCTGTCCGTGGACCATCTACCTCCCAACGCTTAAGCCAGTTCTTGCGGCTGTAGGCAATGCCTTTGCCACCTGCGCTAGTCCTATAGCCGCCATTCACTAGATCCGCCTCACCATTGGGATCGTTATGGATGAAGGCGTCCTTGGTGTAGCCGATCACGACGCTGTAGTGACCGCCGCCTGTGGGGCGGGAGCTGGGGCCATGATGGAGCCAGCCGACGGCAACGGGGCGGCCGGCGTCGATCTCGCGTTCCAGCAGAGCGGCATCACCATTGGTGATGAAGCGAGCCTCCAGGCCGAGATGGCCGAGGGCCTTGACCTGTGCGCTTGCGTCGGTGCTGTCGCCGTACTTGGCGCGAACCTGGTTGTAGTGATCGTCATTGCGCACCTTGCCGTAGAAGCGGGCAATCATCGCGCAGCTGCTGGAGAAGCACTCCCGGTAGCCGGTACCGGAGGCGTTGTCTAGCTGGTACTCGTAGGGCACCGGCAGCGGGTTGACGGACTGTTGCAGGCCGTCCTGGGACCACGTGTTGAACCACGGCCGATCGCGGCGCATGGCAGCCACGTAGCCGTTGGCCAGCAGGTCGGCTTCCAGCTCTGTAATGGCTGCCAGCTGATGTGGCAGGCCACGGTTGAAGCGGAACAGCTGCTCCAGGGTGATGGGCGCTGGGTTGCTCATTGCTTGGCCTCTATCTTGGTGACGCGCTGCTCCAGCGCATTGAGCCTTGAATAGGTCTCGGCGCGGTCGGACTTGAGATCTACGTGCAGCTGCTCCAGTCGCGCGCTTACGGATTCGACTGCGAGGGTGAGCCGGATCACCGCCTCGCGGCCTTCCGTGGCGCGTTTTGTGGCACCAGTGAGTCCAGCGCCGCCGAACGCAAGCACAGCACCAACGACAGCGGCGATGATCTCGGGGCCCATGCTTAGCGCGGCTTGGTGTTAGCGATAGCGCGGAGCACGTTGAATGCCAGCTGGAACCAGCCGTTGGCCTTGACGCCAGGCAACATCGAGAGGATCTCGCTGCCGGCGAGAAGGCTGATGGCTACGGCAATGACTTGGTCTTGGCTCATGACGTAGCCGAGCTTATGGTGCCAGTCTAAGCAGCGCGACTACCACGGCAGCCCACTGCCTCTCGTCGGAGCGATCTGCTCTTGGATCTGCGCCTCCAGTGCAGCACCGTAGGCGGCCACCTGCTCTTCGCCCATCAGCGGCAGGAGCCACTGGTTGATCACGTCGGACTCGGTGAGATCGCCGAAGGGGGTGAAGGCGTCGGGGTCTGGAGCAGGAAGGCCGATGCTGCCATAGGCGCTGGCGGCATGGCCGTCGTCATCAGTGAGGCTTACGGTCCAGTGGAGCACAGTCACCGTGCCGTCGGGCAGGGTGCGGTCCATGTTGGCGATGTGCCAGGTGGGTTGGGTGGTCATTCGGCTTTGCGGGAGAGGGAGATCAGCGTGGTGAGCACGCCGAGCATTACGTTGATCGTACGGGTGTCAGAGTCGAGGCATCCCATCGGCGTTGGATTGATCTGCTGGTGCTGCGGGGTGCCGATGTAGCGGGCATACCAAGGCCACACCACGCGAGGCAAGATGTAGAACCGGCAAGATGCCCACTGCGAGGCTGCCACCACTGTGATGGCAGCCGAAACGCTAACGATCGACCGCCAAAGCCAAGTTGGCATCAGGCCGCCCAGCTGCCAATTGAGATGTTGGAGCCAGAAGCGCCCAATGGCCAAATGCTGAAGTAGGAGCCTGCTGCCGTGACCCAAGCATTACCAGGAGCAGAACTGAACTTGTAGCGAGGAATAAACGTGCCACCTGCATTGATAGATACGGTGCCTTTTATCAGATACACAAGATCTATTACTGCAGCGATACCTGCGGCATTGGTTGCTGTAATATCACCGCCTGTTGCGCTTGTGTAATAGAAACTTGTCGGCGTGCCGTCGTATCCACCAAATGCGGGTTTACCTGTGATTCCAGGCCCGGTGCCCATAAAGGCTATGTTGTTGATTGTTGCTGTACCCCCAAAATCAAAAGACACTGTTGTAGCTGTAGTGATGCTAGCTGCCTGCAATATCATCAAGCACTCAAACTCATACTGCGTAGAGCCGATCAGGGTGACACCAACACCGAAGAGAGATTGTGCGGTATTGACGTTTGAACCGGTGTAGTCGGCATTGAGGCGGTAATACTGCTTAGACGGGTAAATGCCACTGCTTAGGCCGTTGACGGTGCCGGTTAGGTAGCCGGAGGAGTTTAGGGTTGCGCGAATCTGCGAATTGGTACCAAAGTTTAACGGTGCGTTCTGTTCAACATAAAGATATGGATTTCCACTATCGGTTGAAACAACAAGTTGATTCGTGCCGCCGAGCCTAAAGCGAGCTGTTCCGTTTACATCAAGGGTGTTGCTAGGATTATTTGTGCCAAGTCCCACTCGCCCTGCTGACGTAACCACCAAGCTGTCAACCGGCGCCGAGCCTGAGAAGCTGACGGCCTGGGTGGAGCCTGCGGTGCCGGCACCTTTGATGTTGACGTCGCCGGTTGCTGTTACGCGGAGGCGTTCTGTGCCGTAGTCCGTACCGGATGCACCAGTGCCTACACGTGTATATAACCCAATCGAGCCGCCAGCGTCGTTGGTGGTGCTAAATATCTGAAGCTGACGTCCACCTGCGTCAAAAGCTATTCCTTGTCTATAGTCGTTGTCAAAAATAGAAGCAATTCTATATTGTCCCCAAGATAGTTTAATTCCTCCAACACTTACATGAAGTTTGTCATCTGGATTTGCCGTACCAATACCCACATTCCCATCGCTGGTGACAAACACCTTCCCCGTCCCGCCCGTGCTGATGCCCACCGTGTTGGTCGCCGGCAGGTAGATGCCGTTGGTGGGGGCAGTGGCGCTCGTGACAGCGACGGAAGTCAGGTTGTACGGGTCAGCCAGCTCTGCCCAGGTGGTGCCGTTGTAGGTTTTCCAGCGTTTGGCGCTGGCATCCCAGCCAATCGCATTCGTTGGAACATTGGTAGCACCGGAGCCGAGCGTACCGCTGTTATTGAACTGCAGCGCTAGGTCAACGTCGCGGTCCTTGACTTCATCGACAAAGCTGGTGTAGGTGCTAGTGAGCAGGGGGTTGGACCAGTTGGCCATGGGGAATCAGACTCCGCGAGCGGACCAGCTAAAATCACCACTGATCCTAGTCCCTGAGGAATTGAACAGCAACACCTTAAAGCTGGTGGGATTGGCTACGTCAACAAAATCATAAACCGCATAACGTGGCTGGGTCGTACCGCTCGGCGTAACTGAAATGCTGATCACATCAATGAATGGAATGTTGAAATTAACGACCGTCCCATCTGTATCGCCCGGATTAGCCAAGCCCGTTCCAGCGTCGTTGCGGATCTTTGAGTCAAGGCGAAGATTCAGCGCAGTGACCTGATACAAGTCATCACCACCACTGCCGGTGAATGCGTATGTGACGCGGGCATAACGGAAATTGGTGGCATAGACGGATGTCTCACCAGCTGCGTAGCTGGTCCACGTGCTGCCATTAAGGCTTGTGGCGAGTGTCGGCACAACAGTTGTGCTCCCTGTTATGTTGCTGCCTGTAAGTGTTGCAGTAAAGCGCGTACCTGCCAAGGTTGCTCCATAATCGATAGATTCAATGTATTCAGCGGTAGTTAGAGATGGCAAGGCGTAGCGGTCGTATCCTGCCGCTACTTGATCCGATGGTGAATTCCAGCTGCGTGTCGTGAAATGCTGCGCCCATGTCTCAGTGGTGCTAACGCTAACGAGAAGACCATTGTTATGACTGACGGCGTTCGTCTTGGTGCCGTTAAAGGTGCTGTTCTGGTTGTAATTAAGAATGTAATCGGGTGGTTGGTTGACTTGTGCGGAAACGCTACCGATGGGGCCCAGGTTGCCGGCGCTGTCGTAACCACCGAGCAGGTAGGTGTAGGTATTGGAGACGGTTTCAAATACAGATGTGAACTGACCTTGCTTGGTGCCGACCACTTCAGCGGTGGACCAAGTGCTGCCACGCCGCAGTTCGTAGTAGGTGATGGGAAGAGTTTGCGTGCAGTCGTTCCATTTCAGGAGCACGTTGTTGTCGATGACCTGCTGAGTGATAGTCGGTTGTGTGGGTGCTGTGATTGTATAAGTGTTTGCTGATGCAGGGCTATAGTTGCCACGCACGTCATAAGCCACAACCCAGATCGTCTGTGCGCCAACCCAGTCAAGCGCTGATTGACCTGGGATGTTCTTGGGTTTTATGGTGTAGGAGTTTGTCTTTACTTTGGCAAGTACCAGTCCGGTTGCGTAGGTTGAGCCGCGTCGTACTTCGTAGTAGTCAATATCTAGCTTTCCAGTGGCGTCAGGAGCTGCTGCAGTCCACTGCACTACCAGTAACTCACCTTGGAACGCCTTATAGCTGCTGGATTCAGGCGTGAAGGAGATCGCAGCCGGAGCGCTAAGCGTAGTGGCGATTGAAGCAGCTGTGCCCGTCTGACCGTTGGTGCTGATAGCGGCCACCCAGAAGGTGCGGGCTGTGCTGGCAGTGCCCGGTGGATTCCAGTCAGCGGCCAGGGTGTAGGTAGTGGTCTTGGCTCGGGCCAGATATGTGCCATCCCCATACGAAGCGCCATAGCGCACCTCGTACTCAGCCGTAGGCAGAGAGCCTGCAACGGCGGTCCAATTGAGCGTTAACGAGTCGCCGACAAAGGAACTGATGAGGCTGCCGGGAGCCGCAGCTACGGTCGGCGCGACGGTGACGGTACTGGTGGTGGCAAGGCTGACATTGCCGGCTGTGTCGGTTGCGCGAACCCAGAAGGTGCGCGTGGTCCACGTAACCGGCAGCGTGATGCTGTTTGCGGTGATCACGCCAACATCAGTGCCAGCCGCAAAGGATGTGCCGTAACGGATCGTGTAGCTGACGATCGGCAAGGATCCGGCCGTCTCACCCCACGACAGCACTACCTGCTCATTTCTGTAGGCGGCGGTGACGGTTCGCTCAGGCGGAATCGTGATCGCGATCGAGGTGGTGCCTTCAGTACCGAGGTTGCCGTTAGCATCCACCGCTTTGATGCCGATCGACTTAGTGCCAACGCCAGTGGCCTTGAAGCTGTAAGCGGTGGACTGAATCGTGGCGACGATCACCGTATCAACAGTCACCTGGTAGGCGCGGGTCTTCGTAGTGCCGTTGACGGTATTCCAGCTGAGCGCGATGTTTTCCCCGGAAAACACAGCCGCAACCGTCGGCGCAGCAGCCTGCAGTACGTTGATATTGACTGATCCAGCTGTGCTTGGATTGCCTGCAATATCAACAGCTCTCACCTGATAACCACGCAGCCCTGTCCATGTAATCGGGATACTGAAGCTGGTTGTTTTTACTTGCGCTATGCTTGTGTCACTGACTAGCACATCGTAATAAGCGATTGCATAGCTACCAGTTGAGGCGCTCCAGCTGAGGATCGCTGTAACGTCTTCGTTGGTAGATGTCGGAGCCGGAGCGGTTGGCGCTGTGATTGTTACGGTTGTGGCTGCTGCTGTTGTGCTGTAGATGTTGCTGGTGTCAATTGCTTTGATGTGGTACTTCTTGGTTGATTGTTCGATCAGGCCAAGTTTGTAGCTGGTGGCAGTGACGCGGGTGACGAAGGTGGCGTCTGCCCAGGTGCTGTCGGTGCTGCCGACGCGGATTTCGTAGGACGACAGGTCAAGATCGCTGATGTTGTCCCAGGTGAGCAGGACGCCGATGCTCCGATCGATCGAGCTGGTGAAATTAGTGACATTGGATGGTGGTGCGGTCTTGCCAAGTGCAGTGATGCTGGCGCTGGCGTAGGTGGCGCTGCGCTTTAGTAAGGCATTTAGGCTATAGACCTGTACGTCAAACACGCCTGGCGTGATGTCAAGGATGTCGTAGTCGGGGCCTTGAACGGTAACCGTGAGCCAGTTGCCTTTGTCTTTGCGGTAGATGACAACGTACTGGTTGACGCCAAGCACCGGCTGCCAGCGCACCATGACCTTGGCGCGTACCTGGTCTTGGTAGCGGTACAGGCTTTCGCTGAGCGCCAGGGATGTCGGAGGAGCAGGCAGCTCGGTGAGATTGCTTACGTCGCGGGTCTGGAGGGGCACGCCGCGCTCCACGTTGGCGTACTTGCTGGCGTTGTACGAAAGTGCCGTGATGGCGTAGTTGGTGCCATCCTGCTCGGAGACGCCGAGGACACGCCAGGTGCTGGCCAGTAGGTCGTTGGTCTCCCAGATCCAGACGCTGTTTGCGTTGGGTGCTGTGGTGAAGGCGCTGGTGACAGGGATGGTGTTGCCGCTGCGGGTGCCGACAGTACGGCTTTGGGCGGTGCCATCAGGCAAGATGACGCTGAGCGTGCCGCCGCTGGCGGGCAGGCCGGTGGCGTTGTCAACGACAATCGAGCTGGTGGTGGCAGAGCTGATACGGCCGCCACGGCGGGAGCCGGCGCGAACCGGATCGCTGATGCTGATGATTTGGCCGGGGCGGACGACAACGCCAGCATCAATTGAAGCGGTGAAGGTGACGGTCTCGCCTTCCTGCTGCTCGGAGTAGAGAAGCCACTCGCCAATGCGATGGGCCTGGCCTCGGCTGGTGCAGGCAAAGGCGTCGATCTGGGTGGTGACGACGCCGTACTTTGCGATGGCGGTCTGGTCCTCAACGACTTCGTAGGCAGCATCACGTGCGGCCAGGTCAAGGTACTTGACCACGGCGACGGTGGGCCGTGACTTGCGGCTACTGCTTTCGTAGCTGAAGCCCTCTTCGCTGACGTTAGCCAGCGTGAACAGATAGGCCGGATCGCTTGGCCGGTCTTGGCTGATGGTGAGCGTCCCGGCAGACCAGAACGGCATGGCCCGGAACACCGAGGCCATGTTGTTGACCAGCGTGTAGGCCTCCTCAGCGGTTTGGATGTTGACGTTGCAGCTGAAGCGCGGCTCGTAGCCGCTGAAGCCGTCGTAGACGCCGTGCTTGCCGGTCGTGGCGTTGTAGTCGTCGGTGGCGCCAGTACGCGGAGCCAAGCCTCGGGCAGCACGCTCGGCGATCTCGCCAGCAGTGTTGTAGGTGTTAAGCGCTGAGCAGTATTGCGAGGCGGCGTAGAACGCCCACTTGTCCAGCTGAGCGGCGCTGATGTGATCACCGAAGCCGTAGCGCTTTGAGACAAGCAAATCCCATAGCACCCAGGCGGGATCACTGGTCCAGGTAGCAGCGCCAAATGTACCGGCCCAGACGCCGGAGTAGACGATGGCGCCATTGGCGTTGTTGACGGTGCCGTTGTTGGGGATCTGTACCTTGATGCCACGAATGCGGTAGGCACGATCTGGAATGTTGTTGAACTGCTCTGCGTTGATGCGCATTGCAATCAATGCGCTATTGGGATAGCGGAACTTGGCGTCGGTTACTTCGGTGTAGCTGCTCCAGTTGAACGCGCTCTGCACATAGCCAGAGGGGTCGGCGGTGACCCGTGTGACCTTGATGTCAACTGGAAATGCGCCTGTAAGTGGGATGCTGTACTCCTTCTGGTACAGGTTAGCGCTGCGGCCGGCCACCGTGTCATCCTTGACGACGACATATCCGCCACCGTTGTATTGCACGGCGATGGTCAGATTGACGGATGTACCGACAATATCACCATCTGTCTTCTGCTCCTGCAGTCGCGGGAATGACAGCGTGACCTTGACGCGATTGACAGAGGTATCGCTGATCGTGCGGATGACAGGCGAGGCTTGCAGTACAGAATCTCCGACGCTAACCGTATTGCTTACTCCATCTACTGGGATGTAGCTTTGCGCTTGTGTGCCGGTGCGGGTGTAGACGGTGACATTGCTGAAGTTGAAGATGTAAGTGGTGCAGGAGCCAGTCCACCAGATGCCGCCCAGTGCGGTGGGCTGGATGCTGAACGATGTCGATGAGATCAGCGTGATGGGGTAGATACCGCTTGTATTTGCGGCAGTATCAAAGACAACGTAGACAGATTGGTTGTTGCTTAGACCGTGGGCGGTGGAGGTTGTAACGACAACCGGAGCGGAGACATTGGCGCGGGTGAAGGTGCCGGGCTTGCCGGTGCCTGCCAATGGTGTGTTGTCTAGGTAGACCGAGGCGAAGCCGTCCTTCAGGCCTTGGATTTCGCCTTCGCTGATCAGATCAACGACAGTGGCGTACTGCGTTGATTGGAGGCTGTCGGGCGAGATCTGCGGGGTGCGTTGCTGCCCACCACCGCCTTTACCGCCACCACCACCGCCAGCACCAATCAGTTCCATCAGACAGCCACCTGCACAGTGTCGAGGCTGGCGCTGATCACAATCGAGCCGACCAGGGTCTCACCGTAGACAATAGGGATGGGTGTGCCAGGGCGACTGGTGTTTTGGATGCCTGAGAATGAGTACGAGCGCTTAGGGTCTTGTTCGCTAAGTGTGTTGATCTTGGGAACGGGACTGAGCAGTTGAGCTACGCCACCCAGCGCCATCGCAGCACCGACGCCAAGCAGGGTGCCGGCAATCTTCGTGCCGAAGATGGTTGCTGCTGGGAACGCAAACGAAAGCGCAACCAATGCGACGCCTAGAAGGATGCGGCCGACGGCGCCGGCGCCGGCGATGACAGGACGAATCGAGATGGTGGCGGAGCCGGCAGGATCGTGCAGCTCCTCGGCGGCCAGGTCGTAAGTATCAATGCTTACGCGGTAGTGCTGGTCGGCCATGTGGGCCTCGACTGCCGGCCAGTTGGTGACGAGGAAGCGGACGGCCTCTGCTGCAGAGGCGACATCAGCTTCCAGCACCCGGGCGCCGATGAACTTGGCCAGGCGGCCGTAGAGCTTGATCTTACGAAGCATGACGCAACCGCCTCCCAGTGCATTTTAGGAGCCAGCCACCGTACAAATCACGACTGCTTAGGCGACCTTGCAGGTGGTGGAGCACCAGTTGATCGCCGATGTAAACGGCGCAGTGGTTGAGGCCAGGGCTGCTGATGCTGAGCAGCAGCAGGTCACCGGGCTCCAGCTCCTCCTCATCGCTCAGCTCTCGAAAGCCCGTATCAGCCCAGCAACGGTCAAACATCGGATCGGCCAGGAAGGCGTCGGGATCGCGAGGCCGTTCCCAGTCGCGCAAGCTTAGGCCCTGTTCTGCGTACCAATCTCGCGCGAGTGACCAGCAGTCGGTGATGCCCCATACCCATTCACGGCCGACCAAGGGGGCGCAGTAACCGCACGGTTCGCAGCCGTCCCACGCCTCTGTCTTGGGGTTGACTACATGCCATGGCAGACCCGAGGCCTCGCAAGCCACGCGATCCGCTTGGCTTGGCGTTGGTGGCGTGACTGGATGGCTGTGCACCACTGCGATGACTTCGCCGGCATCCTCTGCGGCGGCGTAGTCGTCTGGGTCGAGCACAAACATTTGATCTGGCGCGGTGGCTTGGTTGCGGCAGGGCCAGTAGCGCTCGCGGCCCTTGATCACTACGACAAGGCCGCACGCCTCGGCGGGGTCGCACTCCTTGGCGTGCGCTAAGGCGTCGGCTTGCCAGGTCACGTGTAGAAACTACCGATACCAGGCAAGGCCCCGTATGGCAGCTCAGCTGTAGCGCCGAAACGTGCCTTACAGCTGCTTACCCGCTTTCCGCATACATCCAGAGCGGAGCTGCCGACTGAGTTGTCGTTGGCGTCGAAGTAATTGGTGCCTGTGTAGCCGCATTCAGATGAGCGGTAGACCCACTGACAGACGGAGCTGATGCACTGCCGCTTGGGGGCACGGATGCCGGCTAGATCAAAAGCGCTGGCCAGCTCGAATTCCACGAAGTCACGAGTCTCGGCTGACTTGCGGATGGTGTAGTAGATCTCGCGGGGGAATTCGGCTGTTGGGTCAGGCGTGCCGTAGGGGTTGGTGCCGCCGGGGAAGTTGACGGCATCGAGGTAGCGGGCAAGCGTACGAATTCGTGTGACCTTGGCGCCTTCTATGCCACTGGGCAGGGTGAGCAGGATGGCGGTGATGGTGCCGAAGATATTGCTGCAGCGGATCTTGGGGCGCGGCAACGTGCCTTGGCCGTTGTAGTCGAAACCCTCAGCTTCAATCGGAAATTTGAGGTAGGTGTTGCCGGCCCATACCATGTCACCATTGTTGACAAGATTGGTACCAGCATGGAAGCGGTAGATGTCGGTGGTGCCGTGCTGCAGGGCGTTGAGTTCCAGTACGAACAGCTCGATGATGGAGCTGGGCGCAATCTTTTGAAGCTCGGAGGTGGGAACGGCCATTAGGGCTCAAAGACTTGGCGGAATGTTGCTTCTATCTGATTGTTGTTGCAGTTGCTTAAAGTAAGCTGCCACTCTTGACATACATATTTACCGGCTGATCCGCGTGGCGGTGTCCAGTCAAATGACTCAATGCCAGCTCTTGCCTCAAAAAATGAAAGTATGTTGTCTCTTTCTATGTCGGTGCGATTAGAAAAAACGAGCTTCCATTGCTTTGGATCAACATTCAATCCAAAGCTAGTTCTCTGCTCGTAGCCATCTCCGGCCTTAAATGTATTGATGCGAGGCTGGCTTTCCTCCGAAGATTCAAAGCTAGCTGTGTAAGGAAAACTTGCCATGGCTATGCAGTTGCAAGGATGCCGCCTGGGCGTTTTTGTTTGATCAATTCAGATTGTACAGCGGCAGCAATGGCGCGAGCCAATTGTGAGCCTTTCCCTTGGTCTCCTTGCGCACTTGTTCCGCGTGCATCTACGTTAACAGTAACGCTAGTGCCCGCGCCTCCTTGCATTGCAACAGGAATCCTTCTGCCATCCGGCAATGGTACAAAGGCCTCTGGCCGGCTGCCCTCTCCAAATAGCGCTAGCTGAGGACTTGTGGCAATGCCGCCACCTGCGTATTTCTTCAGCGGCATCTCGCCAGATGCGGTCATAATGCCACCATTTGCAAACTTTATCCCTGTTAGGCTTCCGACCGCCTCCAATAGTGGCTTTATGATTGTTGCGCGGATTAGTATTTTTGTCATGTCCGCTAAAATGCTTTTGGCTAGATCAGCAAATGACGCTTTTCCTGTGATGACAAGCTCCGTGATCACATCTGTAATACCCTCAAAAGCATTAATAACTGCGCTACCAACCTGAGATCCAAAATCAACAACAGATCTGTAATATTCTTTCAGTTGCTGAGAAAATGTTCCTTTAAAGCTTTTTGATTGGTCTTCTTGTTTTTTGCGTTCATCGTCTACAGTCTTAGCCCGATCACGAAGCAAACGAACCTGCTCCGCTAGTGCAGGGTTGGTTTGAATAAGCAGGTCAAGGCCAAGCCTTTTTAGTTCATTGTCTAGCTTTTGCACTTCGGTTAATTGCTTTCCATTCGCCTTGATCTCATTAAGCAAATCATTGTAAGTCTGCAATGGTGGAAGTAACTCAACGAGCGCCTGACTTTGCCGCCTGATCGCATTGTCTACATTGATTTTAGATAGCTGATTCACGCTATCGCGAATAGTATTGTAGATCTCAGCGATGGATTTAGCTGGTAATCCGGCTTTGCGTAGGTCATCAGTAAGCCTTATCAGGCTTATGGCGGCATCATCCACCATGTCTTTATTTTTGGCCAACGCAGCATTAAACTCGTTAGTAATTTGCTGCATTGGTGATGCCCCTATTGTTGCCGTCTCCGCCTGTGCATCTCTTATTTTTCTAATAAGATCTAGCCGCTTTTGTGAATAATCCTGCAGCAGACCAAGAAGATCATTCTGTCTTTCCTCTTCTGCTCTTCTTTGCTTATCTGCTTGTCGTTGCGCTTTGCGATCAGATTCAGTTGTATCAAGCGCTATCGGCCTGGTGCCTGCCCTACGCATTGGCATTGGCGCATCAGTCCATAGGCGTTGAATAGCGGAAAAATCGCGCTTTGCTTGATCAATGCCACTTGATACGCCTTGCACTATTGCTCTGCCAGCTCCAATGAAATCGCCCTTGACTGCTTTGCCTATGGCATCAAAGGCTGTGACAGATATTTTCATCCATTGATCAACGAGTTTGATTGTTGCATAAAGCGCTGTTGCAACAGCTCTTAGGCCAATCTTGATAACCTCAAATAAAGCTGTCCAATCTTGCTTTGTGTTAAATAGCTTTCCAAATTCTTCCAATATTGATTGCAACGCAGGCAGTAACGCATCGGTCAGTTCAAGCCCAAAACCGTTAACACTAATTCCAAACTCCGTTAGCGTATCATTGAACTTATCAGACCTTGCGGCAAAATCATCACTCACCTTATAGGTGAACTTCTCCATGCTCGCGGAGCCTTCGTTAAGAATTGGAATCATATCGTCACCGCTTTTACCAAATAATGCAACAGCTGCCGCCGCCTTTTGCGCGCCATCTGGCATATCAGCAAATCTATTGGCAATTTGTTTAAGCGCTTGATCCGCTGGTATCAACTGGCCATTAGATTGTTTGACTTCAATCCCAAGTGATTTAAACTGTCTTTCTAGCTTGTCATTACCTTCTGCTGCTTTTGTAAGATTTATGCCTAGCTTGATTAGGCTTTTTTGTAGCTGGCCCATGTCAACATCGGCAAGCTTGGCCGCGTTGCTGATTCCAATCAGCTGCTTAGATGCAATGCCAGTTTGCTGCTGCAATTTGAATAACGTATCACCTGCGTCAATAGATTGTTTAATGAATCCAGCAATAGCCCCGCCAGTCACTGCAGCCCCAAATGCGGCAAGACCAGCTTTTAGCCGTCCAAAATCCTGCGCAAGATTTTTTGCGTGACCTTGTACTCCTTGCAATGAATTGCCAAGGCGCCTGATATTGTTCTCGCCTTGTACGTCTGCCTTGATCCGAAGCAGCGCATCAAAGTTCATTGATCACTCCTTCGCATTTAGAACCATGATAGCAGCAATCTCCATGTGCTGCAGATCTTCCAACATCATGCGCTTGTTTTTTGTCTTATATAGTTTCATTATTGAAATCACTGCATTGTAATCCAAGCCAATAACGCCTGATGCAGTTGTTCTCCATTGTGTTTGACACAGTAAAAATAATTGTAAGACCTGCCAGTTTTCTTCTAATACTTCAAAATCTATTGGCTGCTCATTATCTTTTAGGATGATGCCCAGAACCTTTGCATCTAACTCTAACTGATTGCCTGATTCGCCGCTGGCCCAGTATTCAGCGGCCTCTGTTAGTTTTTTCTTTTTGCTCCTTTGATGCTATCAATAAAAGCTTTTAGGATAGCAATGTTTACCATTGGAATTTCAAGGATCTGATCTAGTGCTGTTTGACTAAAGGGAATGTCTTTGCCTTGATCATCCGTCACGCCAGCCCAGCCAACGATTACATCACGCGCCGCATCCGTTATCTTTGACATATCGCCAATGCTTTCGAGTTGACCAAGCTCTCCAATCATGGGGCCAACTACGCTTTGCGGTAGCCTTTTGAACTCACCGTCAAACGATTGACGCTCAAACCGTCCGCCATCTACTGGCAGGTCAAAGGAGACAGGCCAGTAATAAGTATTCGACTGCTTAATGACAAAGGCCATCAGGTGAACGCAATGGAGATCTCATCGTTGCCACTGCCACTGGGCAGGGCCACATACGGCACCTCAAGCATTATGATTCCGTCCGAATCACCGTAGCTAGGCTGTGTAATGTCGGTTTGCGCACAGGTAACCGTAACGATATTACCAGCCGTTGTGCCATGCTGGAACGTAAGATTGCCTGTTGTTTCGGTCTGAGCAATACTGAACGGATTAAAGCTAGACAGTGCCACAGCTTCCAGCGTTACCGTACCACTCGCGGCACGGTTGGCAATCATCACCTCCTTGGTGCAACCGACAAGCTCCCGATAGATGACTTCGTTGCCCATCTCAAAGCTAAAGGACTGCAAGCAGCCGGCGTAGCTGAAGAATTGGAACGCCGACGTATTGCCATCACGGAACACCAGCGGCGATGCTTGATTCGAGTATGTGACTGATGGCGATGCCGTATCAGTTGGTGCGTTGTATATCCCAGTCATCTGAAACTCAATGTATGGGATTGCGCCAACTTCACAGCTGAGGCTGAACGTACCACGGCAGCCGGTCAGCTTATGGCGGATGCCGTCGCCGTTGTAGTAGATCGTGCAGCTCTCGAATGCACTACTCACGGGCGCATAGGTAACACTGGTGCTGGCAACCTCGGTGGCATTCATGCCGCAGGCCTCCAGCAGCGAGCCATAGCGCGGTGCGGTGCCAGCCGTACCGGAGCCAGCGAGTTCAACCTGAAACGTGATCGCGACCCGCGTGGCAAACAACAGCTGCGGGCTGTTGCCAAGGTATGGGCGGATCAGCTCACGGCTCACCGTATCGGCCTCGATCGGCGTAATCTCAAGGCTACGCACCAGCAGTGCATCACTGCCGATCGGTGACGGATCAGTGCCGTAGGTCGTCTCAGCCTTGACCTGGATTAGGCTCTTCCGGGTTAGCTTGGCCATCGGTTTCGAGTGCAGGGAGGACTGCCGGTTCGGTTCGCCTGATCAGCTGACGCTTGCCGGTCTTGGCATCCAGGATGTAATAACCACCCTGGCCGTGGTACTCATCCAGTATAGGATCTTTCATGCTGAAGCAAGGTTGGCATAGTTGGTTCGGTAGCGGATCACGTACTCGCAGCTGATGACACCAGCTGGCTGGTCAGCTTCCACTAGATCAAAGCTAACCGACTGCGGCCGGATGTCGAAGCTATACCCGCCAAGCGTCAGGTCTGCCATCAGCTTGGTGTGCATACTTTCGACAATCGGATCAGCCGCCTGATCTGGCACTGCGCCACGCACGATCACAGAGATGCGTACCGTTAGGCTCCAGTCCAGGGTTGGCAGGCTTGTGTTGATCTGCGCTGCATCATTGACCGGCTCGATCACGATGGCCGGTGACTCGCCTCTACTGAGCGGTTCAACCCTGCTGCGGTAGATTCTGCTGCTGACACCAGTGGTGCCAGCCAGTGAGCTGGTTATCGCAGCCAGTATTGATTCGCGACGTGTTGTCATGTCTTCTGCAGGCCAAGCTGAACGAACCTACCATCATCTATCAGCATGGCCTCTCGCACCGTATAGGCAGTGCCATCTACGGTGATCGAATCACCGCGAATCAATGCACCGAAATCAGACGCCTTCGCTGTCAATGTGTAGTCAGTGCTCAGCACCATCTCACCAGCTAGCACCTGGCTTGGCATGTCCAAGATGCCCAATGCTGTCACAGCGCCAGCCGTGCAGCTGACGCCGAAGTCATCCAGGAAAATACCTAGGTCTTCAGTTAATGCCATTTGCCTTTACTTTGCGTGGCGCTTCTGCCGGCGCCTCAGTGGCGCGGCCGATACGGATCAGCTCAGTTGCAATGGCTGAATCAAGCTCGTAGGACTTGCCGGCTTCAAGGAAGCTGCCCTGCGCAGCGCAATCAATCAGGATCAGAATCTTCATAAAGAAAAGGGGCAGTTGCCTGCCCCTGCCTCCTATCAGGTGGTGATGTCGAGGATGGCGGCAAAGCTCTTGGGATCACGCACAGCAACGTCATAGGAGACGATGCCACGGACACTTGTCAGAGCCTTGCTGAAGTCGTCGCTGTCCTCGCCTACGGTGATCTCTAGGCCATTGCCCCAGAAGCCAACCATCGCCTGGCTGAAGTCACCCATCACCAGGGCGGAGCAGACGCCGCTGCTGGTGCCCTTGGTCAGGGTACTGGGCACCTGGTTGGTGGCAGCCAGGGGGTAGCCGTTCAGGGCGGCAGGCGTCTGGTAGCGGCCGATAGCAGCGCCATCTACGTTGAACAGGAAGGGTCCATCACCAGTGGTGGAGCCACCGGCACGGAGCTTCTTCAGGGCAGTCAGCACCTTGTAGTTGGTGACATAGGCAACGCTGTCAGGGTTGACAGCACCGTTGACGTTCATCACGGCAGCCTCCAGGTCAACCACCTTCTCCAGGGTGATCGCACCGCCGTTGGTGCCCATGGCGACCGATCCGATGCCGGAGGTCTGCATGATGCCAGTGGGCTGGCCACTGGAGCCAGAACCGTTCAGGATGCCCAGGTCGATGGCAAGGGTGATCCCATCAGTCAGGTCACGGCGCACCAGCTCCTCGATGCCGGGCGTGCCCTGCAGCAAGGTCTGACGGCTGTACTTCGACAGGGCCGCCAGGTTCTTAGGAGTCATCGTCACCTGATCGAAGGTGGACTCAGACTGGGTGATCGCGGTGGTCTGGGTGCTCAGGTAGTAGGTCGAGGCAACAGCAGAGCGGCGAGGGATGGCCACGTTGCCCACGAGGCCAGGCATCGTGCGGACGCCCAGATTAAGCATCACAGCCTGGTTGCGCAGGAACTCGATGAACTGATCGGCCATCAGGTCGGTAGCAACCAGGTTGCCGCCTGTGGTGGCGCCGCTCGTCACATAGGTAGAGCGCTGAGCCAAGACGCCGAACGGCACGAAGAAGCTGCGCTCGGTGGTCTTCACCAAGCCAGACTTCTCAACCTGCTTGCTCACCTCACGCACCAGGCCGGCCTCACGGCTGGACCAGTCGCCGGTCAGCATGGCCCGGATGCCGGCAGTGATGCTGTAATCAGCGCGCTCCTGCATCGGCATGTCGACAGGAGAGACCGTCTCGATAGGCTTGGCGCCCAGCTTGTCCAGCACGATTGCGCGTGCTTCGTCGATCGAACGGCCGGACTCGACGAGCTGGCGGCCAAGGTCGGCCATGCCGTGCTTTTCGGTGAGAGCAGTGATGCCAGCGATGCGGGAGCGCTCAGCCTCGGCGGCTTCGGCCCGCACCATGGCCAGATCAGGGGTGTTGTTGTCCATTGTGGGAGCAGGATCAGGAGTAGGTGCTGCCGTAGCAGCTAGTGATCGGCCGATTCCGACGCCAGGATCAGCCGGCACCGAAACAACCGAGATCTCAAAGGGTGACCACGCAGTGGCGACGAAATCACCACTGCGCTCCTCCATCTTGTTGATGGCATAACCAAAGGATACATTCCGCAGAACGCCATCCTTTACATCACCCAAGATCTCCTGGGCGAATGCATTGCGGCTGAAGCGCACCCGTGCATAGCCACGGCGCTTGCCGCCATCAATGCGGGCTGATTCCACAACACCGATCACCTTGTCTGGGTTGTGGTTGAACAGCAGCGGTGCGCCATCGTTGAGACGGCTCAGGTCGGCAGCTTGTGGGTCGTGGCTGAGGATCTCATTGCCGAAGTAACGGGCAACGGGATGCTCGCTGGAGAACGGGAACTCATACGTGCGGTCCTGAACTTCATTGAATGCCGTCACCTCACTGCGCTGGTATTCGCCCTCTAGCGACTTCTTGCCGGTTGCCTCCTCGAACTCAATCGGCTTAAAGTCATGGTCGGCTAGCCACTTGCGAGCCTGGTCTGCCGTGAACTGCGTCACGCGGAATCGGATGGCCTGCACTTCGGATGCGCCGTCCTTGATCCCATAGATGAAGTCGATGCCCGGCCCCGCTTCATCATTGACGCGACGCAATGAGTCGTACTGGCCGGGATCGTGCATCCTCGCCGCGTGCTCATTTGGATACGGTCGCTCTAGCTGCATGGTGCGATCTTCCATTGCCTTTATTCTATCTGCCTTATTTCCAGACCACGACTGGCCGGGATCACCTCCCCATGCTGCCCATGCAACACGACCGGGTGATGGGTAGCCATCTTCTCCAGGGCTGAAGCCTTGGCCCTGCTTGTCCACTTCATGCCTAGCGAACCATGCCGCCATGGCGATCACAGTGTCAGCGCTCAGCGCATCACCGCTGAGGATCTGCCCTGCTCGTGTTGCAGCCACATCCGTGCCACCAGCACGGCCATCGGCTTTCCAGTCACGGTAACGCTGCGCTTCCTCGCGCATCCCAGATGTTGGTGTCAGATCGAGTTCAGGCATCTTCTTCTGGCATGTCCTCTGCCAAGTCTTGCAGCTCAGCCTCTGCTGGCTGCTCGGTAGCAGCAAAGGCTGGCTCTGATCCCATCGGCCTGAACATCGCCTGACCGCCGCTCGTCACAGCGCTCGGATCAGTATCTAGGATGATTCCGAGTTCATCTACTGCTGCCAACTCAGACTGCCTGGCAACGAGCACATCATCCAGGTCGCCGCCTTGCTCGGCGATCACCTGGCCCAGTGTCTTGAAGCCGCACCGGACGGCAGCCTTGTAGGCCTCGACTTCCTTCATCGGATCAACCCACTCCCAGCTGCGCGGCACCCACCTCACCTGCCGGTAGCGCTCTGGGCTGGTCTCATAGCCGGGCAGGTTCAACGTACCGCTGAGCACTGCCATCTCTAGCCATGCATCGTAGACGCGCTGATGCAGGTTCTCGATCATGTATCGCTGCAGCGTACGGTAGGTGTCACGCTCCTCCAGCAGGCTCAGCCGGCTGCTGCTGTAATTGGTCTCAGAGAAGTTCTTACTGATGCTCTCGAAGCTGACGCCAACGCCAGCCGCCACAGCACGCAGCATGGATCGCGTGAATGGCTCCAGTTGACCATCTGGTGCATTCAGGTCTGGTACTGTGACCGATTCACCAGGCGAGAGATACTTGAACACTCCGGGCTGGAACTCGCTCACTCGTTCGCCGTTCTGCAGGTCATCGCCGAACAGCTCACCTTCAGGACTGGTAATGAATCCCATTAGAGCGCTACTGGCACGAGCACGCACCACCTCCGCCTCCTCATAGCCCTGCAACATGTGAAGCCGCATCAGCGCTGATGCAAACCACGTCACGCCACGTGTCTGATTCGGTCGCTCTACCTGGAACAGGTGGATGACCTCATTGGCTGGAACACGTATACGCTTTGCAGCAACATAGCCGGCGGCATTCGTATCACCAGGGTGGCTGGCGTAGAAGTGATAGAACTGCGGGCGCAGGTACGGATCAACCTCGATACCCATCCGTACGGTGTTTTCACCCTTTGGCTGTGGGCCGTCCTCATCGATCAGGTAATCAGCCTCCAGCACCTGAAGCGCGAAGGGCACCTTGCTGTTGCCGAACGGCCTGCGAATCATGCGGATGAAGACCTCGCCAGATTCAGCCATGCTGCGAATAGCCAGGCGCTCGATCTCCTGGAATGACAGCAGGCCAGCTACATCACACGTCGAGCGCTTCGACCATTCCTCCCAGGCGTGACCGATTGCTTCGTTGATGCGATCATCCAGCTTGCCGCCACGCTGCATACGCACCTGTGGCTGCAGCTTGATGCCTTGCCCGATCACGTTATTCTGAATGGCACGCAGCGACTGCCGGGCGTAGTCATTGTCCCTAGCAAGCTGCCTGGCGCGGTTCCTTAGGGTCTTGATGCTGCCCTTGATCTCAGCATCAGCGCTGGTGCCGCTGGTCACCCAATCTGCGGTCAGACGGCTCATCCGTGCACCCTGATAGGCGCGCCTCCTGATCGGCTCATAACCGAGTGCCTTGAATAGCCGCGTGCGTAGTCCCATCAGAATCTCACGAATAGATTGTGCGGATTGCCCAGGCCGTTAGCGATCAGCTCAGCCTGCTGCTCCCGCTTGACCTCAGCCTTCAGCTTGGCCTCCAGCTGCATCAGATCCGACAGCTCGTACTTCTTCAGCCGTCGGTTGCCGATGGTATATTCCTGCACCACGCCACCGGAGACCAGTGCGCGGATTGCCGCCTGCACTGCGTCTAGGTCTTGCTGTGCCTGGCTGCGGCCATCGAATGCAGCTGGAGTCCCGGCATAGCCGAGTCCAGCCAGCACCTCAAGCTGGCCAGCGCCGAGCGTTATGTGCTCGCCGCTCTTCGTGGCTTCGGCCTGCCAGTACCACTGCCCGGCATCGAATGTGGTACTGGTGGCCTGAGAGATCGTGAACTCCCACCCCTGGCCATAGGTGGTGCCGACCACCGTTGCGCCTTCGTTGTTCTTGTCAAAGCGCAGGTAATAGGTAAGGGTCCAGCCGGCGCCACTGCTCACGGGATTGCCGAACGCATCAGCCCCGGCTACGTCGCGCCATTTCACCGTGTCGCCGGCTCTGATTTGCGCTGGGATGTTCACCAGCTCTTGGCGAAGTTATATCCTGATTCTACCTTCTCCCTGGTGGGCGCTTGCTGCCTGCGTTCCAGCTGCTCCCAGATCGTGCGGCGGTCATAGCGTTGATACAGCAGGTTTAATCCGGCATACGCGTACACCAAGCAGTCGAGCGCCTCATTGCGTGCGCTGGGCTTCTTGACCCATTCACGCACCGCAAAGCCCTTGACGTAACGCAGCGATTGCTTCTCTGCCGTCAGTTGCTCGAAATACTCAGCGCCGGTCTGTGCATGAAAGTGCAGATAGCCAGGGCCAGGTTCATTGTGACGCAACCTGCCAAATAATGTTGTCTTGATGGTGTCAGCACCAACCGGATACACCTGCGCTGATCGCTTCAACGTACGGCCCTTGGCATTGATGTCTACCGCAGATGGCTTGCCTATCGGTGGCTTGCCGCGCTGGCTCTGACCCTTGATGGCAATTACACCCTGTGCCTTGCGTTCTCGTGCATACTGATACACCTCTGCCGTCGCATGGCCGCCGCTGTCAATGGCGATAACATCAGCGCGCAGGCGGCCTCCCCAGCGATGCAGTACCAGCACATCAAGCTGCCTCCACACCTCAGGTCGGCACGGATCACCCATGATCTCCTGATGATCCATCAGCCAGCCTTCTTCGCCTGGGCCCCACGCCCATGCGCTAACAACCAGTCGGTCGCCGATGCTGCCGCCGCCACCTTGTACGTCAACACCAATCGTCACGCATACCGCACCAGGCGGCAACGAATCAAGGCCATAGGGTTCGCAGCGCTGCAGTAGCGCATCAGCGCTCACCTTGCTGGCGTAGTTCTCCTCCCACGTCTCGGCGAGCCTTGTATTGACGAATGACTTCAGCATCGGCGCATCAGACTTCGCCCGGAGGAAATCGTCCACAAGATCAGCCCAGCTCAGCCAGCCCAGTGGGCTGTACAGGCCTGATAGCTGGAAGCCAGCGGTCTTGCCATCACTCGGCGCCGTTGCTCGCCATTCGCCGCGCCTGAGCAGCGCTGGCTTGTGCGTCTCGGCGAATTGCTCATGGCAGCATTCGCATTCATACGCAGCAGTCTCCGGCCTGTCGTCCTGCCACTTCAGCTGCGCCCACTTCAGCCACTGCATCTCACCACATGCAGGACATGGCACATAGAACCGTCGCTGATCACTGCGCAGATACTCAGCTTCAATCCGGCTGAAGTCCTTCACGGTTGGTGTGCTTGTCAGCAGGATCTTGCGCCTTGCGAATGTTGTTGCACGCTTCTCTGCCAGGCTTACCGGATCACCTTCTCCATCTACATCAGATGGGAAGGCGTCGATCTCATCCATGAAGATGTATCGGCATGGCGTACTGCGTAGGCCAGTTGCGCTATTGGCACCTGTCAGCAGCATCATCCCGCCCGGGAACTCCTTGGCGAACATCGTGTTGCCGCTATCCCTGCTGCGAGCTGGTGCAATCTTCTCCGCCAGCACAGGCGTCTCGCTGATCAGCGACTCCAGCCGCTGCTTGCTCAGCCGCTTGGCCATCTCCACTGTTGGCTGGACCAACAGCATCGGGCCTGGCGCGTGCGCGATCACGTAGCCAAGCCAGTTGCTCCCGCTCTCGGTCTTGCCGGTCTGCGCTGCGAACATCATCACCACCCGCTGAACAGAGCTGTTGCTGCTGAGGCAGTCCATTGGCTCGCGCAGGTATGGCGTCCGGCTGGTGCGCCATGGTCCCGGCTCCGCCGATGCCTTGCTGCTGAGCCGCCGATGCCTGTCCGCCCATTCGCTGACGCTCAGCACCGGCTCTGGCCTGAGCCCTTCGAGGAATCCTGCAGTCCAGCTCACGACTCCACCTGCGCCAATGTTTCGAGCGCCGCGCGATGCTCATCGCTGAGCAGCTGATGGATCACCGCAGGATCGGTCTCGCCAGCCAGCTGGTGGCTTAGCCGGTCGGCCAGGTTGGCCAGTGCCTCACGCACGGTGCGGCCAATCTGAAATGCTTGCTTGCGCACCTCATCAGCTGGCACCAGTTCCTGCCTCTGCTGACTGACCGCAAGCTTCGCCAGCTCGGCCTGGTAGTGCTCGCGTCTGGCGCGGCTTTCGTTCAGGTCTGGGATGTCGTCATCCTGAACCGCTGCTGCCGAATCCTCGATTGGATCGGGCTCGCTGACTTTGGCGTTGTAGGTCTTGCGTGTGTTGCGGTTCCACAGCTCTAGGGCCATGTCGCGATCCAGCCAGCGCTTGCCATCCTTGGTC
>JACCDU010151109.1_pt1 | contig 23856 bp, 21 predicted proteins | sample 7446081 | NCBI WGS metagenome assembly JACCDU01 (sample SAMN15323447, study PRJNA562643) | freshwater metagenome | isolation source: river surface water | place: USA:Blue River Watershed | collected 2017-08-17
GATTTTGATAATGCAGCCCCCTCAAAGTACCACGCTTGGAAAACGACTGATTGTCTTGCACAAAATCAATGGTAACCCCTAAGGCTGCCAATTTCTCTTGATTGTACGCCTCAAAAAAATACCCACGTGCATCTTCAAATACAGTGGGATTAATAATAAGTAAATCTTGAATGGGTGTAGTTTCTATTGTCATAGTAAATGGTTGTCGGTTGTTGGTTGATGGTTGTTGGTTGATGGTTTTTAGTTATTACGAATGCATTGATGTCTGTCTGCGGCAGTCAGGCAATCTCTATTTCTCAAATCGTAAATCAAACTACAAAACGTTCCCCTCTTGAAATCTAAGATTCAACGATTCCAAAAAAACAATAAAAATTAGAGTTATAGGGGCTAGGGGTGTGTTAAATATATAAATTGTTCCATTTTCAAATTGCTACATTTTCAAATCGTAACTTCGCAAATCTAATTTCGTACCTCGTAAATCGTAAATCGTAAATCGTATATCTAACCTCGAATCATTCTATCTCCAGACCCTTTACCCAGCACAGTAGCAATAATATAATAAAAATACTGAACCACAGTCAATTGACTCGTCATTTTCGCATCAGTTTCGGCTAGGAGTTGTGGGGTGGACATATCGATTTTATTGATTTGTGATAAACCCGTAATTCCTGGTACTACTTGGTATACTCCCCTGCTATCACGTTCATATATCAGTTCTTCTTGATTGAACAAATTAGGCCGTGGCCCTACTAAACTCATATCACCGAGCAAGACATTCCACAATTGGGGTAGCTCATCCAGTTTGGATTTACGCAAAAAAGCACCGTATTTAGTCACCGCACTATAATTAGCCAAATGAGTCGCTACGGATTTCGTATCCACATGCATCGAACGAAATTTATAAAGATTAAATGGCCGCTTGTTTTTCCCTACACGCTCCTGACAAAAAATAGGAGAACCCGTATCAAAAAAACCAATAACCACCAATACTAGAATAATGGGACTTAGCAATACTAGCCCAATCAAAGAAAAAATAAAATCAAAAAATCGAATCATACTTATTGTGTTCGTGTTAATACAACCAAATAGGTTGTGTTTTCCAATTCTCTGGGAAACCCATTTTATAAGTCGGAACTAGAGGAAATTGATATAGCAATTTATAAAAATTATCTTTTATAGTGCTATTCGGACTAATATATTGTAATGAATAGAGTATCAAAGTAAATAATGGAAATAGCTTGGCTCGTTGATTATTAGTAGGCACATAAGTAATAGGAGCTTTTTTAAATTTTTTTGGCCATAAATATTTGATTGTAATATTGTTATTCCAAAGTCTGGAATGGTGTGCAATTCCATTTCTTAATACGGTTGTAGCCTCTAAAAAGCTAGAAAAATCTTTATGAGAATTAAATCCAAATTCTAATGCTATTTTAGATTTTTCTGGTAATTGATGCTTTAGATTTTTATACAATTTTGAAAGTGTTCCAAATGAAGCTACTTCCAAAGCTTTCCATGCTTCAAGGGGCTCTCCTTTGTGATTTACTCTGTGCTCCAATATAAATTGCTCTTTGTTCCGAACTATTTCAGAATTTAAACGTTCTATAATAGATTCTTGTCGAAGGCTATCGGAAAAAATTGTAGCATCTGTATAGCATAATGGACCATAACGTAACGACAAATGATATATTAATTTAGTTCGAAGTGCGACTTCTATTCTTTCAATGGCATCAAAGAGTACTAATCTGAGGTGTCTGTCAAAATTGTAAAATTCAATTACGCTTTCAAAATAACTGTTACCATTAAATAAGTGATTAACTTTGTCTGATTGCATTTCCCACCAATACCCTTTCAACCTATAATAACTGATATTTTGAAGAAAATGAGTAGCTAGTTCTTCTTGTTGGAACAACATCCCCCTATTTTTTAATAGTTGAATTTGTTCATGAATTGTTTTGGGATCTTTGTTGGGCATAAGATAAGTAAAAAAAAGACCAGAAGGCTGTTCTTATGGGAAGCGCTACTGGTACGATTGGTACAAATGTAGTTACAATCGAAAAAGTAAACAAATTTTTTAACAATAAATTCTAACGAATCCAGAAGCTAAAATTTTAAACCCTATAAGGTAATATAAGGAAATATATGAATTTCCTTCACTGTAGTCAAATCAACTGATTACTATCAGCTGAACACTGAACACTTAAATTTCGTACTTCGCACCTTGACCCGAGGCAAAGCCAAAGTCTGCGAATACTTGGAGCAGAGTATGTGGGGAGCGAAGCTAATATCGTAAATCTTAAATTGATACATTTTCACATCGCTACATTGACACATCGTATATCGTATATCGTACCTCGTATATCTTAAATTGATACATTTTCACATCGCTACATTGACACATCGTATATCGTACCTCGTATATCGTATATCCTAAATCGCCTCATCTTCCAAAATCATCCTGCACCCGCACTATATCCTCTTCATCCGAAGGATGATTCGCATCCGTATGTTGCCAAATCTCAGCAATGACGGCATAATCCTCTAACCCAATGAGACGATGATGCTCTCCTTGCTGCAAGGTAACCGTATCGCCTACATTCAAGATTTCTAACTCCCCTTCTGTATCAGTTACACTCCTTTTTATGCCTGCTTGCCCTTGAATGACACGCCATATCTCGGCCCTGCGGTGGTGGTACTGCCAAGACAAACGTTTATTTGGTGCAACTACTAATATTTTAGGACTTAATGCTCCGCCTCTTTTTAAAGTCGAAACATCCAAACCCTCAAAATACTGATTGGCAAACTCTTGTGCTTGCTCCTCTGCAATAACGAAAAAACCACCCCAAGGGCGGTTATGATCTTTTGAAACAATCGTAAAGTGATTTATTTCAAGTTCGTTTTGTATGGTTTTGAAAATCATAAATCATTTATTTATTAAAAGAAGATATAGTTTTAACTAATCCCTCTCTAGCAGAAGTTGGTAATTTTTCAATTCCCAAAGTGAACTTTATTTTAGCATTAGACACCACAAAATTTTCAGTTAATTTATCTAATCGCTCAGTGTTTAAAGGCAAATGTAACACATCCCCGATTTTAGCAATTGCGTATATCAATTTCTTTGGAATGTTAAGAATCCTAACTTTTCTATTTATAGCTGATGCGATAAGTTCAATCAATTCATTGGTAGATAAGGCTTCATCATCTGCTAAATTGTATACTCCTGAAGGAATTTCCTCTCGCTCTAAAATTTGTTGAATTATATAACAAACATTATCAATACTACAAAAAGAACGCTGATTATGAAAAGAGCCTAAAGGCCAGGGTACCCTTTTGTTCACCAATTGAAACAACAGATTGAGATTGCCTTTGTTGCCAGGCCCATGAATCATAGCTGGACGAATAATAAAAACCCGTTTGCCTTGCGGTATGGTTTTACTTAAAATATAGTGTTCTGCCTGTAATTTTGATTGGCCATACGCAGTTTTTGGGGAAGGATCGATATCCTCTGTAACAACTTGTATTGCTTTATCTGTTGCCGCTTTTATACTACTAAAAAAAATAAAATCGCGAGAATCACTTTTTAAAAACACATCGAACAGTTCTTGGGTTAATTTGGTATTTACGTCAAAATATTCTTTAGGATTTGAAGAGTTCTTTAAATCATGCGCTTTGCCCGCGAGGTGAATAATGGTTTGAACTTGAGGGACAATTGCATTTTTCCATTCTGGACTTCTTAACGGCAAATCTTTAATGGCATAGCCCGATTGCTGAAGCTTTTTTTGGAGATGAACGCCTACAAAACCTGTGATACCAGTGAGAAGAATCATTTATATTGATTGTAAATTTCTAAATGTTTTTTTATAACAAAATTTATATCAAACTCGGATTCTGCTTTTATACGAGATGCTTTACCCATTTGGATTATTTTGTCAGGATCATTTACTAACCGTTCAATTGCAATAGCCAAACTCTTGGAATCCTTTACGGGCACTTTAAAACCATTTATTCCTTCATCAACGCATTCCCGACAACCTATTGCATCAGTAGTTATTATAGCCCTTCCCATTGCACAAGCCTCAATAAGTGTTTTTGGCATACCTTCTCTGTAAGATGGTAATATAACAATATGACAATCATTATAAACATCGAACATATCTTTCTGATAACCAATCCATTTTACATACTCGCCATTTTCCCAAGATTTTAAAAATTGTGCTGAGACACCAGCTTTATTATCTTCATCTGCTAAGCCTGCTAATATGATTTGTATGTCATTATTATATTTGTTTTTCAAAAGATTAGAAGCATCATATAACTCTTGTACTCCTTTATCCCACAACATCCGAATGGGAAGTAAAATTTTAATTTTATCAAAACTTGGAAACGTATTGGTTTTAAAAATATTTAAATCAACACCCGAACCCTTTATCCAAAAAACAATATTTCTATTTGAAATGACTTTTAAATTTTTAAGTTCATTGAAATCGTCTTTATTTTGAAATATTATTGAAATATTATTTCTATTAAAACCAAAACGCATCATTTGAAGCATAACTTTAGATACTAAACTCATCCTGTCACCCGTAAAATTATATCCAAGACCGCTCACAGCATTTATTACACCCTTTATTTTTAAAAATCTTGCTATTATTGAACCATAAATTACAGGCTTTAAAGTAATATGATGTACTATATCAGGTTTAATATCATTGTAAATTTTATAGAACTTAAACAAGGTTTTAATTTCTTGAACTAGGTTCGTACCAGAACGTGAAAAGGGTAGATTGATAAACTTTATCCCTTTATCAATTATCTCTTGAGATCTACCTGTATCTTCAGCAGCTAAAAACACATCATAACCCAACTTATATGCTTCTTCAGCAATTACTAGACGATGGGAAATAAAAAACCAATCAACATTGGTTACAAATAAAATTTTAGTTTTCAAATTAATTATAATTGTTTTTATACCATTTTTGAAAACAATAATAGGTCCAAACCTTGAAAGTGTTGTCTATTTTTGAATTCAAATGTTCTTCTACTAATTTTGAAACAACATCAAACTGAAAAATATTTTGTTTAATGATAAATACCTTATCAATATAAGACAATAATTCTGAACGCAATTCTGAACGCAACCAATCGCCTACAGGAACACCAAAACCTTTTTTTGATTTATTTAAAAAGTCTTTTGGAAAATATGCTTTAAAAGCTTCTTTAAGTATGTGTTTTTTATCCCAACCATTAATAAGATAGGAATCAGGTAATTGATTGGTAAAATCCCAAAGTTCTATGTTTAAAAAAGGAGCTCTACATTCTAAAGAAGCTAACATACTCGTTCTATCTACTTTAACTAGCATATCTCCTTCTAAACTTAACTTCTTATCAATAGCCCTAAAATTACCTATTGTATTACTTTTGACCAACGTAGAATTCTTATAGTAATTTAAAACCTCAGGCATATAAACATTGGATTGTAATATATTTTTTATTTCAGATTTGTTAAACCCTAAAGAAATAATATTGTAATAAAAATTACCTTCGTAGTTTATCGATTGAAGCAATCTATTCGCTTTAAATTTCAAGCCTCTTGAATCTTCTTTAGTAGCTAACAATTTACTTGCTAAACACAAATAATTTTCATGAAGCCTTTGGGGGATTAGGCTAGTATATTTTTGATTTAACTTACCCATATAGTATTTGTTATATCCCCCAAAAACCTCATCACCTCCATCTCCAGTCAAAGCTACTTTTACATAGTCTTTAGTTTTTTTTGAAACCAAATAGGTTGCTAATGCAGAAGAATCCGCAAAAGGCTCGTCAAAATTCAATATGATTTCATCAATATTAGCAGTTAAATCTTTTTCTGAAATGATGAACTCATGATGGTTACTATTGATTAACTTGGATACTAATCGAGATTTATCGGATTCATCAAAAGATTTTTTATCAAAACCAATTGAAAAGGTATCAATTTTTTGCTCTTGTTGTTGTGCCAAACATAAAGATACAATAGAAGAATCTACACCTCCCGATAGAAACGTACCAATTGGAACATCTGATATAGATCGTGATGCAACACTTTTTTGTACTAATTCATGAGTTACTTTAATGGCTTCCTTTTTTGATTGAACCATAAATTGAGTAGTTGGTTGATCTATTTCATATACATCATAGCTATTTTCTACACAATCTATTTCAATGTAATGATTGGCTTCCAATTTATGTATTCCTTCATAAATAGTATAAGGTGCAGGAATATAAGTTAATTGAAAATACAATGACAAGGCAGTTTTACTAATCTCTGGTTTGCTAGCCAACGTACCAATGATTGATTTCAATTCGGAAGCCCAAATAAAACCATTTTTAGTTTGAGAATAATACAATGGTTTTTCCCCAAAAAAATCACGAGCTATATAAACTTTTCCAATCGTTTTATCATAAATACTAAACGCAAACATTCCGTCTAACTTACCAAAAGATTTGACTCCTTCTTTTTCATAAAGTTTCAAAATTACTTCAGTATCGGAATTGGTTTTAAATATACATCCTTGATTAATTAACTGATCTTTTAAAATTTGATAATTGTATATTTCGCCATTAAAAACAATTACTTTAGATAAATCTTCTGAAAAAATAGGCTGATTACCTGTACTCAAATCAATTATGGACAACCTACGCATACCCATGGCAATTGAAAAATTATCTTCCTTAGCAATAAATTCTCCGTTTGCATCTGGACCTCTATGAATAATTAAGTTATTCATTTTGTCCAATTGCTCCGCAATTGATTTACACTTATTTATCGCTAGAAAACCGTTAATTCCGCACATACTCTCTATTTAACATTTTTAACAAAGTAGTTGTACAAATATTCCGTAAAAGTAGGATGGGTATACAAATTACTAATTGAACTATCTTTTCTATAACAATGAAGATTTTTATTTTTAAATTTATTGATTGTGTCTTCCATTAATAAAATTCCAACTCCTGTTTGTATGTAAGGGTAAGTAACAAAATTGTCTTTATTAGTAATTTTAATTATTGATTGCTTTATTAAATCACCCGTATCAATTCCTTCATCTACTTTGTGTACAGTTACCCCGCAATTTAGAGCATCATCATTCACTAAAGCCCAATATGCCCCATGAACCCCTCTATATTGAGGTGTTATTCCAACATGTGTATTAATAAATAAGGCCTGTACATTATTTAAAATATTTTTGCTTATTATTCTTGTTCCATTGACTATAATTAAATCAGGTTCAATTTGTTTTAGAACTTTCAAGCAATCATAACAATTCACAGAATCAACATTAATTAACTTTTTTGAAGGAATCTCATTATTTTCCAATCCAAATTGTTTTTGTATTTCATTAATTCTTGATTTAGAAAATAATTTTAATAAAAAAACTATTACTGTTTGAAACAAAATTTGATTGATTACTTTTAGTATACCAAATTTTTTTACCCTAGATTTAATTAAATGTAGAGTTGGCACTTTATCTTCATAAATCACATAATCTATTGTAAACTGCTTATTTAATTTATTATATAGAAATTTAGAACTTTCGCTTTTACCTGCTAATAAAACAATCTTCATATTATCGTTTAATTTTATTAGACAATTCAGACATAGTTATTGATTCAAAATTATATTTAACGTTTAAATATTGATAATGGATTAATATTTTATTCAACATAATTATATTCTGATCTAAATTAACCCCAAAATTATGTGGATGCCACCAAAGGTGGTATACCAAATTATTTTTAGCTGCGTTTGTCATCGCATTTTTAATTCTCATTAGCTTCAATTTTTCTAATAAAAATAGTTTACTAGAATAAGGCCTTAAAAATCTACTTGATGGTATATTAAATGGATATGATTTTTTGATTTCATTTGTATCATAACAATGATAACCTGTTAAATTAAAATAGGAATCTATCAAACGAAATAGTCTTAATAAAATTGTTTCTTTTTCATAACTTTTAGAATTATAAATTATTCCTTTTTCATTTCCTCGATATGATTCTATTCCATGTTTTTTACAAATATCTAAATATTCAATATTAGTTTGATTTCTTGGAAATATTATACTTTTAAAAGTGATATCTTTTCCATGAGCAACTTCAAAAGCTTTATTTAAATCTTGCTCAAACTGTTCTTTATTTTGCCCTTCTTCCATGCAATAATAATGACTATAAGTATGCGTAGCTATTTCATGATTGGGATATTGCCTAATAGTAGCTATGCAACTTGACCCAAAAAAATACGGATCATCTTGTTCATGATTACCTATTTCAGTCTGAATTGTAGGATACGGGGATAACTTTTTATTTTTATAACTAGGAATTAAATTTGGAATATTTCTTACTATTTCGTCTTTCGTTTCATGAAATAGAAAACCAACAATCGCAAATGTAGCATTTACATTATAACACTTGAAGCTCTCAAGCATCTCATTTATAGCAGATTTAACACCTAAAATATTTTGTCCGTAAGATTCTTTTGTTTGACTGTCTCTTACACCCCACATTAGCTCAAAATCAAGTGAAATAACAAAATAACCTTTTTTCATAAATCAATTACTCAATAAATTATTATATAAATTAATGGAATTACTTACCATATTATTGATATCAAACTGCTGTGCACGAATTTTACATTTATTTGAAATCTCATTATAATAATCTAAATTTTCTGACAATAATAAATCTCTAACTTTATTTGCTAATTGTAATTCATTGCCCTTTTCAAAGAGTAATCCTGCTCCTACCACCACTTCAGAAAGTCCTGTTACATCTGATACAATGACTGGCTTGCTTGCTGCCATTCCCTCAACGGCAACCAACCCAAATCCTTCCCAATGCGAGCTTAGAATTGAAAGATCAGCCGTTTTTAAAATGCTTTCTACATCATTCCTATTCCCCAAAAAAAATACTCTTTTTTCTAGACCAAGTACATTCACTAACAATTCACATTCATTTCTAAGTGGTCCCTCTCCAACTAATATTAATTTAAAATGATCTGGCAAAAGCGAAATAGATTTAATAACCGTACTTTGATCTTTTTCTGCTCTAAATTTAGAAACTTGAACTAATAATTTATCATGATCAGAAATTAGTTCGTGAATATCTGCTCTATTTAATAAAACTGCATTTTGGAACTTATTTATATTTATACCGTTTTCAATGATTTCCAAACTACTTAAGGATAATTTAAACTTATTAATAAGTTCATTTTTTACTCCATTAGATATGCAAACAATCTTATCATACTGTTTATAAATAAAATTATCTAGCATTCTAAAAAAGGGGATTTGACGCCTCCTATTAAATGTACTGTGCTCTGTAAAAACTAGTTTTACTTTTGAAAAGGATAATATTTTAGCTAGTACTACCCAATATTGTGCAGGAAATAGATGTACATGTATAAGGTCATATTTATTTAAATACTTAATAATTTTAAAAACATTGAAAGGACTATAAAGTGATTTAGAATTTAAACTATAAATAGAACAACAATTTAATTCTTGTAATTTATTTAAACATATTCCTTGCATTCCTTCAAAAACTAATACATCCACTTGAATTCCTTTTTCAATAAATAAAGGAATTGTTTCTAATAATAGTTTTTCAGCACCACCAGTATCTAAGGTGTTTATAACTTGTAAAATTTTCATAATCTATGAAAATATAGTTTTATACGGTACATAAACATTTTCATCCGTTAGTAAAACAAGATAAAACTTTACAATACAAAAAGTCAAATAAAAAATAATAAGAAAAAACCTTGTATACCTTTTTGAAAAATAAATTGCCAAAGGAATTAATACTATATGAAAAATATCAAAATATCTAGAAAATCTTAAAAAAACTGCCCCAAGAGGGAAAAAAATAATATACAGTGAAATACCAAAAATGAATATATTTAATATTGCTTTATATAATACATTCTCTTTATTTTTATAAAACACTAATAAAGCGGGAATAAATAAAACCAATCGATTAGACAATCCTTTAATTAATAAAGTTATTGGATCTCCCTTCCCCATAGTCTTTTGATCTTCGTCAAGCTCTGTGTAACTGGATACTTTCATTGCCGCAGAATCACTATAAATTGCAGCTATATCTGAAACCCTATTGGTTAATAGATAAATTATAGTTAATAACAGAAACAAAACAACTATTTTTTTTTTATCCCAATTAATCCTTGCTATCCAATAGGCTGGTAAAAAAACTATTGCTGATTGGTGAAAAAAAGTTGCAATTATTACTAAAGCAATAAAGTGATATACTTTATTGTTAATTATATAGTATAAAGAAAAAAATGTAATTGCAATTGCTAAATCCTGACGATAACCAAATCCAGAACTGTTGATACTATAACTTAAGAGTAATAAAAAAGAAAATAGTGGATATGGTGAATATTTTTTTACGGAAGATAAAGTTAATAAGTATATAGTAGAAGCTGTGGTAAATAAAATAAATGTGTACTTTTTAATTATAGTTGACGATAAGAAAACAAAAAGTTCATAAAACAATTCATATCCCGAGATACCAAATTTTGTATTATTATTAATCACATAAAAAGCAAATATATAATTTTCCCAATCTGTACCGGTTTCCCATCGAATTCCTGCAAAAAAAACAATTAATACACCGTATGCAACTAGCAATAAATTCTTGATATTTCTACTTTTAGTTGAAATATCAAAAAGTGTAAACAAAAAACAAATAAAAAAAACAACGAAATAGGGAATCATAATTGGTTTCTAAACTGCTCTTTTAATTGTTCTACTGAGAGTTGCTTTTTTAACATTTTAAGGTTTTCAACGTAAGAAAAATAGTTACTATTCCTAAAATCAGATTCAATAAAATTCTTTTTTACAAAATCAACCATTTCGGTAGTGGAATTAAAAATTTCTCCATGTTTACCATACTTTGTAAAATAGTAATTAACAAAATCATTATTCAAACTCAATATAGGAAGTTCCCATTTAATACAATCAAAAAAAACACCACTAGGTGTTGCTTTATAATAATTTTTATCGGTAAATGAAATAACAAAATCCAATTGCAGAACTTCTTTTTCAAACTCTTCATTTGTCAATGTTTTATCATAAAAACTAATTTGCTCATTATACTCAGAAGGGATTACACAATTTACCTTACCTATTATTTTGATACTAATTTTTTTTTCTAAAATTTCTTGCGCTAACGAATCCACAAAAGTAAAAAACTCATTGATGTTTTTTGAATGATCAAAGCGTCCTAAAATTCCTAAGGTATAATTTGTTTTAACAGGGAAAATTTCTTCTTCTTTTAGTTCTTGATAAATATACGGTTGATCTATAACAATCAATTTCTTTTTTGCAGTAAAAAGGCAAGAAAGATTGTTTTTTATTGATTCTCCAAAAATAAGATAATCAATAGCGTCATTTCTTTTGAATACAAATTTTGAAAGTCTATAATAGTGTTTTGACCTTCCTATCTTTGTTTCGTCTAGATAAGCTTCCATTTGGCCATGCAAACAAATAATACATTTCTTTTGTAACAAACCATTTAAAAAAGAAATAAAAATATGAGCTAACGGCATTATTCCTAACAAATAAATAGTATCTGTTTTTTTTGCCCGAAATAATAATCCGATTATTTTTAATATCAGAATAAAATCATTCAATAAAAAAAACTTTGGTTCATAAGAAAAAACCTTAGTAGGGATGTAATTCCAACGTTTACAGCTTTTAATTTTTTGTATGGCGTTAAAATGATTTTTATCGGCAATAAATACTAATTTTTCATCAAGATACACCAATTCCAGTAGCGATAAAAAACCCGCATTTACCTCTGAATGAGGGAATGAATTCATATTTGGTTCAAAAATTATTATACTTGAATTTACTGCCATTAATTATTAATTAATGTTATTTATTGCATCTTTTTGCATTTTATAGACATCTAATCTAAATCCATCAAAAATTCCTTTTACACAGCCAATAAGTTGGTGATAATTGAACGAAATTATTCCATATAAAATGATTTTTATAATCAATAAAAATACCCCTAAACGATAAACCATACGCATTCTGTATACACCTTTAAAAAGACGTGCACAAAATATTGAATTTCTTGTATAATAATAAACTCTTGGTACTTTTAAAAAATTAAAACCTGTTCTTTTATGATTATGAATCGCATGTTTTACAGTTAATGTTATAAATCCATTTTCTAATATTCTGTTTTTATATTCCGTTTCATCTCCCCATATAAAAAATTCTTTAATTGGTAAACCTACTTTTAATATAATATTCTTTGATAACAAAATACCATTAAATGGACCTCCGAAAAAATTAATAATCTCCAAATTAGATTTATCAAACATTTCAGAAAAGTGACTAACACCTTCATTATCAATTAAATTAGGAGCAACATAATCTATTACCCCTAAACTCGAATAAGCATTTAATCGTTCTAAACAATTTGTAGAAGGTAATCCATCATCATCCATGATCCAAAACCAGTCATATCCCTCATTAAATGCAAATCTCAATCCAGTATTAAAGCCACCTGCTCCACCTAAGTTTTTTTGAGTAATTACTTTAATATTATTTTTATTCATTAACCATTCTTGAGTCCCATCAGTTGAACCATTATTCACTACTATAATAGCATCTAATTTTTTTGTCTGTTGCTCTAGAGAATGGATACACTTTTTTAATAATTCTAATCTGTTGTATGTAACCACAACTGCAGCAATCTTATCCATATTAATTCTTTATTTTAAATTTATTTAATGCTGATGCAATAATCTGATGCATATCATAATATTTGTATTCAGCTAATCTCCCTCCGAAAATCACATTAGTATCTTTTTCAGAAAGTTCTTTGTATTTTTTATAAATAGCATTGTTCTTTTCATCATTTACAGGATAATAAGACTCTTTCCCTTGTGACCATTCATCTGGATATTCATACGTAATAACTGTAGTTTTTTGTGTACCAAACTCAAAATGTTTGTGCTCAATAATTCGTGTATAAGGAACTTCTCTTTCTGTGTAGTTAACTACTGCGTTCCCTTGAAAATTTTCTAACGCTTTAATTTGATTGTCAAACTTTAAACTCCTGTACTCTAAAGTTCCAAATTGATTATTGTAATACTCATCTATTTTTCCGGTAAATACAATTTTATCAGCTAATTGAGTATAAAATTCTCTATTGTCAAAAAAATCAACATTTAGTTTTACTTCTATTCCTTCTAATAAACCATCAATTAACTTATTGTACCCTCCTATGGGAATTCCTTGGTATTTGTCATTGAAATAATTATTGTCATAAGTAAAACGAACTGGTAATCGCTTTATAATAAATGTAGGTAATTCGGTAGCTTTTCTACCCCATTGTTTCTCGGTGTACCCTTTGATCAATTTTTCATAAATGTCAGTTCCTACTAATGATATTGCTTGCTCTTCTAAGTTATGAGGATTTGTAATACCTGATGCCTTAACCTGTTCATCTATTTTTGCACTAGCCTCTTCAGGTGTTTTAACTCCCCATAATTGATGGAATGTATTCATATTGAACGGTAAGTTGTATACCTCATCTTTATAAAAAGCTACTGGAGAATTTGTATATCTATTAAACTCCACAAACTGGTTCACGTAATCCCATATAGCTTTGTCATTAGTATGAAAAATATGTGCGCCGTATTTATGCACATTAATATCTTCAATTTTTTCACAATAAACATTACCACCCTTATGGTTTCTTTTGTCAATTACGAGACATTTTTTTTCTTTTTTTTTTGCTTCGTGTGCAAAAACAGCTCCGAATAAACCAGAACCTACAATTAAATAATCGTATTCGGCCATAATTTTTGTATTAAATTGTTTTTCATATCAATAATTATTTCATTTTTTAATAGATAGACCTGCATTATTAAAAAATAAAATCCAGCAAAAAATGAAGTTACTATTAAAATTATTATGCTATTGGGTGTAAATTTAGAAATCAATGTAGAAATAAAATAAAAAGGAAACGAGAGCAAAAATGACTTAAATATAAAAGTATAATTCAATTCAAGTTTTAAAAATTTACTGGCAAAGTAAAAAGTCATTACTGTAACAATAACTTCTGTAATTACATTGGTTATTACAGCCCCTAGTTCTTGATATAGTGGTATTAAAAAAAAATTCAATGAAATACTGAATACTGTTCCACATAAAACTGCATACGTTAAATATTTATCCTTTCCCATTGGAGTTAAAACTTGCATCCCAAAAATATTTGACAGTCCAATAAGCAAAACTAGAGAGCTTAAAATTTTTAAGGACAAAGAGGCTCCTAAAAATGGTTCGCCAGCAAAAACAAGAACTAATTCGTTTGAAACACCTATAATGTAAAAAATTAAAGGAAACGAAAATGTAATGACAAAGTTGATAGACTTAGTAATCAATATTTTAAATCTATCAATATCGTTGTTGTTAAAACTAGAAGATAGTTGCGGTATTAATACTACCCCTAAAGCACTAACAAACAATAATGGTATTTTACTTATTTTTAAAGCCATAGAATAAAAACCAACCGATTTTTCATCCGATAAAAACCCTAACATTATTGTATCTAATAATACATAAATACTTATTGATATTGTGGTACTAAATATCAAAAATAAAGGTATGAAATGTCGCTTGAGATTATTGTATAGAAAAGTGAATTTTATTGTTATCTGCTTATTTGCCTGCCAAAGATTAATTGTGCTAATAGTAAGATTCGTTAATACAGTTAGTAAAAAAAAATTAAAACTGTGTTCAGGTTTAGTAACCATAAAAAAAACCAAAATAGTAGTCACTATTCTTACTATTAAAGTTCTTATTGTGATAAATTTAAAATCGCCTATTCCCTGAAAATACCATTCAATACTAAAAACATTAGAAAAAATCATTATTAACCCAAATAAGTAAAAATTTAACTGTTCGCTTAATTGGCTTACTAATGAAACTATTACTAAATAAAGTAAAGAAATTAGAAAAGAGGATATGAAATGAATTGTAATAAGTTCACTACATAATTGACTAAGTTTAGCCTTTTCATCTTTTAATTTTGCAACTTCTCTTACGCCATAAATAGGTATTCCTAGTGCCGCAATTAAAATTGCATATCTACAAATGCTTTCAACAAAAGAAACTTTACCGATTCCTACTGGCTCAATAACTCTTGCAACATATGAAAATATAATTAATGGAAATAAAACCTGAGTAATTGAAAGAATGGTATTGTAAAAAAAATTTTTTTGTATAGAAGACATTTATATAAAACGTTAATTAGGGATTGTTTTTTTAATTGAACTTAAAAAAAATAATTACAATTTACCATCTACACCATTAACTAAAGTTCCCTTTACATCATATAAAACAGCAGTATTTTTTTGAAATTGATTAAAATTTAGATCTCTAAAATGATTATGTGCTACCCCTAAAACAATAGCATCAAATTGAGATGCAGAATCAAGTCCAGTATGACAAGTTAAATTATATTCATGCAGTACTTCTTCAGGATTGGCCCAAGGATCATAAATGGTTACTTTAATTCCATAATCTGTTAAAGCCTTCACGACATCCACTATTTTAGTATTTCGCACATCAGGACAATTTTCTTTAAAGGTTATCCCTAACATTAATAACGAAGCACCATTAACCGTAATCCCTTTTTTGATCATTAATTTTACCACTTGAGAGGCTACATACTCTCCCATACTATCATTTAATCGTCGTCCAGCTAGTATTATCTCTGGATGATAGCCTAATTCTTGTGCTTTTTGTGCTAAATAATAAGGATCAACCCCTATGCAATGTCCTCCCACTAAACCTGGTTTAAAAGGTAAGAAATTCCACTTGGTTCCAGCTGCTTCCAAAACGGCATGCGTATCAATATTCATTAAATTAAAAATCTTAGCTAATTCATTAACAAAAGCAATATTAATATCTCTTTGCGAATTTTCAATCACTTTAGCAGCCTCGGCTACTTTAATACTCGGTGCTAAATGGGTTCCTGCTGTTATAACACTTTTATATAATTCGTCTACTTGATGCCCAATTTCTGGAGTAGAACCAGAAGTTACTTTTAAAATTTTTTCTACGGTATGTTCTTTGTCTCCAGGATTAATGCGCTCTGGAGAGTAGCCTGCAAAAAAGTCAACATTGAATTTTAATCCTGATGTTTTTTCTAAAACTGGAATACATTCTTCCTCGGTTGCTCCCGGATATACTGTAGATTCATAAACAACGATATCTCCTTTTTTCAAAACTGTACCAACTGTTTCACTAGCTTTGTAAAGAGGTGTTAAATCAGGTCGATTATTTTTATCTACTGGAGTAGGAACAGTTACTATGTAATAATTACAATCTTGAATAGCTTCTAATTCTGAGGAACAATAAAGCCCTGTATCTTTGTTATTGACTGACTTTAAAACTGCTTGTAAAATTTCATCTTCAACTTCTAATGTTACATCATGCCCATTCTGTAGCTCATTGATTCGAGTTGGGTTAATATCAAAACCCACTACATTATATTTAGTGGCAAATAAACGTGCTAAGGGTAAACCTACATAGCCTAGGCCAATAACTGCTATTTTTTTCATTAAATCTATTACTTTAAATTATGAAAGTACCAAGAAACCGCTTCTTGAATACCTTGTTCAATAGAATATTGAGGATGATATCCTAAATTATTTTTTGCTTTGTCAATACTAGCTAAAGAATGAGGTATATCTCCAGCTCTATTTGGTCCGTGTAGTACTTCTACCTCAGCAATTTTAGGATCAAAAAGAGCTAAATTATCTTTCAATAATTTTACTAATTGTGTAAGCGTTGTTCTGTCTCCGTAAGCCGTATTATATACTGTATTGATAGCTTCAGGATTTTGGGTAGTAATTGCTAATTCATTCATTTGAATCACATTATCAATGTAAGTAAAATCCCTCGAGTAATTACCATCTCCGTTAATTACAGGGCTTTCATAGTTCATAAATTGCTTTACAAACAAAGGTATCACCGCTGCATAAGCACCATTTGGATCTTGCTTTCTTCCAAAAACATTAAAATAACGTAAACCTATTGTCTCAATACCATAAGTTTTACTAAATATTTCGGCATATAGTTCGTTGACATATTTAGTAATGGCATAAGGAGAAAGTGGTTTCCCAATAACATCTTCGACTTTGGGCAAACCTTGAGAGTCTCCATAAGTTGAGGAACTAGCTGCATATATAAAACGTTTCACTTTAGCATCTCGAGCTGCAGTCAACATATTCAAAAAACCAGAAACATTCACTTCATTAGTTGTAATGGGATCCTTAATAGATCGAGGAACAGACCCTAAGGCTGCTTGATGCAAAACATAATCGACTCCTTGCACTGCTTTTTGGCAATCTTCGATTTTCCTAATATCTCCCTCAATTAAAGTAAAATTAGAGTGATTGATTACTTGATCTAGATTGTGCAAATGTCCTGTTGCAAAATTATCTAGACAAACTACTTGATATTCTTTTTCAATAAAATAGTCGCAAAGATTAGAGCCAATAAATCCAGCCCCACCTGTTATTAGTATTTTCATTTACAATTGTGTAATAATTAAAAAAAATAGATGTCTGGTAGAAAACTAGGATATAAAAATTTTCCATTTCTATTATTAAGATATCTAATGTATCTAGTATGTAGAGGTACAACAGCTCCAGAATTCAAATAGTGATTTAAATTTTCTAATCGATTCATCTTATGATTAGTTCGAATTAAATACCATTGACTATCGTAATAGATTTCAAATACATTATGGCTATTTACATGCCTTTTGAAAAAATCCAAGATACTTGTATCATTTGCTCCCCAAAATAAATACACAGGTCTCACTTTAAAACTATTTAAAATAAAATACTTTTGTAAAAGTAACGACCTATCAAAGCATTGTCCTTTTTTTAATCTAAATGTTTTAGCAATATCAAGTTGGCCAATACCTATATTATTCTGTGAAATTTCAGAAACCACCTTGTTTTGAACTCTAATTATATCTTCCTCACTCCTAACTTTTTGATTTTGAAAAAAATTATTCAGCATCTTTTTTTCTTTCTCTGAGGGGTAAATTTGATACCTATTTACAATAACTGTTATACCTAAAACTAGTAACGTAAAAACAAAAAATAGCGCTAAGACATTTCTAAAATTGACTTTCAAATTATTTTTATTTAGTTTAGTTTATTTAAAAATCGTTTCAAGGCTAATATAATGATTGCTAAAAATCCCGCTAATAGTCCACCCAATACAATCCCCTTGGCTTTTCCAAATTGTTCTTTGGGCAGAGGCAAAATGGGACGATCAATCACTTGAATGAGTGGGGTCTCTTTGCGCAAGGTCACCTTAGCCAGTTCAGTCTGTTTCACTAATTCGGTTAAGATAGCCGTATTGGCTTGTACGTCTACTTGTCGTTTTGCCGAAGGCGTACGATTCACGTTCAAGGCAGGGTTTAGCATAAAGGTATTATCATTAGCTACCGCCACTCCAGTGATGGCACCATTCAATTCAGCACGAATGGAATCCGTTTGCTTTTGTAAAATAGCCATATTCATACGAGCTTTTTTACTCTTTGTATCCACGTAAAAGTCCGATACCTGTTTCGCTAAAGTTTCTGAGAACGCTTTAGCAAAGGCCTCATTCTCTGATTTGACATCAATACTGATAATCGATATTTTTTTGTCTTTTTGGGCTACAGTCAAACTCGTCTTAGACAAATCTTCATACATCTTGCCCATAATACTATCGTGTTCACGGGTAAAGTACTTTTGCTTGGTCAAAGGCGGGAATTGGATGGCTTTTAATTTCGGTTTTTCTTGCCATTTTTCTCTCCATTCCTGAGTACGAATGTATAGTTCAGCCAAAGAAATCGAATCAGTCCCAACAACTACGGGTTGCATTAAGGTTTGCTCCACCATAGAGCGGGATTTGAATAATTCGGTCAAATTAGCCCCTGAGAAGGCGCCACCACCACTACCTCCTAAATCAAACCCCAAGGAACTCGCTAAGCCTAGAGCGCCACTAATTCCTCCTGCTGATTTCTCATCTTCTAAGGCAAAAGATAAGGTGGCAGTATATACCGGTTTTTTCATAAAAGAATAGCCAAGCCCTAAAGCCGCTCCTACTACACCCGCTAACACAATGAGCTTCCATTGTGATACCAAGTACGAATACCATTCTTTGGCTTTCTCGAGTAGTTCTTTAAGGGTGATTTCGTCGTTCTCCATTGTAGTTGTTGGTTGATAGTTGTTGGTTGATGGTTCGTTTTTCAACATTCGTTGTTCCTTGTTCATCATTCAAAAATACTATTTTTTACTGCTAAGGCGCTTTTGCCGCTAAGACGCTAGGGCGCTAAGTTTAGTCATTGCGAAAGCAGTGAAGCAATTTTATCACCGCTGATTCGCAGGTTAATTTATTTTATCGTTATCGATTACCTGTCATTGCGAACGCAGAGAAGCCTGCCTGCGGCAGTCAGGCAATCTTTAGTTGTATTGGTTAAACTTCGTAAATCGTACTTCTAACATCGTACCTCGACCCGAGGCGAAGCCGAACGGAGCGAAGCTAATATCGTATATCGCAAATTACTTAAACGCCGTTACAATCAACAACGCCAAACTCGTCATGACACTTCCAATACTTACCCATTCTCCTGTTGTCATTTTCTTGGTCTCAGGCTTCTCAGGAATAATAATTTGAGAACCTGGTGTTACTTTAGGATAGGTTTTAAAAAACAAGAACGATCCTGTTACTGCAGCTTTTCCGTTAGGATACACTACATAGGCTTTTTTCTTCCAAGCTTTAGCATCAGTCCCCCCCACGGCATTCAAATAGTAATTAATTCCTCTACCACTATTGTACGGAATCTCCGAAGTCAGTAATACATTACCGGTCACTTTAACACTTTCGCTAAAGGCAGCGACTTCAATTTCATCTCCAGGAAGTAAGGTAATATTGGTACGGCTTTTAGGATTACGTACAATGCGATCCCAATCTACAGGAATAGTCGCATATTTCAATTCTTCTTTCAATTTTTTAAGCGCTTTATTCTGTACCGTATCTTTTTTAGTCATCCCTGCATCGACTACATTTTTAGTCACATCAAAATTGACATTTTCTAAATCTTCAATTTGTTTGGCTTGAATAGGACGCTTTATTTTTACTCCTTTAGCATCTGCCAAAGAGGTCAAGCCACCCGCTCGTTGAATCACACTGTAAATCTTTTCTTTTTTATCTGCCAAAACATATTTACCAGCATAGGCTACAGCTCCAGTCACACTAACCATCTCTGGCTTTTCGTACACCGCCATTCTACGAATATTGACTACATCAAAGGGAGCCAAAACAAAATTTTCAGCTTGTTCATTATTTCCAGGGGTAATTTCTAGATTAAATAATGCTACTCGAGCCGTACTTTTTTCATTTACCTCATCCGATTGAATCATACGAGCAATCTCCACCCGTTTAGATGCTGAACCCGTGAGACCGCCTGCTTGTACTAGTAAATCATTCAAAGTCAAAGCCGGATTAAAATCATAAGTCCCTGGTTTTTTAATTTCACCATCAATAGTCACTTGATACTCTTCTTTGAAATCCAAGATAGAATATACGGTTACTACATCTTCTTTTTTGAGCAAAATATTCGCTTGAGCATCTCCGCGAAGCGCTTTTCCTAAATCAACTGCAACAGACTCCTTAGTAAAATCCGATTTCAAACGCACAATGGTAGCACGAGTCGCATAGGCGTCTTCTTTCAGTCCATCGGCTTTAGCAATCAAATCAGCAATACGCATCCCTTCATAAAAAGAATAGGTATTGGGTCTAAAAACTGCCCCTTCAATTTTGATACGATTTTCAAAACGATTTAAAATTTTGGCTACTGTAAACACATCTCCAGAACGGGGTTTGTACACTTTATAATCGGCCGCTTTAATATCTTTTACCTTGAACTCTTTATCTGTTTTTTGCAACACATTCACCGATGCAGTATAGGCAAACTCATTAAATCCAGAGGCAAATGTCAACAAATCTTGAAAACTCTCTCCAGATTTCATCTCAAAAATACCAGGACGTTTTACCTGCCCTTCAAGCGTAACTCTTTGGTTATAGGCCGGAATACGAATCACATCATTATCCTTCAATCCAATATTATCCGACTGGTTGCCATGCACCAAAAAACGGTACAAATCAATAGTACGGTACACTTTATTGTTACGAATCAACTCAATGTTACGATAGCTGCCATTTTTAGCTGGACCACCTCCTAAATACAACGCATTATACACCGTTGCCAAAGAGGAAACCGAGTAATTCCCAGGTTGTTTACTCCCAATCAAAGTCACTTTAATGGTACGAATGCGACTCAAACTAATGCCTACTTGGGATTGTCCTGAACGTACTGTACTATACACTCTTGCAATAGCATTGCGTATTTTTACACTTGCAGCTTCAATAGTCATCCCGGAAACCGCTATTTGACCCACATACTGGATATTGACCTTCCCTTCAACGGTAACAGGTACTGCATCACTAAATTCTTGGATACCATAGACACTAATTTGCAATTCATCTCCAGGTCCTAAAACATAATTAACTGGAGTAGCTAATTTTAGATTAGGCTCAAAATTCAAACTAGGAGTATCAAATAGTTCCGAACCAAAAACCAGAGTATTCAAGGTATCTTTTACCTTTTTGTTCACAATAGGTTCTTGCTTGCGACCATACTCTTCTGAAGTTTCTCCTTCTAAATTTCCTTTTTTAATAGGGGCTACAACTGCCGATTTCATTCCCAAACGTGCTTTTAATTTCGCAAATTCAGAGGCTGACATTCCCTTAGATAAAGCCAATTGCTCGGCCTGATCAATGGTAAGCTTGTTCGTTTCTAACTGCGTACGAATTTTAGCCAAGTCAGTATCCGACAAATAGTCCACTTTCAAGGTACTTAAATCTTGTGCTTTCATCAAATCCTGCGCTACAATTGGTGTACTTTGCATCAAGGCAAAAAACAAAAGCGCGAGTGATAGTATTTTTTTCATATTATAAAATGTGTAAATGAAGTAATGTAGCAATATATCAATTGTTTAATTGTTACATTATTAAATTGTTATAGTAGTAGTTGGGAATTTTCTTTTTCTAATTGATTATAAATATACTTCACATCCTGTGATTGTTCTTTTTGCAAAATCAAATTAGCATCAGGAGTGCTGACAAAAATGGTGTTTTTCAATCCAATAAATGTGGAAAAGACATCCGTACCAATCACCATATTGCCTTGATCATCAACAGGATGACCTTGATTGAGCAAATAATCGTACACCGATTCAAAAGATCCTAAGTCAGACCAATTGAAAGCAGAAGCAACAACTTTAATTTTTTTAGATCGCTCCATCACGGCATAATCAATACTAATCGATGGGATAGCCATAGATAAATCCAAATTTAATTGTCCTTCTTGATTCGCTTTCCAAGCAGCTTGAGCTTTCTCAAAAACGGTTGGCTCAAATTGATGCAATTCCTCTAACAAAACTTTAGCCTTAAAACAAAACATCCCGCTGTTCCATAAAAAATTACCTCTCGAAATAAAATCGACAGCAGTAGCTTTATTCGGTTTTTCGCGAAATGAAAGTACAGCATCATCTTGATACTCAATATATCCAAATCCAGTTTCAGGTTTTGTAGGTATAATTCCAAAGGTAACAATATAATCTTCTTGCGCCTTAGCAATAGCTTCAGTAATCGCACTGTTGTAGGCATCCATTTCGTCAATAATATGATCGGAAGGCGTCACAATTAAAATGGCATCAGGTGCAGCGGCAAAAGCGGCAAAAGCAATGGCTGCAGCCGTATTTCTTGGGGTAGCCTCTACAATATTGATGTAAGTAGTTTGCGTTTTCTCCAACACTTTTTTGCTCAAATGACAATTATCCACATTCCCCACAACCATCACTTGATTGACTAAATGACTATTACGTTCCACAGTCATTTCAAACAAAGACTTACCTTCAAACAATTCTAAATATTGCTTGGGCTGACTTTTTCGAGAGAGAGGCCACAAACGACTCCCTACTCCCCCAGTAAGAATAACATGCACAATAGATGAACTCATACTATCTATTTTTTAACAGTTGTAACATTTCAACCAACAACTGATAACTAACAACTAACAACTGACAACCAATAAGGTATAACTACTTTTTAGCCTGTTTCTCTGCTACTTCTTGACGAAGGCTGCTGCTAGAAAAACGATGTTCTCGCTTATTAAAATACAATTCAATCCCTTTGTCTTCGCAATAGGTTCTACCTGTAAAATTTTTATCTTGATATTCGTCTCCAATAATGCGAACATCAATCTTGAATGAACGTAAAATATCTTCCAAATCCTGCTCTGTAGCATACGGCACAATTTCATCTACAAACTTACATCCCTTCAATTGAATGTATCGCTCCACTACCGATTGTACAGGACGATTTTTATCTGGTCGGTCCAAAGTAGGATCGGTTTGCAAGCCACAAATCAAATAATCACATTGCCTTTTGGCTTCTTCCAACATAGTAATATGCCCTGCATGCAATAAATCAAAGGCACTAAAGGTGATTCCTACTCTTAGTTTGGCACTCATATAATTTTATTTTTAAATAAAAATTTGAATTTAAGACACAGCTTCGCCGTTTCCAGTCCCATTATAGATACTGAAAAAGACATTTTTTTTAGCATTACAAAAGTAGTAAAAATAAGCTGATTTCGGCTTGATTTTTTAAATCATCCGGATAGTATAAATCATCTACACTACTAACA
>JACCDU010306607.1_pt1 | contig 23856 bp, 18 predicted proteins | sample 7446081 | NCBI WGS metagenome assembly JACCDU01 (sample SAMN15323447, study PRJNA562643) | freshwater metagenome | isolation source: river surface water | place: USA:Blue River Watershed | collected 2017-08-17
ATGAAAACGAATCAAATCAGATAAGAAACTGCTTAGATGAGTTGGGAATATGGATAGATGGGAGTGGATTGCAATTCAGGATTGGGGGCGTGGGTCACTCTGTGGATGACTGGACTGCAGCGATTGCAGACATTCGCCCAGTCGCACTGAATGACTCCTCACGACAGAGCAGCCTGTCAGTCGACTCCGACAACTCAGCGGTAGAGCGGGTTAGCCACAGACGTACCCTGCCGCGTAGGTGGTACCGTCCTAGTGGCTCACAGTTTGGCTTCCAAAAGGTGGGTTACGCCGGCAGCGGATCCACCGTATTTGACTGGTTGTCCCATCTAGACCGCGACGAAACGCTGCAAAAAGTCATTTAACTCGCGAGGTGGTCTTGAGCGGCTCGCCATCATGTCGAGGGTGAAATTATTGGTTGGCGAGAGGGCGCTTGTGGTTTTACCGAATAGTCGGGATTGCTCGCTGCGCCTGTCGCTGGCCAGTAAATTCAACCAGCGCAGGAAGAACAAAAAAGCGAATTTCCCTCGGTAATTCATCTGAGGAATCAAACTATCGAATTCTGGTTTGTGATGCTCAATCTCAACTGCGCTTGGCTCTCGCTCCAATACGACAGCGTCACTTGCAGCGGTGTCACTGGCTGCAACTTCCAGGAGTGACACGACAGCGATATCAGAAAGCTTGCTGGGCAAATCCCCAACTTGGCGAATTTTTGCCCGCCTAGCCAAATATATGCGCCAGTTCAAGCTCTTCGTCACCTCAAGGAACTGTGAATATATCTTTGAAAAAGCCTCTCTTACATTTGCTCGGCACTGTGGCGCGCCGTGGCAGTGCAATTCGACCTTAAGAATGTCGTCAAGGACACTATTGCATACCAAATAATTCTCAATCGAATATGTGGGCGTCACAAATACTTCAGGGCCAGGTTCTCTGCCTTTTAATCCATCGAAGTCGTTATCGAGCAGGAAATAAACATCTTTGGCTAGATCTGTCTGATCCCGTCGCAACGCGTCCAGTAATTTCAGCGCATCATCTTTGGTTCCGCATATGTGCATTTCGTATTGAAGATCCGGTGCAATATCACGAATCCAGTGGAAATAGACACGCTTATCGTCAACTCCTTCCACCGAGAAAATTAGACCCTCCGGATATTTGGCTCGAAATTCGGCAAGCTCGATCTTCTGGCGCGCGGAACTATCGCGATTCGAAAGAAAGTATTGCACATAGGGATCTTCAATCTCATTCATTCACAAGTCCTTCGTCGTCTTCAGGAAAGAGCGAGGGATTGACTGGCCCCGCGATCCTCATCTTCAAAGTAGTAGCAAAAGGCTCGAGTTCGTTTTCAAACACGAAAGGAGAATGCGTGATCGCGATTAATTGCTCGCATGAAGGCGCGCCGAGGATGTCAGGAAGAATTTTCTTCTGCCAATCAATTGACAAGGAAAGTTCCGGCTCGTCAATAAGAACGATCTTTCGTGTCGGTGGGTACAAGTACAACCGAGCAAACAAGGAAATCATCTGCTTTTCACCGGACGAAAGCGAGTCGAGTGGAACCTTTCGGCTTAGTGCCTTGCTGGTTACTGTGACACGCAGATTCCGCCTGTCGAAGGTCAACTCTTTTGCATCCTGCGCTTGACCAATTCGGGCAAGCAGTTCGTCAGGCAAAGATAAGTATCTATTGCAGTTCCCAATGAATTCCTCTACAACACTTTCAACATCGCGAGTCTTCTCAATTACCGAGTTCAGTTTGCCAAGAAAGTAGGTTAAGAACTTCTCTGACTCCGCCGGGATTGATCCCGAATAGATAGCATCGATGTTTGGAATTAGGTTTTGGTAAGGTCCAAAACGCCGTCCTTCCATTTCTTCTTCAATTCGTGAAAAGAAGAGATGCAAGTCTTCACGCGACGGGCGAGCATCTAGACTCGGAATTTCTCGTTCGAACGCGCCAGTTATCAAGTCATTGACAATGTTCGCACTGATTTGCCCATAGCCTCGATTCGATTCAAAAACCATCTGTCGGTGCAAACCTGCAAGACGCTCAGAGATGTCAGCCAATCCAAACTGGATCTCCCCAGAATGCAAGCCTTGCCGGGTCAAACCGAGGCGGGCACGCACGCTCTGACGCTTCCTATAGCCTGGCCTTGCCTCAGGGTCCTCTGGTAGCGATATTTCGATGCGCCGATAAGTTGGCAAATAGACCACCTCATAGTCGGCAAGCGTCAGCTTTAGGATGTCCCTAATCCGATCTATGTTTGGGTGCCGACCACTGAGGGACTGAGTCAAATGATCGCAAATGTTTTTAACAGCTGCATGCCGATATCCAGACTTGGCATATATTGTTTGATAGACAGAGTTCTCTCGGATTTCATCTTGATCAACGCTGGAATAATCATTCAAAAGGAAATCTTGAAGGACGGTAGGAGCAAGCTCCCAAGACTTCGCAAAACCAACCAAACTGCTTTCCGACGGAATCGAAGAGAAGTCATCAATTTCTTGCTTCGTAACCGTGAGTTCCTCTGACACCCCACGCAACCGGCAGGTTATCGATTCAAAGTTGAGGCTGGCTAGACGCGTGAATTGCCCTTTGAGGAATGCATCTAACGCTCCTAGGAACGTAGTCTTGCCAGATCCATTCGGTGCTATTAGGACACTGCCTGAGAACCTCGTGTTAAGGCTGAGAGATCGGTATCCGTGAAGGCCTTCAATCGCGAAGCTTTCGATGAGTGGCTTCGCCCGCGCAGTGATAGAGGCTGCCGAAGGCATCTCTTCTTGATCTTTTGTCATTTGTCCTCCTTCATAGACTCAAAGTTACAGGGGGCTTCGTCCGAGGTACGACCAGGGCGGTACGCGCATGAGGTTGCCGCTCACGCAGTCTAGAGACTTGCTAGTTCAAGCTTGTTAAGCTCCTTGATGATAGTTGATGGCGGCCTAGACGATTCAACGGCTGCTGTACTTGCGTGCGGTCGTCCGGTTCGTGCCAGGGGCGACTGCAATGGGTCGTTCCGGTACGGTCGCGGAATGCAAAAGCCGTCACTAGTGCTGTCAGCCGCGACCGACTCCCATCAGCCTTTAGCTGTATTTCAGGGGCACCATTCTGCCCAAATCACCAACCTATAAATCCATCAAAACCATCACCCTATCAATTCAGACTCGCCTTCCACACCAACAAAAAAACCCACGGCTTTCGCCGTGGGCCAAATGAACCCGTCAAGGTTCAGGAGACAAATGGTGTGCGATCAGAACGCCTGATCGGCGGTGAAGGTAATGCGGTGCAGCTTGCGGTGCTGCGGAAAGTAGTCACCCACGGCGTAGTGCTGGGTCGACCGGTTGTCCCACACGGCCAGGGTATTGGGCTGCCAGCGCAGGCGGGCCTGGTATTCGGGCACCGTGACGAGCGCATACAACTGCGTGAGCAGCGCGTCGCTTTGCGCGCGAGGCAGGCCTTTGATGTGGCTGGTGAATGTGGGGTTCACATACAAAATCTTTTTGCCGGTCACGGGGTGCACGCGCACCACCGGGTGCTCCACCGGCGGATATTTGGCGCGGGCCTCCTTGAGCTGTTGGCCGCTGGCGTCTTTGCCCAGCAGGTATTCGGTCCAGCGGCTGATCTCCCAGGTGTGCACGGCCGTGAGCGTTTCCAGCCACGCCTTGAACTCGGCGGGCAGTCGGTCAAATGCGGTGGTCAGGCTGGCCCAGATGGTGTCGCCGCCGCTGGCCGGAATGACTTGCGCATACAGGCTGGTGCCCACGGGCGGGTTATCGCGCCAGGTGATGTCGGCGTGCCAGTTGTTGGCGGCGCTGGGGCGTTCGGCGGTGCTTTCCACAATCTCGATTTCGGGCTGGCTTTCCACGCGCGGAAAGAACGCCTTGACTTCGTTCACATGACCAAAGATGCGGGTGAATTCCACCTGTTGCGCGGGGGTGAGTTGCTGGTCACGAAAGAAGATGACTTCGTGCCGGGCCAGCGCTTCTTTGAGTTCGGCTTTGGTCACATCGTCCAGAGGCCGGGACAGGTCCAACCCGTGGATGGTGGCGCCAATGGTGGGGGTGTAGGGCTCGACCGCAAAGCGGGTCCAGGCCTGGGGCAGATCGTTGAGTTTGGACATCTCGTTTTCCTTTCAGTGTTGGTTTGAGATGTCGCTACCTTAAAAAGCCCGGTCGCCCAGGTCAAAGAAGCTTTTTGCAGATCGTTATCCGGCAAAAACAGGCACGCTTGTTCATGCCAGATGCTTCGTTGTCTGGGCGTTGCAGCCACCCAAAAATTCACGTCCCTTCATCTTTTTACGGGATACGACATGAGCAAGAAAAAACTTCGCCTGGGCGCCTTCATCATGCCCACGGGCCACCACATTGCCGCCTGGCGGCACCCTGGCTCGCAGGCCGATTCGGGCGTCAACATTGACCACTACATCGAGGTCGCCAGGACGGCCGAGCGCGGCCTGTTTGACCAGGTGTTTGTGGCCGACAGCCCCGGCATCTGGCACCAGGGCGATGACGAGTCGTTCAGCCGTCAGGGCCGGGTGTCGCACTTCGAGCCGGTCACGCTGTGGGCCGCGCTGTCTGCCGTGACCAGGCACATTGGCTTTGTGGCCACGGCATCCACCACTTACGAAGACCCGTTTTTGCTGGCGCGCAAGTTCGCGTCGCTCGACCACATCAGCAAGGGCCGCGCTGCCTGGAATGTGGTGACCACCAGCGCCGAGTCGGTGCATGGCAACTTTGGGCTGGACGTGCACCCCGACCCGGCCACGCGCTACGAGCGTGCGCACGAGTTTGTGGAGGTGGTCAAAGGCCTGTGGGACAGCTTTGAAGACGATGCCTTGAGCCGCAACAAAGACAGCGGCGTTTACTTTGACCCGGAAAAGCTGCACAAGCTCAACCATATGGGAAAGCATTTCAAAGTGTCAGGCCCGCTCAACATCGAGCGTCCGCCGCAGGGCCATCCGGTGATCGTGCAGGCGGGCTCCAGCGAAGACGGCAAGGAGCTGGCCGCAGCCACCGCCGAAGCGATCTTCACCGCCTGGACCAGCCTGGCCGAAGCGCAGGCCTTTTATGCCGATGTGAAAGGCCGCCTGGCCAAACATGGCCGCACGCCCGACCAGCTGCTGATCCTGCCCGGCATCTCGCCTGTGGTGGGTCGCACGCAAGAAGAAGCCGACGCCAAATGGGCCGCGCTGCAAAAGCTGATCCACCCCGCTGTGGGCTTGGCCACGCTGGCGCCCTTCTGGCCGCTCGATGAGTTGCAAAAGTGGGATCTGGACGCCCCACCGCCCTGGTACCCCGAGCCGCCCAAGGGCATCAACAGCCGGGCCCATGTGGTGATCGAACTGGCCCGCCGCGAGAAGTACACCATTCGCCAACTCTACGAATACCTGGCAGGCGCTCGCGGACACCTGGTGGTGGTGGGAACGCCTGCCAAAATTGCCGACACGATCCAGCAGTGGTTTGAGCAAGGCGCGGCCGACGGCTTCAACGTCATGCCACCCGTGCTGCCCGAATCGCTCAATGACTTTGTGGACCTGGTGATCCCCGAGCTGCAGCGCCGGGGCCTGTTCCGCACGGCTTACGAAGGCAAAACCCTGCGCGAAAACCTTGGGCTGGCCCGGCCCGAGAGCCGCTATGCCCACCTGCAGAAGGTGGCATAAGCACAAAACTCGGGGCCTGCATTCAGGGAATGCAGACCCCGGGCTGTTGATTTCACAATCGGGATTGTCAGATGGCCGCACTACCGGGCAAAGCCAGGGCGTTTTCAACCTCGTTGCGTGTGAGCGTGGGCGCGAAGGTTTCAATGAAGCTGTAGGCAAAGCCACGCAGCCACGCTCCTCGCCGGATGGCCAGGCGGGTCTGATTGATCTCAAACAAATGTCCGGCGTCCAGCAGGCGCAGGTGTGTGTCACGGTCCGGGTCCACCGCGATCGACGCGACGATGCCCACGCCCATCCCCAGTTCCACATAGGTCTTGATCACGTCAGCGTCCATGGCGGTGAGCACCACATCGGGGCTCAGGCCTTCTTTGGCAAAGGCGTTGTCAATGTGCGACCGGCCGGTGTAGCCGTGCTCGTAGGTGATGACAGGGAACTGCGCCAGTTGCGCCAGAGTCACCGGCCCGGCGTGGTCCAGCAAGGGGTGGCCTGGTGGCACCACGATGCTGTGCGTCCAGCGGTAGCACGGCAGCGCCACGAGTTGCGGGTATTGCGCCAGCGCCTCGGTCGCCACACCAATGTCAGCCTCGCCCGAGAGCAGCATTTCGGCCACCTGCCTGGGCGAGCCCTGGTGGAGGTGCAATGAGACATTGGGAAACAGTTGCCTGAAGTCGCGCACCACATGCGGCAATGCATAACGGGCCTGCGAGTGGGTGGCGGCCACCGACAGTTTGCCGTTGAGCCTGGCGCTGAAGTCATCGCCCACACGCCGGATGTTGTCGGCATTGAGCAGCAAGGTTTCCACCAGCGGCAACAAGGCCTGGCCGGGAGGGGTCAGCCCGGTCAGGCGCTTGCCGTTGCGCACAAAAATCTCGATGCCCAGTTCTTCCTCCAGTTCTCTGATCTGACGGCTCACGCCGGGCTGAGAGGTGAACAGGATGTTGGCCACTTCGGTCAGGTTGAAACCGCAGCGCACGGCTTCACGAACTGACTTGAGTTGCTGAAAGTTCATGGGCTCACCCTGCTCTGTCGTTGGCGCGGCAGCCTCACAGCTTGGCGATCGACACTTCGGTGGATTTCACCAGTGCGACCACGTCAGAACCCACCTTCAGGCCCAGGTCATCGACCGAGCGGGTGGTGATGACCGAGGTCACGATGCCCCAGGGGGTCTGCACGTCGATTTCAGAAACAACATCGCCACGGATGATTTCCTTGATCTTGCCTTTGAACTGGTTGCGAACGTTGATGGCTTGAATGGACATGGTTTTCTCCTTGAAAAGTCCGGCTTGAAAAATGGGGGAAAGACTGCGCTCAGACGCTGCACTGCACCTGCGAGAAATGCACCGGGCTGAAGCGCCCCGCGTTGGACAGGCCGCCCGAGAGGTTTTCGAGCACCAGCGTGTCCACGGCTTCGTCCAGACGACGTGCAATGTCGGCATCGATCTGGTGGCCGCCTTCGGGCAGCAGAATCACCTGGCTGTCGGTGGCGTAAATGCCTGGCAGGATGGCTTTGGCGCCAAGTGACTGCAACACCGGGCGCAGCGCGTAGTCCAGCGCCAGCATGTGGTGCGGGCTGCCGCCGGTGGCCAGGGGCAGCACGGTCTTGCCCTTGAGTGCCGTCTGGGAAAGCACATCCAGAAAAACCTTCAGGATGCCGCTGTAGGCGGCCTTGTAAACCGGTGTGGCAATCACCAGCACACTGGCATCGGCCACACGCTTTTGTGCGTCAAGGATGGACGGGTGTCCAAAATCGGCCAACAACAGGGCCTGGGGCGAGAGGCTGCGCACCTTCAGGCGGTCCACCTGTACGCCACGGCCCTCCAGCCGGGAGCCTGCTGCCTCCAGCAAAGCGGCGGTGCGGGATTGCTCCGAAGGGCTGCCAGCAATCAACAACACGGACATGTTCTTTACTCCGGTGATGTGGAAGGTTCACTTCTTCGTGTAGATCTGGTCGAAGCTCGCACCGTCGGCAAAGTGCTCCTTGCCAGCCTTGCTCCAGCCCCCAAAAGCCTGGTCAATCGTCACCAGGTTGAGCTTGGGAAACTGCCTGGCGTATTTGGCCTGGGCCTTGGGCGAGATGGGGCGATAGAAGTTCTTGCCGGCAATGTCCTGGCCTTCGTCGCTGTAGAGGTATTCCAGGTACGCCTGCGCCACGGCGCGGGTGCCTTTCTTGTCCGCGTTTTTGTCCACGATCGTCACCGCCGGCTCCGCCAGGATGGACAGGCTGGGGACCACCACATCGAATTTGGCGCCGAACTCTTTGTCGAGCAGGTACGCCTCGTTTTCCCAGGCAATCAGCACATCGCCCTGGTTGCGCTGCGCAAAGGTGATGGTGGAGCCGCGCGCGCCGGTGTCGAGCACGGGCACGTTCTCGTAGAGCTTTTTCACGAACTCTTTGGCCTTGGCGTCACCACCGTATTTGCGTTTGGCGAATTCCCAGGCGGCCAGGTAGTTCCAGCGGGCGCCGCCCGAGGTCTTGGGGTTGGGCGTGATGACCTTGATGCCGGGCTTGACCAGGTCGTCCCAATCCTTGATGCCCTTGGGGTTGCCTTCGCGCACCACCAGGATGATGGTCGAGGTGTAGGGCGAGCTGTTGTGCGGCAGCCGTTTTTGCCAGTCTGCGGGGATCAGCTTGCCGTTGTCGTGCAGGGCGTCGGTGTCACCGGCCAGCGCCAGCGTGGCCACATCGGCGTCCAGCCCGTCGATGATGGAGCGGGCCTGTTTGCCCGAGCCACCATGCGACTGCTTCACGCTCACGTCCTGGCCGGTTTTGGCTTTCCAGTGTTTGGCAAAGGCCTGGTTGAACTCGACGTACAACTCGCGGGTCGGGTCGTACGAAACATTGAGCAGACTGACCTGGGCTTGCGTGGTCAGGGCCGACAGGCTCAGGGTGGCAGCGGTGATGAATGTGTGAAGGCGTGTCATGAATCTCTCCAGAAATGCTTCGCCGTGTTGACGATGGGACGAATTCTGGGAGCGGCTTCTTCAAACTCAAACGACTGTTTTCTGGTTTGCTAATGAGGGAAACATCTATAAGAAAAATGCCATGGCCACAGCGCATGACGGGCGCAGCGGATATGAAAAAAACCGGCCGAAGCCGGTTTGTTTTCAGGCGCATCTGACGATCAGGAGTCGGCAAAGGCACGCTCGATGACGAAAGCACCCGGGGTGCTGGTGTTGCCTTCTTCCAGGCCGCGCTCTTCGCAGATGCGCTTGAGGTCGCGCAGCATGCCGGGGCTGCCGCAGATCATCACGCGGTCTTCAGCCGGATTGAGTGCAGGCACGCCCAGATCGGCAAAGAGTTTGCCGTTCTCGATCAGGTCGGTCACGCGGCCCTGGTTTTGGTAGGGCTCACGGGTCACCGTCGGGTAGTACTTGAGCTGCGCGCTGACCATCTCGCCCAGGAATTCATGCTGCGGCAGTTCCTGCGTGATGTAGTCGTGGTAGGCCAGTTCGTTGACCTGGCGCACACCGTGCACCAGGATGACCTGCTCAAAACGTTCGTAGGTTTCGGGGTCACGGATGACGCTCATGAACGGGGCCAGACCGGTGCCGGTGGACAGCAGGTACAGGCGCTTGCCAGGCAAGAGGTAGTCGCACAGCAGCGTGCCGGTGGGCTTGCGGCCGACCACGATGGTGTCGCCCACCTGGATGTGCTGCAGTTTGGAGGTCAGCGGGCCGTCGGGCACCTTGATGCTCAGGAATTCGAGGTGTTCCTCGTAATTGGCGCTGGCGATCGAGTAGGCACGCAGCAGCGGCTTGCCGCTCTCGCCCCGCAGGCCGATCATGGTGAAGTGGCCGTTGGAGAAACGCAGGGCCTGGTCGCGCGTGGTGGTGAAGCTGAACAGGCGGTCGGTCCAGTGGTGAACGCTCAGCACGCGTTCTTCAAGAAATGCACTCATGGGTCAGAAAGAGGTGTCCCGGGAACGGCCCCGGGGCCAGGCAGGGATAAGGAAGTTGCTACAGTGGAGGCCTGAAGAACAAGACGGTGTTCCGGCTTCTGGCCGGCGCCGATTGTCCTGCGAAACGCTCAGAACTGGAAATACTGAAATTTTATATCTGTATAACCAGCGCTTCTTAAGAAACATCAAGGCACCTCACCCATGGCACGCACTATCCAATGCATCAAGCTCGGCACCGAGGCCGAAGGTCTGGACTTCCCGCCCTACCCCGGCGAACTGGGCAAACGCATCTGGGAAAACGTCAGCAAGCAGGCCTGGGCCGATTGGCTCAAGCACCAGACCATGCTGGTCAATGAAAACCGGCTGAACCTGGCCGACCAGCGCGCCCGCCAGTACCTGGCGCGCCAGATGGAAAAGCACTTCTTTGGCGAAGGCGCCGACCAGGCCCAGGGCTACGTGCCGCCCAGCCAGGACTGACCTGCCCCAGTGACCTCCCCCGTCATCTGGGGGCCAGACGGCACACCCCGCAGCACACTGTTTGACGACGTTTACCGCAGCCGCGGCTTTCATGGCATGGACCGTGGCCTGCTGCAGGCCCGGCACGTCTTCTTGCAAGGTTGCGGCCTGTGGTCCCCCGAAAGCGCAGCGCTGGCCTGGCAGGGCCAGCCGCAGTGGCATGTGCTTGAAACCGGTTTTGGCCTGGGCCTGAGTTTTCTGGCCACCTGGCAGGCCTGGAAGCTGGACCCACATCGGCCTGAACGGCTGTTTTTCACCTCTGTGGAAGCCTGGCCGGTGGCAGCGCAGGACATCGTGCGCAGCGTGCAGGCCTGGCCCGAGCTGCAGCCGCTGGCCGACGAGCTGGCCCGTGCCTGGCGCGGCCTGCTGCCGGGCATTCACCGCCTGGTGTTCGAGGGTGGCCGGGTGCAACTGACCCTGTGCGTCGGCCCGGTGGACAAGATGCTGCGCGAGATCGACGTGGCGGTTGACAGCGTGTTTCTGGACGGTTTCAGCCCCGAAGCCAATCCGGAGATGTGGTCGCTGCACACCCTCAAGGCGGTGGCGCGGCTGTGCCACACCGGCACACGCGTGGCGAGCTGGTGCGTCAAGCGCAGCGTGCGCGAAGACCTGACGCAGTGCGGCTTTGTGGTCACGCGCACCGACGGTCTGCCGCCCAAGTCACACCGGCTGGAAGCCGTGTTCAACCCGGCCTGGACGCCGCGCACCCGACTGCGTCCTGCCCGGCACACCCAGACCAGACGCACGGCGCTGGTGCTGGGCGCCGGCCTGTCCGGCTCGGCCGTGGCCTGCAGTCTGGCGCGGCGCGGCTGGGCGGTGACCGTGCTGGACGCGGGCGACGGTGTGGGCGCCGGCGCCTCCGGCCTGCCCGCAGGCCTGACGGCGCCGCACGTTTCGCCTGACGACAGCGTGCTCTCGCGCATCACCCGTGCCGGGGTGCGTGCCACCCTGCAGCGCTGCACCGAACTGCTGCAAGCGGGCAACGACTGGGCCTGGACCGGCGTTCTGGAACACCGCGTCGAAGGCAAGCGCGCCCTGCCCACGGGCGAGGCCTGGCCCACGCAAGGCCACGAGTGGAGCACGCCTGCCACGCCCGAACAGATCACCCGGGCCGGCCTGCCCGAGACAGCGCAGGCTTTGTGGCACGCCATGGCCGCCTGGCTGCGCCCGCGCCAGCTGGTGGCGGCGCAGCTGGCCACGCCGGGCATCGAGGTGCGCTGGGCCACCCGTGTGCTGGCGCTGCGTCAGAGTCCGCAGGGCTGGCAGGTGAGCGGCGCCGACGGCCAGGTGCTGGCCGAGGCCAGTCAACTGATTGTGGCCGGCGGCTTTCACACACACGCCCTGCTGCCCGACGTGGCCCTGCCCCTGAACCCGCTGCGTGGCCAGATCAGCATGGGACCGCTGGGCGCTTTGCCGGCCGAACTTCAGAAGCAACTGCCCGAGGCGCCGGTCAATGGCCACGGCAGTTTCATTGCCGGTGTGCCGCTGCCGCCCGAACAGGGGGGCGCCCCCGGCTGGTATCTGGGCTCCACCTTTGAACGCGCCTGCCCCGAAGCCGTGCTGCGCAGCGAAGACCACGCGGCCAACCACGCCAGGCTCGCCACCCTGCTGCCCGCACTGAGCGAGCCCATGCACGCGGCCTTTGCGCTGGACCGGGTGCTGGCCTGGGCAGGCCTGCGCTGCACCCTGCCCGACCGGCTGCCGGCCGTCGGCTTGCTCAACCCACAGGCCCTGCCGGGCCTGCAGGTGTGCGCCGGCATGGGCGCGCGCGGCATCAGCCTGAGCGTGCTGTGTGGCGAGCTGATCGCAGCGCAACTCGAAGGCGAACCGCTGCCACTGTCCCCTGCACTGGGCGCGCATCTGGCCGCGCAACGGTTTCTGGCCAAAACAGGGGCCTGAAGCGCCCACGGCCAAGCCAAGGTCGCAAGGGCCCATGGCATGCCACTGCCATTGGCCTTGAAATTCAAGACCCATGTTTGATTTATTTGTTTTTTTTGGTACTGTATATTTTGTGCATTCGAAACTGCGCGCCAGTCATCACCTGCGGCCCGGCAACCTTGCAAGCTGGCGGGTGAGGTACACGGGCAACTCTCTACCGTCTGCACCCATGAACATGTCGATTCGCCAACTGATCACAGCCACTTTTCTGGCCGGGACAGCCCTCATGGGACAGGCACAAGCGCCTGACAACAAGCCTCCAGTACTGATTGGCTTTGATGGCGCCTATGGCCAGAAAACCAACACGGCGCCGATTGCCATCGAGTTGGGGGCACGCGCTGCCATCGACGAAATCAACCGCGCCGGAGGTGTGTTGGGCGGCCGCCCGCTCAAGCTGGTCACCACCGACAACAAGGGGGTCTCGGCGCGCGGCAAGGACAACTTCATAGAACTGGCCGAGATGAAAGACATGGTCGCCGTCTTCGGCGGCAAGTACAGCCCGATCAGCGTCGAAGTACTGCCCGAGGCACACCGCCTCAAAGTGCCGTTGATCAGTGTGTGGGGCTCGGCGGACATCATCACAGACCACAGCCACCGACCGTCGTACTCGTTTCGCGTCTCCCTCAAGGACGAATGGGGCGTCGAAGCCATGATGCGACGCCTGGCCACCCACTACAAGGTCTCGCAGGCCTGTGCCTTCCTGCCCAACACCGCCTGGGGCCGCTCGGCCGATACAGTGATCAAGGCCAAGGCCGCACGCTACAAGCTCAACTTCGGGGTTGTGCGCTGGTACAACTGGGGCGACACCAGTTTCTCGGAAGCCTACCGCAGCTGTCTTGACAAACGGGGACAAGGACTGATGTTCGTGGGCAACGAGAAGGAAGCCGCCATCCTGCTCAAGGAAATGGCGGTCAAGCCCGAACAGCAACGGTTGCCTGTGGTCGCTCACTGGGGCACGGTGGGCGGTGTGCTGCACCAGATGGTGGGGGATGCCTTGAGCCTGGTGAACTTTGACGTCATCCAGACTTTTTCATTCCTGAACAACACACGCCCCCGCGCCAGAACGCTGGCGCAATGGATTCACGCCAACAGCCCCTACACCTCACCGGACACGATTCCCAGTCCGGTCGGTGCTGCGCACGCTTATGACGCCGTCCACCTGGTGGCCATGGCTGTGGAGCGCGCCAAAAGCACCGAAGGCAGCCGCATACGGGATGCACTGGAAAAGCTGCCCCCTTTCTCGGGTGCCGTGCGTGACTACAAAAACCCATTCACTGCCACGCGACACGACGCCTTCGACGCCTCCCAGGTGCTGTTTGTGCGCGTGGGCAGCGATGGCCGCCTGACACCGATTCCCTGACTTGCGTCCCTGAAACATGTCTTCAGTGTCACTGCGCCAACAGATCAGCAACCGGCTGCTCAGGATCCTGGGCGCCTATGTGCTGGGCTTCACCGCGCTGATTTTCCTGCTGACACTCGCCAGCGTCTTTTTCTTCCACCACAGCCAGCTGCGCCAGTACCAGGCCCTGATCGCCACTAAGCTGTCATCCGAGCTTTCGGCTGTTGTGCGCGAATCGGACTCGGTCGGCAATTCGTCTGTGGTCTGGACAGGATTGACCGACTCTGCTGGTCGTGAGACTTACCTCGAACCCCTGCTGGCCAAGATCAATCGCAACCCCTCCTACCAGATCGATGTGCTCGACTACCGGGGCCGGGACTTCATCTTGAGCCCCAATTCCAGCAAGCGACCCCGCATGTCTGTGTCTGGCATTGAGCGCACCATCCAGGATGCGCTGCCACAGGTGGAGCTGCGCAGCATGGGCGCAGATCAGCTGCTGCTGTTTTCGCTGCCTGTGATCGCCCCCTTCGTTGACAGCCCGGTCGGCATCTTGCTGAGCAGCGTCAACCTGACGCGGGAACTGTCCAAACTGGGCCTGCCGGACAACCTGGGCGTGGTTTACAACCTGAGCGCACCAGAGGGCATTGGTATGTGGTCACTGCTCAAAACGCACACCGCATTACCGGTCCGATTTGATGCGTACGAAATACCGCTGCACATCGAAGTCACCATGTCTGTATGGCAGCGGCTGCTGGTGGCGATGCTGGCGGTGGCCATGACCTTGGTCAGCGGTGGCTGGCTGTACAGACGCCTTGGGCGCTGGGCCGACGCTTTCGCCAAAGACCTGACAGACCGGCTCGATGCCCTCGTCAGCGTGACCTCCAAACTGGCCCTGGAAGGCAACGCCCAGGTGGTGCATGACAATGTGGGCGACGAAATCACGGCTGTGTTCGATGCGGTGCAAGCCATCGTGCTGCGCCAGCGGGCCATCAGCCAGAAGCTGCTGGTGTCCTCCAGGGTGTTCGAGACGGCCGCCGAAGCCATCCTTATCACCGACGATCAAGGTCACATCGCCGACGCCAACGGCGCCTTGCTGCGCATGACGGGTTACCAGCGCGAAGAGCTGATAGGACAGCCCGCCGGTCTCCTGTACCGACTGCAGGACACCTCCCAGGAGGGGATCAACATCGGTGAAACGGTGCGCACCCAGGGCGAATGGCGCGGGGAGACTTTTTTCCTGACCCGGGAACATCGCCCCATCCCGGTTATGCTGGCCGTCTCCTCGCTCATTGACGAACAGCAGCAGATCCTGGGCAATGTGGCCATTTTTTCCGACATCAGCGCTGTCAAGCAGGCCGAAGAACAGCTGCGCGAACTCAGCTACCAGGACCCTCTGACGGGCCTGCCCAACTACCGCGCGTTCTCGGAAATGATGGCGCGACTGCTGGACCCTGACTTGGGACAGACAGGCGATCGGCGCTTTGCACTGCTCTTCATCGACCTGGACCACCTCAAGCAGATCAACGACAGCTACGGCCATGAACTGGGCGATCAGGTGATTGTTCAGATTGCACAAAGTCTTTCCCGGTTCCTGCCCAAACCCCATTTCCTGTGCAGGCGTTCTGGCGACGAATTCATTGCCGTGCTGTACTCGAGCGACGACATGGTGCGCATGCAGCAACACCTGCAGGCCTCCATGCAGACGGTGACCCACCGCATCGAGCTGCCTGGCGGGATCATGACCCAGGCCTCCTTTTCGGTCGGTGCGGTGGTCTACCCGGACCATGCGAACAACCTCAACGATCTGCTGGTGATGGCCGACTCGGCCTTGCAGTTTTCCAAGGATGCCGGGCGCGCCCGGATCACCTGGCTCAACAATGACATCATCCAGCGCCTCAAGCGCCGCCGGCGCATCGAAGCACGGCTTGCAGATGCGCTGCAGTCACAGCTGATCGTGCCCCACTACCAGCCCGAGGTCGAGTTGTGCAGCGGCCAGGTGTGCGGATTCGAGGCGCTGGCGCGCTGGCATGACCCGGAACTCGGGCAAGTTCCGCCCTCCGAATTCGTGCCAATTGCGGAAGACATGGGCTTGATCGACAAATTGACCGAGACCATGCTGTGCCACATCGTGGAAGACCTGCAGTCGATCCGCAAGCGGTTTGTCGGTGCACGCGTGGGGTTCAATGTCTCGGCGAACCAACTGAGTGACCAGCGGATACTGCGCCTGCTGACCAACTGCATGACCCCACAACGCAACAGCTTCGAAGGTCTGGTGGTCGAGGTGACGGAAACCGAGCTGATCAGCAGCATGGAAGATGCACACCTGCAATTGCAGACGCTGATCTCGCTGGGCATCGACATTGCCATCGACGACTTCGGCAAAGGCTACTCCTCGCTTTCACGCCTGGGACACCTGCCCATCCACAAGCTCAAGATCGACAGCTCCTTTGTCTGGTCACTGCACGATCCCAGCTACATCAAGATCGTCCAGGCCATTCTGGCCCTGGCCAGAACACTGCACATGGATGTGACCGCAGAGGGTGTGGAAACCCATTTCCAGCGCGAAACACTCCTCGAAATGGGTTGCGGCAAGGCGCAGGGTTTCCTGTATGCCCGCCCGATGCCGCTGCAACAGGTGCTTGCGCTGCCCAACTGTCTGAGGCCCGCGACGATGGACACGTCATCGGTCCCGGACGTGCCCATGGCCGCAGGCTAGAAAGCTCAGACGACCGGAAAACGGTAGCCGTCGACCTCGAACAGATCGATGCATGCCTTCACCAGATCGGCATCGAACAGCACCCCTGCCGCAGCCAGCAAGGTGCCCAGGGCCTGCGCCATGGTCTGCGCTGGCTGGTAGGGCCTGTCGCGTGTCATGGCGTCGAGCATGTCGGCCATGCCGATCAGCTGGGCGCCACGCAGCACCTCCTGCCCTTTCAGGCCAGCCGGATAACCGCTGCCATTGATGCGTTCATGATGCTGTGCCATCAAGGCCGTGACCGGGCCGGGAAAGTCAATGTGCCGGACCATGTCGACCCCGACCTTGACATGCTTCTGGATCTGCCTGACTTCGTCTGCAGAAAGGAACTCGCGCTTGCCCAGCACGCGGGCGGGCACGGTCACCATGCCAATGTCATGGATCAGGGCGGCCAGCTCGACCGCTTGCACTTCAGCAGCGGGCCAATGCAGGCGTCGGGCCATCGTGCCCGCCAGATCAGCCACGCGCCGCTGGTGCCCGATCGAATCCGGGTCGTGCACTTCGAGCACCGTGATCAAGGTCTGCACCACCCCCATCATGGCGGCCTCCGCCACAGAGGACGATACCGGGTGCTGACGCGCGATGTTTTCGCGCACCAGCGTGCACAGCACCAGGCGACGATCACCCAGATCAACCGGCCGGGCCGAGAGCACCAGAGACAAGAGCTCCTGGCTGTGGGTCAGCGCCGACACCGACATCGCCGGCATGGGTAAGGGCAGGCTGGTGAGCGAAATCAGGGTGCGGACCACCTGGTGCTGCTGCCACCAGCATTCATCCCAGAACACGCCTTCCTGCAGGAAGGACACCGAATGGCCCAGCCATTGGGGCCAGGCCGGGTTGAGACGCTCCATGCGCCCACTGGCCGGATCGACCAGCACCAGGCCGACATCGGCGTGCGCCAGCATCAGCAGATCAAGCTCAAGGGGTTTGTGGCTGTCATCCATGGCAAATTGGCGTTGCAGGGCGCCGTGCAAGGAGCGCCTGCAGACAGGTTGACGTCCTCAGGTCTCGAAGCGTTGCACCTCTAGACGCGTCGCATCGGCAATTTTGGACAACTCCACAATGGTAGCTGCAATTTCTTCGGAAGCCAGGGCATTGCTCTGGGCAATCTGATCGAGGTTGGTGAGGCTGCCGTTGATCTGATCGACGGCAGCGCTTTGCTGCTCCAGGGCCGCAGCGATGCGCTGCAGCATCTGGTCAGTGACACGGGTTTCTTCCTCGATGCCGGACATGTCCTGGCTGACTTCCATCACGGCGCGAACCGCGCTGTTGGCTTCGAGCACCGCCTGCTGGACCAACAGGGCGATCTCCTGGGAGCTTTCAGCACTGTTGAGCGCGAGCTTGCCCACTTCGTCGGCAACAACTGCAAAACCCTTGCCATGCTCGCCTGCCCTGGCCGCCTCGATCGCGGCGTTGAGCGAAAGCAGGTTGGTCTTGTTGGCGATCTTCTCGATCACGTCGGTAATCTTGTTGATCTTCTCGGAGTTGGCAGCGATGTTGTTGACGACCTTCACCATCGCCTCCATCTTGTCCATGCTGGCTCGCACCAGCGTGAACGACTGGCGCGACTTCTGGCTGGCCAACTCGGTGTTGCGGGAAACCTCAGCCACGGACGAGACGGTCTGGCGCACCGCACCGGAAACATGTCCGATGGCATCGGTCTGGTGGCGCGCACCGTCAGAAATCTGACCAATCGCATTGGAGGCTTCGCCGGAAGCAGCAGCCACCTGGCGCGCGTTGTGGTGGATGGTTGTCATGGCCCCGCGCAGGGCGTCGAGCGACTGGTTGATGTTCGATTTGAGGGCTTCGAGCTCGCCCTGCGCATCTGCCGTCACACGGCGCAGCAGATTGCCTTCGGCCACGCCACGCATGACTTGCGTGATGTCCTGAAACACCATCTGCTGGGCAGACATGCTCTGGTTGATGTTTTGCTTGAGCACATCGAGCTCACCCTTGGCCTGGGCCGTCACGCGGCAACCAAAGTCGCCGACGGCCACGCCCTGCATGACGCGGGTGATGTCCTCAAACACCGCCTGCTGGCTCTGGATGCTCTGGTTGATGTTGTCCTTGAGCGCGGCCATGTCGCCGCGCGCGTCGACCGTGACCCTGCGGTCGAGGTGGCCCTGGGCCACAGCGGTCATGACGCCCACGATGTCCTGAAGGGTCGCTTGCAGCGATTGCTGCATCTGTGAAACCCTGAACAGCAGCGGGAACCTGCCTTGCGGGATCGATTCGGAGCGCGACGAAAAATCCCCCTCGCTGATGTGGCCTGCCAGATCGGCCACCAAAGCCGCCTCGAGGGCTTCACGCTGGAGAATGCGGGCCATGAAAATCAGCACACCCGCTTCAAACACCACATAGGCGGCGTGCAGGGCGATCAGGCCGATGTGCACATCGCCATCCAACAGCATCACCCCCCCCAGGCTCAGGTACTGCAGGGCGCCAAATGCGACATGGTGCACGGCAATCAGCGCGGCCGCCGCCACGACCGGCCGCCAGTCACGGTAGTACAACAGGAAGGCAAGCAACGCAAAGATACCGAAGTGGGTTTCGGTCATGCCATGGGCCTGCTGGATCGTCAGGGCCGAGAAAATCATCAGGGCAAAAGCAATCGCTGTGCGCGAAGCCAGCGAGCCCGGCGAGGCGCGGTAGATCGTGACAGGCACCAGCAAAGCGGGCAAGGCGATGGCGGCAGCCAGGCCCAGGGTTTGCGTGAAAAATCCAACGACAAAGCTAACGAGGGTCAGAAAGACCATCGTCATCAGCATGATGCGATCAGCAGCTGCCCTCTGGGGCTGAAGGATGCGCTCGACGTTGAGTGCGGTCGAAGATGCGCGAAGGTTCATGTCAGCGGGTCCTGCAGACACCGAACAGGGCTGGGTCGCTGAGCACATGCCATGCCAGCAGGGCCAGACTGTATGCAAGCCACAAAAGCAAAAGCATCCAGATCCAGCGCTTGCGGCTGACGGCGACAGACAAAGCGAGAGTCAACAGTGCACCTTTGGCGACCAGCTCTGAGCGGCAATTAAAAAGTTTTACGTTATCAGTGCCAGCAATACTGCTTAAATCACCAATTCTGACAGTGTAAGAATGCGGGATGGCTGCGTCCGGCGACCCTCACAAGCCCATGCGGAGCCAAGGGGATTAGCCCCTGGCACCGGCTCACTTGCTCGCTTCGGCCGGGCGACGGGTCTTCACATACGCATCGCTGGGCTGGTAGCTCTTGCCGTCGGCGTAGCGCCACTCGGTCATAGTCCCTTTGCCGCCACGCAGGTCCAGTTTGCCCACATACGCCCCCATGGTGGACTGGTGATCCACGGCACGGAATTCGGCGGGACCGAAAGGTGTGCTGAATTTCAGGCCACGCATGGCCGTCACCAGCTTTTCGTTGTCAGTCGACTTGGCCTTGGTGATGGCCGCAAAAATCGCCTGCATGGTGGCGTAGCCCACCACCGAGCCGACCTTGGGGTTCTCGTTGAAGCGCTTGTAATAGCTGGCGGCAAAGGAGGCATGCTCCTTGTTGTCAAGCTGGTCCCAGGGGTAGCCGGTCACGATCCAGCCCTTGGGCGTTTCGTCTTTGAGCACTTCCAGGTATTCCGGCTCACCCGACAGCAGCGAAACCACCGGGGTCTTGGGGAAGATGCCGCGCTGGTTGCCTTCGCGCACGAGCCTGGCCAGGTCGGCGCCAAAGGTGACGTTGAAGATGGCGTCAGGCTTGCTGGCCATGGTGGCTGTGAGCGTGCTGCCGGCGTCGATCTTGCCCTGGGCGGGCCATTGCTCGCTCACAAACTCCACATCCGGGCGTTTGGCCTTGAGCAATTCCTTGAAGCTGGCCACGGCGCTCTGGCCGTATTCATAGTTAGGCGCAATCGTCGCCCAGCGCTTGGCGGGCAACTTGGCCGCTTCTTCGACCAGCATGGCCGACTGCATGTAAGTGCTGGGACGCAGGCGGAAGGTGTAGCGGTTGCCCTTGTCCCAGACGATGGCGTCGGTCAATGGTTCGCTGGCCACAAACAGGCGCTTGTTCTTTTGCGCATGGTCGGCCAGCGCCAGGCCCACGTTGGACAGGAAGCCTCCGGCCAGCACGTCCACTTTTTCCTTGGATGTGAGTTCCACCGCGTGGCGCAGCGCTTCTTCGGGTTTGCCGGCGTCATCGCGGGCAACCACCTCGACCTTGCGGCCCAGCAGGCCGCCCGAGGCGTTGATCTGCTCAACCGCCAGCTGCCAGCCCTGTTTGTAAGGCTGGGTGAACTGGGGAATGGCTGAATAGCTGTTGATTTCACCAATCTTGATCGGCGCCTGGGCCAATGCGGGCAAGGCAAGGGCCATCAGGCCAAGGGTCATAAGTTGTTTCATAAGGTCCTAGTGCTTAGCGTGAAAGGCCGTGACTTTACCAGCCGACAACCGACTCGATTGCAAAGCAATGCACTGACCATCCACTGTCTGCAAAATTCAACAATGCAGAACGAAAAAACCGCCCAAGCGGTATGGCACGCGAAAATTGTTGATAATTTCACAAAATCAACAACAAGTTCACGCATTCACCCCCTCCATGGAGACATGGCGTGCGCCGTCCAAGGCCTTCGCCAGCAAAAAAATGATAAATAACCTCAGTGTCAATGCCCGGCTGTTTGCCCTTGTGAGCTTTCTGTCCCTGGTATCCGTGGTGGTGGGGGTCGTGGGCCTGCGCGGCATGTCGACCACCCTGCAGGGACTTCAGACCGTCTACGACGATCGTGTGGTGCCTTTGCGTGACCTCAAGGTGATCGCCGACATGTATGCGGTCAACATCGTTGACACCTCGCACAAGGTGCGCAACGGCAACATGTCATGGGAAGAAGCCCGCAAATCCCTGGCCCAGGCCGAGACCACGATCCAGGCCAAGTGGCAGAACTACAAAGGCACTTTCCTGGTGGACCAGGAAAAGAAGCTGGTGGCTGAAATCGAGCCGATGCTGCTGGGCACGCAGGTGCAACTGGAGCAGCTGCGCGACATCCTCAAGCGCGAAGACCTGCAAGCCATTGCCGAATTCACCAAAACGGCGCTGTATCCCTCCATTGACCCGATCAGCGGCAAGTTTTCAGAGCTGATCGAAGTGCAACTGGATGTCGCCAGGGACGAGTACGAAAGTGGGCGATCGGCTTACAACTTTTCAAGGGTGATGAGCCTGGTGCTGCTGGTGGCAGGCACCTTGCTGGGCCTGACGGCCGCAGTGCTGATCGTCCGATCGGTGGTTCGCCCGCTGCAGGACGTCCAGCAAGTGGTCTCTTCGGTGGCCCAGAGTTTCGATTACTCGCAACGTGTCCGGGTGACACAGAACGACGAGGTCGGGCAGACCGCCAAGGCGTTCAACCAGCTGCTGCAGGCGCAGCAGGACGCGATCGCTGAAGTCAACCAGGTGGTGACCCACCTGGCCAACGGCCAGCTGGATCGGCGCGTCACATCGGAGCTTCGTGGTGACCTGGCCGTCATGAAAAACGCCATCAACCGGTCGATGCAAAGCGTACAGACCACCATGCAGGGATTCAACGGCCTGACGGCTGCACTGGCCTCGGGTGATTTCAGCTACCGCGTGCAGCACGATGACATTCAGGGCGAGTTCAAGCAGAGCCTGAGCCAGGCCATGACCTCCATGCGCGACATGGAAAGCATGATCGGCGACATTGGCAGCGTCATGGGGGCTGTGGCGCAAGGCAACCTGAGCAACCGTGTTGCGGTTCAGGGCCAAGGCGACCTGGAGCGGCTCAAGAACAACATCAACACATCCCTCGATGCTTTGGCCCAGGCTTTGCAGGCGGTGCACCAGATCGCGCGCCAGGTTGCCACAGCAGCCAACCAGACCAGCCACGCCATTGGCCAGATTTCAGACGGTGCGCAGAACCAGACCCACGCGATCTCCCAGGTCGCCACAGCGGTGCGTCACACCTCGGAATCCGTGTCCGATGTCTCGCGCAACACCAGCGTCGCCAGCCAGAAATCCCGAGAGTCCATGGACCTCATGCGCAACGGGATGCTCAAAATGGAACAGATGGTTCAGGTGGTCAATGCCATCGCCTCCCATTCAGAAAAAATCAGCAAGATCACCGAAGTCATCGAAAGCATTGCCAACAAGACCAACCTGCTCTCGCTCAACGCCGCCATCGAGGCTGCCCGGGCGGGCGAGCACGGCAAAGGTTTTTCTGTGGTCGCCGAAGAAGTGGGCAAACTGGCGGCCAACAGTGCCGAAAGTTCACAGGAAATTGCCCGACTTGTGCAGCACGCAGTCGCAGAAACCGCCCGCGCCGTGGAAACCGTCACGGAAGTCAGCCAGGGCATGGGCCAGATTGAACGCGGCTCCAAGGAAACCGACCAGATGCTCCAGCGCATTTCGGCCGCGCTGGAACAGCAAAGTTCAGCCGTCGAGGAAATCAACTCCAATCTGGGCAGCCTGGACCGCATTGCCCGCAGCAACGCTTCTGCTTCCGAAGAAATGACCGCCACGGTCGTGGAACTGTCCAAACTGGCTGACCAGAGCCGCACCGAGGTCGAGCGCTTCAACTGCTGAAACCCAGCGCGCCCCGCTGGGCGTGGCGCTTATGCCAATCCGGAATATATGAACAACTAAAAAATCGTTTGTTCCGGCATATAGAAGCCTTACATTCGGCCCCATGATTGATCTGGGCTATGTCATTGCGGGTTTCGTTGTCGGCACCATCGTCGGCCTCACAGGGGTGGGCGGCGGTTCGCTGATGACGCCCCTGCTGATCTTTTTCTTCGGTGTGAAGCCCTACATGGCCATCGGCACCGACCTGCTGTTCGCGGCTTTCACCAAGATGGGCGGCACCCTCTCCTTTGCTCGCCAGCGCATCGTGCCCTGGCGCGTGGTCGGTCTTCTGAGTCTGGGCAGCATCCCGGCCTCGCTCGTCACCATCGGCATCCTGCGCTGGGTGGGACCGGCCGATGCCCATGTGCAGTCGGTCATGACCACCACACTGGGCATTGCCCTGCTGCTGACCGCCGCCGCCATGCTCTACAAGGCCGTGCGCGGCAAGCAACTGCCCCGCCACCTCTCCGGCGCTGACGAAGCACGCGCCACCACGCCGCGCCACTGGAGCCTGCCGCTGCTGTTTGGCGCACTGATTGGCACCCTGGTCACGCTGACTTCGGTGGGCGCCGGGGCGATTGGCGTGAGCGTGCTGCTCATCCTGTATCCTCTGCTGCCCCTGCCCCGCATCGTGGCAGCCGACATCGCCTACGCCGTGCCACTGACTCTGGTGGCGGGCCTCGGCCACGCCTCTCTGGGCTCGGTGGACTGGCCCCTGCTGGCCAAGCTGCTGGCCGGCTCGCTGCCCGGCATCTGGCTGGGTTCGCGCCTGACCCATTACACGCCTGACCGCGTGATCCGCTCGCTGCTGTCCGTGCTGCTGGCATGGGCGGGCACCAAGCTGGTCCTGATCTGATTTTTATCCGCTGACTTTTATGTACCAGTACACCGAATTCGACAAAGCCTTTGTGCGCGCCCGCGCTGCAGAGCACCGCGACCAGCTCGAGCGCTGGCAGGCCGGCCAACTGAGCGACGAGCAGTTCCGCCCGTTGCGTCTGCAAAATGGCTGGTATGTGCAGCGCTATGCGCCCATGCTGCGCGTGGCCGTGCCCTACGGCGAGATCAACGCCGCGCAGCTCAAGGTGCTGGCCCGCATCGCCCGCGAATACGACACGCCCGACGCCGCCCTGCTGGCCGAGGCTCAGGCTACACAAGACAAGCTGCCGGGCCTGGCCCCGAAGTTG
>JACCDU010890741.1_pt1 | contig 23833 bp, 24 predicted proteins | sample 7446081 | NCBI WGS metagenome assembly JACCDU01 (sample SAMN15323447, study PRJNA562643) | freshwater metagenome | isolation source: river surface water | place: USA:Blue River Watershed | collected 2017-08-17
CTTCTACATGGTCGGCACGATCGACGAAGCCTTCGAAAAGGCCAAAAAGGTGGCGTAAAGCATCGCCTTCGTGTGCCTGGCGTTGTTGCCGTGCTCGCCGTACCCTTGTACGGCTGCGCGCGGCGCCTAGCCAGACACCCGAAAGCTCGCTTTCCACCCACCTTTTCCAACAGGAGCAAACATGAACACCATCCACGTCGATGTGGTCAGTGCAGAAGAGTCCATCTACTCGGGCGAAGCCCGGTTCGTGGCCCTGCCCGGTGAAGCTGGCGAGCTGGGCATCTACCCGCGCCACACGCCGCTGATCACCCGCATCAAGGCCGGTTCTGTTCGCATCGAGACGGCCGACGGCGGCGAAGAATTCGTCTTCGTGGCCGGTGGCATCCTGGAAGTGCAGCCCGACTGCGTGACCGTGCTGTCCGACACCGCCATCCGCGGCAAGGACCTCGACGAAGAGAAAGCCAACGCCGCCAAGCAGGCCGCGCAGGAAGCCATCCGCAACGCCAAGAGCGAAGTGGACCTGGCCACTGCCCAGGCTGAACTCGCGGTGCTGGCCGCCCAGCTGGCCGCGCTGCGCAAATACCGCGGCAAGAAGTGATCCTTCTGCCCCGGCACGGAAAACCCGGCACAGCGATGTGGCCGGGTTTTTTGTTGCCTGGGCCGCACCCATTGAAGGAAAACGGGCACTGCAGGCGCGCGCGGGACGCGGCAAAATCAGGACTCACCTCAGCCACTGCCACATGAAACGCGCACGCCTTCAGGCCGCCACCGTCGGCGGCACACCCGACGAAGTGGAGCAGGCCTTCTACGAGGCCATGCAGCATGCCAACATCGACCAGCTCATGGCCTGCTGGGCCGAAGAGGACGAGATCGTGTGCGTGCAGCCCGGCGGTCCGCGCCTGATCGGGCCGGGCCGCATCCGCAGCGCTTTTGAAGCCTTGTTCGCGCGAGGCGGGGTGCTGGTGCACGCCGAGCAAATCCGAAGGATCAATGCGCTGGCGAGTGCGGTGCACCACCTCCTGGAGCGCATCGAAGTGCTCACCCCGCAAGGGCCGCACACCGCCTGGGTGCATGCCACCAACGTCTACCACAAGACCCCGCAAGGCTGGCGCATGGTGGCACACCACGCCAGCCCCGGCACGGCGCAAGACATCACGGAGCCGGCGGCACGACCGTCGGTACTGCATTGATGCAGTACCGGGCCCCCTGGTGGCTGCCCGGCGGCCATGTGCAGACCATCTGGTCGGCCTTGTGTGCGCAGCGGGCGCTGGGGCCGCGGCGCCCGCCACAGCGGCAGCGCTGGCAAACACCGGATGGCGACTTCATCGATGTCGATCGGCACGACGCCAGCCAGCCGCAGCGGCCCATGCTGGTGCTGTTCCACGGGCTCGAAGGCTCATCGCAAAGCCACTATGCGCAGGCCTTCGCCGACTGGGCGACGCAGCACGATGTGCATTGCGTGATCCCGCATTTCCGCGGTTGCAGCGGGGAGCACAACCACGCGCCACGCGCTTACCACTCGGGAGACCACCAGGAAATCGACTGGATTTTGCGCCGGTTGCGCGGCGCACACCGCGAGGCCGGCGGCGCCTGCCTGGTGGCGGCAGGGGTGTCCTTGGGCGGCAATGCCCTGATGCGCTGGGCGGGTGAGCACGGCGAGGCCGCCAGCGAACAGGTCGACGCGGTGGCCTCCATCTGTTCGCCGCTCGACCTCAGCAGCAGCGGGCATGCGATTGGCCGGGGCTTCAACCGCTGGGTCTACACGCGCATGTTCATGCGCACCCTCAAGCCGAAAGCGATGGCCAAACTCGCGCGTTACCCTGGCCTGTTCTCGCGCGAGCGCATGCTGGCCGCGCGCGACCTCTACGAATTCGACAACGTCTACACCGCCCCGGTGCACGGCTTTCGCAACACCGAAGACTATTGGAGCCGGGCTTCTGCCAAACCGCTGATGAAACGCATCCGTGTCCCCGCCCTGGCGCTCAATGCCCTGAACGACCCTTTTGTGCCCGCCCACAGCCTGCCACGGCCCGAAGACGTGAGTGCCAGCGTGACCCTCTGGCAGCCCCCGCAGGGCGGCCATGCGGGCTTCGCCCATGGCCGCTGGCCAGGGCATCTGCGCCAGCTGCCGGACAAGGTGGGCGCCTGGCTGTTGCAGATGGCCCAGCCGGGCCAGGAGCGTGTCCATGGATGATCTCGTGCGCCAGGCCATGGCCAAATGGCCCCATGTGCCCGATTGCTTTGGCTGGCTCGGACTCGACAGCCGTGGCCAGTGGCACATGCGCGATGACCGCGTGCAGGCCCTGGGCACTTTCCAGTCGGGGCTGGCCGGCGCCAAGGGCTCGGTGCTGCGCCACGAGAAACTGATCGACTTCATCCACCGCAATTACGAGGCCGATGCGCAGGGGCGCTGGTATTTTCAGAACGGTCCGCAGCGGGTTTACGTCGAGCTCGAGGCCACGCCCTGGATCTGGCGCATGCGCCCCGATGGCGGCATGCAGGCGCACACAGGCCAGAGCGCCGAGGTGCGTGCCTGTCTGGTCGACGAGCTCGGGCATGTCTATGTCCAGACCGAGCTGGGCTTTGGGCTCGTGCACAGCCTCGACGTCGCGCTGGTCGCCGAGGGCCTCGAGCAGGGCCGCTGGTCGGTCGAGCCCTGCGTGCGCGCCGAATTGCCGGCACGTTTCGGCTACGTGCTCAGCCCGCAGCAGGCATGAAAAAGCCGACCCGCGGGTCGGCTGTGTGCGGCGCGCAAGGCCTGCTTATTTTTTCTCGCCTTCGGCCGCCGGGGCTTTGGGCTCTTCGAACTTGCCGCCCGACTGGTTGGCCATGTAGGCCACGGCACGCGCGATTTCCACATCGCTGAAGTCGCCGCCGCCCTGTGCGCCCATGGCGCCCTTGCCCTTGAGCGCCGAAGCGACCATGTGGTCGAAACCGGACTTGATGCGCACGCCCCAGGCGCCGGCATCGCCGACCTTGGGAGCGCCCGCGGCGCCGGTGGCGTGGCAAGCTGCGCACTGGGCCTTGAACACTTCTTCGCCGGCCTTGAGCGGGCGGTTGGCATCGCGCACCTCGACGCTGCCGATTTTCAGGATGCGCTCGGCCACGGCACGCTCGCTGTCGCTGGAACCGGGGGCTTCCTTGTCGGCCGAAGTCACATAGGCCACCAGGCCGATGATGATGAACACCGGCAGGACAAAAGCGGCAATGCTGGCCCAAACCAGTTGCTTGGGCGTGGTGATGGGGCCGGTGTGGGCAGCGTGCGGATCGTGGCTCATGGCATCCTCTGTGGTTGGCCCCGCGAGCGCGGGTGTATTGACCAGAATCAACCGCGCATTATAGCGCCGCGCCCTTCGCGGACCTTGCACACCCAAGCCGCCCAAAGCCTGCATGCGATAATTCGCGGCGCACAGCGCATGCGGCTGTAGCTCAGTGGATAGAGTATTGGCCTCCGAAGCCAAGGGTCGTGGGTTCGATCCCCGCCAGCCGCGCCAAATTCGACAACGCCACCCTTCGGGGTGGCGTTTTTCGTTGGGGGAAAGTCCTTGTGCGACAAGCACTTGCCGGATTTTGAAGCCCGCCGTCGTTCGCCGTGCTATGCGCTCCAGCCGGGTTTGAACCGGGTTTCTGAGCGGGTTTGTGGGCCTTCTTGGCCAACTTCAAACCCGACAACTTGCCGCAAAGCCATGAGCCGTGAGGCTTCCAGCGTTTCGCTGGGACTGGGTTCGCGCGCGGGCGGAGCATTGGGAATCTAGTTTTCCTCGCGCGCGCGTACTGCTGCGCAAAGAGGGGGATGTGCTCAGAGTCCAGCTTCTACAAGAAGTGCAGAGGGCTTGATCTGGAGGGCATCAGAAATACGGCAAAGGTTCATGAGCGTGAGGTTGTGCTCGCCTCGCTCAATGCCGCCCATGTAACTGCGATCCAACTCGGCATCCGCTGCAAGAACTTCCTGCGACATACCTGCTTGCTTTCGTGCCTTGCGTATGGCGTCCCCCAAGGAAACAAGCTCCTTGTTACCTGCGAATTTCGGGGACGGCTTGGCCATGACCGTGATGGTCTTTGGTTGACGCCTTTAATACCACGGGAGAAAATACCCAAAAAATGCAATCGTACAAATGCCAATAGCAACTGATGAACCCAGAAAACCGCGCACACGAGCAGATGGACAAATAACAGGTTTGGCTGGTGAGTTGTTTGTAGCCGCTGAACTATTGAAGCGGGGACTTCAGACTTCTTTTACCCTGGGGAATGCCAAAGCAATAGACATATTTGCGCACAACCCGGAGACACTTAAAACGTTCACCATACAGGTCAAAGCGCTCCGAAAAAGAAACTATTTCTTGCTAGATCCGAGTAATGTCGACAAAGAGCACACCTATGTGTTTGTGCTGCTGAACAGTCCAGGTGAGAGCGTGGACTATTTTGTAGTACCGGGCAAGGAACTCGTCAAACATCCGCCAGGAAAATTTGGAAAGTATTTCGGCGGTTGTCGGATGCCGGGCATACATCCGCAAGTGCTCCAGGAGCAGGGGTATCGAGACCGGTGGGATGTATTCCTTAGGTGATACCGATAAATCTAGAAACCAACTAGAGGCGGTGTGAATCCTGACGCCACGAAAATTTTTGGCTATGAGCTTCCATAAAAAAGTGTTGATCGCATACGCAGTGACAAATCTGCTCCTGACAGTCATCGGGTGCTTCCAGCTGAGCGCTACAGCAACGAACTTGACGACAGACCAGCAGTTGGTAGCGCATGGAGTGACCTACTACTTCTGGCCCCTGATCTCTTTGTTTATTACCGGGTTGGTTGTGGCTGGCGTGTATGCGCTGCGTGGTTTATGGTTGCTTGGGGCACGGGCGTATCGCAAGGTGGCGTGAGGTACCAGGGAAGATGTCCTTCGACTCCTATTACAACGATGTTCAGGTTGAACTGCACAGGATGCGTCGAGCAAACAGAGACAACCGAGTGATTGTTTGGGTAGTTCTGCCCATGACGTTTGTCATGCACGCTGTTGTTCTGGCGTTGGTCGTGTGGGCGATGAGCTGGGCATTCGGTAACACCACAGCGGTAATCGGGGTTGCATGCGCGGCTTATGTGAGCGCAGTCATAGGCTGGGCCGTATATCGAGTCCAGCAACGATCAGACCAAGCAGCATTGCACGCTACATCAGTGCACGACGAGGTTCTGTTAGTCAAAGATCTGCTTCGCGATGAGCAGAGAAGGAGTGTGCAGTGGAAGTCGTAATTCGGCCTGTCGTACACGGCCAATACCAAGTAATAGAGTCCGACGCGGTCTCCTGCACCTACGACTTGGATGGGTTCACGCTGATGAATGCAGTGTTATCGCAGCTCGGATTAGACCGTGAGCACTTTCGAAAGTGTGCGCACATGCATGCAGGTGAAAAATTCCGGGTGATCTCGCATGGGGACGAAAAGCCATTTGTTATCACCACTACGAAGACCGCGCGGTGGGACAGCCAGCCAGACGCTACAGAGCAGATCCTGAATACGGCAGACGCTGAACGATGCAAATCGCTGTGTATGACCCACTTTTCCTTCATCCTTGGCGCCTTTCCTGAGGCCGCGTTTAAACAGTGTCTCCAGTACGTAGAGCAAGCCAAGCATCTCACTCAGCTAAAGCGCGTCGTGGTGGATGTCGACGAGCAGTTTGCCGATGCCGCCAATGCCATCCACCAGCAGGTAAAGGCTCAGTTCTCAGAGGGACGGGCACCATGAAAGTAAGAGCAGTCCTGTGGTCTGTTCTAGTGTTTTTCGCAGGAGCCTTGACGTCAAGCATCTTTGAGTGGATGGCGCCAATAACGACTATCGAGGTCACGAATGCCAGCGACAAAGTTATCCGCAGCCTCGACATTACTTACACAGGCATGGGCGATCACAAGGGGCGTCTGACGGAGAACCTCAAGCCTGGAGAAAAGATCACGTTCAAGTGGGCGACCGATGGTGAGGCCGCATACCTGCTGCAAGCTTCCTTTGACGATGGCTCAGAAATCAGGGGCGGGGCAGGCTACACCCAGAGGGGTAATACAGTGAAAGACGTAATTGAGGCAAAGCGCGTCATGAGTCGCTTACCCGTGGGCTTCACGTTTGGATTTGTGCATGACGAACCACGCGACACCACAAGCGCTAGATAAATGAAAAGATTAGATTGATCGCGTTCAAGGACGGCTTGCCATATAACTGTTAGTTTGGCCAGTTAGGCGCCTTTTGCTCGCCCAGCAGGCTTCTTTTTGCGAAGTGGCGCAATTGTTCTTTTTACGCGGCTAATTTTGGCGCACCCAGATTCTACAAGTCTAATAAATTCTCTTGCATCGCCAAAGTAGTTTCGAAATGCAGTTCGAACCTCATCGCTGGTATCAGCTCGAACTAGCACAATATCATTTTTGGGAAATTGTTTTTCCAGTTCGAAAAGAGCTCGCAGTGCATCAGTCGCATCACGAAAGCTTTTAATTTCTAGGCTTCCATCTTCCCCAAAGTTTAAAATTGTATTTTTCTTGTCTGAAACCTCTGTCTTGGCCTGTGATAGTCCTTTTAATGTTTGAATAAGTGCGAGCTCTCGATCCATTTCGAGAAAGTCATGCAATAAGTCAGTGTCGCCCATATCTGGGAAGGGGCCTCTCATATTTTCATGAGCCCGAGCCAGAATCTCGCTGGCTAACGCCATCGCAGTTTCATACCGATTGTCACCTTGCCTAAACTTTGGTTGGCTCTCTGTGATGAAGCCGATGACTTCTACAGCTGTTGCCCATGCGTGTTGAACCAAGGTTCGATATTGAATTTCAATGTATAGACCGGCAAGATTTTTCCCGGCGTCAGAGTTGACGTCATAATCATAGACATCATGAATGCCGCGGTAGCCAGTTGTCTTTGGATGCTTGATGTAATTGTACTTATCAGCCTCATGTCTGATTCGATGCCTGAATCTAGCTTGATGGAATTCTCTTCTGAAGTCCTCTAAATCATTAATATTTCTAAAAATTAAACGACAGCCAGCAACATCATCCATTCTGGCGAGTTGCATTCCAGGTAAACGCTGTAGTTTATTAAAAATCGTATTCCGTCTTTTATGTCGTTGTGCAACAGATATCTTGCGACCTTTGGTCCGGGAACGCAAAATGGCTTGAAAAGTATTTAGTACGCCACGATGAGCTGCACGCCATTCTTCAATGACAGCTAAATCCTCAGGGGACGGGTTTCCGTTACGGACGGCATCGCCAGCTTTCGTTACACGCTTCTTAGATCCACCCGGGTATTTTCGTTCTGCATTCATGCATTTATTTTGCCTGTTTTTAATGGTCATTACTAGCCTAGATCAAAGGCGAAATTGGCTGGCGCAGCCCATCAACATAGTCCGCCCACCACTGGTACAGCTTGACCCGCTCGGGCAGGTACTTGGCCCGGTTGTAGATCGACCGAATGTCTCCGCGTACATGCGCCAACGCGGCTTCGATGACGTCCGGTTGGTGGCCGTTTTCGTTGAGCAGCGTTGAGGCCGTAGACCTGAAGCCATGCACAGTCATACGGCCCCGGTAGCCTAACCGCACCAGCGCATACAGCATGGTGTTCGAGCTGATCGGCTTGGAGCGGCTAAACAGGCAAGGGAAGATGTACTCCGAATGCCCTGTGACCGGCTCCAGCGCCCGCAGCAGATCAAGCGCTTGCGCAGCCAGCGGCACAAGGTGCGGCTCCTTCATCTTCATGATCTCGGCAGGAATACGCCACAGCTTGTTGGTCCAGTCGATCTGCTCCCACTTTGCCAACCGAATAGACTGACTGCGCTGGAAGGTCAGCATCGTGAACTCCAGCGCTGCCTTAGTCGTGTATTCGCCTTGGTAGCTGTCTATTGCGCGCAGCAGTTCGGCGAACTCTTCGGGCGTAGTGATGGCATTGAAGTTCTTCTCCCGATGCGGGGCGAGCGCACCGCGCAGCGCAGCGGCTGGATCGTTGACCGCCCTGCCCGTCGCAATGGCGAACCGGAAAATCGCGCCAGCCTGTTGCAGCAGGGTATGGGCCAAGTCGGTCTTGCCGCATTCCTCGATCGGGCGCAGCAGGGACAGCAGCAACGGCGCGCTGACCTGGGTGATGGGCTTCTTGCCAATCGCCGGGTACAGGTGGTGTTCCAGCATGGTGCGGATCTTGTGGCGGTAGACCTCTGACCAGCGCGCACCACGAACCTTCATCCATTCGGTGCCCAGTTGCTCAAATGTGTCCTCTGCGGCGGCACGAGATGCCTCCTCCTTGCGCTTTTCTTCCTCTCTTGGGTCAACCCCCAACACACGCAGTCCGCGTGCCGCCTCGGCACGATCTCGCGCCATCTTGAGGCTCACGTGCGGGTACTCGCCAATCGTGAGGGTTTGATCTTTGCGCGTGACGGGGTGCGTGTACCTGACAGCGAAGACTTTGCGGCCACTGGGATGACAAAGGATGTGCAGGCCATTGCGGCCGCCATCATGAAGTTTTTTGGTCTTGGGCGGCTCGGGCCGCAGTTGGCGAATGGCGGTATCGGTCAGCATGGTGCGCAGCTATGGGTTATCGCCCCGCATGGCTAGCGCCAGCAGGTGGGCAAAAATTTTCGGTGGCATCTGTGCGGAGGCAAAGCCATTGCCATTCGGTCTGGGTGGGGATCATTGGTGTCCTGAGCTTGTGACCTAAACGGCCTGAACGGGTTAAGTCACCGGCGCAGGCAAGGAATGAGGTGTCGAACTCCCCCGTACCTAAGCGGGGGGGTCGATTTCCTTAGGGGGCCGCTCAGGTCGGGGGGTGTGAAATAGCTTTGACGCCAGCTTCGGTCAGGGTATAGCCCCAGCCAGAGTCGGTGCCAATGATCCCCTCGCCTTTATCGAGGAGCTTGATGTCAACGAGACGGCGCAGGGAGTCCTTGAGACGTTCTTTACCGAGCCCAATCTGGTCGCGCGCGCCGCACAAAGCATTGAGCGAGCAGGACAGCGCAGCCACGTATCTACCGTGAACAAATCGCAGGACCTTTTCATCCTGCTCTTTGTCGCTTTTGCCGGCTTTACTGGCTGACTTTTCCAAACGGGATGAGTCAGCCCAATGCAGCTGTGCGGTTTCCAGAACTTGCTCCTGAAGGCGGCCATAGCGGTCTTTGACCGTTGCAGATGTAGACAGCAGGCCGATCTGAAGCGCGGTGTGCAAGGGGCTGTACCGACGCTTGCCAAGCATGAGGTAGCGGGAGCCCTTTTCGTCGAAAATTCCAGCGGTCAGTGTCGAATCGCCGGCCCAGGCACCGGCTCCGCGTGCATCTGAGATGAACTCCGAAGGTTGCACGTTCTTGGCCGAGTGGGCGATCAAGCATACCGAGCACTCCATTGCTTCATAGAACTCGGCTTTGAGCAAAGCGAGGGCGTTTGACACCTCCGCGTTGCTGTTCTCGTCGTCGAGGTGAATGGAGGCTGAAATGGTGTCGAATACGATCCACGGGCGCAGCATGATGCCGTCAGACGTGTAGGTCGTGTGACGCTCGATCTTCTGCTTCAGGCCAATCAGTTTCTGGGGCTCCACCCGGCGAGCCGGCAACAAAACAATCGCCTTTTCCAGTTCCCGCAGGTCAATCCCACAGTTCCGTTCAAATGCAATCATGTTGCGTTTGAACTGGGCAGTGTCTTCCGTGATGTACAGAATCTTCCTACCTTTCACGGGAGCCGACAGTTGGCAATTCGGGATGTGGACTCCAGCAACAACGGCACAGAGGGCTATCATCGCCGTCGATTTGCCCATGCCGGGTTTGCCGACCAGCACCATGAGCGACCGCGCGAGGAAGCCATCGATCAAATAGTCGACCGGCTCCAGTTCCAAGTCGCTCAAGTCGACCTCCGGCCAGAGGTCAGCGCTAGCCTGTTGCAACGATTTCCGCCAGCGACGGTCATACTGATCCGCCAGATAAAAAATCGTTTCGTAGCTGGTAGGACCGTCTTGCTGCACGACCTGGGCCCATTTGGCGTCAAACGCCTCCGGCGTGTGGCCGGGTTTATTGCTTTGGATGCTCCACGCGCGGGTGATCGCGCGGGCCATGTCGGGCAGGTGCAGCCTGCTCATACCGCTGAGTACCCTAAACCAATCGTCATAGATGAGATCGGGAGGAATGGTATTGAGTGCTGCGCGCAATTCCTCATACGTTTCTTCGGCGACGATGACTGAGCCAGGACGAATTCGCGCTTTGCTGCCACTGGTGGTGTGTTCTTCACAGTACTCACGCAAGAATTGCGGGAGCTGGCTCGGCATAGCACCATCCAAAGGACTCTTGCCCGACACCCAACGGTACTCCCCATCGGGGCCACGAGTGCCCTCGACGCAGATATAGCCACGGTGCTTGAGATCGATCCCCGGTGCCAGCTGACCCGGCACGGTCATGGATGCATCGGCCAAGAACAGACGGTGCTCACCGCCGCCTTGCGTTTTGGCAACGCAGCTGGACTGCAGCTTGCCGTGCTCGGCCTCGATTGCGGCCAACGACTCCCAACCACCGTTGCGCGGATCAATATCCACCGCCAGCAAGCCAGAGGCTGCCAGAGAGATACCAATTCCGGCATCGGGGTCACGGGTCCACCATTCCCGGATCATGTCCTCATCGGTGGTGGCATCGTTGTGGCCGTTCGGCGCAAGCGCGCCCTGCGGGTGCTTGCCAGGCTTGTGGCCCGGTACATCGTTGGGCTTGCCGCAGCGGCATCGGCCACAGTCATCAACCGACCAGACGGGGAAGATGTAGTGACCCAAGCGGGCGTGGGCCAGGGCGATGTTCTGCTTGCTCACAGGATACCTCCTTTCTTGGCGGCGGCCTCAATGAGCGCCTCAACTTCACTGGCGCGGAAGCGCACCAGACGCTTGCTAAAGCGGATGGGCGTCAGCAGGCCGGCCTTCACCAGCTTGTGGAGGGTTGTGTGCCCAATGTCGAAGCTGGAGACGATGGTCCCAGGCGACAGCAGTTTTGTGGTTTTTTCTTCGGTCATATCGCTTTCTTTCGTTTGTCAGAAGTGCGATATGACGAGCTTGGAGTGTTCGCGTCATAGCGCACCCCTGCCTGCTTGATTGCAGGAAGGTTGCTTGCGTATGACGCGGCACTTCGCCCCGTGGCCTTTCATGTGCTGTGCACCCGAATTGGTGCATGACATGCCGCCTCGATCAGGGATTTCCGTTCGTTCGCTCAAGAACGGGTTCAACCCTGTCTGAGGGCAATCTTAGATCAGGACCCGCAGCCAGGAATGCAGGATCCTGCAGGATTAGCTACATCGGCAAGGGTTGTCGAAGGAGGCCGGTAATTTATTTATCAGACAGACTGTCTGGCCCTTGCGAACTTTGTTCAGACAGTTTTTGGCATCAAAAATATTTTCATGGCGTGTTGTTTTTTCGCTGACCAAAGAACATGAGCCGTCTATCGTGGGTGCATGGTGTAAGCCACATGCTCATCACCGTAACGCCCCTAGCAGGCACATCATTTTCGTCCTCGTCTGCAGCTTATAGGCCATCCCTGCCTTGAGTTCGCCGGAGATTTCCATATGGCTAGGGGAACACGACTCCCATGGCTGCATGTAGACGCAGAGACTGTGGTCTGGTGTTCATCAACCAGGAAGTCCAAGCTTCTCGGCGGCCTCTTTCTTCAGCCAAGCAAGAAGAAGGTCAAAAGTGACGGCCCCTCCCCGATCAGCCATGACGCGTTTGGCTTTTGCCCAAATGGTTGCGTCGCGCGTTGCATCAAGGAAATCGTGCCCGGCCCAGGTCAATCGCTCCAGAACGACATCGACATCCCCACTGAGCGTGCGAACCACATTGCCATGCGCAAGTCCCGCCTCTACAAGCAGTACTGCATGTTCTTGGACCCGTCGGTCATCCAAATGCATCTCTGAGATAGCCAAGCCCTCGCTGCCGGCTTCCTCATCCTCCAACTCGGCAAGCAACTGGTGGATCAACTCGAAGTCACGTTTCATTGCCTTTCCCCCTTCAAGGCGATTTTGCTGTGAGCAAAAAATTCATGAAAGCTTTCGTGATGCGGATCACCACGGCTGCAGGCGTTGAGTGTTCCGGGTTTTTCTCCGGGGTTCTAGTCCTAGAAGCACCGCAACGCGCTAATCGGCGAACCTCGGCGGGCACATCTTTTCCGCCCGCCAGCCGCGCCAAAGACGACAACGCCACCCCTCGGGGTGGCGTTTTTTTGTGGCTTGCGGGCCGTTTCACTCCGGGTTGTGCACCCCGGCCGTGGCCAGCAGCCAGTCGCGAAAAATGCGCACCTTGGGCAGCTGGCGCTCGCCCGCGCGGTACGAGAAAAAGTGGACCGCTTGCTCGAGTGCGGTGAACTGCTGGGCGCCCAGTTCAACGAGCTCGCCGCGTTGCAGCTCACGCTCGGCCAGCCGTGTGCTCTCCAGCGCAACGCCCACGCCATCGACCGCTGCGGAAATGGCCAGCGCAGCGCGGTCGAACGAAGGCCGGGGACGCTCGGGCAGGCTCAGGCCGTTGAGGCTGAACCAGCGCGACCAGCTCATGTCGTTGAGCAGCGAGTCGATCAGCACCAGCTCGGTCATCAGGGTGGTGGCCGGCACGCCCTCGCGCAGCATGGCGGGGGCGCACAGGGGCACCACGCGCTCCCGGCCGAGCGGGGTGCAGACCACGCCCGCGCGCTGCGGTGGCGCGCCGTAGCTGATGGCCACGTCCACCTCCTGCACGCGCGTGAGGTCGATGGGTTCGGCGCCGCTGGTCAGGCGGATGTTGATTTCCGGGTGCGCCCGCATGAACTGCGGCAGGCGCGGCCCGAGCCACTGGGTGGCCAGGCTCGGCGGGCAGTGCAGGGCCAGCACCTCGGACTGTGGCGCCAGCACCACTTCGCGGCAGGCGGCCTCGATCACATCGAACACGCGCGCCAGGCTGTCGTGCAGGCGACGGCCTTCGGGCGTGAGCTCGACGCGACGGTTGCGGCGCACAAAGAGCGGCCGGCCGAAATGGTCTTCGAGCTCGCGCACCTGGTGGCTGATGGCCGAGGGCGTGAGGTGCAGCTCGACCGAAGCGAGCGTGAAGCTCTCGAGCCGCGCGGCCGCCTCGAAGGCGCGCAGGAGGACGAAATTGGGGATTTTTCTCAAGGATTTTGGGAATTGATGAATCAGGTTCATGTTCTTGTGAACACCCTTCGTTTGTCAATCGCGTCCATGACCGCAAAGATGGCGTCACCTCAAAGCACACCGGCGGCGAGGATGCCCCCGTGGCCGCAAAACGCCGCAACCATTTCAGGAGACAAGCATGAATGCAGTGACCCAGCAAGAAGCCAGCTCGATCCAGCTGAGCGGCGGACGGGTGTCGATCTACCAGCCTGAAAACAAGGACCTGGTGTTTCCCTATGAAAAGAAGTTCTCCAGCCTGGCCGAAGAGCGCCAGCACCGCAAGGAGCGCCTGGTCGCCGCCTGCCGCGCCTTTGCGCTGCAGGGCTTTGACTACGGCTTTGCCGGTCACCTGACCATCCGCGACCCCGAGCATCCGCACCTGTACTGGACCAACCCCATGGCGGTGCATTTCAACCAGGTCAAGGTGTCCAACCTGATCCTGGCCGACCACGCGGGCAACGTCGTCGAGGGCAAGCACGCCATCAACCGCGCCGGCTTTGTGCTGCATGCGGCCGTGCACGAGGCGCACCCCGACATCCTCGCGATGTGCCACGCGCACACCGTCTGGGGCACGGCGTTCGCCTCGCTGGGCAAGCCGATCGAGCCGATCACGCAGGACGCCTGCGCCTTTTTTGAAGACCATGTGGTGATTGGCGCCGAAGGCGGCAAGGTGGCGGTCGAGGTCAAGGCGGGCCACGGTGTGGCCAACGCCTTCAAGGGTGTCAAGGCCGCCATCCACCAGAACCACGGCCTGCTCACCGCCAGCCGCCACAGCATCGAGGCGGCGGCCTTCTGGTTCATCGCGCTCGAGCGCTGCTGTCAGCAGCAGCTGATGATCGAGGCCACGGGCCAGAAGCCGATCCTGCTGTCGGCCGACAAGGCGCGCTACAGCCGCGAGCATGTGGGCAGCGACTACATCGGCTGGCTGCATTTCCAGCCGATCTGGGAAGACCTGGTCGCCACCCAGCCCGACATGTTCGACTGACCGCTGCGGCCATGGTCTCGGCTGGGCTGGTCACGGCGCCTTTGCGCTGGCTTGCGGCCTGAAGGTGTTCGCGCAGCAACAGACAGGCCAGCGTGCCCGATCGACGATGGGGCACATCGTCTGGAGGATGCCGCCATGCCGCAAAAATCCTGGAGTCCCAAACGGGAGCGCCAATACAAGCACATCAAGAAAAGCCTGTTGGCCAAAGGCAAGCCCGAATCCCTGGCCGAGGAAATAGCCGCACGCGTGGTCAACAAAGAACGCGCGCAAGCCGGTGAGGCGCGCACGGCCAGCCGCTCGTCCCTGCAGGACATGCCCGCCGGACGCCGTGGCGGCCTGCGCTCGCACCGGGGCGAAGGCGGCCGCACCGTGCAGCAACTGCGCAACGAGGCCCGCCAGCGCGGCATCCAGGGTCGCTCGAAAATGAACAAGGCCCAGCTCGAGGCCGCGCTCAAGCGCTGAAGCGCGGTCGGCCAGGCGGAGGCTCAGTAGCCTTTGCCGGTGGACGTGCCGGGGCTGGACTTTGGGGTGCCCGAGGAGGCGCTGGCCGCGCTGGCGGTGGCGCTGTAGGGCGGGGTTCCGTAGTACTCGTGGATGCTGCTGGACCAGCGGGGGTCGGACATGTCGGGCCAGCGGTTTTTGTCAAAGCCGGGTGCTTTTTCAAGGCGCTCGCGAGAGACATTCATCGTGAAGCGGTGGTTCTTGGTGTCGAGTGTCAAAGCTTTCCAGGGCACTGCGAAGAGTTTTTCGCCCATGCCCAGAAAGCCACCAAATGACAGCACCGCATAGGCAACGTGCCCGCTTTGCATGTCGAGCATGAATTCCTTGATGTCGCCGATCTTCTCGCCCTGCAGGTTGTAGACATCGTTGTCGAGCAGGGTGTTGGCGCCCATCAACCTCGGTCCCGGGCCGGACGGGTTGCTGCCGTTGTACATGCCATAGCTGTCGCGTTCAACGTAGTTCATGGAGCTTCCTTTCAGTGGGTGGGCTGGCCATGCTAGCGAGCGTGGGTGCTGCAGGCGGTCGGTCAGACCACACTCGGCGCGCGTGTGTGGTCTGCCGTGCGAAACGGCCGAGGACGCCGCGTGTCGGGGCTCAGCCTTGCTGGCGGCAGGAGGCCATCACCCCGGTCAGGTAGGCGTGGAGCCACAGCTCGCTCAAGGGCCCGGCCACCACCTGGATCAGGTGTGGCGTCTCGGCGTTGGGGGGCAGCTTCAAGCCCTTTTCCTCGGTCACCAGCACCATGGACATGGGGCCGCTGCGTGCATTGAAGTTGTCCAGGGCCTGCAGCGTCTTTTCCTGCTGGTGGCGCGGCATGGCCATTTCGACCACCAGCATGTCGGGGTGCTCGACCGCCAGATCGAGCAAGGCGGTGGTGACCGAGTCGACAAACTTCACCTCGACCGCAAAATTCCATTGCCCGCAAGCGCGCTGCAGCGACGGCAGCTGCTCGGATTCGACCACCACCATGACCTTGGGCGGGCGGTGCAGGCGCCCGCCGGGGGGCACCTCGCTGCCCCATTGGCTTTGGTAGTCCTGGATCGATTGCAGGGCGATGCGGCGGTGGCCCCCACGCGTCTTCCAGCCCTTGAGCTCGTTCTTGTCGACCAGCGATTGCACCAGCGTGGTGGACAGACCCAGCAGGCGCGCGGCTTCGGCCGTGCTCAGGTATTTGGGAGGGGATTCGGTCATGGTCACTCCTTCGGATGGGCTCAGCGTTCGCGCAGCGCCATCTGCACGTTTTGCAAGGGACGGAACAGGTACTCCAGCACGGTCTTGTGACCGGTCCGGATGTCGACCAGGGCGGTCATGCCCGGACTGGGTTGCAGCCGCAGGCCGTGGCGCACGGCCTCGGCGCCTTCGATGCGCACCAGGATGCGGTACAGCCCCTCTTCCAATTCCACGGGCGTGCCGGGTCGGCGCTGGCGCTCGTCGCGCAAGGTGTCGGGGCTCAGGTGTTCGATGCGGCCCGCGAGGCCGCCGTATTTGTTGAAGTCGTAGGCGGTGAGCTTGACCACGGCCGCCTGGCCCACCTTGAGGAAGGCCACATCGGCGGGTTTCACATAGGCTTCGACCAGCATCTCGTCCTCGGTGGGCACGATTTCCAGGATCGGCTGGCCCGCCTGAATCACCCCGCCGACGGTGGTGACCTGCACGTTCTTGACCACCCCTTTCATCGGGGCCCGCAAGGTGGTGCGCTGGAAGGCGTCTGCGCGCGCCGCGGCGTTTTCGCGGGTTTGCGACAGCTCGGTGTTGACCCGAACGAGCTCGTTGTTGGCATCGGTGATGTAGCGGTTCAGGCGGTCTGCGCGCTGGCCCTTGAGCTCGGACTGCTGGCGGCGCAATCGCAGCAGCTCGACCTCGGACATCACGCCTTGCTGCACCAGCGGCTCGGTGAGGGCCTGCTCGCGGCCGAGCGCGGCGATCGACACGTCGAGCGCCTGCAGCGACTCGTTCAGCGCCCGCTGGCGTGCGCGAAAGGCTTGCGTTTCCTGGGCCTGCAGCCTGGGCTCGGCCCGCAGCTCGCTCGGGAAAATCGGCTGCGCGCTGTGGCTGGCCTCGGCCTTGAGGCGTGCGGCCATGGCCAGCAGGGCCAGGTATTTCTCCTGGGCCTCGCGGTAGACCGCGCCCGAGCGTTTGTCGTCGATGCGCAGCAGCACCTGGTCCTTCTCGACCACCGAGCCTTCGCGCACCAGCAGTTCGCTGAGCACGCCGGCGTCCAGGCTCTGGATGACCTGCTCGCGGCTGCTCGGGATGACCTTGCCCTGCGCGCGCGTGATTTCGTCGAGCTCGAAAAAACCGGCCCACAGCAGCCCCGCCAGCAAGGTGATGGCGGTGGCCCCGATCAGGGCGCTGCTGGTGCGGCGCTCATCGTCTTCCACGCTGCGCAGGCGGCGCTGAGCAAAGGGCAAGTGGCGGAGGCTCATGTGTGGACCTGTGTCATGCGGCGTGGGGTTCGGCGCGGGGGCTGATGCCGCGCGCGAGCCGCTCGATCAGCTCGTGCTTGGGGCCATGGGCCAGGCATTGCCCGCCTTCGATCACGGCGATCGCATCGACCCATTCGAGCAGTTGCGGGCGGTGGGTGGCCATCAGCAGGGTGCGCCCCTGGAGCCAGGGTTTGAGCGCGGCGATCACGCGCGTTTCGGTGCGCTGGTCCATGTGGGCGGTCGGCTCATCCATGAACACCAGTTGCGGCTCGCGCAGCATCATGCGTGCGATGGCCAGCAACTGGCGTTGCCCGCCCGACAGGCCACCACCGGCTTCGCTGATCGGCATGTCCAGCCCCCGCGGGTGCGCGGCCACCATCTCGTGCAGGCCCAGTTCGCGCAGCACCGCCAGCAATTGGGCGTCGCTGATGCCCGGCTCGCAGAGCACCAGGTTCTCGCGCAAGCTGCCCATGAAGAGCTGCGCGTCCTGCGCCACATAGCCGATGCGCGCGCGCACCGCACTGGGCTCGAGTTGCTGCAGCGCCACGCCATCGAGCCGCACGCTGCCGCCCTGTGGCGCGTGCAGGCCGGCCATCAGGCGCAGCAAGGTGCTCTTGCCGCTGCCCACGCGCCCGAGCAGGGCCAGCTTTTGTCCGGCGGGGATCTGCATCGACAGCTGCCGAATCACCGGGATCGGGTGTTCGCCCGGATAGGCAAATTCCAGGCTGTGGGCGTCCAGGCGGCCGGCGATCGTCTGCGGCACGACGAGGCTGCGGCCGTGCTGGCGGTCGCGCGGGCGCTGCATCAGGCCCTCCAGCGTTTCGAGCGATGAGCGCGCCTGCTGCCAGCGCGTGGCCAGCGACATCACGCCCGTCAGTGGCGTCAGCGCGCGGCTGGCGAGGACCACGGCCGCGATCAGCGCGCCCTGGGTCAGCTGGTTGGCGTGGATCAGGTAGACGCCGAGCACCACCATGACCACCGTCACCAGCTGTTGCGTGGTGCTGCTCACGCCCATCATCAGGTGCGTCCAGGTGCGCACCTGCAGGTGGGCCTGGGCGCCGGCGGCATTCGATTGCTCCCAGCGCCGTTGCAGATGCCCTTCGGCGTTGTGGGCCTTGAGCAACTCGAGGTTGAGCAATGCCTCGACCAGTACGCTTTGCTTCTCGCCGGCCTCCTTCATGTGCTGGCGCATGGCGCTCGTCAGCGGCCGCTGGGCCAGCAGGCCCACCAGCAGCAGGGCCGGCACGGCCAGCGCCGGCACCCAGACCAGCGGGCCGCCGATGGCCGCGATCAGCGCCAGAAACAGCAGCACGAAGGGCATGTCGGCCAGCAGCACCAGCGACGAGGAAGAGAAAAAGTCGCGCAAGGCCTCGAAGTCGCGCATGGCGCTGGCGAAAATGCCCACCGATTGCGGCCGGTGCTCCAGCCGGATGGCCATGATCTCGCGCAGCAGCAGGGCGTTGATCGCCAGGTCGGCCCGCTTGCCGCCCAGGTCCACCAGCCGGGCCTTGAGCCAGCGCATCACGAACTCGAGCAGCGCCGCCAGCGCGGTGCCAATCGCCAGCGTCCACAGCGAGGCATAGGCCTGGGTCGGCACCACGCGGTCATAGACATTCATGGTGAAGAACACGCCGGCCAGGGTCAGGACGTTGGCGATCACGGTGGCGACCATGGCTTCGGCGTAGTACTGCCGAAAGCGCCAGAGCGTGCCCCAGAACCAGGCGAACGCCTTGCCCTGCAAAGGCACCAGCGTTTGCGCGCTGCGCGGCGCAGGCCGCTGCAGCACCAGCACCTCGTCGTCTGCCCAGCGCGCCAGCGCGTGCAAAGGCAGCGCCTGCGCGGCCTGCCCGCTTTCGGGCCACAGCACCGAGGCCTGCTCGCCCTGTACCGCGATGAGCACGCAGGCGCGGCCATCGCGCAGTGGCACCAGCACCGGCAGCGCGCCATTCGCGATCCGCGTCACCGGCGTGCGCGACCAGCTGGCGATCAGGCCCTGCGCATGGGCCAGGTCGGGGTAGGCCTCGCGCGAGACGCGGCCCTGCGCGTCGAGTGCCTGGCCCGCGCGCAGCACCGGCAGCTGCAGCGGCGTGCCCAGCCGCTCGCTCAGCAAGGCGAAGCCGGCCAGCAGCGGATCCGGCAAGGACGCTGCGGGCATGGCCGGGGTGGGGGCGGTGGGGGCTGCAGTCATGGTTCACCAGGGGAGCGGGGCTTGTGGTGGGATGCCGGTGCGGGGTCGCCCGGCAAGGCGAAGCGGCGGGCCAGATCGCCCATCGCGGCCAGCAGCCGCGCACGTGCGATGCGCTCGTCGTGCAGCGCCGTTTGCGCGGCGTTGCGGTAATGGAAGCTGTCGGCCTGGATGTTCAGCAGGTCCAGCAGCGAGCGGCGCGCCAGCCGGAACTGCTGGCGGTAGCCCTCGACCACCCGCTCGCCCACCAGCGACTGCGCGGCGCCCGTCTCGGCGCGGGCGCTGGCCGAGGCCCACTCCTGCCAGGCCTGGCCGAGTTTTTCCTGGTGCAGCAAGCGCCCTTCCTGCAGCGCCGCTTGTGCCGCGCGCAGCTGGGCCTGCGCCGCATCGACCTGCGCGCGTGTGGCCTGCCCGTTGTAGAGCGCCATGTTGAGCTGCAGCTGCGTGAGCGTTTCAAAGCGCAGGGTGCTGGTGTTGAACTGGCGGGCCGCCGCCAGGTCCACGCTGGGCCAGTAGAGGCCCTGGGCCTGGCGCACGCCCGCTTCGGCCGCGCTCACCTGGGCCTGCAGCTGGGCCAGGCTGGGCAGCGCGTCGTTCAGGTGCGCCAGCACCTCCTGCAGCGAGGTCGGCAAGCGGGCCAGCGGCGTGTCGGCCAGCTCGAGGCGGGCGGGTTGGGTCGGCAAGGCGCCGGTCGGCCAGTAACGCTGCAAGCGGTGCTCGGCCACCGCGAGTTCGGCCTGGCGGGTCTGCACCGCCAGGCGGGCGTTGTCCACGCGCACCTGCGCCTGCGCCAGGTCGATGCGCCGTCCGGTGTCGACTTGGGTGATGGTGTGGATGTCGTGCAGCGTGTCGAGGTGGGCCTGCAGATTGCGCTGCGCCAGGGCCAGCAGGTCGTGGCCCTTGAGCCAGCCCAGGTAGGCTTCGCTGGCCTGCAGCGCGACTTCGTCCTGGGTGAGCCGCTGCTGGGCTTCGCCGGCCAGCGTCAGCGCTTCGGCGCGCTCGGCTTCGGCTTCGATGCGCCCACCCGACCACAGGTTCAGGCGCGCACTGGGCAGAAAACTGCTGCGCCCCAGTGCTGGCGGCAAGGTGCCGGAGGAAAAGGCGTTCAGCCCTGCGCCCACGCTCAGCTGGGGCTGGTGTGCGCTGCGCGCACGCGCGATCTCGGCGCGCGCCGCTTCGGCCCGGGCCTGCACGATGGCCAGGGCCGGGTAGCTGCCGAGGGCCTGCCGAACCACCTCGGTCAGCGACTGCGCCGGGGCGCTGGTCAGGCTGCTCAGCAAGCCCAGCCCGATCACGGCGGTGCGAACAAGATCGACAAGCATGGTGAACACCCGGGGATCAGCGGAGGGAAAATCCCAGTTTCCAGAGATTTTTCGATTTATGAATACATCGAAGCGAGTATTCAAATCATATTTAACACTAAATTGGTATTTAAATCAACCCAAATATCAATACTTCCGAGGGAATTTGTCTTCCTCGAATACGACGAATTTGGTGATTGATGGGCGCGCCCAGGGCCTGACGGCGAGGGCATGGGGGGCGGCGAGCCGCGCGCCTGTGGCGGGGCCCCGCGGACGCAGCCCCTCAGGGGCGAGGGTTGAGCGCCACCTCGGCCTTGGGGCGGGGGGTGCCGATGGGGCGGCTGCTCATGCCTTTTTGGGTGGCCGCGATGTCTTCTTCGCTGGGGTACAGGCCCAGCAGCCAGTAGTCGAACACACGCCGCGCGATGGGTGCGGCATGGGCCGCACCGAAGCCCGAGTTTTCGACGATGACGGCCAGCGCGATGCGCGGGTTCTCGGCCGGGGCAAACGCCATGTACAGCGCGTGGTCGCGCTGGTGCTCGGCCAGTTTGCTCGCGTTGTACTTGTCTTTCTGACCGATGGTCACGGCCTGCGCGGTGCCCGTTTTGCCCGCGCTTTGGTAGGGGGCGCCAGCAAAGACCTGGGCCGAGGTGCCCGAGACGGTGACGCCGATCAGGCCGTTGCGCACCACCTCGAGGTGTTCAGGCTTGAGCCCCAGCGGCTGCGGCGCCGGTCGCTCCAGCGGCACATCGGTGTGGGTCAAGGCGTCTTGCGTGGCGCGCACCACGCGCGGCGTGTGCTGCAGGCCGCCGTTGGCGATCGTGGCGGTGGCCGTGGCCAGCTGCAGCATGGTGAAGGCGTTGTAGCCCTGGCCGATGCCCAGCGAAATGGTTTCGCCGCCGTACCACTTTTGCTGCTCGGGACGCTTGTAGGTCTTGCGCTTCCAGGCCTGGCTGGGCAGGATGCCGCGCACCTCGCCCGGCAGGTCGATGCCGGTGATCTGGCCAAAGCCCAGCGGTTTCATGAAGTCGTGGATCGCGTCCACGCCCATCTCGTTGGCCAGCGAGTAGTAGTAGACGTTGCTCGACAAGACGATGGAGCGCACCATGTCCACCGGTCCGAGGCCATGGTCGCCGTGGCTGCGGAAGGTGTGGCCGCCGTAGGTCCAGGAACCGGCGTCGTTGATGATGGTGCTGGCGCTGCGCTTGCCGGTGCTGAGCGCGGCCAGCGCCATGAAGGGCTTGTAGGTGGAGCCCGGTGGGTAGGTGCCGCGCAGCGCGCGGTTGAGCAGGGGCTTGTCGATCGACTCGTTGAGCATCTGCCAGCTCTCGGTGTCGATGCCCTCGACGAACAGGTTGGGGTCGAAGGTGGGCTTGCTGACGAAAGCCAGCACCTCGCCGCTGACCGGGTCGAGCGCGACGAGCGCGCCTCGGCGCGCGCCAAACAGGTCCTCGACGAGTTTTTGCAGCTGGATGTCGATCGACAGCACCACGTTCTTGCCGGGGATGGCCGGGTGGCTCGAGAGGCGTCGGATCGCGCGGCCGCCGGCCGAGGTTTCGATTTGCTGCACGCCGGTGGTGCCGTGCAGCTCGCGCTCGTAGCCCTGCTCGATGCCGAGCTTGCCGATGTACTCGGTGCCGCGGTAGTTGCCGTCCTCGTCCTCTTCCTCGATGCGCTCCTTCTCGCGCGTGTTGATGCGGCCGATGTAGCCGATCACATGGCTGGCGAGTTCGCCGTAGGGGTACTGCCGGAACAGGCGCGCGCGGATGTCCACGCCCGGAAAGCGGTAACGCTGCGCCGAAAAGCGGGCCACCTCCTCGTCGCTCAGGCGCGTGCGGATCGGCAGCGAGTCGAAGCTCTTGGACTCCTCGCGCAGGCGTTTGAAGCGTTTGCGGTCGCGTGGCTGGATCTGGACCACCTCGGCCAGCGCGTCGATGGTGGCCTCGAGGTTGGCGACCTTGGAGGGGGTGATCTCCAGCGTGTAGGCCGAATAGTTGTTGGCCAGCACCACGCCGTTGCGGTCAAGGATGGTGCCGCGGGGGGGCACCGTGGGCAGGATGGCGGTGCGGTTGTTTTCGGCCTGTTCGTAGAGGTCGTCGTGGCGCACGATCTGCAAATACGCCAGGCGCACCAGCAGCAGGCCAAAACACACCAGGGCCAGCAGCTGCACGATGGCCGCGCGCTGGCGAAACCGCAGGATCTCGGCTTGCGTGTTGCGCAGCTCGGCAATCGAGGGGATGTGCAGGGCCATGGGTCACAAAGGCCGGATGTCGTCGCGCTCGAGGGGGCGGCGCTGAGGCGCCAGCAGCAGATGGCCCGCCAGCGGCCAGACCGCGGCCTGCAGGAAAGGGGCGAGCAGCTGGGGCCAGACCGGCCACATGTCCTGCACCACCAGACGCGTCAGCCATTCGGTGGCGGCACTGGCCAGCAGCAGCGGCAGCACCTGCAGCGGCTGCTCGCGCAGCGAAAACCACAGCAGGCGCCGCTGCATGGACGTGGCCAGAAAGCTCAGCAGCACATAGGCGAGGGCGTTTTGCCCGAGCAGCGAGGACTCGTGCACATCGAGCGCCAGGCCGAGCACGAAGGCGGTGAACATGCCCACGCGCTGGGGCTGGTGCACCGTCCAGAACACCAGCACCACCGCCAGCACGTCGGGCAGCCAGACCTGGCCGCTGAGGTTGAGCAGCATGTTCAGCAGCAGCGCCAGCAGCAGGCTCAGCACAATGAAACGGGGGTTGACGGGCAGCAGCAGCGGCTTGCCGGCGGGCATGATCATGGCGTGCCTCCGGCGTGCGGCGTGCGCCCCGCCTTGCGGCCACGCACCGCGTTGTCGCTGGCGGGCGGCCGGGCCGGCCAGCCGCTGACCGGCGGCAGAACCAGCATGTGGCGGCCACGCGAGACGGCCGTCGGCACCGCGTGGATTTTTGCAAAGGAGCTGTCGACGCGGCGGTCGATCTGGCGCACCCGGCCCACGTGCAGGCCCGGTGGGTAAACGCCGTCGATGCCGCTGGTGGCCAGCAGGTCATCGGCCTGCACATCGGCGCTGGCGGGCACGAAGCGCAGTTCGAGCGAACCGCCCAGGGTGTAGGGGTCGCCGAAGGCGATGAAGCGCTGGCCGGTGCGCGTGTTGAGCACGGGGATGCTCTGGTCGCGGTCGGTCAGCAGCGTGACCTCGCTGGAGAGCGGGTACACCTGCGTGACCTGGCCGACCACGCCGGCCACATCGATCACCGCCGAGCCGTGCACGATGCCGGCCATGGCGCCCTTGTCCACCACGATGTGGTGGCTGTAGGGGTCGGCGGTTTCGTAGAGCA
>JACCDU011171886.1_pt1 | contig 23778 bp, 21 predicted proteins | sample 7446081 | NCBI WGS metagenome assembly JACCDU01 (sample SAMN15323447, study PRJNA562643) | freshwater metagenome | isolation source: river surface water | place: USA:Blue River Watershed | collected 2017-08-17
CATGACCTTCGCCGACTTCTTGACTTACGCCAAGAAGAACCCGGGCAAGCTGGACTGCGCATATACCGCCCCCGGCTCAGCCTCGCATCTGGCGGGCGAACTGCTCAACGACATGGCGGGCATCGACACCGTGCACGTGCCCTACAAGGGCGGCGCTCCGGCGCTGCAGGACATGCTGGGCGGTCGCGTCGCCGCTTACTACTCCACGCTCTCGACCTCGCTGCCGCACATCGAAACCGGCAAGCTGATCCCGATCGCGAGCACCGGTAGCCAGCGCCTGACGGCCCTGCCAAAGATCCCGACGATCGCCGAATCGGGCTACCCTGGTTTCTCGGCCACCAACTGGTATGCCTTTGTCGCCTCCTCCAAAGTACCGAAGCCCATGCTGGACCGCTGGAACACCGAGTTGGTGAAAGTGCTCAAGTCGGCCGACGTGGTCGATGCACTCAACAGCCACGGGCTCACGCCGCAACCCGGAACGCGCGACGATCTCGCCAAATACATGGCCAAGGAAACCACCACATGGGGCCGCATCATCCGTGAACGCAAGATCACGATGGACTGAGCACAGCACACAACACCACAACCCGGAGACAAGACTTGAAACTGTTCATATCCCTCACTCGCCGCGGCCTGCTGGCCAGCGCCCTGCTGGTCTTTGCCTCACTGGCCGCCCAAGCCGCAGAGATCCGCGTCGTCACCTCCGGCGCTTTCACCGAGGCCTACAAAAAGCTGGTGCCGATCTTTGAGGCTGCTTCGGGCCACAAAGTCATCAGCGCATTTGGCGCTTCGATCGGGAATGCCCCGGACTCGATCCCCAGCCGCTTCGCCCGTGGCGAAAAATTCGATCTGGTCATCCTGTCCGAAGGTGGTCTGGAAGCGCTGATGAAAGACGGCAAGCTGGTGCCCGGCAGCCGCGTGGACCTGGCCCGCTCGCAAATCGGCGTGGCCGTGCGCAAGGGCACGCCCAAACCGGACATAAGTACCGTCGACGCCCTCAAGCAGACACTGCTGAACGCCAAGTCGGTCGCCTACTCGGCCAGCGCCAGCGGCACTTACCTCTCAACAGAAATGTTTCCCAAGCTGGGTATTGCCGAGCAGATGCAGAAAACCGCCCGAAAGATCATGAGCGAACGTGTCGGTGCGGTAGTCGCCCGCGGTGAAGCCGAACTTGGCTTTCAGCAGGTGAGTGAACTCATTTACTTCAAGGAGCTGGACTTTGTGGGTACGCTGCCTGACGCCGTACAGCAGACCATCTTCTTCTCGTCGGCACTGGTGCAAGGCGCTGCCGAGCAGGATGCAGCCAAACAGCTGGTGCGCTTCTTCACTTCACCCGCCGTGGCCGAGATCGTGCGCAGCACGGGACTGGACCCGGCCAGCAAATAAGACCCTCGGCGCTTAGTGACCGCTGTCCCGGTGCAGTCTGTCGTGGATCCGCTGCACCGTCTTCCACACCCCCCAAAGCACCAGCGGGATCATCAGCCCCGTCACCAGTTCGGGCTGGATCGGCACACCGGCCAGCTTGAGCGCCTTGGCCACATACAGCAACAGGCTGACCACGTAGTAACTGATGGCGGCGATCGACAGGCCTTCCACCGTGGACTGCAGGCGCAACTGAAGGTCCTGTCCACGGGTGAGCTTGGAAAGCAACTGCTGGTTCTGCGCCTCGGTGGCAATGTCCACCCGCGTACGCAACAGGGCGCTGGTCCGTGACACGCGCTCGGACAATGCAGCCACCCGCTGCGCCGAAACTTCAACAGTGGCCATCGCCGGTGACAGGCGACGCTGCATGAACTCGCCCACCGTCTGGGTGCCATGCAGCGGACGCTCACGCAGCTCGTTGATGCGCTCGCGGACCAGAGCGTCGTAGGCGCGGGTGGCCGAGAACCTGTACCCGTGTTCAGCCGTCGTCCGTTCCACGCGGGCCGCCAGCGCCACCAGATCGTCGAGCAAAGCCTGGTCACCGCCGCGTTGCCCTTCGAGGCGGGCGGTGATGTCTGCCAGACGAGACTCGGCTTGCGTCAGCACTGGCGAGAGTTGCTTGGCCACCGGCAGCCCCCGAAGTGCCATGAGGCGGTAGGTTTCGAGCTCGAGCACACGCTGCGAAATCCGCCCAGCACGGCCTTCGGTGGTATCCGGCGCGGTCAGCACCAGCAGGCGTTCGAAACTGTCAGCACCGATGCGCAGATGGCTGAGCAGGCAAGAATGCGAGAGGCCGTCCACCGTGTTGCCCATGCGCGAACCGATCAACGCACCTTCGCCCAGCCATTGCTGGGCCCGGACCAGCAGGTTCGGATCGTCCATGCCCTCGGCCAGCATGGCCAGATGGATGGCCGCAATCGTCTGACCCGGCAAGCCTCGCAGCCAGTCGGTGCCGGTAGCCGCATGGCTGGCCAGCTCGGGCAGCACACTGCCCCAGCCCGCATGTGCCGGCAGGGGCTGTACGATCGAGTAGCGGGTGAACTCGGTGTGCCGCTCCCACTTGACGGTGTAGCCGTCACAACGCAAACGCAGGAAGTTGCCCTGCAGACGCTCCAGGCCAAGGTCCGCATGGCCCGGCAGGCGTTGCAGGTGGGCACATTCCTGCTCGCGCGAGATGCCTGCATTGAGCAGGGCCACATAGGTGATCAGTGCCGGCAGCCGCACACGGGCCGAGGGTCGGGCATGCACCTCGTTGTGGAGCATGCGGCGCTGCGGGTCATCGGGGGGCAGGATGCGGGCGTCGAATTCGTTCATGGCCACATTCTCTGTTGCCCTCCGGCACCGGTCCATGGCCACGCGGTCATTTCAGTCTTGCGCGTGCCCCACACAATCCACGCCTCCACACGATCAGGGTTTCGGCGCAGGCTCGGGCTGCAGCAACTGGCCTGAGCGTAAACCCCACCAGGTCCAACGCACCAAAGCCGCCACGACCACACTGGCAAGTGCCAGCACCAACAGGGCCAGCCATTGGGGCAACATGCCTGCATCGGCCAAGCGCAGGCTGAGCGCGGCAAAAGCGGTCAACGGGAAAGACAAGCTCCACATCGGCCAGCCAAAAGGCTGGTCAAAACAGGCCGGCAACTGGCGCAGGGCCAGCACCACAAAAGCCAGCGCCACGCCCCACAGCAACAGCGGCCAGACCGGCGGCGTTTTCCACAGCAGCAAGCCCAAGCCCATGACCGAAGGCGGCGCGATCAGAATGAACACGCTGGCGCGCATGCGGGCCGGCCAGGGGCCAAGCCGTTGCAGGCGCTGCACCAGCAGCAGCAAGACCGCGGGCCAGAGCACCGCACCGACCATCCACTGAATGGCGGACCAGACGGGGTGTCCCAGCGACAAGCCCGCCAGCGGCAGCAGCACATTGCCCACCGCCGGAATCAGCATGGCCGGGGTCACACCCATCCAGCGCGAAGCGCCGGCGCGCAGCCAGCGCAGCACCACCCAGGCCGTCACCAAAGCCTGGGCTGCAGCCGAGGCCATCCACAGCGCATTCCACAGCGCATTCCACAGGGCCGAGGGGCCGGTGAGCGCCACACCGCAGGTGGCCAGCAAAATCAGCGAGACCGTGGGTGCGGCCACGAACACATGGCGCACCGGGTGCGCCGCATCGTGCACCCGCGTCAGGGGCCAGCGCACAAAACGCCAGAGCGTGATGCCCAGCAGCGCCAGCATGAGCAAGCCAGCGAGTACGGCCACCGTCTGCGCCACCATGGTCGCGACATCGCCCATGCGGGCAGCAGCCTGCACCCACGCCAGCGCCAGGCCGCAAAGGCCCATGACTGGCACAAAACCGATCAGGCCCAGATGCTGCAGCGAGGCTGGCGTCTGCGCAGCAGGCGCAGTGTCTCCAACTGTGCAAACCATGCGCAGCTCAGCAGCAGCCAGTGCCGCAGGCCTTGCCGTCTTTCACACCCAGCTTGCGCAGGATGGTGCCCATGGGACAGAAATTGGTGAAGCCAAACTGAAACAGGTTCAGGCCCACGAAGGCGGTGAAGGCCAGGAACCACTTGCTCACGAACAAGGGGGAACCTTCGATGCCCAGCGCCAGCGAGGTCATGATGAACAGGCCAGCAATCACGCGGATGTAACGTTCAACGGTCATGGTTTTCTCCTTAAAAATCAGTGGGTGACAGAGCTGAAGGTCTGTCAATCAAGGCCTTCAAAAGCTTCATGGCGCTTGCGGTAGAGCGCGTAATACAGCACCGGAATCACCACCAATGTGAGCAAGGTGGAGACGAGGATGCCAAAAATCAATGAGATGGCCAGGCCGTTGAAGATCGGGTCATCGAGGATGAAGAAGGCGCCGATCATGGCGGCCAGGCCGGTCAGGGCAATGGGCTGGGCGCGCACTGCCGCCGACTGCACCACCGCATCCCTGAACGGCAGACCATTCTTGACCTGCAGCTCGATGAAGTCCACCAGCAAGATGGAGTTGCGCACGATGATGCCGGCCAACGCGATCATGCCGATCATGCTGGTGGCGGTGAACTGCGACTGCAGCAGCGCGTGGCCCGGCATCACGCCAATGATGGTCAAAGGAATCGGCGCCATGATGACCAGCGGCGTGAGGTAGCTTCGGAACTGCGCCACCACCAGCAGGTAGATCAGGATCAGGCCCACGCCATAGGCAGCGCCCATGTCACGGAAGGTCTCATAGGTGATCTGCCACTCGCCGTCCCATTTGATCGCGTATTGGCGGAAAGCATCTTCGGGCTGGCGGATCCAGTATTCGCCCAGCTCGCCCGCATTGGGCAACTGCGCGTCCTTGAGGTGCGGGCGGATCGCGAACAGGCCGTACAGCGGCGAATCAAGCTGGCCGGCCATGTCGCCAAACACATAGCTCACCGGCATCAGGTCCTTGGTGAACAGCGGCTTGTCAATGATGCCCTGGTCCACCTGGACCAGCTCGGACAGCGGCACCAACCTGCCGTTGGCAGCACGCATGGGCAGCGCCAGAATAGCGTCCAAACCGACCTGTGAGACCTGCGGCAATTGCAGACGCACCGGCACCGGCAACTTGGACTGCGAATCGTGCAGATACGCCGCATCCATGCCGGACAGCGCACCATGCACCGTCTGCGCAATGGCCGCCACCGGGATGCCCAGCGACTCGGCGCGCTGGCGGCGCACCGTCAGGTGGGCGCGCGGCGCGTCGATCTTGAGTGTGCTGTCGAGGCCGACGATGTCTTGCGTATCCCCAAAGGCTTTGAGGATGCGCGCAGCCAGCTGCTGGCGCCCGGCTTCGTCGGGGCCATACACCTCGGCCACCAGCGGGCTCATCACCGGCGGGCCGGGCGGCACCTCCACCACTTTGACACGGGCGTTGTAGCGCGCACCGATTTTTTCCAGTTCGGGGCGCAGGCGCTGTGCGATGGCGTGGCTCTTTTCACTGCGGTGGTGCTTGTCCACCAGATTGACCTGCAGATCTCCCTGCTCGGCGTCGGCTCGCAGGTAGTACTGGCGCACCAGGCCGTTGAAGGTGATCGGGCTGGCGGTGCCGGCGTAGCCCTGCAGGTCACGCACTTCCTTTTGCTGCGCGAGGAAGGCGCCCATCTCGTGCAGGGCCGAGGCGGTGTTCTCCAGCGGCGTGCCGGCCGGCATCTCCAGCACCACCTGGAACTCGCTCTTGTTGTCGAAGGGCAGCATCTTGAGCACCACCCACTGCACCACGGTCAGGCCCACCGAGAGCATGAGCGCCACCACGATGCCCGCCAGCAGCTGCCAGCGCTTGCGGGCGCTGCCCAGAAAGGGGGTGAGCACGCGGGCAAACAAGGTCTGCAGCTTGCCAGCCAGACCGCCGTGTGCGGCCTCGGCATGCACGGCGCCGTGCGACTTCATCAACTTGAGCGCCAGCCAGGGCGTCACGGTGAAAGCGATCGCCAGCGAGATCGCCATGCCCAGACTGGAGTTGATCGGGATCGGGCTCATGTAGGGGCCCATCAGGCCACTCACAAAAGCCATGGGCAGCAATGCGGCGATCACCGTCAGCGTGGCCAGAATCGTCGGGCCGCCCACCTCGTCCACCGCGGCGGGAATGATCTCGCGCAGGGGCTTGCCGGGGAACAACTGCTGGTGCCGGTGGATGTTCTCCACCACCACGATCGCGTCGTCCACCAGAATGCCAATCGAGAAAATCAGCGCGAACAGGCTCACGCGGTTGAGCGTGAAGCCCCAGGCCCAGCTGGCGAACAGCGTGGCCGTGAGCGTGAGGATCACCGCGCCCCCCACAATCACGGCTTCGCGCCGGCCCAGCGCCAAACCCACCAGCAGGATCACCGAGCCGGTGGCAAAGGCGAGCTTCTGGATCAGCTTATTGGCTTTTTCGGCGGCGGTCTCGCCGTAGTCGCGCGTCACAGTGGTGCGAACGTCACCCGGAATCACGGTGTTGCGCAGCACCTCCAGCCGCGCACGGGCGGCCGAGGCCACATCGACCGCGTTCTCACCGGGCTTTTTGGTCACAGTGAGCGTGACGGCGGGATAGACCTGACCGGCCTGCACACCCGCGGCTTCGGCGTCGGCCGCACCGGGCGTGAACCACACATAACGCTGCGGCTGCGCGGCACCGGCCTCGACCCTGGCGACTTCGCGCAGGTACACGGGCTTGCCGTTGTGTACGCCCACCACCAGAGAGGCCACATCGTCGGCCGAAGTCAGGAATTCACCGGTCTCGACCGTGAGCATTTGCCCGGTGTCTGCCTGCACCACGGCACCTGCAGGCATGCCGAAATTGGCTGCAGCGATGGTTGCCTTGAGGGTCAGCAGGTCGATGCCGCGTTCACGCAAACGGGTGGGGTCGATCGCCACCTGCACCGCACGCCCCGGGCCGCCGATGGTCTGCACCTCGCGCGCACCCTTGACCTGTTTGAGTTCCATCTCCAGTGTTCGCGCAACGCGTTCGAGCTCCAGTCCGGATGCCACTTCCGGGCTCCAGAGCGTCACCCCCAGCACCGGCACATCGTCGATGCCCTTGGGCTTGACGATCGGCGGCAGGGTGCCCAAGTCGCGCGGCAGCCAGTCCTGGTTGGCATTGAGCACGTCATACAGGCGCACCAGCGCCTCGGTGCGCGGCACACCCACCTTGAACTGCACCGTGAGCACCGCCACACCCGGCCGCGCCACCGAATAGGTGTGCTCAATGCCCTGGATCTGGCTGAGCACCTGCTCGGCCGGGCGCGCCACCATGTTCTGCACCGTCTGGCTGCTGGCCCCGGGAAAGGGAATCAGCACATTGGCCATGGTCACATTGATCTGCGGCTCCTCCTCGCGCGGCGTCACCAGCACGGCAAACAGACCGAGCAACAGGGCCACCAGCGCCAGCAGTGGCGTGATCGCATTCGACTGAAAAGCGGCGGCCAGGCGGCCGGAGACGCCCATCTTGGGTTCTGTGGAGGGTATGGTCATGCGCGCCTCACTTGACTGGCTGTGCGCCGGCCAGACCGGCCTGGATGGCATTGACCGCCACCGAATCACCGGCTTTCAGGCCCGCCAGCACTTCGACGCTATCGCCATGCGCTGCCCCGAGACGCACCGCCTTGAGCACAAAACCCTTGTCACCGGCCACGTACACGCCGGTCAATTCCCCCCGGCGCAGCACCGCAGCCTGCGGAACCACCATGCGCTGGGCCGAACCGCCCACAAAGCGCACGCGGGTCTGCTGACCGGGCATCATCTGCGCAGCCACATGGCCCGGCACATCCATCTTCCAGGTCAGGGTCTGGCTGACCGGGTCTGCCGCAGTCACGCCCTGCTGGCTGGCTGGCCTCACCCATTGCGCAGACTCACCTGCCCCAGGCACCTGCAATTCGATGCTTTGGGCACTGCGCGCCATCTGCGCCATTGAAGCTGGCACCTGCACCACCACACGCAGGGGCTGCGGCGCGTACACCGTGGCCACCGGCTTGCCCGGCACCGCCAGATCACCGGCCTGCGCCAGGGTTTCAAGCACGTAGCCGTCAAAGGGTGCCGTTACCTGCGTGAAGGACCGTGCCAGACGAGCCTGCTGCGCACCGGCACCTGCGCCTGCCCGCGCCGCCTGGGCAGCCTTGAATTGCGACTCGGCCACATCCAGTGCGGCCTGACTCACAAAACCCTGCCGGCGCAGATCGCGGGTGCGCTGTGCATTCGCCTGCGCGTTGGCCAGCTCGGCCTCGGCCTGCGCCACCTGCGCCTGGCTGCGGGCCACACCGGTTTGTGCATCCCGGTCATCGATCGTGGCCAACACCTGGCCGGCACGCACCTTGTCACCCACCTTGGCCAGCAAAGCGGCCACCCGGCCCGTGGCCTGCGCTGACACGGTGGCCTGGCGCACGGCCTCCACCACGCCGTCGATTTCATACCCTGTGCTCACCGCCTGAGCGCCCAGGGTGAACACCGGCACCGTCGGCCCGGCGGCGGCATTAACGGTAAGAGCGACAAGCCCGGGCAAGAGCAGAAATCGGGACATGGAACGCATGGAAGTTCTCCTTGCTGTTCATTGTAACAATACCCCAAGGGGTATGTAAATACTGCTCCTGAATCAGCTTAGCCCAGAGACATGCCCTCCACTGTTATCGCGAACACCAATCCTTCGGCTCAAGAACCCACGTGCAACAACAGGCCGTACACCAGCGCGGCCAGAAACACCGTCTCCAGCACCATCAAGGCCACCGGCTTCCAGCCGACACTCAGGATGTCCTTCAGTCGGGTTTTGATGCCGATCGCCGCCATGGCCGCCACCAGAAAAGTTCTGGACAGGGCATGCCCCGCGCTGACCACCGCCTCGGGCAGGTGCAGCAGGCTGTTGAGGAGCACCAGCAACACGAACACCACAGCAAACCACGGCAGCAGGGGTGGCCGGCTCACCGGTGCACCTGCTGCTGCCGTGTCTGCAGACTGGGCATGGGTGGCCCGGGTCATCCAGGCCGCCACCATGATCACAGGCACCAGCATCGCCACCCGCATGAGCTTGACGACCGTGGCCGCATCACCCGTTTCCTGGCCCATGCTGTAACCCGCGCCCACCACCTGGGCCACATCGTGGATGGTGCCGCCCAGGAAAAAGCCCGCCTGCTGGGGGTCAAGGTCCAGCCAACGAACCACCATCGGATACAACACCATGGCCACCGTGGACAAGGTGCTCACGCTGATGACCACAAACAGCGTGGCCCGGTCTTTTTGTGGATGGTTCGGAAACGCCGCGGCAATGGCCATCGCTGCCGAGGCGCCGCAAATGCCCACCGAGCCACCGGACAACAATCCAAAAAAGGGTTTGAAACCCATCCATCTGGCCACCACGATGCCCAAAGTGATGGTGAGCGATACCGCCAACACCACCATGAACACCGACTGCCAGCCCAGCGCCTGCACCTGGTCCATCGTGATCTTCAGGCCCAGCAAGGCCACACCCCAGCGCAGCACCTGGCGCGCCACGAATTCAATGCCCGGCTTGCAGCGAACGTCTTCAGACAAAAAGTTGACCGCCATGCCCAGCAGCAAGGCAAACAGCATTACGGGCGCACCGTAATGGTCCGCCAGAAACTGGGCTGCCACCGCAACCACCGCAGACATGGCCAGACCCGGCCACAGTACGGCGCAGCGTGCATACAGTGCATGCATTGTTTGAACTCCCCGGACCGCTGTGTTCACTGGTTGAGCTGGATGTTGAACTGCTTGACGATGGCCGCATTGCGGTCAAATTCCGTTTTGACGGATTGGTTCAACTGCTGAAGGCTCCAGTCCTCGGCGCCTTCAAAACCTGTAGCAAACATGCGACCACGGAATTTCGGGTTGAGTGCCACCTGACGCACGGCTTTGTGGATCTTTTCCTGAACATCGGGCGACACGCCAGAAGCAACGATCACACCCATCCAGTTCGAGAATTCCAGATCCGGGTAACCCAGTTCGGCCAGGGTCGGCACCTCGGGCAGCTGGCTGAGGCGATTTTTCGAAGCCACCGCATAGGCCTGCACCTTGCTTGTCGAGATCAGGTTGCGCGAAGTGGCATAACCGTCAAACATGAGCGGGATCTGTCCACCCATCACCTGGGCCAGCGCCGGTGGCGAACCCTGAAACGGCACATGCTGCAGATCAAGACCCACCTTCTGGTTGAGGATCATGCCGGCGTAATGCGAAATGGTGCCGGGGCTGTAAGAAGCGAAACCCAGATTGCCAGAGTTCTTCTTGGCATAGGCCACAAAGCCCTTGAAATCCTTGGCGGGCACATTGGGGGCGGCAATCATCACCAGATTGGCACGCCCCACAATACCTACGGCCTTCACATCCTTGAGCGGATCGAATCCGCCCTTGAGCACATGCGGGATCTCGGTCAGCACATTGCTGGCGATCATCATCACCGTTTGACCATCGGCAGGCGCCGCACGCAACGCCTGCACCCCGATCGCCCCGCCGGCACCGGGCCGGTTTTCCACCACCACGGGCTGGCCCAGGTCAGTGACCAGCTGGTCGGCTACCAGGCGCGCAATCACATCGATGTTGCCCCCGGCCGGTGCCGGCACCAGCATCTTGACGGGCTTGTCGGTCCAGGCCAAGGCGGCCGGCACCACAAGGGCACCTAGAAGGGTTGCAAGGATCGCGCGGCGCAGGCGGCGTGTTTGTACGGACAGGGCCATGTCATGTCTCCAGAGTGGATGTCGGGATCGGACGTCCCGTGAATTGAACAATGAGGCGATTGTTCGCATTGCAGCCCCAGCCAGCTTATCCATTCACGACAGCCATTTACCTTTACGCGTCACACCGGGTTCATCCTGAGGGGGTTTGCTCCTGGCTGCGTTCGCGCATGCGCGACGGCGAACAGTCGAACTGTGCGGTGAACCAGCGGGTGAATGAGCTGAGGTTGGAATACCCCAACTGCTCTGCCACACGCCCCATGGAGTGGGGGGTGTGGGTGATGTAGCGCTGCGCCAGTTCACAACGCACCTCGTTGAGCAGCTGCGAAAAACTCAACCCACTCTCGTCCAGCCGGCGCTGCAGGGTGCGCACGTTCACGCCCAGGCCAGAGGCGATCTGCTCCACGCTTGCGCGCCCCATGGGCAGCAGCAGGTACACCGAGCGGCGCACGTCCTGCACCACCGAGCTCTGACCACGCTTGGGCATGGCCTCGATGAAAGACTGCGCATAGCTGGCCATGGCCGCATCCGCACGCGCATTGGGCCGGTCTATGTCGGCCTTCAGGCAAACCAGTCCATTGAAATCGCTGTCGAAATGCAGCGGGCAGCCGAACAGGCGCCTGTGCACCTGCAGATCGCCGTTGGCCGGATGGGTGAAGTGCACCACCTGCGGCCGCCAGTGCTCACCCAGAAAAGCCCTGAAAATCAGCATGAGCACCCCCACCGCCATGTCGGTGGACTGCTGTGTCCCCCCGGGGTAGTCGCTCATGATTTCCTCGCGGATCAGGGTGGTCTTGCCCGCATCCTCGATGTGCATGCCCAGGGATTCGTTGAGCAAGTGGCGGTACTGGGCAATCGTCTGCAAGGCCATGCGCATGGACGGCTGGTGAGTCAGCAGCAGGCTGATGGGACCGAAATCCGACAGCACGCGTGCCTCAGCCAACTGCAAGCCAAACGTGCTGCAACCACTCTCCTTGGCCGAAATTTCCAGCAGTGCCAGCGCACTTTCCAGCGGGATCAGCTGCGACGGTGACGCAAGCATGCGTGGCGTCAAACCCACCTTGCGCAGCATGAGTGGCGGGTGCAGGCCCTGCCGTTTGGCCACACCGTCGTAATGCGACAGCACGGCAGCACGGACTTGCAAAGCATTGCGAGTGCCCATCGAGCCTCCTGAATCAAAACCGCATGGCATTCGGTCCCAGAGGGCCGTGTCATGAAATGCTAACCGAAAGTCATGGATTGACAAATGCCATTTGCCCTCTGGCACCTAAATTCGGTCACCTGCACCAACCCGATTCAGGAGACACCCAATGGCCAAGGCCGTGACATTTGACCGCACAGGCGGACCCGAAGTACTCCAATACGGCGATGCCGAAGTCGGCCAGCCCGGTCCCGGCCAGGTCCGACTGCGCCATGTGGCCGTCGGCCTCAACTACGCCGACACCTACTTTCGCAACGGCACCTACCCCATCCCGCTGCCCAACGGCATGGGCGTGGAAGCTTCGGGCATCGTCGAAGAGCTGGGCCTCGACGTCACGAACGTGGCCGTGGGCGACCGCGTCACCTACACCGGCTTCATCAACACCTTGGGCGCCTACAGCACCGAGCGCCTGATCCCGGCTGCGCCGCTGATCCAGCTGCCCGACGCCATCTCTTTTGACACGGCCGCTGGCATGACCATGCGCGGCCTGACCTCGGCCTACCTGATGCGCCGCATCTACGACTTCAAGCCGGGCGAGACCATCCTGCTGCACGCAGCCGCCGGTGGCGTGGGTCTGATCGTCTCGCAGTGGGCCAAGCTGCTGGGTCTGAACGTGATCGGCACGGTGTCGACCGAAGAAAAAGCGGCCGTGGCCCGCGCGCACGGTTGCAACCACACCATCAACTACAGCCACGAGGACATCGCCAAAAGGGTGCGTGAACTCACGGGCGGCAAAGGCGTGGACGTGGTGATCGACAGCGTGGGCAAGAACACCTTCATCGCCTCGCTCGACTCGCTGCGCCGCCGCGGCCTGATGGTCTGCGTGGGCACCGCGAGCGGCACGATCGACGGCTTCAACCCGAACCTGCTGGCCCAAAAAGGCTCGCTCTACCTCACGCGCCCGGCCCTGGCCGACTACATCGCCGACCCGGCCGAAAAGGCCGAACTGGCCGGCGAAATCTTCGGCCACATCGCGGCCGGTCGCATCCAGATCGAGATCAACCAGCGCTACGCCCTGCAGGATGCGGTGCAGGCCCACCGTGACCTCGAAGCCCGAAAAACCATCGGTTCTTCGATCTTCGTCATCTAAGGCAAGGAGACATCCCATGCGCATTGAACCCTTGACCTGCGCCATCGGCGCAGAACTGGTGAACGTCAACCTCGCCGACGCCGTGCGTGACGACGGCCTGTTCCAGGACATCTACGCTGCCCTGCTCCAGCACAAGGTGCTGTTTCTGCGGGACCAGACGCTGGACAAACTCTCGCGCTTGGACCACATGGCGTTTGCACAGAAACTGGGTGAGCTGGAAACCCACCCCATGGTGCCCAGCCATCCCGAAGCCCCCGGCCTGGTGCAGATCTACAAAAACCCCGACAGCCCGATCGACCGCTACGAGAACTCCTGGCACACCGACGGCACCTTCCGTGAAAAGCCTGCGCTGGGTTGCGTGCTGCGCTGCATCGAATGCCCGCCCGTGGGTGGCGACACCATCTGGGCCAACATGGCGCTGGCCTACGAGAGACTGCCCGAAGGCGTGAAACAGCAGATTGAAGGCCTGATCGCCAACCACAGCTTCAACTCGACCTTCGCGGCGGCCATGCCGATCGAAAAGCGCCTGGCCATGAAAGCGCAATACCCTGACTCGGAACACCCGGTGGTGCGCACCCACCCCGATACGGGCGAGAAGGTGCTCTTCGTCAACGGTTTCACCACGCACTTTGTGAACTTCCACAACAAGGACAAGGTGCGTTACGGCCAGGACTTCAACCAGGGTGCAGGCGCCCTGCTGCAGTACCTGATCAGCCAGGCCTACATCCCCGAATACCAGGTGCGCTGGCGCTGGAAGCCCTACAGCGTCGCCATCTGGGACAACCGTTCCTCGCAGCACTACGCCGTGATGGACTACCCGCCCTGCCACCGCAAGATGGAACGCGCAGGCATTGTCGGCACCAAGCCTTTCTGATTCTTGATTTTTTTTGGAGACCCCCTATGTATTTTCTCGACGGCCACCTCTATCCTGAAAACCAGGAAAAACTCATCATCACCGCCGCCCCTTATGGCCCCGAGTGGATTCCTTCGGACTACCCCGAAGACATCCCGGTCACGATGGAAGAACAGATTCAAAAGGCGGTGGACTGCTACAACGCCGGCGCCACCGTGCTGCACCTGCATGTGCGCGAACTCGACGGCAAGGGCAGCAAGCGCCTGTCCAAGTTCAATGAACTGATCGCTGGCGTGCGCAAGGCCGTGCCCGACATGGTCATCCAGGTCGGTGGCTCGATCTCGTTCGCGCCGGTCGGTGAAGGCGAGATCGCCAAGTGGTTATCCGACGACACGCGCCACATGCTGGCCGAGCTGGACCCCAAGCCCGACCAGGTGACCGTGACCATCAATACCGTGCAGATGAACGTGATTGAGCACATGGAAGAGGCCGACATCGCGGGCACCTCCATGGCCACGCCCGAAGGCCGCCGCGCTTACAGCGAGATGGTGGTGCCCTCCAACCCCGCCTGGTACGAAGAGCACATCCGCCGCCTGAGCGCCGCCGGCATCCAGAGCGCTTTCCAGTTCTACAACCTCAACAGCTTCGAGACGGTGGAACGCCTGATGCGCCGCGGCGTCTACAAAGGCCCGCTGGTCTGCAACTGGGTCGCCATCAGCGGCGGTATGGACGCGCCCAATGTCTACAACCTGGCCAACTTCCTGCGCGCCATCCCCGACGGCGCCAAGCTCACCGTGGAAAGCAGCATGCGCAATGTGCTGCCGATCAACATGATGGGCATCGCCATGGGCCTGCATGTGCGCTGCGGCATCGAGGACAACCTGTGGAACCAGACACGCACCGCCAAAATGACCACGGTCGAGCAGATCGAACAGCTGGTGCGCATCTCGCGCGAGTTCGGCCGCGAAGTGGCCACCGGCAAGGAAGCCCGCGAGATCCTGAAGATCGGCGTGTTCTACGACACCGTGGAAGAATCGCTGGCGGCCAACGGCTTCTCGCCCAACCGCAACGGCGGCAACCAGGGCTTTTTGCGCAAAGCTGCCTGATGTCCGTGACAACCGCCACCACGGTGCAGATCGATGTCTGGTTCGACCTGATCTGCCCCTGGTGCTGGATCGGCAAAACGCACCTGGACACGGCACGCCGCCAGCTGGCCGAGCGCCACCCTGACGTGCAGGTTCAGGTGCGCTGGCATTCGGTGCAGCTGATCCCCCAGGTGCCGCCGCAGGGCTGGCCTTACCAGGCGTTTTACGAACACCGGCTCGGCGGCCCTGAGGCCGTGCGTGCGCGCCGCGCACAGGTAAAGGCTGCTGCGGCCCGCGCCGGTTTGACCATCCATCACGAACGCATCGCCGTGTTCCCCAACACCTGGCGCGCTCACAGCCTGTTGGCCCACACCGCAAAGCGACACCCCGACATACACGAAGCCTTGCTGAATGCCTTGTTCGAGGCTTTCTTTGTGCAAGGCCTAGACATTGGCGACAGCCAAGTGCTGGCGGCACTGGCGCAGGACCACGGCGTGGACAGCAGCGAAGCCGAAACCTGCGATGCACCACCGGTCTGGGCGATGCCCGACGGTGGATCGGGTGTGCCGCTGTTCGTCTTCAACCAGCGCCAGGCCATCTCTGGCGCACAGCCACCCGAGGTCTTGCTGGCGGCCATGCTTGCCAGCGCGCAGAGTGCTTCCTGAAAGTTGTTCATGTCCCCCATGCTTTCCACTGTCTTGATCGTTCCCGGTTTGCGCGACCACGTTGAGGCCCACTGGCAAACGCTGCTCGCGGCCCAATTACCCAAGGTGCACAGCGTGCCCCCCATGGGCCGCGAAGACCTTGACTGCGCCAAGCGCGTGCAAGCCATCGAAGCGGCCATGGCCGCCACCGACGGGCCGGTGGTGCTGGTGGCGCACAGCGGCGGTTGCGTGATGGTGGCGCACTGGGCGCACACCAGCAAGCATGCGCACCGCGTGGTGGGCGCATTGCTCGCCACACCGCCCGACTTTGACCAGCCCATGCCCGAGGGCTACCCCACACTGGCCGCGCTGCAGGCCGGTGGCTGGCTGCCGGTACCGCACAAGCCTTTGCCGTTTCGCAGTCTGGTGGCCACCAGCGACAACGACCCGCTGGCCGCACGCGAACGCGTGCTGGCACTCGCCAAAGACTGGGGTAGCGAGACAGTTCATCTGGGCGCAGTCGGTCACCTCAATCCGGCTTCGGGCTATGGCGAATGGCCGATGGCCATCAGTTTGATCGACCAGCTGTCAGCCACAGGGTTATCCCGCGAGTGCAAGACGCTTGTCGCCAATTGAAAACTGTCTGTCGCAAATAGATAAATTGAGTTGCATCAATCCAAGAAGAATCGCGTCCTGGAATTCATTGCACGAGAACCATTTCACCGTGCATCCAACTTTCATCCACTTCATCCAACGAGGAGACATCATGAACAAACACCTGCCCCTTCTGGCTGCCGCAGCATTGGCTTGCTCAGGCACGGCAAAGGCACAAAATAACTTTTCAATTTACGGTACGCTGGACGCGGGCGTTCTGAGCATGTCCAGCACCGCCGCCTCTTACATTCCGACAGCCACCGACGCAGGTCGCGCCACTGGCTTCAAGGACGGTGGCATTGGTGGCAGCAACATCGGCATCAAGGGTGAGCGCGACATGGGAAATGGCAACAAGGCCTATTTTCAGTTGCAAGGCAACATCAAGCTGAATGACGGCGCCTTCGGAGGTGCAGGAGCTTCTGGCAGCACAACCAACGGTTTCAACCAGACGGCCTTGGTTGGACTGTCGGGCAAAGCCGGCGATATCAAGCTGGGCCGCCAAATCTCCCCCATGTATTACGCCATGGCCAGCACCGATGCGCGTGGCGCACGATATTTTGGTTCCACACTCACCACGCTGGTCGGTATGAACAGCGCCACTCGCGCATGGACCGGAGCAGGCAATCCCATGATGGGCACTGTGTACAACGACAACTCTCTCACTTACACCACACCCAAATTCGGCAACACCACCCTGAGCGTGCAACACGTTTTCGGTAACGTCAACGGCAGCGACCGAGCTGGCTCCCAAGACGCCATCACCGCGGTGTACAACAACGGCAACGGCCTGCGTCTGTCGGCCCTGTACTACAGCGGCAAAGGCAATGGCGCGACCACCTTGGGGGCGCCCACCACCGTATCTACCAACACCAACCGCCTGACCTCGGTCGGTGCGCTTTACACCCTGGGGGCCTGGACCGCCAGCGTCGCCTATTTCGACGGCAAGAATCCGTCTGGGGCTAGAGTCGCCGCCGGCAACGCTCCTGCGGCCACTGTGCAGGGTTCGAACCATATGACTGCAACCGCCCTCGGTCTGGCTTACCAGATCAACGCCGACCTCAAAGTGTCTGGCGGTTATTACGATCTGGAAGACAAGTCCAACACAGGCAGCAAAGCCAACCAGGCTGCCATCAGCCTGGACTACACCATGTTCAAGGACACCATCGTCTACGTGCAAACAGCCAGCACCAAAAATACTGGCAGCAACATGAATCTGAGCCCGGTCTTTGGCTCAGCCACACCTGCAGGCAAGAACAATACCGCCACCATGGTGGGTATGCGCTACACGTTCTGATGACGCGCGCATGGACCTGAAGTGGTTCATGCCCTCTCCAAGGTTTTGGGGCCCCGACAGGGGCCCCTTTTTTATGCGCAGGCTGCCAGGGGTGTCAGAAATGGACATCCATCATGCTTTTCTCACAGCATGGGCCTGAACGATCTTTCAGACCATGCTCCAGCGGTGCACTTCGCTAGGCCGTCGTAGATGCGGAAGCCGCGCATGTCGGTGAAGATCTGCATCACCTGCTTCTCGCCGGTGACCCCCTGACCGCCCAGGATCTGCACACAGCGATCCACCACGCGCCACTGAGCCTCCGAGCACACCACCTTGGCGCGGTTGCTCTCGAAATTGCATTGGTGCCCCTGGTCCAGCATCCAGGCTGTGTGCCAGATGTGCAAGAGCGCTGTATGCAGGTCCATGTCGTTGTCGGCCTGCCTGTAGCCCACGCCTTCATGGGCAGCCAAGGCTTGGCCAAAGGCCTGGCGCTGGCTGGCATAAGCCACGGCGGTGTCGTGGGCACGCCTCGCCTGACCGAGCCAGCGCATGCAGTGCGTCAGGCGGGCGGGAGCCAGACGCACCTGAGCGTAACGAAACCCCTTGCCCACTTCACCCAGCACATCGCTGGCGGGCACGCGCAAGTTGTCAAAACGCAGCACGCCGGGTCCACCGGTAAAGCAGCGGTCCATCGCGTCCATGTTGCGTTCCAGCACGATGCCTTCGCGGTCCATGTCGCTCAGGAACATGGCGGCCGAGCCGTCTTCCATGTGCGCCCTGATGATGGCGTAGCTTGAACCCTCGGCCCCGGTGATGAACCACTTTCGGCCATTGATCACATAGTCGTGACCGTCGCGCGCCGCCGAGGTCTCAAGCATGGACGGATCGGCACCTGCGCCAGGGCCAGGCTCGGTCATGGCAAAACACGATCGGGGAGTCCCAGCACCTGCGGGTGCAGCCAGCGCTCCTTTTGCGCCGGAGTGGCCACCACTTCCATCAGGTGGATGTTGCCCTCGTCGGTTGCATGGATGTTGAGCGCGGTGGGACCGAGTCAGGAGTAGCCGGCTTCTTCGAAGACCACCGCTTTGGCCATGTGGCTCAGGCCCAGCCCGCCCATCTCAATGGACGCATGGGGCGTGAGCAAACCCTCGGCACGGGCAAGCCCGATCAATTCTTCTCGCAAGGCTTCATCCGGCCCATGGGACAACTGCCGCGCATCGCGCTCCAGAGGCATGATTTTGTCAGCGATGAAGCGGCGGGTTCGCGCCTGCAGGTCCAGCAGTTCAGGGGAAAGTTCGAAGTTCATCAGGCTGTCTTTTCAGGTATGAACGCTGTCAGGCTGCAAGCAATTGGGCCCCGGCTTCGGGGCGCGCGGCAAACGGATCGGGTGGGTTGCGCTGGTCCAGGATGGACGCCATGCGCGCCGCCACATGCTGCAGCATGTCCGGGTGGGTGAACACGTAAAAATTCTTGCTGAGCCTGGCATCAAAAATCTGACGGGCCACGTCTGCGGCGGTCAAGGGGCCTCCGGTCACCGCCGTTTCCGTCATGGCCCGGCCAATCAACTGGCTCCTGGTCAAGGACTGGGGCTGTTCACCATCAGATCGACTGCGGGCACTCAGGTGAATGCCCGTGGGAACGAAATACGGACACACCACGCTGGCGGTGACCTGGTCGGTCACCAGGCGCAGGTCAGTGAACAGCGTTTCGCTCAAGGCCACCACCGCGTGTTTGCTGACGCAGTAGGCGCTCAGGTTGGCCGGCGCCACCAGGCCCGCCATGCTGGCGGTGTTGATGATGTGGCCGTTCCACGAAGGGTCTTTTTTGGCGGCGGCCAGCATCAGCGGCGTGAAGACACGGATGCCGTGGATGACACCCCACAGGTTCACCCCCAACACCCATTGCCAGTCTGCCGCGCTGCACTCCCAGACCAGCCCCTGGGTAGCCACGCCCGCGTTGTTGAAAAGCACATGCGGTGCACCGAACCGCTCGGCCACAGCCGCCGCCAGAGAGTCCATCTCCGAGGCGCTGGAGACGTCCACGCGGCGTGCCAGCACCGCGCAGCCCAAAGCCTGCATTTCGGCGGCACACGCATCCAGCGAGGCCTGATGCACATCCACCAGCACCAGCTGCATGCCATGGCTGGCGGCGATTCGCGCAAACGCCAGCCCGATACCGGAACCTGCGCCGGTGATCACGACGGTTTTGCCGTGCAGCCCATTGATTTCAAATTTAAGTTCTTCCATGTGCACTGGCTTTCGTATCGTTATGGGCCAAGGCTTTGCGCACCACGAGTGCGGCCAGCTTGGTGGGGGGTCTTCGAAACGGAGGGAAGCCATGAATTTAGAAGGACAGCCATTCCCTCCATTTGCCATTTCGTGACTTTTATTTAGCACTTGATGTCAGGCCATCCAGGCCTGTTGGCCCGCAGTCACGAAAAGCCAAGTCAGCGGCACGAACGGTCAAGCGGGCCGTCACGCATCCGTTCACGATCGGGGTCTTGTTGCCGAACGAAGGCACGTCGACATCCACAACACTTAGGAGATCTTTCCCCATGAACTTTCTTGACGGCCACCTCTACCCCGAAAACCAGCAACCGCTGATCATCACCGCGGCACCTTATGCGCCGGGCTGGATTCCTTCTGACTTTCCGGAAGACATCCCGATCACCATGGAAGAGCAGATCCAGAAAGCGGTGGACTGCTACGAAGCCGGCGCCACCGTGCTGCACCTGCATGTGCGCGAAGCCGATGGAAAAGGCAGCAAACGGCTGTCCATGTTCAACGAACTGATCGCCGGCGTGCGCAAGGCGGTGCCCGAGATGATCATCCAGGTGGGTGGCTCCATCAGCTTTGCGCCCGAAGGTCCGGACGGCGAGGCCAAGTGGCTGTCGGACGACACACGCCACATGCTGGCCGAACTCGACCCCAAGCCCGACCAGGTGACCGTGACCGTCAACACCACGCAGATGAACGTGACGGAGCACGCCGGCGAGGACGACTTCCGTGGTGTCTCGCGCGGCTTCCCGCACCTGCACAAAACCTACAAGGACATGATCGTCCCGTCCAACCCCAGCTTCGTCGAGGAACACATCCGCCGCCTCACCGCGGCAGGCATCCAGAGCGAGTTTCAGGTCTACAACATCAACAGCTTTGAGACCATCGAACGCATGATCCGCCGAGGCGTCTACAAGGGTCCGCTGGTGATGAACTGGGTGGCCATCAGCGGCGGTATGGACCAGGCCAACATCTACAACCTGGCCAACATGCTGCGCGCCGTGCCCGATGGCGCGGTGGTCACCGTCGAAAGCTCGGTGCTGAATGTGCTGCCCATCAACATGATCGGCATGGCCCTTGGCCTGCATGTGCGCTGCGGCATCGAAGACGTGCTGTGGAAGCAGGACCGCTCGGGCAAGATGAGCTCGGTCGAGCAGATCAAACAGCTGGTGCGCATCGCCCGTGAATTCGGCCGCCCGATTGCCACGGCAAAGCAGGCGCGCGAAATCTGCAAGATCGGCGTGTTCTACGACACGGTGGAAGAGACGCTGCGCGAAAACGGCTTTGCCCCCAACCGCAATGGGGGCCATCAGGGCTTTCTGCGCAAGCCGCTGGACATGGCCTGAGACCGCACCCCACAAAAATACTGGAGACAAACCCCGTGAACCCGACTTTCTTTAACCGCCGATGGGCCTTGACCGCTCTGGCGGTCAGCGCCCTCACCCTGCACGCACAGGCCCAGACCAGCGACACCTGGCCCAGCCGTCCCATCACCCTGGTGGTGGCCTCGGGCCCAGGTTCCGGCGTGGACATCGCGGCGCGCGAGATGGCACAAAAACTCAGTGCCGTCTTCAGGCAACCGGTGGTGGTTGACAACAAGCCCGGCGGCAGCGGCATGCTGGCCGGTGGCACCGTGGCCCGCGCCAAGGCCGATGGTTACACCCTTCTGTATTCCAACGCCTCCTTTGTGGCCGTGGCGCCTGCGGTGCTCAAGACCATGAGCTACGACCCGGTCAAAGACCTCACGCCCATTGCACAGACGGCTGCTGGCGGCATTCTGTTGCTGGTCAACAAGGATGTACCGGCCAACAACCTCAAGGAGCTGGTGGCCCTGATCAAGGCCAACCCCGACAAGTACAGCTACGGCACCTGGGGCAACGGTTCATCGGGACAGCTGACGATGGAGTGGCTCAAGAAGCAGGCCGGACTGAAGATCGCGCACATTCCCTACAAGACCACCCCGCAAATCCTGAACGACCTCGTCTCGGGTGTGCTGCAGGTGGCTTGGTCTGACCCGGGCACGCCGGTGTCCATGATCGAATCCAGACAGATCAAAGGCATCGCTGTCAGTGGGAACGTCCGCGTGCCGCGCACCGCCAACATTGCGACCATGGGCGAGCAAGGTCATGGTTTTGATGCGGTCGGCTGGTTTGGTGTGTTCGGCCCGGCCAACCTGCCCAAGCCCATCACCGACCGTCTGAATGCCGAGATCAACAAGGTGCAGAAGTCACCCGAAATGGCCAAGCGCATGGAAGGCTGGAATCTGGAGCCACCGCCCGCCAAGACGCCCGACGAATTCAAGGCCATCATCGCCCGCGATGTGAAGCTCTGGAGTTCGATCGCCAAAGAAGCCAACATTTCGGAAGACTGAACCCCCAGCAGGCCCTGCGTTGCGGTCAGGCAGCCAGGGCCAGGCTGTGGGAGGGTGCGTGCAGCGAAGGGTCGGCGGGTTTGGCACGCGATGCCTTGGCGCTGCAACCGAACTGGTTCTGGTACCAGCGCGAGAAACTGCTGGCCGCCGTGAAGCCCAGAAGCTCGGCGATCTCGGACAGGGAACGCCTGCTTTCCAGCACATAGCGCAAGGCCAGCTGTTTGCGGATGTCGTTCATGGCGCACGAAAAGGTTTGCCCTTTTTCGGTCAAGCGACGCTGGATGGTGCGGGGCATTACCCCCATGTGCTCGCTCACCTGCTCGATGGTGCAGCGGCCACTGGGCAAGAGCAGCAAGATGGTGCGACGCACATCGTCCAGAATGTACGACTCGTCTGCAGGCGGCGCAAAATCCAGTAATTTTTGTGCGTAGCGGATCATGGCCGGATCGGCGAATTCATTGCGTGTGTCCAGGTCTGCCTTGGTGCAGACGATGCCGTTGAACTCCTGGTTGAAGGCGATGCGCGGACCCAACATTTTGGTGTGCATGCGTTCGTCTCTGGGGGCGGCGTGTTCGAAATAAACCCGCTGGGGCTGCCAGTCCCGGCCAATCAATTGACGAATGACCCGCACCATCACGCCCATTGCCAGTTCGACGCGCTGGCGCGTGGGCTCACCCGCACGGCCTGACAGCAGGCGTTCACGCAGGACGACGGTATCGCCTGCCTCCTCGATCACCAGGGACAGCGCGCTGTTGAGCGTGGCCAGATAACGCACCAGCAAATTCAACGAGTCACGCAAGGTCTGCTGGTCCCGGATCAGCAAGCCCACCGGCCCCAGGTTGGACAGCAAGCGGGAGCTGGCCATGCACAAGCCGAAACTTTCGTTGCCAGACTGGCTGGCCGAGTCCTGCAGCAGACGCCCGACCTTGTCGCCTGGGATCATCAGATCGGGCTCCTCCAGAACACGCGGGTTGAGTCCGGCATCCAGCAACATGCGCAGGGGGTTGAGCCCTGAGGCCTGCGCCACTTCGGCATAGTGGGTCAGGCAGGCCGCGCGGACAAGGGACTGGGCCATGGCGGTTCTCCTTGCAAAAGAATCAAGGGGCGCAGCGCCCATCGGCGGGCGCTGCAGTCGCTTACTCGGGCTTGTACTGGATAGAGCGCAGCAGCTCGCCCTGGCGCTCGTAACTGGCGCGCAGGTCCTTGCTCAGCTCATCCGGGCTCAAAGGCAGACCGGCTTCCATGCCCATGGCCTCGATGCGCTGGCGCACTTTGGTCTGCTGCAGGTATTGCAGCGTCAGCTCACGCACTTTGCCCTGAATGGCCGGTGACAAATCGGCAGTGGACCACAGCCCCATCCAGCCCACCTCATTGAGTGCCGGGTAGCCCAGTTCGGTGAAGGTGGGCACATCGGGCAAGGCCGTGATGCGTGTCGGGAAATTCACGGCAAAAGCCTTGACCTTGCCCGCCTTGATCAGAGGCAGCGCGGTCGCCGGCGCATCGAACATCAGGGGCACATGCCCGCCCATCACATCCTGCAAGGCCGGCGGCGAGCCCTTGTAGCCGATGTGTTTGAGCTCGACCTTGGCCAGACGCGCAAACTGCACCCCGGAGGTGTGCCCCCGCATGCCGGTCGCATACGAGGCGTAATCCATGCCACCTTTTCTGGACTTGATCTGCGCGACCAGGTCCTTCAGGTTTTTAGCCTCCAGGTCCACATTGCCCAGCAGGATCAGACCCTGCCG